>OGYT01000082.1_pt1 | contig 66707 bp, 57 predicted proteins | sample 1576631 | NCBI WGS metagenome assembly OGYT01 (sample SAMEA3541588, study PRJEB24748) | human gut metagenome | biome: human gut; feature: human-associated habitat; material: faeces | place: China | collected 2012
AATATGGCGAGATAGCTCAGTTGGCTAGAGCACACGGTTCATACCCGTGGTGTCGAGGGTTCGAATCCCCCTCTCGCTATGAATGAAGAGGCAATCTGTGAAAGCAGGTTGCTTTTTGTAATATAAATTAGATAAAACGGAAAATGATCATGTAAAATAAAATATATATTGGAAAAGCAGGTGTTTTATGAAAAATACAGTGAGAAAACATATTTATTTCTCCGGCAGGGTCCAGGGAGTAGGATTCCGCTATCGTTCTTATTATATTGCTCAGTCACTGGGGCTGACTGGATGGGTGACGAATCTCTGGGATGGCCGGGTGGAAATGGAAGTGCAAGGACAGACGTTTGATATCCAGGAACTTTTAAAACGTATCCAGGAACAAAACTGGATCGAAGTATCAGATATGGAGATCACAGATATCCCCTGTGAACAGGAAAACAGCTTTCATATATACTGAGAAGTTAATGACCGTAACGGCTATAGGGCATTTTTAATAGAAATTTTCGATGTGTTTTATATGTTTTTCAACAGTGGTATGGTATAATGTAATAAGCGCAGAAAAAAACAAGCGCCGCCAAGGGCGGCATTTGTTTTTTGCAAGCTTATTAACGAAGGTCCCGTCTGCGTCAGCAGACAGATGAGCGCGTCAGCGCGTGGACCTGAGTCTACGCAGAAAGAGGAACAAGCGCCGTCAGCGCATGGAACTGAGTTTATACAGAAACGAGAAAGGACACCCGTTTGCCTATGTACCATTTTATCATCAATCCAAATGCAGGCTCAGGCAGAGGATGGAAGGTATGGAGAGCCATCGCCGGTTATATGGACCGGCACAATATTGAATACGAAGCGGTTCTGACAAACGGGACCGGTGAAGCCAGAGAAGCGTCCAGGGAATTGACCAAGAAAGCAGGAAAGCCTTGCTTCCTTATTGTTGTTGGCGGAGACGGCACCATGAATGAAGTTTTAGATGGAGCTTCCTTCCATGGTCCTTTAAATCTGGGCTATATCCCGGCAGGAACAGGAAATGACTTATGGCGAAGTCTTCATATGCCGGTAAATCCTGTGCGGTGTCTGAAAAAGCAGCTTTACCCAAGGCACTTCTCCGTGATCGATTACGGCGTTCTTTCTTATGGAAAAGGAGAACCATTTCACAGGCGGTTTTTAGTTAGTGCCGGAATTGGTTTTGACGCAGCTGTCTGTCAGGCGGCCCGCGATTCCAGACTTCGCAGCCGCTTAGGTCACATGGGTTTTCGCAGGTTTTCTTATCTGCTTCTTGGTATCAGCCAGTTTTTTAAATGCCGTTCTTCTAGGGGATATATTGTTTTGGATGGTGTAAAAAGGGTAGAATTTAATAATATCCTGTTTATATCTTGTCATATCCAGCCTTCAGAAGGCGGCGGCTTTGTTTTTGCGCCAAAGGCAGATGGAAAAGACGGGCTGATGAACATTTGTGTAGTCAGCTATGCCAACCGGTTGAAGCTGATCCCGCTTCTTTTAAGCGCTATGACAGGCAGAAGAAAACGTTATAAAGGGCTCAGGACCTACGAATGCCGGGAAGTGAGAATACATACAGATGCCTCTTTTCCGGTTCATGTAGACGGAGAAGTATGCGGCAATGTAAATGATATACAAGCTGAATGTATACCGCGGAAAGTGCGGATGATGTTCTGATAACGTGGCTCGCCTGATAAAAAGTATTTTATACAGATCAGATGTCCTCTCGGAGTCTTTCCTGTACCTGCCTTTGTGGCCGGTTTTTTGCCAGTCGCACCCGGATTTCATCACCGTACGCACCGCGTACGCCTCAGAAATTTGGGTACAACTGACAAAAAAACTTCTCACAAAATCAGGCACAGAAAGATTCCGGGAGAACATATCAGTTATAAAGGAGACATGAAATAAATGAGGATTGGACAGGGATATGATGTACACAAACTGGTAGAGGGAAGAAAACTGATCCTTGGCGGTGTAGAGATCCCATATGAGAAAGGACTTTTAGGACATTCCGATGCGGATGTCCTTGTTCATGCAGTTATGGATGCTCTGCTGGGAGCAGCAGCATTAGGGGATATCGGACAACATTTTCCGGATACAGATCCAGAATATGAAGGCATTTCCAGTATTGAACTGCTGAAAAAAGTAGGGGAACTGTTAGAAGAAAAGGGTTATATAGTGGAAAATATTGATGCCACTATTATTGCCCAGCGCCCTAAATTGTTAAATTACCGTCCGGCAATGGCTGAAAACATTGCAGAGGCTCTTCATCTGGATGTATCCAGAGTCAGCGTAAAAGCTACCACAGAAGAGGGCCTTGGCTTTACAGGGACAGGCGAAGGAATCTCATCCCAGGCAATTACATTATTGACGGAAGTAGCTGATTACTGCTATGATAATAAAATAATAAATGAAGGCTGTGGGGGCTGTGGAGGCTGCTGTGGTCCTCAAAAGTAAAGCTTAAGTGATAAAAGGGATAGCATAAATAAATGTGCGTATGAAAAAGCGCGGAAATGAGGAGAAATTATGAAGATTTTTAATACTCTCACAAGAAGAAAAGAAGAATTTGTCCCATTAACACCGGGACAGGTGAAAATGTATGTATGCGGACCTACGGTTTACAATCTGATCCACATTGGAAATGCAAGACCGATGATCGTATTCGATACAGTACGCCGCTATTTTGAGTACAAGGGATATGATGTACAGTATGTATCCAACTTCACCGATGTAGATGACAAGATCATCAAGAAGGCAAATGAAGAAGGTGTAGATGCAGAAGTTATCTCCAAACGCTATATTGAAGAGTGCAAAAAGGATATGGCAGCATTAAATGTAAAGCCTGCTACTGTAAATCCACAGGCAACCCAGGAGATCCAGGGCATGCTCACCATGATCCAGACACTGATCGATAAGGGACATGCTTACGTTGCAGATGACGGAACTGTATATTTTAAGGTAAAATCCTTTAAAGAATACGGCAAATTATCCCATAAGAATTTAGATGAACTTCAGTCCGGCTTCCGTGAATTAAAGGTAAGTGGTGAAGAAGTAAAGGAAGACCCAAACGATTTCGTTCTTTGGAAACCGAAAAAAGAAGGAGAGCCTTACTGGGAGTCTCCATGGTGCCAGGGACGTCCAGGCTGGCATATTGAGTGTTCTGTTATGGCAAAGCATTATCTTGGAGACCAGATCGATATCCATGCAGGCGGTGAAGATCTGATCTTCCCACATCATGAAAATGAGATCGCACAGAGTGAATGCGCAAATGATAAGACCTTTGCAAACTACTGGATGCACAATGGTTTCTTAAATATTGATAATAAGAAGATGTCTAAATCACTGGGCAACTTCTTTACTGTTCGTGATATTGCTGAGAAATATGACCTGCAGGTACTGCGTTTCTTTATGTTAAGCGCACATTACAGAAGCCCGATCAACTTCAGTGCAGAACTGATGGAGGCTTCTAAGAACGGATTAGAGCGTATCATTACGGCAGTAGACCGCTTAAAAGAACTGGATGCAAAGGCAGAAGGTGCTGCTGAGACCTGTGCAGAGCAGGAAAAGATGGTGGAAGTACAGAAGCTGCGTGAAAAATATGAGGCAGCTATGGAGGATGATTTTAACACAGCAGATGCTGTTTCCGCTATTTTCGAGTTGGTAAAACTTGCTAACTCCACAGCAGATGCTTCCAGCACCAAATCCTATATTTCCTGCCTGTTAAAGGAAATCGAACAGTTATGTGGTGTTTTAGGCATAATCACAGAGAGAAAGGCAGAAGTCCTTGACAGCGAGATCGAGGAAATGATCGCAGCAAGACAGCAGGCAAGAAAAGACAGAAACTTTGCTCTTGCAGACGAGATCAGAGGAAAACTTCTGGATATGGGTATTGTCCTGGAAGATACCAGAGAGGGCGTAAAGTGGAAGAGAGCATAACTTTAAAGGCCTTTCTGGAATTTTATAAAAAGACAATGGAAATGGGCCCTGTAGATGCAGGGACCTATTCTCCTTTGGTACTGGCATATATTGGAGATGCAGTTTATGAAGTAATGATCCGTGCCAAAGTAGTGAACAAAGGCAGTATCCAGGTGAACAAGCTTCACAAAAAAAGTGCAGAGCTGGTCAAAGCAGGTACACAGGCTGCCATGATCCATCTTTTAGAAGAAGATCTGACAGCACAGGAACATGCAGTATATAAAAGAGGACGTAATGCTAAATCCTTTACCATGGCAAAACATGCTACTATGGCAGATTACCGTACAGCAACTGGTTTTGAGGCACTGGTTGGCTGGCTGTTCCTTGAAGAACGATTTGAACGTCTTACACAGCTTGTGAGCACAGGGCTTGAAAGAATTGGTGCATTGGAAATGAAAACAGGATCACCAGAACAAAAAGGAGAGTCATAAATGAGATACGAAGAACTGACTATAGAAGGCCGCAATGCCGTATTAGAGGCATTTCGTTCCGGCAAGACCATTGACAAGCTGTTTGTATTAGACGGCTGCCAGGACGGCCCTGTAAGAACCATTGTCAGAGAAGCTAAAAAGTACGATACTATTATCAATTATGTTGCAAAAGAACGCTTGGACCAGATGTCTGAGACAGGAAAACACCAGGGTGTCATTGCCTATGCTGCTGCTTATGAATACGCAGAAGTAGAAGATATGTTAAAGCTGGCAGAAGAAAAGGGAGAACCGCCTTTTTTATTCCTGCTTGACGGGATTGAAGATCCCCACAATCTGGGTGCTATCATCCGTACTGCCAATCTGGCTGGCGCACATGGGGTTATTATTCCAAAGCGTCGTGCAGTAGGCCTGACAGCTACCGTTGCAAAGACATCGGCCGGCGCGTTAAATTATACTCCGGTTGCAAAAGTTACAAACCTGACCGCTACAATGGAAGATTTAAAAAAGAGAGGTCTCTGGTTTGTATGTGCTGATATGGGCGGCGATGTGATGTACAAAATGAACCTTGCCGGTCCTATGGGACTTGTGATCGGAAATGAGGGGGAAGGCGTCAGCAAACTTGTAAAGGAGCACTGCGATATGGTAGCATCCATTCCTATGAAGGGAGATATTGATTCCCTGAATGCTTCTGTTGCAGCAGGTGTGCTGGCTTATGAGATCGTGCGCCAGCGTCTGGCTAAATAAGTAGTACGGATCGCTTTGGTATACGGCAGAACAAGGAGTTGAGCAGTTTTGGAAAGAACAAAAAAGATAACAGCTGCCTTACTGGCAGCAGCAACAGTAATAACATCAGGTCAGGCATTTCTTATGACCGGTCTGGCAGCACAGCAGAATTCCCGGACTACCATTGAAGATACACAGGTGCCTTTGTATAGCAAACCGGCAGGAAGCCATGTGCTGACACCTATTGCTTCCGGTGTGACAGTATATAAAAATGATAAAGCCACTTTGGATGCATCGAATACAGCTTCCGGCTACATTATGGTGAAATATACCGGCAGTGTTGGCAAGATTAAGGTACAAGTATCAAAAAGTGGTTCAGAGACTTACACTTACGATTTAAACAGCAGTGGCACCTATGAGGTATTTCCTTTATCTGAAGGAAATGGCTCCTATCAGGTAAAAGTGTTTGAAAATATCCAGGGAACCCAGTATTCCCAGGCGTTCAGCCAGAGTCTGGATGTAAATATCACAGATACCTTTGGACCGTTTTTATATCCCAATCAGTATGTAAACTTTAATCCTGCCAGTGCGGCTGTGCAGAAGGGAGCAGAACTTTCATCTGGAGTTACAGACCAGATCGGAGTAGTTACCGCCATTTATAATTACGTTATTAACAATCTGACCTATGATACAGCAAAAGCACAGTCTGTACAATCCGGATACCTGCCTAATGTAGATGTGGTCCTTGCGCAGAAAAAGGGCATCTGCTTTGATTATGCGGCTTTGATGACAGCTATGCTGCGGTCTCAGGATATCCCGACCAAGCTGGTAGTAGGATATACAGGAAGCCTTTACCACGCATGGATCAATGTATTCCTGGAAGGTCAGGGATGGGTGGACAATGTGATCTATTTTGATGGTCATGACTGGAAACTGATGGATCCTACATTTGCTTCTTCTGGAAAGCAGAGCAAGGAGATCATGCAGTATATTGGAAATGGTGGCAATTATAAGGCAAAATACAGCTATTAAAAGCTGTAACGAATTACAGGGGGAAATGCAATGGCAGATTTAGAAAAAAAAGATGAGAAGACCAGACAGTGGCGCTCCTATTCCTGCAGCCAGCTGTCTGCGTTCTGCCTGCAGATTTCTCTGCTTCTGGAAGCGGCAGTACCTTTAGATGAGGGATTTTCCATTATGGCAGAGGATGCTGAAGATGAAAATGAAAAGAAAATGCTTCTTTATATGGCAGAGGGCGCAGAACTGGGAGATCCTTGTTTTAAGGTATTGGAAGATACAGGCGTATTTCCTGCCTATGTGGTCCGCATGGCAAAGCTGGGACAGGAAACAGGTACTCTGGATCAGATGATGAAATCTCTTTCTGACTATTATGAGAAAGAAGACCGTCTGATCAAGACAGTGAAAAATGCTGTAACTTATCCGGCTATGATGATCTTTATGCTTCTTGTGGTCTTATTTGTCCTGTTTGTAAAGGTAATGCCTATTTTTTCAAAGGTCTATGAACAGCTGGGGGCAGAAATGTCACCTGTGGCACAGTCCGCTATCCGGTTGGGTGGGATTTTCAGCGGAGTGGCCCTTGTTTTAGTGGCATTGATCGCAGTGGTGGTTGCGGGAATGAGTATTGCAGCGAAAATGGGTATTCATGTGAACTTTATCCAGAATGTGATCCGCCAGATAAAGAATCGCAGCAAGATTGCCCAGACCATTGCAAAAAGACGTTTCACAGCTGTTCTTTCCCTGACATTAAGAAGCGGACTGGAATTTGAAAAAGGCCTTGAACTGGCAGGCGGGCTGGCTGAAAATGATGTGATATCAGAGCAGCTGAAAAAATGCTCTGAAAAGCTGGAGCTGGGTGAAAGCTATTATGATGCATTAAAAGAAACGGGTATGTTCTCTGGCTTTTATATCCAGATGATAAAAGTAGGTACCAGAAGCGGCCATCTTGACAGTGTAATGGAAGAGATATCTAATGACTATGAAGAAATAGCGGACACAGCCATTGACAATATGATCGCAAGATTTGAACCCACGATCGTGGCAGTGCTGGCAGTATCTGTAGGTCTGGTGCTTCTTTCTGTTATGCTTCCTTTAGCTGGAGTACTTTCAGCTATCTGATGCATTCTGGCAGATTGGAGGAACCTATGAAAATAAGAGTAAGTAAAGTTAAAGAGGATAAAGGGGAGCTTAGAGGGCTTTTGTTATCCTTTTTGCTGCTTTTAGCAGCAGTTGCGGCTTTTGGGACCGGTTCTCTGGGTTTTTTAAACAGAACTGGTGAAAGGAGTCAGGAAACACTGCGTAAAGCCATTGCAAGGGGCTGCGTACAGTGTTATGCCATTGAAGGAAGATATCCGCCAAGTGTGGAATATCTGGAAGAAAATTACGGGGTCCAGATTGACCATGATAAATACAATGTGTTTTATGACGGATTTGCTTCCAATATCATGCCGGAGATCACTGTGATCCTGGCAGAACAGGAGGACGCTGTAAAGTGAAAGAAAAGACACAGACAAAGGGATCGGCCATAAGCGGTCTTTTTACCATGCTTCTGTTTCTTGTATTCGTTTTATGCGCCCTTTTTTCTGTTCTTATGGGAAGCAGGGTGTATGAAAATATCATAAAACGAAGTGATGCCAATTTTTCAGGCACCACTGCAATAAGCTATATAGCGAACAAAATACGTCAGGGTGACAGAGAAAATAGTGTGGATATAATAGAAGTAGACGGTACTTCTGTTTTACAGCTAAAACAGCAGGTTGGGGAAGAAAAATACCACACATGGATCTACTGGAAAGACGGCAGCATCCGGGAACTGTTTACAGATGAGAACAGCGGTCTGGGTCTGGATGACGGCCTTGAGATACTGGAATGCGCCGGTCTTTCTATGGAAAAAGAGAAAAATACCATCACACTGCAGACATTAGGCGAAGGCGCAGCGGGCTTAAAACTTTCATTAAGAAGCGGAGGAAAGGATGCCAATGAGCAAAAATAGAGGGTCTGGTTCCGGACCGTTTTTAATGGAAATGGTAATAGCTGCAGGATTTTTTATGCTTTGCGTGGCAATGTGTCTGTCTGCTTTTGTGCAGGCAGATCGTCTTAGCAAAAACGGACGGGATCTTAATCGCGCAGTTCTGGCAGCTGAAAGTCTGGTAGAAGAGGTAAAGGCGGGAAATACAGAAAATTTTGGTAAATCCGTGCCTGATGACAATTTTCAGAAGATATTTGAAAAATGGAAAACTGGAGATCCGGATGCAAATGCAATGTATCAGTCCATAGAAAGCAGCGAAGATATCCATACATACCAGGTAGTATGGGATAAAGAGTGGAACTGTTATCCTGATACGGGAGAATTGGAAAAAAATGGTAAAAAACTGGCTTATGCCGGAGAGATCATGACAGGCATGAAAGACCAGATGAAAGAGATTGCAGTGGTCATTTTTGATTATGGAACTTCAACTGACCATGGAAGTGAAATTTTCCATATTTTTACAGAACAATATGTAAAACCGTAGTTTTTTTGCCTTTCTGAAAAGAAAAGATATGATGTGAGTGTCAAAAGTAAATTTTGCCACTCACTGATGTAACCGGATTGCTCCATTGCTATGCAATTCCCGCAATCCTCGAACACCTCAAACTCCCATAAAATGGCGTGTTCACACCATTTTATTTCGTTTTCGGTGTTCGGCGTGTCAATAAGTATAAATTGCTTATTTGTGTGAGCACAAACGCAATTTATACTTTTGACACTTACATCAAGATATCGAAGTTTATCATAGAAAGCAGGTGGGAGAATGGCTGGACAGGCAGTTAAACATAAAGTAAATATCGGTCTGACATCACTGATACTCATTTTTATCATCCTGTGTCTGGCTACCTTTAGTCTGCTGTCTTTAAGCAGTGCCAGAGGAGACCAGAGTCTGGCGGTCAGAAGCGCCAAGGCTGTGACAGAGTATTACCGGGCAGATGCACAGGGGGAAAAATGGTTAAAGCAGGCCGATGCCATTTTGCAGAAAGAAACCATAGGAGTTATGTCCCAGGACGAGATAAAAACCCTGGCCGGGAACGTAGCTTTGGAACTTGGCTGTAATGTGGATGAGAAAACAGGGTACATCAGTACAGACATTTCCATGGAACGAGGACAGGCGCTGCACATTGATCTGGCTCTTACAGGAAATGAAAACAGGTACGAAGTAAAGTCCTGGTATGTATATGACAGCGGTAATTATGAGATTGACGATTCTATGCCTGTGTGGGGTGGAAATTAGCCCTTTTGCAGGTCAAAAAGTTTAAAATAAAGAAAAGTGGGAATGATAACGGGAGGAAGAGTAATGGAGGTAATGGAGCTTCTTACACAGGCTGTGGAACAGAATGCAGCGGATATCTTCCTGGTTCCCGGTATGCCTTTTTCTTACAAGATCGGCGGACGTATCATCTGCCAGGGCGAAGAAAAGATCATGCCGGATGAGATGGACCAGATGATAACAAGAATATATGAGATTGCAAAAAACAGGAGCATGGAGCGGATATTAGCCCATGGGGATGATGATTTTTCTTTTGCGATCCCTGGTGTTTCCAGGTTCAGGGCCAATATTTTCAGACAGAGAGGTTCTCTGGCAGCAGTCATCCGTGTAGTACGGTTTGAACTGCCGGATGCAGGCCAGTTAAATCTGCCGGATGTGATCATGGGAATAGCAAAGCTTACCAGAGGCATGGTGCTTGTAACTGGACCTGCAGGAAGCGGTAAAAGCACTACACTTGCATGTATCATTGATGAGATCAATAAAAACCGCAATGCCCATGTTATTACGTTGGAAGATCCTATTGAGTATCTTCACAGGCACAAAAAGAGTGTTGTTACCCAGAGAGAGATCGCAACGGATACGGACAGCTATGTTTCAGGCCTTCGGGCTTCCCTGCGCCAGGCACCGGATGTGATCCTGCTTGGGGAAATGCGTGATCATGAAACTATCAGTATTGCCATGACTGCAGCAGAAACAGGTCATCTGATCCTGTCAACATTGCATACACTGGGAGCAGCCAATACCATTGACCGTGTGATCGATGCATTTCCGCCAAGCCAGCAGCAGCAGATCCGCACCCAGCTTTCCATGGTATTGGATGCAGTGATCTGTCAGCAACTGGTGCCTACACTGGACGGTGGGGAACGCCCTGTTTTTGAAATCATGTTCTTAAATAATGCTATCCGGAATATGATACGTGAGTCAAAGACCCACCAGATCGACGGCATTATTTCTACATCCCAGGAAGAGGGGATGGTATCCATGGACAATAGCCTCCTTGCTCTTTACAGACAAAATGTGATCAGCAAGGATACAGCCATTATCTACAGCAGCAATGCAGAACTGATGGAGAAGAAGATGGCAAGAATATAAAAATTGTAAAAATCTGGAAAAACCGGTAAAAATTTGAAACTGCCCCGGAAATTTCTGGAAACTCCTTGCTGGATAGAGTGTGTTTGTTCAGGAAGGAGTTTTTATGAAAACAGATAAAAGAAAGATAGTTATTGTAGGCACGGGAATGGTAGGCATGAGCTATGCATACTGCCTGCTAAACCAGTCAGTGTGTGATGAACTGGTATTGATAGATGTGGATAAAAAACGGGCAGAAGGCGAAGCCATGGATTTAAATCATGGACTTGCATTTGCTGGTTCCAGCATGAAAATCTATGCCGGGGAATATAAGGACTGCCAGGACGCAGATCTGGTGGTCATTGCAGCAGGAGTGGCCCAGAAACAGGGGGAGACCCGCCTGGATCTTTTAAAGAGAAATACCCAGGTGTTCCGTTCTGTTATCGAACCGGTGACAGCTTCTGGCTTTAACGGCATATTTCTGGTAGCTACTAATCCAGTGGATATTATGACCCGCATTACATGCACATTGTCTGGTTTTAATCCCCGCCGGGTTTTGGGAAGCGGTACTGCCCTGGATACAGCAAGACTCCGATATCTTTTAGGAGAGTTTTTGCAGGTTGATCCCAGAAATATCCATGCCTATGTGATGGGAGAGCATGGAGACAGCGAATTTGTTCCTTGGAGCCAGGCATTTCTGGCAACTAAGTCCATTTTAGAACTTGACCGGGAACTGGAATCTTCCCTGACCACCCATTTATTCCGTATTGAAGAAGAGGTGCGCACGGCAGCTTACAAGATCATTGAGGCAAAGAAAGCAACTTACTATGGCATCGGTATGGCACTTACCCGCATTACCAAGGCTATTTTAGGGGATGAGCACAGTGTTCTTACGGTATCTGCCGTGCTCAGAGGCGAATATGACCAAAGGGATGTATTTACCGGTGTTCCTTGTATCCTGAATCAGAACGGGGTACAGAGGATATTGCCGTTGTCATTAACGAAAGAAGAAAAAGAAAAATTTGACGCATCCTGTGATATACTAAGAGAAGGCTACGAAGGTATCTTATAACACATTTATTTATGAAATTGATCCTGTTGTCCGCCTGCGCGGGCTGGTTCAGGATGAATAGATATACATGAGGAGAAAATGAAAATGAAGGTTTTATTATTAAACGGAAGTCCAAGAAAGAACGGATGCACCTACACAGCACTGAATGTAGTTGCAGATGCATTAAAGGCAGAAGGAATTGAAACAGAAGTATTCCAGGCCGGTGATCCGGATATGGAAAATGTAAAGGCAGCAGCAGCTAAATTAAAAGAATCTGACGCATTAGTAGTAGGTTCCCCTGTTTACTGGGCATCCCCAAGCGGTCAGATCATCGAATTTATGGACCGTCTGGCATCAGTAGCAGGAAAAGATATGCTCTATAAACCGGCAGCTGCCGTAGCTTCCGCCAGAAGGGCCGGAACTACTGCTACTTTAGATGTGCTTACCAAATATTTTTCCTATCACCAGATGCCGGTCGTATCTTCCTGTTACTGGAGCATGGTACACGGAAATGCACCAGAAGAAGTAATGAGAGACGAAGAAGGAGTCCAGATCATGCGTGTCCTTGGAAAGAACATGGCATGGCTGTTAAAATGCATCGAAGCAGGAAAGAAAGCTGGTGTGGCTGTTCCAGTGGCAGAGGATAAGGTCAAAACTAATTTTATCCGGTAATCAGATAAAGTATGTAAAATAAAATTGGGAGATGGATCAGAAGTGGTTCATCTCCTTTTTTGATAATCCAAAAATCCCCCTTGCCTAAATGAATATAAAATGCTATAGTAAAACTAAGCTTGATGTTTCTATTAGTTCTAAAGGCATTCGCCATTTTCTTTTGCAAAAAATCTTAGAAATCTTCAATGCTTAAAATCCAACAACAAAGCAGAGAGGATTCCAAGATGATAAAGGCAAAAGGAATCCTCCAAAGAAGTAAGGAGGACAAAATATGGTAAAAAACAAAAGTGTGAAAGAAACAGGGATTATTACAGATGTACCAAATGCAGCACGGAATTACAAAGACCGTATCTTTCGTATGGTGTTTAGGGAAAAGAAAGCACTTTTAGCATTGTATAATGCTATGAATGAAACGGACTATGAAAATGAGGACGATCTAAAAGTAACCACATTGGAAAGTGCCCTTTATCTAGAAATGAAAAATGACGTTTCATTTGTTTTATATGATGAATTACTGCTATACGAACACCAGTCAACGAAAAATCCTAATCTTCCCCTGCGCAACCTGTTTTATGTATCGGATGTATATTCAGAGCTGACAAAAGACCTGTTCTTGTATGGAAGCGTTCCGGTACAGATCCCGGAGCCGAAATTTGTGGTGTTTTACAATGGTCTGGAAAATATGCAGGAAAGAGAAGTCTTAAAACTGTCCAGCTTATATGCGAAGAAAGCGGAACACATAAGCCTGGAACTGGAAACATTAGTATTAAATGTAAATGTAGGCTATAATAAAATATTAATGGAGCGATGCAGACAATTAAGCGACTATGCCCAGTTTGTAAGCGAAGTCCGGAAACGGCTGAGTAAGAAAATACCACTGTCAGAAGCAGTGAACGAAGCCGTAGAGGACTGCATCCAAAGAGGGATTCTTGCAGAGTTCCTGAGCAAAAACCGTGCGGAGGTGATCAAAGTGAGTATTTATGAATATGACGAAGAAAAAGTAAAGCGGATGTTTAAAGAAGAGTGCATGAAGCTTGGAATGGAGCAGGGCAAACAGCTTGGAATAGAGCAGGGCAAACAGATTGGAATAGAACAAGGAATAGAACAAGGAATAGAACAAGCAAGAGTGATTTTTCGTCTGTATATCTCTGGAAAATCAGAAGAAGATATCGCCAGAGAAACTGGTGAAACTATTGAAATGATCCATAAAGTTTTGAAGGGATAATGATCATATATGGATTAATACATAGGGAGATGAACTTGATGTGGTTCATCTCCTAAAAAATATTATAGTATTTTTTGATTGAAAGACATAATAAAAAAGCAGAAACCTTTGATACCCAAAAGCTTCCACTCTTTCTTAAGCTGCTGACGGGAATCGGACCCGTGACCTCCGCACTACCAATGCGACGCTCTACCGACTGAGCCACAGCAGCAACTATATGAAATTCGCCGGTTCTGATGAAAATGAAAAGCTGCTGACGGGAATCGGACCCGTGACCTCCGCACTACCAATGCGACGCTCTACCGACTGAGCCACAGCAGCATTTCTTGTTCGTCAGAAGCGAACCTCATATATACTATCATGAGGGATAGCTTTTGTCAACGGGAAAATGAAAAAAAGTTCAAAAAGTGCTCATGCAAGCAAGCTTGCAATATACTTTCTCATTCAAATCGGCGCATGGCTGAACTATAAACAAGTAATAATGATACAAAAGCTGTGACTTTACTACAGCCGGAAAATGTGATATGATTTTAAATAATTATGATGACAGATCACGGAGGAACATTTATGGCAGAGAAAGATATGGTAATAGAGACCGAAGAAAAAGAGCCGGTTTCCAAGAACTTTATAGAGCAGGAAATTGACAAGGACCTGGCAGAAGGGGTTTATGACCATGTCCAGACCCGTTTTCCACCAGAACCAAACGGTTATCTGCATATCGGACATGCCAAGTCTATTCTTTTAAACTATGGACTGGCACAGAAATATAATGGTAAATTCAACCTGCGTTTTGATGATACAAACCCTACAAAGGAAAAAAGCGAGTTTGTAGAGTCGATCATGGCAGATGTAAAGTGGTTGGGAGCAGACTTTGAGGACAGACTGTTCTTTGCATCCAACTATTTTGAGAAAATGTATGAGTGTGCTGTTTTTCTTATTAAGAAGGGAAAAGCATTCGTCTGTGACTTAAGCGCAGAGCAGATCAGAGAGTACAGAGGCGATTTCAATACTCCAGGTAAGGAAAGCCCATACAGAAACCGTTCCATCGAAGAGAACCTGTGTCTTTTTGAGGAGATGAAGGAAGGCAAATATCAGGATGGCGAGAAAGTTCTGCGTGCAAAGATCGATATGGCTTCTCCTAATATCAACATGAGAGATCCGGTCATTTACCGTGTGGCTCATATGCACCATCACAATACAGGTGATAAGTGGTGTATCTATCCGATGTATGACTTTGCTCATCCGATCGAAGATGCTGTAGAGCACATTACCCACTCTATCTGTACTTTGGAATTTGAAGATCATCGCCCTCTTTATGACTGGGTAGTAAAAGAGTGTGAATTTGAGAATCCACCTCGTCAGATTGAGTTTGCAAAGCTGTATCTGACTAATGTGGTTACAGGAAAGCGTTATATCAAGAAACTGGTAGAAGATGGTATTGTAGATGGCTGGGATGATCCGCGTCTGGTATCCATCGCTGCACTGCGCAGAAGAGGTTATACGCCAGAGTCTATCAAACGTTTTGTAGAGTTAGTTGGCGTTTCCAAGGCAAACAGCTCTGTTGATTATGCGATGCTTGAATACTGCATCCGTGAAGACTTAAAGCTTAAAAAAGCCCGTATGATGGCTGTTTTAGATCCTGTAAAACTGGTGATCGATAACTATCCGGAAGGCCAGGTAGAAGAGCTGGATGTTCCAAACAACCTGGAAAATTCAGAACTGGGAAGCAGAAAGGTTCCATTCAGCCGTGAAGTTTATATCGAAAGAGAAGACTTTATGGAAGAACCGCCTAAGAAATATTTCCGTATGTTCCCGGGAAATGAAGTACGTCTTATGGGCGCTTATTTTGTAAAATGCACTGGCTGTGAAAAAGATGAAAATGGAAATGTAACTGTAGTACATGGAACCTATGATCCTGAGACAAAGAGCGGTTCCGGCTTTGAAGGCAGAAAGGTAAAAGGAACAATCCACTGGGTAGCTGTACCAACTGCAAAGAAGATCGAATGTCGTCTCTATGAGAATATCGTAGATGAGGAAAAGGGCAAGCTGAATGCAGACGGAACCCTGAACTTAAATCCAAATTCTCTTACAATCTTAAAAGAGTGCTATGGTGAGCCTGCTCTTGCACAGGCGGAAGCCTATGACAGCTTCCAGTTTGTAAGAAATGGTTATTTCTGCGCGGACTGCAAGGACAGCACTAAGGAAAATCCTGTATTTAACAGGATCGTTTCTCTGAAGAGTTCTTTCAAACTGCCGAAATAATGAAATGAAGCAAAACAATGAGGCTCTCTGGAAACAGAGAGCTTTTTACGTTGTGAAAAAGGAGACCATCATGGAATTAATGGTGCCTATTGAAAATAAAGACGATACGCCTCTTTATGAGCAGATCTACACCTATATTAAAGGAGAGATCCGCGCAGGAAGGCTTCGCGCCGGAAGCAGACTGCCTTCTACCAGGATCCTTGCAGGCAATCTTCATGTAAGCAGAAGTACCACCCAGTTGGCTTATGAACAGCTGCTGTCTGAGGGGTATATAGAGGCACTTCCCTGTAAAGGTTATTTTGTCTGCCAGATCGAAGAATTGGTAGAGGTAAAATACCAGGGAGAGCTAGAGGAAAAAGAAGAGCAGGATGACCTGAAGCTTTTTCCATGTAAAGTGGATTTTTCTCCAAGAGGTATTGACCTGGACAGCTTCCCTTTTAATACATGGAGAAAATTGAGCAAAAATACCCTGGTAGATGATAATAAAGATATGTTTGCAGTGGGAAATGCACAGGGCGAATACAGCCTGCGCCAGGCCATAAGGGATTATCTTCATTCTGCAAGAGGTGTCCACTGCCGGCCGGAACAGATCTTAGTAGGTGCAGGAAGTGAATATCTTTTAATGCTTCTTTCACAGCTGATTGGGAGAAACACAGGAATTGCCCTGGAAAATCCTACTTATAAGCAGGCGTTCCGTGTATTTGAAAGTTTGGGACATCCAGTTTTTCCGGTGTCCATGGATCGTTGGGGAATGAACGTAAGAGAACTTGAAAAAACACAGGCAGGTATTGCTTATGTTATGCCGTCTCACCAGTATCCAACCGGTATCGTTATCCCGATCAAAAGAAGGCAGGAGCTTTTAAAATGGGCAAAAGCAGAAGAAAGCCGTTATCTTATCGAAGATGATTATGACAGCGAGTTCCGCTACAAAGGCCGTCCGATCCCTGCTCTCCAGGGAATGGATGATAGCCAGAAAGTGATCTACATGGGAACCTTTTCACGTTCCATTGCGCCTGCGATCCGAGTTGGTTTCATGGTCCTTCCAGAGTCTCTTTTAGCCTTATACAGGAAAAAAGCGGGATTTTATGCTTCTACTGTATCCCGTATAGACCAGAATATCCTGACGCATTTTATTACAGAAGGTTACTATGAACGCCATTTAAACAGGATGAGGGCAGTTTACAAGGGAAAACATGATACATTATTAAATGGCTTAAAAGAACTGGAACCGGTTTTTGATATACAGGGAGAATACGCCGGGATCCATGTGCTTCTAACCCACAAAAAGGGAATGCCGGAAAAAAAGCTGGTGGAAACAGCTGCAAAGGCGGGGGTACGGGTATATGGAATGAGTGATTTTGTGATTGGAGAGGGAAAGAACCGCTTTCCGTCTACTGTTATATTAGGTTATGCCAGCCTGAAAGAAAAAGAGATCATCCAAGGATGCAGACGGCTGGTGCAGGCGTGGATATGATACAGAAAGTGATAAGAACATGAAACTGACTGAAAAACTGGAAAAAATTGGAAATAAAGCAACAAAACAGTGGGTGGCAGTGGCAGCTGCTTTTATACTGGTCTTTCCGGCGGCAGGAGCCTTTGGGACAGGAAATATGCCAGTGGCAGGAAGCCCGGCTTCCGGACAGGAGAAAGCAGAGGACACTGATATAACACAGGCAGGTAAAAATACGGGTGATAGTCTGTCTGAAGATCAACAGAAAACAACAGGAGCTGAAGAGACAATAGAAGAACAATCAGATCCCTTACAGACCAAATATGAAGCAATGTCCCAGGACCAGAAACAGCTGTTAGAAGATCTTCGAAAGTCCATGGAAACAAAAGACATGACCCAGACAGCCAAGCTGTTAGATAAAAAGCAGGAAGTTCTGGCAGAGATGTTTTATGGAACTTTTGAAGGAATGCGGTTTCTTTATGACGGAAACGGTATTTCTGAAAATATAGAGGGTACAGGTCTGGTGCTTACCATGCCAGAGATCCTGTTTTACGGAAACTTTGAAAATGGACAGCCTCAGGGGAGCTGTCTTGCCCTGCAGTTTATTAATGTAGACAGCCCCAGATATAATTATTCTGATGGTATCTGGGAAAATGGCAAAATGAATGGTCAGGGAACAACCGGTTACTGTTATTACGAAAATGTTCCCCAGGGAGAGTATGCCTGGGCTGTAAAAACAGGAGTTTTTGCAGATGACCAGATGGAAGGGGATATCACTTATGAGATCAAGGGAAGTGATGAGGCTATATCCCACTGGAACATGCTCATTTCCCAGGGAAAGATACAGTTAGATGACCGCTGGACCCATTTGGATGATATGGGAGAATACCAGCTGATGTCCTCAGATACAGTCAGCCATGCTTATCTCATTGCAGATGACCAGTTAGAGCAGCTTGTGTGGATGAACCTGTTAGGCTGGGAGTGAAATACAATGTAAAATATGGACAAATGCAGGGGAAATAGATTATAATAAAGTCTAAATGAGAAAACGTTTAAAAGCGGAAAAACTTCCCGCAAGATTAAGTACAAAAAGATTCCAGGAGTACATAGGATGTAAAAGGAGAAGCAGATGAAGTTCAGTGCCGTTTTGACGAAAAAACAGGCAGAAGAAATGCTTGTTTATTTAGGAGATTTATTTACAGAGGTCAGACTTTTAGATATAGAAGCAGTTAAGCATCTGGAAAAGAATTCCCTTTCTTTAAGGGCATTTTGGGAGAAATGTCAGAAGACAAGGCTGGAATATATAGATTCCAGGGTGTGCCAGAAGATTTCACGTTATGTGGAAATCGATGGACAGCCCCATGTGGTGGAGATCTTAAATGTTCTGGACGTTACAACAGAATCCTTTGAAAACGTAAGGGAACAGTTGACCGCAAAAGTGCGAGGCTATGACGAAGAATTGTACCTGGATGCCCTTACCGGTGCCTACAACCGCAGATATTATGAAAACCGCATCCGGAAAGTGAGAGGTCATGCAGGTGTGGCTATGATCGATCTGGATGATTTTAAGCTGTATAATGATACCTGTGGCCACAATGCAGGAGATCTTGTTTTTAATACAGTAGTAGGGAGCATCCGTGGATGTATATGTAAGACAGATATTCTGATCCGCTATGGCGGGGATGAATTTCTTCTGATCCTTCAGGATGTAGATGAAGAGATTTTTTCAAAAAAGTTAAAACAGATCAGGGATATGGTCTGTGAGGCAGAAGTTCCCGGATATGCCAGGCTGCGCCTGACTGTAAGTATTGGAGGTGTCCTTGCTGATAATGAGACCATTGAAAGTGCAGTAGCACGGGCGGACGGTCTGATGTACCAGGCAAAGAACCGGAAAAATATGATAGTAACAGAAAAGTCAGGTATAGACAGTGCGGAAGCCAAAGAACGGCAGCAGATCCTGATCGTAGATGATTCCCAGATAAACTGTGAGATCCTTGCGGAAATCCTGAAAGACGAATACCGGATATTGGAGGCTGCAAATGGAGAAGAATGCATTAATCTGCTAAAACAGTACGGAACCGGGATTGCTCTTCTCCTTTTAGATATTAACATGCCTGTGATGGACGGATTTGAAGTATTGGCCCTGATGAATCGGAAGCACTGGATCGAAGATATACCTGTGATCATAATCTCCAGTGAAAATAGCGCATCCTATGTAAGAAGAGCTTATGAAATGGGAGCTTCCGATTACATCAGCCGTCCTTTTGATGTACAGGTTGTACACCAGAGAGTGTCCAATACCATTAAACTATATGCAAAACAGCGTCGTCTGATCAGTCTGGTAACAGACCAGATACGGGAAAAAGAGAAGAACAACCAGATGATGATCAGTATCCTAAGTCAGATCGTTGAATTTAGAAATAGTGAAAGCGGCAGCCACGTTCTTCATATTAACATTATCACAGGTATGCTGTTAGAACGCCTGATGCAAAAAACAGATCAATATCATCTGCAGTGGTCTGACCAGTTCCTGATCACAACGGCATCTGCTCTTCACGATATTGGAAAGATAGGGATCGATGAAAAAATATTAAATAAACCAGGAAAGCTGACTAAAGAAGAATTTGAGATCATGAAGACCCATACGCTTATTGGCGCTTCTATGTTGAAGAGCATTGAAATGTACCAGAATGAAAAATTGTTGCAGGTAGCTTACCAGATCTGCAGATGGCATCATGAGCGGTATGATGGAAAAGGCTATCCAGATGGTTTAAAGGGGGAGGAGATCCCTATTTCGGCCCAGGTAGTGGCCATCGCCGATGTATATGACGCTCTTGTGGGTAAACGTGTATATAAGAAAGCATTTTCCCATGAAACAGCCATTCACATGATCTTAAACGGGGAATGCGGGGCATTCAATCCTCTTCTGTTAGAATGTCTTACAGACATCCAGAATAGATTGAAAGAGGAAACCAAGTCAGGTTTCAATAAAAAAGAAAATGAAGGGTTCTTTCCAAACTTGTCAGAGGAGATAAAAGAGGAGACGAAAAAGTGAAAAGAAACAGGATATTTTTAAGCCTCGGAATGGTTTTGCTTAGTTCTGTATTTATTCTTTTTACAAATATTGGGAAAAACAGGGCATTCTCTTATACAGAAGAGACTTTAGGATTTTTAAAAGAAAAGTGCCGTGGTTTTGATGCGCTGATGGGATCTATAGAGGAAGAAGAGACAAAGGCTGCAGTTCGTGGATATGTGGAAGAACTTCTTACAGGCAGTCAGTTAGAGATGAACGGGGTGATCCTTATTTGTAATAAAGAACAGGTACTCTGTTCAAATTATGATGACTACCGGGGAAGAGAACTGGACAAAGCGCCTTTTATCAGTGAGATAGAAGAAGGGGCACAGCCAGGGAAACTGCTGTCCCTGCATTATTATGGCTGTACTTACTACGGAAGTCTGGATCATGAAGGTGATTATGATCTGTATGTATTTTACCCATCTGATGAAGTATTCCATTTAAGGAATATTGCATTATTTTATGGAATCAGCCTTTATGCTGTTTTTTCCATTCTTTTTTTCTGGATACACAAAAAAGAGGAAAAAGAGCAGCTTATTCGGGAAATGGCATGTCAGGATAAAATGCTGACCTCAGATAAGGTGGATATGGACTGTCTGCCATCAGGAACTGTGACTTTGGAGCAGAAAGTTTTTGATCTGGAAAAACTGTTAGATGAGGTAAAACAGTGGGCAATTCCTCTTGCAGCAGAACGAGATGTTCTGTTTTCCAGTGAAACGATTAAGGCAGAACACGTAAAACTCTATGGAAGTCCGGTACATTTAAAGAAAATACTGACTAAGATTGTGGGAAATGCCATAAAAGACAGTCTAAGTGGCGAACAGGTAACTTTTTTTTGCAGAGAGACCGGAGCAAGTGGAAGAAAAGCCCGTTTTGAATTTGTATGCACAGATACTGGAAGTTCCTGCAGGGAAAATGAACAGGGACTTGCAGTGGCTATGGAACTGACAAAGCTGATGAATGGAGAATTCCATTTTTCGCATGATAAAAGGGATAAGGCTTTCTGCCGGGTGCGTTTTACCTTTATCATTAATGAGGAAAACAGGGAAGAGGAGAGACCTTTAGTTTCTGTCATAGGAAGAAAGATACTTCTGGTAGAGGACAATGAACTGAACATGGAGATCGCAGAATTTATCCTGCGCAAAGAAGGGATGGATGTAATAAGAGCGTGGAATGGAAAAGAAGCACTGGAACGTTTTGAAGCATCTGCACAGGGAGAGATATCTGTGATCCTGATGGATCTGGTAATGCCGGTAATGGATGGGTTTGAGGCATCCCGCTCGATCCGTGCATTGGAGCGGGAAGACGCAAAGAATGTAGTGATCGTAGCTCTTACTGCAAGTGATTATGAGGAAGATGCGAAAAAATGCCGGCTGGCTGGAATGAACGAACATCTGTCAAAACCTTTGGATACAGGAAATTTAATGCGTGTGATCCACAAATATATAAAATTTTAATAGATTCCTGATCTTTTGACCCCTCTGATACCGAATTGCTACGTGCTTTGCACTCTCGCAATTCTAAAAACATTCGTAATCTGCTCATTTTTCTTCAAAAAATGGCTTCTTACTCATGTTTTTGGCGGGTCCCAAGGTCAAAAATCCTCCTGCAAGCAAGCTTGCATCGGATTTATGACCTTTTGACTCTGGTATCATCATAATAAATAAAGAAAACGCGCCGAACGGCGCGTTTTCTTTAATGGACATATCACTTGACGGTGGTATCAACATGAATGTTTTAAACTGTATCTTCCTCAATGGTAGCGGTCTCTTTTGCAGATTCCGAAACAGCTTCGGCTGCGTTTTCTGTGTTAATATCCTCTTCTGCTTTCAGAGAGCCATCTTCTTCCAGATCTGCACTTGCATCCGCATTAACAGAAACAGAGATTTCGCCGTCTTCGCCAGAAGTGTGGTCCAGACGTTCATAATCATAAAGATCATCGTCATCTACATAGTCATCATCTAAAAATTCATCTTCTGGTTCCATATCTGCTTTTTTGGCATCTTCCTCTTCAAAAAGCTCATCTTTTTTTGCTTTCATGGAGTGAAGCGCAATATGTGCTGTATCAACAGCAGCAGAAACAGCTTCATGTGCTGTGTCAGAAAACAGATTGCCGGCATCTTTTAATACATTTTTTGTAGCAGCGGCCATATCTTTGGCAGCCATCTTAAATTCATCTTTGCTTGAATTTAAAGAAATGTAATTGCGGTTTAATTTACGCGGATCGAAAGTGTCTTCCTGAACAGTATCGTCCCCGTCATCTTCCTCGTCTTCAAATTCACGGAAATCCTTATCAAGTTCTTTATGGTAGATCTTATACTGGAGCACATAGGAAACACCGGCTGCTACAGCACCGGAGATCGCAGCAAATGCTACAAATTTTCCAAGACCTCTTTTAGCCATACAAATACCCCCTTCTTTTTTGAAATAGTGAAATAGTGTATGAATTTATGCATTAGTATGTCTGATTCTTATATTGTAATACGAACTGCAAAAAAAAGGAACTAAAAAATATGAAAAAAACAAAAGATTCACAAAAGAAAGATACAAATTGTTACAGTTCAGCGCATGACAGCTTCTTGTTTCCATATTTATGAAAACAAGAAGCTTGGTGGTTCCACCATATGCTGATTTGGATGAGAAAGTGCTTATGCAAGCAAGCTTGCAACACACTCCATCATTCAAACCAGCGCATGGCTGAACTGTAACTATAAATTTAAAAAATTAGCACTCAGAACTTGACAGTGCTAACAAACGGTGCTATAACTTACATTGTGAGTGAAAGAAGCAGCGAAAATAAGAAGCTGCAGGCAGAAAAATAAGAATGAATGTCCTCTCGGAGTCTTTCCTGCACTTGCTTTTGTGGCCGTTTTTCCGCCAGTCGCACTCAAATTTCATCAAGGTACGCACCGCGTACGCCTCAGAAAGTTGGGCACAACTGACAAAAAATCTTCTCACAAAATCAAGCACAGAAAGATTCCGAGAGAACATATGATGATCAAGGAGGAATCTAGTTATGAAGTTAGTTCCATTATTTGACAAAGTTGTATTAAAGCAGTTAGTTGCAGAGGAGACCACAGCATCTGGTATTGTTCTTCCAGGCGCAGCAAAAGAAAAACCACAGCAGGCAGAAGTGATCGCAGTAGGTCCTGGCGGTGTAGTTGATGGCAAGGAAGTTACCATGCAGGTAAAGGCTGGAGATAAAGTTATTTATTCCAAATACTCAGGTACAGAAGTAGAGTTAGAAAAAGAAAAATACGTGATCGTAAAACAGAGCGACATTTTAGCAGTTGTAGAGTAAAGAAAAATGCCTTTGGCATTTTGCGTTTCCCGTTTAGTTCGCGATTCCCGTATATAGTATAAAAAACGAAAATTTTAGAGTATAGACCGTTTGGAGGTAGATAATCATGGCAAAGCAGATTAAATATGGTGTAGAAGCCCGCAAGGCACTGGAAGCAGGTGTAAATCAGTTAGCAGATACCGTTCGCGTAACTTTAGGACCGAAAGGACGCAACGTAGTTCTGGATAAGTCTTTTGGTGCTCCATTGATTACAAATGATGGTGTTACCATTGCAAAAGAGATCGAACTGGCAGATCCATTTGAGAACATGGGTGCCCAGCTGATCAAGGAAGTTGCTTCCAAGACAAATGACGTAGCTGGTGATGGTACTACCACAGCAACTGTACTGGCACAGGCTATGGTAAATGAAGGTATGAAGAACCTGGCTGCAGGTGCTAACCCGATCATCTTAAGAAAAGGTATGAAGAAGGCAACTGATGCAGCTGTAGAAGCTATTAAGAAGATGAGCCAGCCGGTAGGCGGCAAGGCACAGATTGCAAGAGTAGCAGCTATCTCTGCTTCTGATGATGAAGTAGGTACTATGGTAGCAGACGCTATGGAAAAGGTTTCCAAAGATGGCGTTATCACTATTGAAGAATCCAAGACAATGAAGACAGAGCTTGATCTGGTAGAAGGTATGCAGTTTGACAGAGGTTATCTGTCTGCGTATATGTGCACCGATATGGATAAGATGGAAGCAAATCTGGATGATCCATACATCCTGATCACTGATAAGAAAATCTCCAACATTCAGGAGATCCTGCCGATCCTTGAGCAGATCGTAAAGATGGGCGCAAGACTGCTGATTATCGCTGAAGATGTAGAAGGCGAAGCTCTTACAACCCTGATCGTAAACAAGTTAAGAGGTACTTTCAATGTAGTTGCTGTAAAGGCTCCAGGTTACGGCGACAGAAGAAAAGAAATGTTACAGGATATCGCTATTTTAACAGGCGGTACTGTTATCTCTGAGGAAGTTGGCCTGGAATTAAAGGATGCTACCATGGAGCAGTTAGGCCGTGCAAAATCCGTTAAGGTTCAGAAAGAGAACACAGTTATTGTTGATGGTAACGGCAGCAAGGAAATGATCGCAGCAAGAGTTGCACAGATCCGTAAGCAGATTGCTGAGACTACCTCTGATTTCGACAGAGAAAAATTACAGGAGCGTCTGGCTAAGCTGGCTGGCGGCGTAGCTGTTATCCGTGTAGGTGCTGCTACTGAGACTGAGATGAAAGAAGCTAAGCTTCGTATGGAAGATGCATTAAATGCAACCCGTGCAGCAGTTGAAGAAGGAATCATCGCAGGTGGCGGTTCTGCTTATGCACATGCTACTGCTGATGTTCAGAAGGTAGTTGATACTCTGGAAGGCGATGAGAAGACCGGTGCAAAGATCATCTTAAAGGCTCTGGAAGCTCCTCTGTTCCACATTGTAGCAAATGCAGGTCTGGAAGGCGCTGTTATTGTAAACAAGGTTAAAGAATCACCAGTTGGTGAAGGCTTTGATGCTTACAACGAGACTTTCGTAAATATGATCGAAGCAGGAATCCTGGATCCTGTTAAGGTTACAAGAAGCGCATTACAGAATGCAAACAGCGTTGCATCTACTTTACTGACCACTGAGTCTGTAGTAGCAACTATCAAGGAGCCGGCACCAGCTGCTCCGGCTGCACCTGATATGGGCGGAATGTATTAATCAGAAATATAAAATAGGGATGTACTGTTAGTAAAAAGAAGTCTGTGACGGATAAAAACCGTTGCAGGCTTCTTTTTTTGCATCAAAATTTGTCTGACCTATTGCTTTTTTAATGAAAAAATGCTAATCTAAACTCACAAGATGTCAGATGAATTTTGAGAAAATAATATGATAAGTTACAAGTTAAAGGAGAGTGGCTATGAAGTTACACAGTCAGGAAGTTAGAAAACTTGCACCGGAAAATGACCCGTTAAAGATCGGAATGGGATGGAGCGTGGAAGATCTGGATAAACCTCAGATCTTGGTAGAAAGCTCTTTTGGTGACAGCCATCCGGGAAGTGCCCATCTGAACCAGTTTGTAGAAGAGGGCGTAAAAGCAGTCAACGATAACGGAGGAAAAGCAGCCAGATATTATGTGACCGATATCTGCGATGGTATTGCCCAGGGACATGACGGCATTAACTATTCTCTTGCACACAGAGATATGATGACCAATATGATCGAAGTTCACGGAATGGCAAGCGGCTTTGACGGCGGCATGTTTATTGCCAGCTGCGACAAGTCTGTGCCTGCTATTTTAATGGGTATTGGCCGTTTAAAGGATATGAGTGCTATTGTAGTTACCGGCGGTGTTATGGAAGCCCATACTATTACACCTAAGTATGTGGAAAATGACCCGGCCTGCGCTATTAACGAACTGCTGACACTGGAGCAGATCGGTAAATTCGATGCACAGGAAAAGAGAGGCGAGATCCCGGAGGAACAGTTAAATTATTATAAGCACAATGCATGCCCAAGCTGCGGTGCATGTTCCTTTATGGGTACTGCTTCCACCATGCAGATCATGGCAGAAGCATTAGGCCTGATGCTTCCAGGCACTGCCCTGATGCCTGCAACTGCACCGGAATTAAAGCAGGCTGCTTATGATGCAGGAAAACAGCTGATGAAGTTAGTAGAAAAAGGTATCAAGGCAAAGGATATCGTTACCATGAAGAGCTTTGAGAACGCTATTATGGTACATGCTGCTATCAGCGGCTCTACCAATGCAACCATGCACATTCCTGCTATTGCCCATGAATTTGGCTTTGAAGTAGATGCAGAAACCTTTGACCGTATGCACAGAGGGGCTCATTACCTGCTTAATATCCGTCCATCCGGTGACTGGCCAGCCCAGTATTTCTATTATGCAGGCGGTGTTCCAAGAGTTATGGAAGAAATCAAGGATATGTTGCATCTGGATGTAATGACAGTTACAGGCAAGACCTTAGGTGAGAACCTGGAAGAATTAAAGAAAAATGGTTTCTATGACCACTGTGATGAACTGTTAAAGGAAAAGGGCAAGCTGTTAGGACGCGAGATCAAGCGTACAGAGATCATCCATGCCTTTGATGATGCAAAGGGAACAGATGGAAGCATTGCTATTTTAAAGGGCAACCTGGCTCCGGAAGGCTGTGTGATCAAGCACACTGCATGCCCGAAGGAAATGTTTGAGGCAACCCTTCTTGCAAGACCATTTAACAGTGAGGAAGAGTGTATTGACGCTGTTCTTAAGAGAAAGGTAAAGCCAGGGGATGCTATCTTTATCCGCTATGAGGGACCAAAGGGAAGCGGTATGCCTGAAATGTTCTATACAGGTGAAGCCATCTGCTCTGACCCGAAACTGGCTTCCAGCGTGGCACTGATTACTGACGGACGTTTCTCCGGTGCATCCAGAGGCCCGGTTATCGGCCATGTAAGCCCGGAAGCTGCTGCAGGCGGACCTATTGCATTGGTAGAAGAAGACGACCTGATCTATATTAATGTAAAAGAGCGCAGACTGGAGATCGTAGGTGTAAAAGGTGAAAAGCGCACTACAGAGGAAATGGAAGAGATCTTAAAGGCCAGAAAAGCCAAATGGCAGCCAAAGCCTCCGAAATATACCAAGGGAACCCTTAAGCTGTTCTCTGAACATGCAGTATCACCTATTAAAGGCGGATATATGGTGTAGTCCAACGAAGGACCCGCCTGCGTCAGCAGGCAGTTGAGCGCGTCAGCGCGTGGTCCTGAGTGGGTCCAGCGCATGGAATAATCTTACCAAAACATCAGACAGAAAAAGCTGTCTAACCAATATAATACAAATTAATGCCTTTTGCACATCTGTACAAAAGGCATTTTTATTGCAGAAAGCAGATTGAAGGTAATGTTGCACAAAAATATAGATGAAAAATTGTGAAAAACATAAAAAACGCATTTGATATACACAAATTTTTCACAATCCCTTGATATAAGATCCTGCAGATGATCAGGATCTATTAAAAGAAAGGGAAGGTATTAAGTTATGAGAAAGTCAAAAGTAATGTTAACAATCCTGGCAGCAGCAATGGCAGCAAGCCTCACAGCATGTGGAGGTTCTTCTGACAAAGGAGCAGCTACAACAGCCGCAGCAGCAGGCGGCTCTGACACAAAGACAGAGGCAGCAGGCTCCACAGCTTCTGCAGATGCTATCAACTTTACAATGTCACTGGTTGACAATACTTCTTCCAACTACTACAAGGGCGCTGAAAAGATCGCTGAATGTGTAGAAAAGGCAACTGACGGAAAGATCACACTGACTATCCAGGCAGGTGGCAGATTAGGCGGCGAGAGCGATACACTGGACATGGCAGTTCAGGGCGACCTTGATATTGCATCTTGTGCAAACTCCGTACTTGCTAACTACATCCCAGAGATGAGCATTCTGGATCAGGCTTTCCTGTGGGACAGCGCAGATCAGGCTAACTACGCAGTAACTCATGAGTTAGGCGATCTGATTCAGACTAAGGCAAATGAGCATGGCCTTCACGTAATTGGCTACATGGAATCCGGTTTCCGTGATGTATTCTCCACAAAGCCAATCGAGTCTATGGCAGATTTCAAGGGCGTAAAGATCCGTGTAATGCAGAACGAAGGACAGTTAGCAGCATTTACCGCTTTCGGTGCTAACCCAATCGCACTTTCCGCTTCTGAGCAGTTTACCGCTCTTCAGCAGAAGACCATCGATGCCTGCGAGAACGCTGTTTCCAACTGCTGGATCAACAAGTTCTATGAGGCTGGTGTAAACTCCGTTATCAATACACATCACTGCTTCGTATACATCCCACTGTGCATGAGCGATAACGCTTGGAACAAGATCCCGGATGATTTAAAAGATACTTTTGTTAAAGCTGTAGAAGAAGGCTGCGAAGCTCAGTGGCAGTATCTGAATGAAGCAAACGAAGAAGCTAAGGGTAACCTGGAAGGCGCTGGCGTTAAGTTCTATGACATCAATGCAGATGAAATGAAGGATGCTTACAAGGCAGCTCAGGAGAAGGCTGGTACTTCTTTCGATGCAGAATGGGTTGCAGCAGTAGATGCAGCAAAAGCAGCTGTAAAATAATTTGCTGAAGATCCACAGGCAACACAAAAAGTAATAAAAAAGCAGTAAGTATACAGCCGTACCGGCAACAGTCAGTGACGGTGCGGCTGTTTTAAAGAGCGAGAGAAAAGAAGGGGACTGGAAATGAAAGGAATTAAAAAAGCATTATCTTACATTACCAATGTAGAATATGCCATCATGGTCGTTACCTTTGTGGCAATGGTCATCGCGTATTTCATCTCTGTCGTAAACCGTAACTTCATCAAGGCATCTATGCCATGGACAGAAGAAGTTGCAATGTACAGTATGATCTATATGGCACTTTTAGGAACAGAAGTTGGTCTTCGTGACGGCACGCAGGTAGCAGTTACTGCAGTGATTGAAAAACTCCACGGAGTTACAAAAAAGATCGTATCTATTATTGAACAGATCATTCTGGAGATTTTTTCTTTCGTAATGTTAAAAGTAGGTCTGGCACTGTTTTCCAAGCAGTTACAGACCGGACAGACCACACCGGTTTTAAAAGTACCAATGTCAGTAATGTACTTTTCACTGGTTCTGACCTTTGCACTGGTCCTGGTCATCCAGGCAGTTGTGCTTGTTGAAAAAGTTATGAACCTGAAGAATAAGGAGGTAGAGGCATGAGCGCAGGAGTAATTCTTTTCGTTGCATTCGCAGCATGCCTGGTGATCGGTGTTCCGGTTTCCATTTCTTTGGGAGTGGCTTCCCTTTGCTCCATAGTATTTGGCGGACTGTCCGCATCTTCTACGGTAATCGCACAGCGTATTTTCGGTGGACTTCAGTCAACCTCTATTATGGCCATCGCATTCTTCGTACTTGTAGGAAACCTGATGACAAAAGGCGGTATTTCCCGCCGTATCGTAAATTTTGCTAACTGTCTGGTTGGTAATGTACGCGGCGGTATGAGCCTTGCGCTGGTACTTGCATGTGCATTCTTCGCAGCATTATCCGGTTCCGCACCTGCAACTGTTATTGCTATCGGAACCATGCTTTATAACGATATGGTCAAGATGGGATATCCTGGTGACCGTACAGCCGGACTGTTAATAGTATCTGGTGGTATGGGACCGATCATTCCTCCATCCATTATCATGGTTATCTACTGTACCTTAACTGGTGCTTCTGTAGGTAATATGTTCAAACAGGGTATGTTAGTAGGTGTTACCATCATGGTAGTGCTTATGGCAGAGGTTCTTTTCTTCGCAAGAAAGGAAAAATGGCCAAAACAGGAAGTAAAGCGTACACCGGCAGAAATATTCAAAGTTTTCTTAGATGCTATTCCTGCATTAATGACACCTATCATCATCCTTGGTGGTATCTATTCCGGTATGCTGACAGCTACTGAAAGTGCAGCTGTTGCCGTTGTATGGGCAGCTATTGCAGGCCTGTTCATCTACAAGGAACTGACATTTAAGGAACTGATCCCAATTTTAAAGGATTCTGCAAAGAGTTCCGCAATGATCCTCTTCATCATCGCTTCCTCTACTGCATTCTCCTGGGTATTTACTTTCTCCGGCGCTTCCCAGGCACTGGTAGACACCGTTGTGGCAATGAACCTGAATTCTACCTTATTCTGTTTCGTTGTTTCTATCATTCTTCTTATTTTCGGTACATTTATGGAGGGTACTGCCATCGCAGTTTTACTGGTTCCGGTTCTGTGGCCGATCGCCCAGAGCATGGGAATCGATGTGATCCATTTTGGTATGATCGTATGTATCTCCAACGTAGTTGGTACTATGACACCACCTGTTGCAGTTAACATTTTCTCAGCGTCAACTGTATCAGGACTGAAAATGGGAGACATTGCAAAGGCAGAGATCCCATTCCTGATCGGATATGTTGCAGTATTCTTCCTGTGCGTATTCTCAAGAGGTTTCTGCACAATGCTTATTTAATAAATTTAGGAAACTAGTACATAATCACATAACAGGATCAGCAAAAGGCTGGTCAGGTATGACAGGAGGTTTATCATGATCCAAGGTGAAATAACAAAAGAACGTATGGAGAGCTGGAAGTTTGATTCTTCCTGTGAAGAAGGATTCCATGAGATCATTGCACCAGGAAAGGCAGATTGTGAACAGGAGTATATTTACCGTTTAAACCTGTCCGCAGGAAAGAGCTTTGATCTGGAGACCGGAAAACTGGAAATGGATGCTGTATGTATCAAAGGTGCAGCTGATTTTTCCTGGGACGGTTATGCAGGAACCTGTGATAAGCTGGATTCCTTCTATGTAGTAAGCAATATGAAAGTGCGCATTACAGCAAAGGAAGACTGTATTTTCTATATTGCAGGTGCTGTTGATGAAGGATATGGAAAACCATTTTTCCGTAAATGTGACCTGACCATGCCTATTGGTGAGATCCATCAGATCCATGGCTCCGGTGTCAGCCAGAGAGAGGTATTTATGACCATCGATCCAGGTACAGCTTCTTCCAGACTGTTAGTAGGTCTGACCTGGGGCGGAAATGGTGCATGGACCAGCTGGCCACCTCATGAGCATGAGAAGGATCTGGAAGAGGTTTATTGCTACTTTGATATGGATGATCCTCATTTTGGACTGCATTTAAGCTATGTAGAACCAGGAGATACTCATGGAGTAGTAGCTCATACTGTTAAGAGTGGTACTATGATCCTGGCACCAAGAGGTTACCATCCTACAGTAGCTGCACCAGGAACCAGAAATACATATTTATGGGTACTGGCAGCACATTCCCACAAGAGTCGTCGTTATGATCTGGCAGTTCTGGACCCGAAGCGTGCAGAAATGAATTAGGCCAGAGACAAAGTAAAGTTAAGAGTTATATTTAGGAGGCAGAAACATGAACGCAATGGATTCAATTTTTCTCCCACGTTTTACCATTGGCGAGAATGCATTTGACGCTTTCCATGATGAAATGGGAAGATATGGAAAAAAAGTAGCAGTGATCCACGGAGAAAGAGCATGGAAGGCAGCAAGGGAATATGTAGTTCCTGCACTGGAAAAGGCAGGTCTTACAATTACTACAGAATGGCTGTATGGACATGATGCAACCCATGAAAACGTTGATAAGATCTCAAATGATCCGGCAGTACAGGAAGCAGATATGCTCCTTGCAGTAGGCGGTGGAAAATGTATCGATACAGCAAAACTGGCTGCAGATCATCTTGGAAAACCGGTATTTACCGCTCCTTCCATTGCGTCTAACTGCGCTCCTGTTACCCAGATCAGTATTATGTACCATGAGGATGGTTCCTTCTGCGACATCCCAAGATTAAAGGAAGTACCGGTACACTGCTTTATCAACCCGAAACTGGTTTTAGCAGCTCCTGTTAAATACCTGTGGGCTGGTATCGGTGATGCCATGGCAAAGCATGTAGAGTCCAGCTGGTCTGCAAAGGCAGGAGAGAAGTTAAGCTTTGGCAGTGAGTTTGGTATCACAGCAGGACAGATGTGCTTCTATCCAATGGTGAAGGATGCAAAGAAGGCAATGGATGATGCAAAGGCAGGAAGAAACAGTGAAGAACTGGAAAACACCATTTTAAATATCGTTGTTTCCCCAGGTGTTGTATCTGTTTCCGTTCATCCAGATTATAATGGCGGTATTGCACATGCTTTATTCTATGGCCTGACCAAGAGAGAGCACATTGAAAAGAAACATCTCCATGGTGAGGTGGTTTCCTACGGCACACTGGTAAATCTTATGGTAGATAAGGACTGGGATAAGCTGAAAATGGCTTATGGCGTAAATAAGTCTATTGACCTGCCTGTATGCCTGGCTGATCTGGAGCTGGAAAAGGATGACAAGTTAGAGGATGTCCTTGAAGCAACAATGGCAAACCAGGAAATGACCCATACACCTTATCCTGTAACAAAAGAGATGATCTATCAGGCTATCCATGATCTGGAAGCCTATAAGGGTTAAAAACCTAGAATGCAAGTTAGAGAGGATAGTAAAATGGCAGTGACCATACGTGATATACGGGTAATCTGCACAGCGCCGGAAGGCATCAACCTTGTGGTGGTAAAAGTGGAGACCAGCGAACCGGGGCTTTATGGACTGGGATGTGGAACCTTTGCTTACCGCCACCTGGCTGTAAAGCTGGTAGTAGAAGAATATTTGAAGCCTCTTCTGGTTGGAAGAAATGTAGAGAATATCGAAGATCTGTGGCAGTTGATGAACCAGAACGGATACTGGAGAAACGGACCTATTGAAAATAATGCTATTTCCGGCGTAGATATGGCATTATGGGATATTAAGGGAAAAATGGCAAATATGCCACTGTACCAGCTGTTTGGCGGAAAGTGCAGGGAAGGTATTCCGGTATACCGCCACGCAGATGGCCGCGATCTGTCTGAGCTGTGTGAAAATATTGAGCGTTTTCATGAAATGGGTATTACCAATATCCGCTGTCAGTGCGGCGGTTACGGCGGCGAAAGCTATGGAAATACGCCGGCAACTGCACCAAAGGGCGCCCAGCCAGGTGTTTATCTGGATTCCAGAAGTTATATCCGCAATACAGTAAAGCTGTTTGAAGGCATCAGAAACAAATTAGGATATGAGATCAATCTGGTACATGATGTTCATGAGCGTATTGCTCCTATTGAGGCTATTAAGCTGGCAAGAGAGCTGGAGCCATTTGATCTGTTATTCTTAGAGGATCCGGTACCTATCGAGCAGACAGACTGGTTAGCAAGAATGAGAGAGCAGACTTCCATACCAATCGCAGAAGGCGAGCTGTTTAACAATCCCGTTGAGTGGAGAAAACTTATCTCAGAACGGCTGATCGATTACATCCGCGTACATTTAAGCCAGGTTGGCGGTATTACACCTGCAAGAAAGCTGCAGATCTTTGCAGAGCAGTTTGGTGTACGCACTGCATGGCATGGACCTGGAGACATGTCTCCTCTGGCTCATGCAGCAAACATCCATATTGACCTGGCAGCACCAAACTTTGGTGTACAGGAATGGTCCGGCATTGAGCCGCCAAACTTTGTTATCCAGGAATTAAAGGGACCACATGGTGCGCTTCTTGAAGTATTCCCGGGACTGCCTGAGTTTGACAATGGTTATGTATATGCAAATGATAAACCTGGTTTAGGTGTTGACTTAAATGAGGAAGAGGCTGCAAAATATCCTTGTGAGAATACTGTGACTACATGGACACAGACAAGACGCAGGGACGGAGCATTGCAGACTCCATAAGGTGATCAGGGTTTTACCACTGTTTTCCTGCTTTGCGGGGAAACGTATTATATATTATAGGAGGATAAAGAAATGGCATTTGATTACTGGGCTACAAGGCACATGCAGTAGCAGGTGACTTATCCAAGAAACCAGAGATTGACCGTATGTTTGCAGAAGCTATGGAGATCTTAGGAAATAAGCTGGATGTTATGATCCCGGCAGCAGGTATCCAGAGACGTTATGAGCCATGGGAATTCCCGGAGGATGCATGGAGACTGGTTATTGATGTTGACTTAAACCATGTATGGTTTATGTGCCAGAAGGCAGTTCAGGTTATGAAGGACAAGGAAGGCAGCACCGGAAAGATCATCAACATCGCTTCCATGAACGCATTCTTTGGCGGCACAACTGTTCCTGCTTACACAGCAGCTAAGGGTGCAGTAGCAATGCTGACCAAGAGCCTTGCATCTGACTGTGCTGACCGCAATATCTGCTGCAACGCAATTGCTCCTGGATATATGGATACTGAAATGTGCGCTAACATGACTCAGGAAAGAAAAGACGAGTGCACTAAGAGAATCCCTGCAGCACGTTAGGGACTGCCAGATGACCTTAAGGGACCGGTACTGTTCCTGGCTTCTGATGCAAGTGACTACTTAAATGGTGCTGTTATCCCTGTAGACGGCGGATTCTTAGTTAAGTCATGATGATGCCTGCTGCAAAAGCAGTTAAAAATACGTTATAAACATGGGGTGCTGCAGTCAGGTGAAAATGCCGGACTGCGGCGCTCTTTTTTAAAAGGAAATATAATACTTTTGTAATGTCTGAAGGCATGCAAGGGGCTTGACATCAGATAGCCGTTAGTTATATCATGGAATAACGATAATGTTTACATGGCGGAAATGGTGTATTATGGGGAATATACCTGTAAACAGACCAGAAAGACAAAATGGGGGAGGTAGCCGCATGAGACAGATGCAAAAAGAAAAGCTGCTGCCGGAGCAGACAGCGGAAAAAATCAGAGAATACATAGAAAGCAACGGAATGAAGACAGGAGACAAGCTTCCAAATGAATTTCAGCTGGCTGAGATCTGCGGGGTGGGAAGGAGTACCATTCGCGAGGCTATAAAGCTTCTGGTCTTTTCTGGAAAAGTAGAGGTGATCCGGGGAAGCGGTACTTATATTAAGAAGGAAAAAGCACCACAGGAAGTGACCATGGCAAATGATGATCCACTTGGCTTTCGGGAAAACAGTGAAGAGAACCTGTTTCAGACCTGCCTGGAATTTGTGGATGTACGTTTGATGTTAGAGCCGGAAGTGGCAGCTATGGCAGCTACCAATGCAGATTATGCAGATTGCCAGAAGCTGCAGATGCTTCAGAGAGAAGTGGGACAACTGGTGGATCAGGGAAAGGATCACATAGCAGCGGATATTGAATATCACAAACAGTTAGCAGCCTGCACCCATAATCAGATCCTCTGCAATCTCATGGAGATCGTGGTAAAAGGTATTCCGCTGTTTGTAAAGATCACAAAAAATGATTTTGCAAAATCAACGGTAGAACAGCATCGTGCTATTACAGAGGCTATTTCCGCAGGAGATGCCCAGGGTGCCAGATATGGCATGATCACTCATTTAAACAGTAACAGGAAGCGTATTTTAAAGGCTCTTACAGAACAAAAAGCTACAGAAAACATATAATCTCCCATTTTTATTGAAATTTATCTGTGAGTTCGTTATAATGATGTTAAAAATCAGGTTGTGTGCAGCCGCTTTATGGGAGATTTGTGATGAAAAAAAGATTTTTAGCTCTGATGTCAGCTGGCTTAGGAACAGCACTGCTTTTAACAGCCTGTGGTCATATAGGAAATATTACGCCAGACAGCAAGGTAAAACTGAATCCAAATAAACCAGTTTCCCTTACTGTCTGGCATTATTATAATGGGGCACAGCAGGCAGCTTTTGACCAGCTTATATCAGAATTTAATGCAACAGAGGGAAAAGAGAAAGGAATCTACGTAGAAGGCTATACACAGGGATCAGTAGGTGATCTGGAAAAAGCTGTTTCTGATGCAGTTGCAGGAGCTGTAGGTGCCCAGTCCCTGCCGGATATTTTTTCCACTTATGCAGATACAGCCTACGCAGTCCAGAAAGAAGGAAAACTGGCAGATCTGACACCTTATTTTACAAAAGAAGAACAGGCTGAATACGTAGAATCCTATATTCAGGAAGGCTATTTTCATGATGATTCGTCTTTGTATCTGTTTCCTGTAGCAAAATCCACAGAGATCATGATGATCAATGCCACAGACTGGCAGACCTTTGCAGATGCCACAGGTGCTTCATTAGATGAATTATCCACATTGGAAGGTGTGACAGAAACAGCAAAGCGTTATTATGAATGGACAGACAGTTTAACACCGGATGTAGCGGATGACGGGAAGGCATTTTACGGAATCGATTCCATGTCTAATTACTTTATTATTGGTATGAAGCAGATGGGAGTGGATCTTTTTGATGTAAAGGACGGGAAATTGACTATTCGGGCAGACAAAGAAAAAATCCGCCGTTTGTGGGACAATTATTATGTTCCGTATGTAAATGGCTACTTTGCAAGTTTTGGGAAATTCCGTTCAGATGATATAAAAACAGGAGACATCCTGGCATATACGGGTTCTGTGTCATCTTCCATGTATTTCCCGGATCAGGTGATAATGGATGATGGGACCAGAGATATTGATTGTATCGTAATGCAGCCTCCTGTGTTAGAAGGAGGAGAACATATATGTGTACAGCAGGGCGCAGGCATGGCAGTGACAAAATCCGATGAAAGGCATGAATATGCAGCCTGTGAGTTTTTGAAGTGGTTTACCAGAAAGGAAAATAATCTTCGTTTTGTATGTGAATCTGCTTATCTTCCGGTACGTAAAGATTCCAATTCGGTAGAGGCGCTGGATGAGATAATAAAGGATAAAAATCTGAAGGTAAATGATAAGGCATATCAGTGTCTGGACAGCATATTAAGCTCTTATGACCTGACTAGTTTTTACACACCAAAGTGTTTTGAAAATGGGTATGCGGCCAGAAAAATATTGGATTATGATCTTTCTGATAAGGCAGCAGAGGATAAGGCAAAAGTAGATGAAATGGCAGCTGGAGGTATGTCCAGGGCAGAGGCAGAAGCCCGGTTCACTACAGATGAAGCGTTTGAACAGTGGTATGAGCAGTGGAATACAAAGCTGGAGAATGCAGCTTTTCAGAATAATTAATGAGATCAGTTACAGGGCCAAGAGCAGGAGGTAAGAAGCAGATGAAAGTTCAGAAACGGAAACTGATGCGCATATTGCTTGTCCCCCTGCTTTTAGTTGTTTTATTTCAGGGAATCATGCCGTTTTTTATGCTTATGGCCAGTGGAGTAAAAGATACCATGGAAAGTAATGCGGTGAACCTTGACAGTTATCTGTTGAAAAACCGGGAAGTGATGCTGGAAAATGCAATGGTGGAGCAATGGAGCGGCATTCGTAAAGAAAGTACCTACTTAAATCAGGAAATGTCAGAATTTCTCCGGGAAAATGCTGTGGATATAAAGGCTTTTTCTGCAAGGAGAGATCTGCAGAAAAACTATGCACAGAGGGTATTTCCAAGACTGTTAGAATTTCTTCACCGGGATTCTGCCAGTGGTGTTTTTCTTATTGTAGCCAATGATACTCCCCTTAAGAAGGCGGGAGATTATGACGGATTTTTTATACGGGATTCAGATCCTGTGGCAAAAACAGAGACAAATTCGGACCTGCTTTTTGAACGGGGGGATAAAGAACTGGCCCGTGGAAGTGGGATCGCTTTTGACAGCTCCTGGTTTCCGGTTTTTAATTTTAAAGGACAGGGGAACAGGGCCAGCGATGATTTCTTTTATGAGCCATATACAGCTGCGATGACTCATCCGGAAGTGGATATGAACAGTCTGGGCTACTGGTCTGTGCCCTTTATCCTGGAAGATCATGTGATGGATAATCATAAAATGATCACCTATTCTTTTCCGCTGGTCTTTAATGGCATTGTTTATGGTGTTATGGGAACAGAAGTTTCCATCAGTTATCTGTGCAATACCTATTTCAGGATACAGGATCTGAACCGCGAACAGACTGCCGGTTATACAATTGCCATTGACAATGGGGATGAAACCTACAAGAGCATAGCTGGAAAAGGTGTCTTATATGATGCAGTAAAAATGGAGAAAGATGTTTTTTCATTAGAACACACCAGTCATGAAAAACTGTTTAAAGTAAAGGATTCAAAAATAGGAGATCAGGATATTTATGCAGTTATGTCAAAAATAAGCCTGTATGCAAATAATGTTCCCTATAAAAATACCAACTGGATCCTTTGCAGCTTTGTGCCGAAAGATACGATCTTCAGCCTTGCAAATAAACTGTATACCATTATACTGACTACCATCTTTTTCTGCGCCCTTATGGGAATGGGGCTGATGTTTATTGTGGTCCGTTATGTCACAGGACCGGTATACCGGCTAATGGACAGTGTCCGGGGTGGAATTGAAGGTTTAAAAGATTTTGTTCCTTCTGATATACAGGAAATAGATGAGCTTCATGAGGTAGTGAAGAATCTGACGGAAAATGAGATCCGGACAGAGACTCAGCTGAAAGAAGAAAAGGAACGTTACCGCGTGGCCGTGGAAAGCTCCAATGATCTGTTTTTTACTTACAGGGATAATGAGCATACATTGGAGATTGTAAACAGCAAAAGCCATGATGGGGTCTGGGATATTAAAAAGATACAGGAAGATCTGATCGCACCTGATTTTTCCAGGGAAGACCAGAGAAAGCTGTCAGCCATGATAAACAGCCGGGACAGTAAGATTTATGCCCAGATCTGCCGGAAGATAACGGGAAAAGAGGATGGCTGCTGGCTGGAAGTAAGAGGCAAGATTATCATGGATGCCAGAGAAAAGGATCGCCGGATCGTAGGCTATATCCGTGATATCCATGAGACGAAAATGAGGGAATTAGAGCAGGAAAGAAAACAGCAGATGGATCCGGTCACCTCTTTCTACCGTTTAAAACCTGGCATGGAGGAAATAAGGCATGTACGCAGAAGGTTTCCGGAAGGAATGCTGGTCCTTGTGGATATCTGCCGTTTTACAATGATCAGCCGTGATTTTGGTCTTGCATTTGGCGATGTACTTCTGGAGCAGTTTTCTAAAATGTTTTTACAGGTCTGTGAAGAAGGGGCTGCCAGCACACCGGTGATGATCAGAGCAGGTTCTGATGAACTGCTGGCCTGGATACCGGGAGAAAAGGAGGCATCCTGCAGGCAAAAATTGTGGAAATTAAAAGAAAGGTTCCAGGGACTGGTACGTCAAAGCCTCTTAAAACTGGAGTTTAAAGCCGGATTTGCCTGGGGCGGGGAAGAAAATAATACAGACACTCTGCTCCATCAGGTTTGTGTGGCTGTTTTGGAGGCAGAAAAGAAGGATGCAGAAACTCTTTTCTGGAGTGAAGTAGAGGATACAGAGGCAGCACCGAAGCAATTTGGAAAGATCGTATCTATGGAGTATATCCAGGGGGCTAGTTTTGCGTCCCTGGCACTGAATATTTTAGACCGCTGCAGCCAGATTGAAGCAGGACTGGATCTTATTTCCTGCCGGTTAAATGAATGGTTTGGACTGAAAAATCTGATGATCACAGGTTTAAATCCAGAGTTCCTTTCCAGTGAATTGTCTTATCAGTGGAAAGATGCAGCCGGGGCAGAAGAAAGACCGGGTATGGTCCATTGCAGTGAAAAAGTGTTTAAACAGTTAAATCAGGATACCCAGGAAAAGGCTATGCAGCCTGTAAAAGAGGTTCTTGCAGTATTGCCTTTATTTAAGGAGAATAATAAGGAAAATAATACTGAAAAAACGGGAATTGCAGTTTTAATGAATGATAACAGCCAGTATTCTGGTACGATCTTCTTTATGGGTGTAGATGAAGAAATCTTAAACAGGGAAGAGGACAGAAAACTTTTCCGGGAGATCGGCATCATTATCCAGAACCGTATTAACAGAAACCGTCATGACCAGTCAGCACAGGCCAAGTCAGATTTTCTGGCCCACATGTCCCATGAGATACGTACACCTATGAATGGTATCATTGGTATGACGGATATTGCATTAAAGGATGGCCAGTCAGAAGAAGTGCGCTTTGACTGTTTAAAGAAGGTAAAAAGTTCTTCTAATTATCTGCTGGGCATTTTAAATGATGTCCTTGATATGTCAAAGATCGAAAGTGGAAAAATGAAGCTGGTAATGGATGACTTCCAGTTAGATAAGATGATAAATGGCCTTTATACACTGTTAGAAGCTAAGTTTGAGGAAAAATCCCAGCATTATCATCTAAATATGCAGTTAAAGCATACCTGGTTTTATGGAGATGCCATGCGCATCAGCCAGGTCCTTGTAAATCTGTTGGGAAATGCAGTTAAATATTCCGGTAATGATACAGATATTTCCTTGACAGTAACAGAAAAGGAAGGGGAAAATGACCTGTCCCAGCTATATTTTGCAGTAAAGGATCATGGTATTGGTGTAAATGAAGAAGACCGCCAGAGGATCTTTGGCAGTTTTGAACAGGTAGAGCATTTTGGTACAGGACAGCAGGGAACAGGTCTTGGGCTTGCCATCAGTAACCGCCTGGTACATATGATGGGTGGAAGTATTTTACTGGATAGCCAGGTAGACGTGGGCAGTACCTTTAGTTTCCGGATCCAGTTAAGGCCGGTAAAGGAACATAAGATCCAGGAGAAAGCTCCCCAGAACAAGAAAGACTTTTCAGGTATCCGCGTTCTGGTAACAGAGGATAATCCCCTGAACATGGAAATCCTCCAGTATATACTGGAGGACATGGGGATGAAGGTGGATAATGCTTATGATGGAAAAGAAGCAGTGGATAAGTTTGAAGCTTCAAAGATAGGATATTATGACCTGATCATCATGGACATCATGATGCCTGTTATGGGCGGCTTAGAAGCAGCCCATGCTATCCGTACCATGGAGCGGGCAGACAGTAATAAGGTACCTATTGTTGCCATCAGTGCCAATGCTTTTGATGAAGATATCCATCGTTCTCTTGCCAGCGGTATGAATGCGTATCTTTCTAAGCCGGTGGAAATAGATAAGCTGCGGGAAACCTTGGGAAGATTATTAAAATAAAGCACACTGTTAAGGCAGCAGAAAGAAGTGGGTAAAAGCAGTAAAAAGAATACAGCATAAGGCACCAAAAAATGCTGGCAGAATGGCAGAAACAAGGGTCCACCGGGCACTTTTAGTTTCTTTATAAATAGTAATAAGGGTGGTGGAGCATGGCCAGTGCATCAGGGAGAAGAGCATGACGCACACTGCGGTGGTCCAGGTCCAGCCGTTTGCTGTGAGGATCTGCTTTAGCTGGAGTGTGGAAGCGTATCCCGTCAGATTCCCCTGGGCTGTATAGGCCATAAGGATAATGGGAAGGACGATCTCGTTGGCGGGAAGTCCAAGGATAAAAGCTGTAAGGATAACGCCGTCCATACCCAGCAGGCGGCCAAGGGGATCTAAAATAAGGCTGATCCGGGAAAGCAGGCTGATCCCGCCTGGGGACACATTTGCTAAAAGCCACAGGATAAGACCAGCAGGAGCGGCTACGGCAGCAGCTCTTCCAAGGACAAACAAAGTACGGTCTGTAACAGAGCGTAGGATCACCTTTCCTATCTGGGGACGTCTGTAAGGAGGCATTTCCAGTGTAAAGGATGAGGAAACGCCTCTTAATACAGTGGCAGACAACAGGTAAGAAGAGAGAAAGGTCATGGCGATCCCTAAAAGGATGAACAAGGTAAGTATCAGTGCACTGACAGCATAAGAGGATGCATTTTGCTGGCTGCTGCATAAAAACAGCAGGATCAAAGTGATAAAAAGAGGGAGACGTCCATTACAGGGCATAAAATTATTGGTAAGAATAGCAATAAGCCGTTCGCGGGGAGAATCAATGATACGGCAGCCTGTAATGCCTGCAGCATTGCAGCCAAAGCCCATAGCCATAGTAAGAGCCTGTTTTCCACAGGCTTTACAGCACTGGAAAGGCCGATCCAGGTTATAGGCGATGCGGGGCAGATAGCCGGAGTCTTCCAATAATGTAAAAAGAGGAAAGAATACGGCCATAGGCGGCAGCATAACAGAGACCACCCATGCAAGGACCTGGTAAATTCCATAAATAAAGGCTTCCCGTAAAAGAACCGGGACATGGAGAAACAGTAAAACCTGTTCCAGAACATGCTGGAAGGAAAACAGCAGATCAGAAAGCAGGGCAGATAACTGATTGGCACCTGCTAAAGTGATCCAGAAGATCAGGGCTAAAAGCCCGGCCATAGCCGGATAGGCAGCCAGACGTCCTGTAAGGATACGATCCAGTTTCCTGTCTGTTTCATTATAATTCCGGTCCGGCAGGCGGACACAGGCAGAGGCGATGGATCCGGCACTGTTTACCAGACCAGATACTATGCGGTCTTTTATAATATCTTTGAAAATGCCTTTCTGGTTCAGATAGGAGCAGGCAGTTTGCAGGCTTTTTACAACTGCAGGATCCTGAGCCGGGTCATAGCCGCAGCTGGCAGTAAAAGAGCGCAGAAAAGAGGCATCATCTTCTAACAGACGCAGTGTAAGAAAGCGGGAGGTCATATAAAATGGCAGTATGTGGGCGCCCATCCAGTTTTCTACAGCAGGTTCTAGCATGGAAACAGCTGTTTCCAGTTCTTTACAGTAGGTGACCTGGTAATGTGAAAGAACAGGACTGTCAGTGAGATCATCTAACTCCTTTAAAAGAGGGATCAATGTGCATTTTTTTCTGGCAGAGGTACCGGCTACAGGGATACACAGCAGATCTGATAACTGGTCTAAGTCTATTTGTATCCCTTTCTTTTCTGCTTCATCTAAAAGATTCACACATACCAGTACACGATCCGTGGCTTCCAGGATCTGCAGTACCAGGTTCAGGTTCCGCTCCAGACATGTGGCATCACAGACGATGACAACTGCCTGATGGGCTCCAAAACAGATAAAATCCCTGGCAACTGTTTCTTCAGCAGAGCGGGAAGAAAGAGAGTAGGTGCCGGGAATATCTACCAGTACATAATCTTTGGCAATGCCTGAGCAAATTCCCCAGGCATTGGCAGTGGTTTTGCCGATCCAGTTGCCTGTGTGCTGCTTTTTTCCAGAGGTAAGATTATTAAATAAAGTGCTTTTTCCTACATTGGGATTTCCTGCAAGGGCGATGACTGGGCGGTCAGGTGTATTTTCAGGAATAGAAGACTTTTTTGTGTGAAAATTCATCGATTCTCCTTTCCTGTTATCAGAATATTTTTGCTGTCTGTTTTCCGGATAGCGATCACAGCACCCCGTATGGCATAGGCAGCCGGGTCTCCTAAGGGGCTTACACCTACACATTCTACCAGTGTATTTTCAGTAAGGCCTATGTCAAGAAAGCGGCGTCGTATGCTTCCACAGGAGGTAAGGCAGCAGACGCGGGCCTTTTCGCCGGGCTTAATATCATTCAGACAAAGAGGGGGATTCATGAAAATGTTACCTGCCTGGAAAAGTCTTTGTGGATATTATATGATACCAAGGGGAAAAAGGTTAAAATAACTGGAAAATGAAGTCAAAATAGGTTATACTATTAACAAACTAAACGTGTAGAAAAAACTATGCGACTATATAACAGGAGAATGCAGAAAGTTATGGAAGAAAATTATGTAGAATGGCTGGTAAAACGGAAAGACCCCGTTTATGCCTGGCCTGTAAAAGTATTGATGATTGTATTGTGTGCATTATCTGCATTTGCAGCCCTTCAGGTCATGTTCGGAGTATTGATCCTTGTGGCAGCAGGTGCTGCGACGTATTTTGTTTTTTTAAACCTCAGTGTAGAATATGAATACCTGTTTGCAGACGGTGGTTTCAGTGTAGACCGCATCCTAGGAAAGGCCAGAAGAAAAAAAGCTTTTGACTGCGAAAAAGAAGAAGTACAGGTGATCGCACCGGCAGATTCCTATGTATTAAAAGATTATGAAAAACAGGGAATGAAAGTTATAAACTGCGCCAGCGGACAGGCCGGCGCAAAAGTTTACGCACTGATCAGCCAGAAGGGCTCTGTGACAACAAAAGTCTTATTTGAGCCTGGTGAGAAAATGGAAGGGGCTATGCGCAGAGTATTTCCGCGCAAGTTTATGAGACAGTAAAGATTTTTTGTGAGTTCTGAGGCTGCGAAAAGTCCCTGGAACTGATAAGTTTTCCTCATGAAAAATCATAAGCAATTTCAATGAATATTTTACGGCAAATGGGTTTGACAATCCATATAAAATTTGCTAGTATTAGTTACTAATAAGAAGGCCAAAACGCCAGTGTCTGATAAAACCGATGTTTTTTTAGCGCTGGCGTTATATTGAACCTTCAGATAAAAATTGATGAAGAAAGAGAGGAAAAAACGAATGGGTACAATTATCGGTGAAGGCATTACCTTTGATGATGTGCTTCTGGTTCCAGCTTATTCAGAAGTGATCCCAAATCAGGTAAACTTAAGCACAAACCTGACAAAGAAGATCCGTCTGAACATCCCGTTAATGAGTGCAGGTATGGATACAGTTACAGAGCATCGTATGGCGATTGCCATGGCTCGTCAGGGAGGAATCGGCATTATTCATAAGAATATGTCAATTGAGGCACAGGCTGAGGAGGTAGATCGTGTAAAACGTTCTGAGAACGGTGTTATCACTGATCCATTCTATCTTTCCCCAGAGCATACATTAAAGGATGCCAATGACCTGATGGCAAAATTCCGTATTTCCGGTGTGCCGATCACAGAAGGCAAGAAATTAGTTGGTATCATCACCAACCGTGACTTGAAATTCGAGGAAGATTTCAGCCGTCCGATCAGAGAATGCATGACCTCCAAGAATCTGGTCACAGCAAAGGAAGGTGTTACTTTAAAGGAAGCAAAAGCGATCCTTGCAAAGGCAAGAGTAGAGAAGCTGCCTATCGTTGATGATGATTTTAACCTGAAGGGACTTATCACCATTAAGGATATTGAAAAGCAGATCAAATATCCTCTGTCTGCAAAAGATGCCCAGGGACGTCTGTTATGTGGTGCAGCTATCGGTATCACAGCCAATGTTTTAGATCGTGTAGAAGCACTGGTGAAGGCAAAGGTGGACGTTGTTGTTTTAGACTCTGCCCATGGTCATTCTGCAAATGTTATCCGCTGCGTAAAGATGATTAAAGAAGCATTTCCGGAGGTTCAGGTCATTGCAGGTAATGTGGCAACTGGTGATGCCACCAGAGCTCTGATCGAAGCTGGTGCTGATTGTGTTAAGGTTGGTATCGGACCTGGTTCTATCTGTACGACCCGTGTGGTTGCAGGTATCGGCGTTCCTCAGATCACCGCTGTTATGGACTGCTATGCAGTTGCAAAAGAATACGGTATCCCGATCATTGCTGATGGCGGTATCAAATATTCCGGTGATATTACAAAGGCGATCGCAGCAGGCGGAAGCGTTTGTATGATGGGAAGCATGCTTGCAGGATGCGACGAGAGTCCAGGTGCTTTCGAGCTGTATCAGGGACGTAAGTACAAAGTATATCGCGGCATGGGCTCTATTGCAGCTATGGAAAACGGAAGCAAGGACCGTTACTTCCAGACTGATGCAAAGAAGCTGGTTCCAGAAGGCGTAGAAGGCCGTGTAGCTTATAAGGGTATGGTAGAGGATACTGTATTCCAGCTGTTAGGCGGTTTACGTTCCGGTATGGGATACTGTGGCGCAAAGGACATCCCGACTCTTCAGGAGACAGGAAGATTTGTCAAGATTTCTGCAGCATCCTTAAAAGAAAGCCATCCTCATGATATCCATATCACAAAGGAAGCTCCGAACTATTCAATTGAAGAATAATTTTTTACAGGCTATTTACGAAGATTCATGGGTCGCCGCATTTGCGGCGGCCTTTTTGTGCCAATGCTGCATATTTGCGTACTAAGGAAGAAAGCAGGGATATAAATTGGGAGAACGTTCAAAACTTACAACGCTGTGTTATATTGAAAAAGGTGACAGCTATCTGATGCTTCACAGAGTCAGCAAAAAACATGATGTAAATAAAGACAAGTGGATCGGCATCGGAGGTCATTTTGAAGAAAATGAAAGTCCAGAAGAATGCCTGCTCCGGGAAGCAAAAGAGGAGACCGGGCTTACACTTACATCCTGGAAATTCAGGGGGATCGTTACTTTTATTTCCGAAGGCTGGAATACGGAGTATATGTGTTTATATACAGCTGATGGATATGAGGGAGAAATCATTCCCTGCAATGAAGGGGTACTGGAATGGATCAGAAAAGAAGACCTGTTAAAGCTGAACCTGTGGGAAGGAGACAAGATCTTTTTAAAACTGCTTCAGGAAAACTCCCCCTTCTTTTCCCTGAAACTGGCTTATAAGGGGGATGTTTTAACAGAGGCAGTGCTGGATGGGAAAAAATTAAAGAAATCGTAACAAAATGGGTTATTTTTTGTAATTGTGGTATATGGTATAATGGGTCCAAAAGAAAAACAAGCGACACCGAAGGTGGCATTTGTTTTTCTTGGACCATTAACGAAGATCCCGCCTGCGAAAGCAGGCAGTAGAGCACGTAAGTGCGGGGATCTGAGTCTAAGATATAATGAGTCCAGAGAAAAATAAGTTACAGCTACCTGAACGGACATTTGTTTTTACAAGCCATTGACGAACAAAACCACTGGCACAGCAGGCAGCAGAGCATGTTAGAGCGTGTTCGCGAGTATAATCTGCTTCTAATACCACAGAGAGGATCTTTATTTCCAATGAAAAAAAATAAAATATATACATTTCTGGCAGTATGTACGGCTGCCATTCTCACATTGTCTGTACCTGCATGGGCCAGTCAGGTGACTATTACACCATTAGATAAAGGAACATCCATATCACAGAGCCAGGTTCAGGAGACACAACCAACTAAGGCATCAGGCGCCCAGAATACATCTGGTGAAAATACACCATCCCAGAAGGGTGATGTTTCTTCTATTACGAAACCCACTATTGCATCCCAGGGTGCAGTTTTGTTAAATGCTGCAGACGGAAGTGTATTATTTTCACAAAACGGCGAAACACAGTATTATCCAGCCAGCATTACCAAGCTGATGACAGCTCTTTTAGTAGCTGAAAACTGCAATCTGGATGATACAGTCACATTTTCATCAACAGCTACCACTAACCTTGAATCGGGTGCAGTTTCTATTGGCATGACGGAGGGAGATACCTTATCAGTACGCCAGTGTCTGTATGCGCTGTTATTAAAATCAGCAAACGAAGTGGGAAATGCCCTTGCAGAGCATGTGGCTGGCAGCAATGCCGCTTTTGCAGAGAAGATGAATGCCAAAGCAGCTTCTTTAGGCTGCACTAATACTCATTTTGCCAATCCACATGGTTTAAACGACCCGAACCATTATACTACACCTCATGATATGGCACTGATCGCAAGAGCTGCTTTTGCAAATGATATAGTAAAAACAGTGGCCTCCACCAGAACCTATACACTTCCGGCTACTAAAAAAAATCCGTCAGGTCTTACTGTGACTATGGGACATAAAATGTTAAATCCGAACGATTCCAGATATTATCAGGGAATTATAGGCGGAAAGACTGGATATACATCAAAAGCCGGAAATACACTGGTAACAGCAGCAGAGCGAAACGGTGTCCGTCTGATCGCAGTTGTAATGAAGAGCCAGTCTACCCATTATACGGATACGAAGGCATTACTGGACTATGGCTTTAAACTGGCAGAGGCAGGTGCCCTGACAGGACAGAATACAAGCCAGAATACATCCCAGGCTCCAACACCTGGAAATAGCACAAATAACACAAACAGTGCGAATAATGCAAACAACATAAACAATGTAAACAATACGAATAATACAAATAACACAAATAATTTGTCTAGTCAGGAAACAAAAGCCTCTGCCCCCACACAGCCGGAATCTGCAGATACCAATACCGGCGGTCCGGGCGCTGTAAAAGAGCGTGGCTGGGTAAAAGATGATAACGGCTGGTATTATGTAAAAGGTAATGGCATAAAAGCAGTGGGAGAATGGATCACAGATAATGGAGAGACCTACTGGATCCAGTCAGATCATTACATGGCAAAGGGATGGAAAGAGTTAGATGGAAAATGGTATTATTTCTGTTCTACAGGAAGTCTGGCAAAGAATGTTTGGAAGGCAGGGGCAAATGGAATCTGGTATTATCTGGGCCAGGACGGCGTCATGCTTACAAATACGACCACCCCGGATGGCTATAAAGTAGGGGCAGACGGAGCCTGGATCAGATAATACGGTTTATTTGTAGAAGTGCTCTACAAATTTTAAAAACTGCTTTACATAGGGTTTTAAGATCCTGTTTTTGTTGTATACAATATAAAAAGTGCGGACCTGCGCAGCATTCTCTAAAGGAAAAGTGAGAAGCTGGTGGGTCCTTTCCATATCTTTTACGCTGCGGGCAGAAAGAATGGAAATGCCAAGACCGGAAGCAATGGATTTTTTAATAGATTCCAGGTCATTCATCCGGGCAACAATATTTAACTCAGAAAGGGAAATCTGGTGCCGTTCTAAAAATAAGTCGATCTCCTTACGGGTGCCGGAACCATTGGCACGAAGGATAAAGGGATGGGAGAGAAAATGCTGCAGGGTAACTGGTTCATCCTTTTTTAAGGTGTCAGCCAGCTCCAGATATTCAGGTGTTACCGGAGCTGCCAGGACCAGAGAGTCAGTACAGAAAGGGGAAAAACAGCAGTTCTCAGCATCGGTCACAGAGCCTGTAAGACCAAAGTCCACAGATCCCTGGATCACCTTTTCAATAGCGTCTGCGCTGTCTGACTGCCAGATATGAAAATGGATATCCGGCTGTATTTTGGAAAACTCCGATAACAGTTCCGGCAGAAGGTAGGATGAGGGAATGGTGGATGCACTGACGTCGATCAGTTTCCATTTATTTCCCGCAAATTCATCTATGATCTGATCCCGCATATTTAACATATGAACAGCACATTCATAGAGCTGCATTCCACGGTCCGTCACCTTCATCTGTTTGGTGGTACGGATCAGAAGTCGGGAATTCAGCTCTTTTTCTAATGCCTGTATATGGGAACTTATAGTTGGCTGGGTCAGGTAGAGGTGTTTGGCTGCCTCTGAAAAGCTTTTATAATCTACAACGGCTACGAAAGCCTCTAATTGTTTGAATTCCATATTTGAAGTCTCCTTGAAGAACCTTATATGATGATACCAGGGTCAAAAGGTCTAAAATCCGATGAGGGCTTGCTTGCAACATCATTATATAGATAAAATCTATAAATGTACATAAAAACAGCTGATATATGATTAGATATTGAGAAAAATTAATGTTAAAATGGAAAAGAAAGAAGTTGTTAAGGAAAATGTGAGGTGAAGACATGTATCAGGTTGGGATCGATATTGGTTCCAGTGCGGCAAAGACAGTGGTGCTGCGGGATGGAGAAGTATGGAAGACCATGGAAATGGCAACGGGATTTTCCAGCAGAAAGACAGCAGAAGAGATTTATCACTGGCTGGAAAAAGAACAGGTAATGCATGAAAAGAGCCGGTATGGGGCAACGGGATACGGAAGAGTATCCGTACCTTATGCTGATAAAGTGATAACAGAGATCACCTGCCACGGAAAAGGAGCCTGGAAGCTGTTTGGAAAGGATGGGGTGGTCATCGACATCGGAGGTCAGGATACCAAGGGGATAGTATTAAAAAACGGTCGTGTTATGAAATTCGTTATGAATGATAAATGCTCTGCAGGAACCGGAAAATTCCTGGAGGTCATGACCAACCGCCTGGGACTGACCCAGAAAGAACTGTCACAACTTGCATCTAAAGGAGATGGTGTGACCATCAGTTCCATGTGTACAGTGTTTGCGGAATCAGAGGTGATCAGCCTGATTGGAAAAGGAACTTCCAGGGAAGATATTGCCTATGGTGTGGTGGAATCTGTTGCTGTAAAAGTGGCCCAGCTTATTTCGCAGCTGGATGGAACTAACTATTTCCTTACAGGGGGACTTTGTGAGGATGAATATATGATCAGCCGGCTCAGCCATGCTTTAAAGGCACCAGTAGAAAGTATGCCATTAGCCAGGTATGCAGGGGCAATCGGCGCAGCGCTCTTGTTAGGAGAGTAGAAGAAAGATTATAAGAGAACATTAAAATTTCAGGAGGGATTATAATGGATCTGCCAAAGACATTTGATGAGTTTGTAGATGCGAGAAAACAGGGATTTATAAGAGCTAAGGAATTTAAAGACAATGGAGGAAAACTGGCTGGCTGCCTTTGCTCCTACACACCACAGGAGGTGCTGGATGCTGCAGGAATAGCTACAGTAGGACTTTGCGGCACCAGTAATGAGACTATACCAGATGCGGAAAAGGTCCTTCCGAAGAATCTTTGCCCTCTGATCAAAAGCACCTATGGTTTTGCTTATTCTGAAAAATGTCCCTATACCTATTTTTCGGATATTATCATCGGGGAGACTACCTGTGATGGAAAAAAGAAGATGTATGAGCTGTTAAATGAGATTAAAGAGACTTATGTTCTTCATCTTCCACAAAGTCAGGAACGGTCTTATGCAAAGGATATCTGGTATGAAGAGGTCAGATTATTAAAGGAAAAATTAGAAGAGAAATTTGACTGTACCATTACAGAAGAAAATCTGCGCAAGGCAGCCCATGTGCGCAACGAGCTGCGAAAAGCCCAGCTGGATATGTATCATCTGCAGAAGCTGGTACCTCCGGCTATGAAGGGAACAGAGATGATGATCGCTCTCCAGCAGGGAACATTCACCTTCGATGTTTATCAGCAAATTGATAATATCCGCAAACGGGTAACAGAAGCTGAGAAGGCATACAAAGAAGGAAAACGTCCGGTATCTGCTTCTGCAAAAAGAATATTACTTACCGGTTGTCCTACTGGCGGAGTGATCCAGAAAGTGGGAACTGTGATCGAAAATAACGGTGGTGTGATCGTATGTCTGGATGACTGCTCTGGTGAGCGTACCAACCGTTTGCTGGTAGATGAAAATGCACCGGATATCCTGCGTGTTATTTCTGACCGTTATCTGTCTATTAACTGTTCGGTTATGACTTCCAATAACGGACGTCTGGACAATACAGCCCAGATGATCAGGGATTATCAGGTAGATGGAGTAGTGGAGATCGTTCTTCAGGCATGCCATACATTTAATGTAGAAGCCTTTAAAATGGGACGTATGGCAGAAGGAATGGGCATTCCATATATGAAGCTGGAAACAGATTATTCCACTGCAGACAGCGGACAGATTGAAACACGTATTGCAGCATTTATAGAGATGTTATAGAGCTGGTCATTGGTAAATGATGGCTGGTAAACAGATGTGATCCGTTCTGACCGGTATAGGTGGACACAAAAAGGGCTCCTTGTACATATTCTATAGTAACAAAAGAAAACGAGCTTTTATTACTATAGAAATGGAATCAGAAAGGAGTCTGGATATGTGTTTTGATGATCTTAATGGAAGGAATGGATTTGTAAGATGTCCTGGCTGCTGCTGTGGGGGAAGACCAGGTCCTATGGGACCGCCAGGACCCCGCGGACCGCAGGGCTTTCCAGGATATCCCGGACCACAGGGTGAAACAGGAGCAGCCGGTCCTCAGGGAGCAACGGGCCCAGCAGGTCCCCAGGGCCCGGCAGGCGAGACAGGAGCAACGGGTCCTCAGGGAGCAGTAGGTCCCCAGGGTCCAAGAGGAGAGACCGGTCCCCAGGGAGCAACTGGTCCAGCAGGCCCCCAGGGCCCGGCAGGCGAAACAGGAGCAACGGGTCCTCAGGGAGCAGTAGGTCCCCAGGGTCCAAGAGGAGAGACCGGTCCCCAGGGAGCAACTGGTCCAGCAGGCCCCCAGGGCCCGGCAGGCGAAACAGGAGCAATCGGTCCTCAGGGCCCACAAGGCGCAACTGGTCCCCAGGGTCCGGCTGGCCCAGCAGGAACCGTCACACCGGCTGCTGCTGTTGCCAATGCAACCGGCACAGAAGATGTTGTGACTCAGTTTAATCTCCTGCTTAACAGCCTTCGGGAAGCAGGACTGCTTAAAACGGAATAAAGGTATATTTCAAAGACCGCCGTCCCCTGTGGTACGGTGGTTTTTGCCGGTTGTATAGCCCTTTCAGTTGAGAGAGTATTTATTTGTGTACTGAAAACCCTTTACTGTCAGTTTTTTTATAAAAAATGCAACATACTTGAAGCAAAAGAAAAATCGTGTTATATTACTTTCAGTGCAAAAACAGGTCATTTGACGGCCTGTGTGACCATTTCAAAAGCAGAAAGGTGTTATACAAACATGGAAATAAACGTAGCGAAACTGAATGAACTTCCTGAGGGAAGTTATCAGTTGATCGATATGAGAAGTGACCGGGATTTTGAATATGGAACCATTCCCGGAGCCATTCACATTTTACAGGAAGAGCTGAAAGAAAATCCACAGATCATAAAAGCAAAAAAAGTGATATTGTTCTGCAGCCATGGAACCAACAGTATAGAAGCAGCAGAAGAACTGGAAGCAGATGGATACCGTGCCTATAGTCTGGAAGGCGGATATATTGCATGGCTGCGGGAAGAGATGCGCAGACAGGAAGCAGAAGATATTAAAAATCAGGTGGAACAGAGTATCCGGAAAAAATTCCGCAAGACCATCTGGTCTCCATTTACAAAAGCAGTGAAACAGTATGAGCTGGTAAAGGAAGGAGATAAGGTAGCTGTCTGTATTTCAGGTGGAAAAGACTCTATGCTTATGGCAAAATTATTCCAGGAATTAAAGCTTCACAATAAGTTTCCATTTGAAGTAGAATTTCTGGTCATGGATCCGGGATATAGCCCGGATAACCGTCATGTGATCGAAGAAAATGCAAGGAAACTGGGAATTCCGGTCCACATTTTTGAGTCTGACATCTTTGATGCTGTATTCACCATAGAAAAAACCCCCTGCTATCTGTGTGCCAGAATGCGCCGTGGCTATCTTTACAGCTACGCCAGGGAATTGGGATGTAATAAGATCGCTTTAGGACATCATTATGACGATGTTATTGAAACCATCCTTATGGGCATGCTCTACGGTGCCCAGGTCCAGACCATGATGCCAAAGCTTCACAGCACAAACTTTGAGGGTATGGAGCTGATCCGCCCGTTGTATCTGGTACGTGAAGATGATATCAAGTCATGGAGAGATTACAATCATCTTCATTTTATCCAGTGCGCCTGCAAATTTACCGATACCTGCACTACCTGCAATAATGAGGAAAACCGCTCCAAGCGCGTAGAAATTAAAGAACTGATCCGTGAAATGAAGAAAAAAAATCCATTTATAGAAGGAAATATTTTCAAGAGTGTGGAAAATGTAAATCTGGATACTGTGGTCTGCTACAAAAAAGATGGAGAGCGCCACTGGTTCTTAGATGACTATGATGGGAAATAAAGAAATGGTGGAAATATCATTACCATAAATGACTGTATTAAGAGTCCCTGTTCCGAAAGAACAGGGCTTTTTTTTGCACTATTTCCTATGCACTATTTCCTTGGTTTCCGTATATCTTATAGTATGATGTAAGTGTCAAAAGTATAAATTGCGTTTGTGCTTGCACAAATAAGCAATTTATACTTATTGACACGCCGAACACCGAAAACGAAATAAAATGGTGTGAACACGCCATTTTATGGGAGTTTGAGGTGTTCGAGGATTGCGGGAATTGCATAGCAATGGAGCAATCCGGTTACATCAGTGAGTGGCAAAATTTACTTTTGACACTCACATCATAGTATTCGATACATTTCTGGAAGCAGGAGGACTTTTTATGAAAAAAAGATATATATCATTTCTTGCAGCTGTATTGGCAGGTGTACTTGCTGTTGGCTGTCTCACTGGCTGTGGGAAAATGGATGAAGCTGCAGGTGAAAAAATGACAGCTGTGACACTTAATGAAGTCGCCCATTCCATTTTCTATGCCCCGCAATATGCAGCGATTGAACTTGGTTATTTTGAAGAAGAAGGCATTGACCTGACTGTGGTAAATGGTGCCGGTGCTGATAAAGTAATGACAGCGCTTATTTCCGGCGATGCCCAGATCGGTTTTATGGGGTCAGAAGCCAGTATTTACGTAAGCCAGGAAGGTGCTGCAGATCCGGCTGTAAATTTCGCCCAGCTGACCCAGCGCGCAGGTAATTTTCTGGTGGGAAGAACAAAACAGACGGATTTTAAATGGGAAGATCTGAAAGGAAAGAAAGTGCTTGGCGGAAGAGCAGGTGGCATGCCTCAGATGGTATTTGAATATATCTTAAAGAAACATGGAATCGACCCCAAAACAGATCTTACCATTGACCAGAGCATCAGTTTCGGCCTGACGGCAGCAGCCTTTACTTCAGGAGATGCAGATTATACCGTAGAATTTGAGCCCTTTGCAACTACGCTGGAAATGGAAGGCTGCGGAACTGTGGTAGCTTCTTTGGGCCGTGATTCTGGTTATGTGCCTTATACTGCTTACTGCGCAAAGAAAAGTTATATAGAAAAGAACCCGGAACTGATCCAGAAATTCACAAATGCCATCCAGAAAGGACTGGATTATGTAAATTCCCATTCTGCATGGGAGATCGCCAAGACGATCCAGCCACAGTTTAAAGATACACCGGTGGAAAAAATCGCTACGATCGTAGACCGGTATAAATCCCAGGATACATGGAAAGAAAATACGGTTTTTGAAAAAGACAGCTTTGAGCTTCTGGAAAATATTTTAGAGGAATCAGGAGAACTGAAAAAACGGGTGCCATATGAAAAACTGGTACGTACGGATTTTTCTATCAATGCTGTTAATGCAGTCCAAAAATAACTCTGATATCGAATTGCTACGTGCTTTGCACTCCCGCAATTCTAAAAACATTCGTAATCCGCTCATTTTTCTTCAAAAAATGGCTCCTTACTCATGTTTTTGGCGGGTCCATTTCCGATCTTTTGCCCCTGATATCAGGAAAACAGAATATTACAGTTTGGCCATTGCATAGTCTTGTTTCCATATCCATGAAAACAAGACTATGCAATTTATTGCAACAAAAACTGAAATCGATTGCAAAAGCACTTGACAAGACTATATAAAAAGGCGTATGATAAAGTCATCAGAGAAACAGGAGAGAAATATGACGATTTACGACATCGCAAAGCAGGCAGGTGTATCTGCCAGTACCGTTTCCAGGGTCATTAATAATAAGCCCGGGATCAACGCCCAGACGCGTAAAAGGGTACAAAAATTATTAAATGAAAATCATTATATTCCCAATGAAGCAGCCAGAGGTCTGGTGATGCAGTCTTCTAAGATCATCGGTATCCTGATCGAGGATCTGCGTATCGAGCATCATACAGAATCGGCCTATGTGATCGAACAGGAGATGACTGCTTTAGGTTATACCTGTATTACTCTGAGTACCGGGCGGAAGGATGAGAAAAAGGCGGATTACATCCGCATCCTGGAACAGCGGAGAGTAGATGGTGCCATTCTCATGGGTTCTATGTTTGAAACGGAAGCTGTGAAAAAAAGCATTGAAGAACACCTCCCGGATATTCCTGTAGCCATTGTAAACGGCTATCTGGATCTGCCAAATGTTTATGGTGTCCTTATTGATGAAGAGCGGGGAGTAAAGGACTGTGCCGAGCTGATGCTTAAGAAAGGAAAGAAGCATCTGGTGATGGCAGTGGATTCTGATACACCTTCCAACCGGAATAAGCAAAAAGGCTATATAAGAGCAATGACAGAGCAGGGGATCGCTAAGAAAGATATCCTCTTATATACGGCGATAAACAAAGAATTTACCAATCCCCGTGATGTGAGGGCTGCAGGTGCAAAGCTTACAGAACATATCCTTACAGAAAGACCTGAAACAGACGGAATCATCTATACCACAGACCTGTTGGCAATAGGCGGTCTGGAAGCAGCAAAAAAAATGGGAAAACGTATTCCGGAAGAGCTTGCGATCATGGGCGTGGATAATACTATGTACGGTGAGATCGTTACACCAAAGCTTAGCAGTCTGGATAACAAGCTGGTGGAAGTCAGCCAGAATGCTTCAAGGGCTATTCTGGATGCCCTTGATAAAAAAGAAGTGTCCCATAAAGTGATGCTTCTGACAGATATTAAAGAAAGAGAGACCACATAACATTTGCCGGAAAGATTTCTTCATCAGAAAGTTTCTTTGCAGATGTGTGGATGCAAAGAGAAAAGGTTCTTTCAATAGAACCATTTTCTTTTAACATCATTGAAATCGATTGCAAAAAAAGCAATTAAAAAGTATAAAAGATGAAAGATAAAGGAGAAAGTGATCATGAAAAGAGTTCCTTATGAAGTAATGGTAAATGAGTTTGAGAGAGTATTAACCAAGTACGGTTTTGAGCCAAAGGATGCAAAGGCTTCCGCAGAGCTGTTTGCACAGAATTCTATGGCTGGTGTATATTCTCATGGATTAAACCGTTTCCCAAGAGTTGTTGATTATTTAAAGAAAGGCGAGATCGATCCAAAGGTAAAGGCTGAAAAGATCATGGGATTTGGTGCTTTTGAGCGTTGGGACGGACATCGTGGTTTCGGGCCTTTAAATGCAAAACTGGCAATGGACCGTGCAGTAGAGCTGGCAAAGGAATTTGGTATGGGTATCGTTGCACTGGGAAATAACAATCACTGGATGCGCGGCGGCAGCTATGGATGGCAGGCAGCAGACCAGGGCTGTATCGGTATCTGCTGGTCCAATACCTGTCCAAACATGCCTGCATGGGGTGGTATGGATCGTAAGATCGGTAATAATCCACTGATCTTTGCAGTACCAAGAAGTAATGGAGAGCATGTAGTCATTGACTGTGCCGTATCCCAGTTCTCTTATGGAAAGTTAGAAGACTGCCGTTTAAAGGGACAGCAGCTGCCGGTACCTGGCGGATATGATACCAATGGCAATCTGACCACAGATCCTGGGGAAATCGAAAAGACCTGGCGTGTACTTCCAATGGGTTACTGGAAAGGCAGCGGTATTTCAATTGCTCTTGACCTGATCGCAACTGTACTTTCTAACGGAAATTCTGTACAGAAGATCGGCACCTTCGGCGATGAAGTAGGTCTGACCCAGATCATGATCGCTATCGATCCGTCAAAGGGCAACAGCGTAGAATTGACTGATGAGATCGTAAATAATATCGTAGCAGATGTAAAGAGCTCCATTCCTGTAAAAGAAGGCGGAGAAGTTTATTATCCAGGCGAACTGGAACTGTTAAACATCAAGCAGAACAAAGAAGAAGGTATTCCGGTCATCGAAGAAAAGTGGGAAGAAGTACTGGGAATGTAAGCTTCTGTCTGCACTAGTACATCGTTTCGTAAATAACTGTACGAATCACGTAGGATGCGGATTTGAGTGTGCAGGTCTAAAAACGCAGGCGTAGCGGGCTACGCTGAGGCTTTTAGGCCTGTGCAATCAGATTCGCAGACAAGTGAGTGGTATAGTTATTTTGAAAACGATGTACTAGCAGCCAGAGGAGTGCGTGAAAACTGAATTTGTCTGGAAAGTCCAAAATAAAAACAAGTGGTGCAAGGCAGTGAAAAATGCTTTGCACTGCTTGTTTTTTTTATTTTGCCATGCGTCTGCATAGTATACACCTGTATAGTAAGAAAAAATTTATATCTTTTCCTATAGAACTATGATACACTTAAAACTACACTCCCGTTACAATGCGGGGAAAAACGAAAGGGAGAACAGACCGATGCTTTGTGCCAGAGGGATCTGCATGTCTTACGGCAGACAGAAGATACTGGAAAATGTGGATATTGACCTTTCACCAGGAGAATGTGTGGGGATCGTTGGGGCAAATGGCTGTGGAAAGACTACGTTATTGTCCATTCTTGCAGGAGCAAGAAAAGGGAAAAAAGGAAGCATCCTTGTAGACGGAAAGCCATTTTTTAAGGATCATCCTGTTGCCTATGTACCCCAGGAAAATCCACTGGTGGAAGAACTGTCTGTAAGGGATAATCTCCTTTTATGGTATAAGGGAGACAGGAAAAAGATGGAAAAAGACCTGGCAGATGGTCCGGCTGCCATTTTAGGCATTTCACAGATGTTAAAAAAGACAGCAGGGCAGTTATCAGGAGGTATGAAAAAAAGGCTGAGTATTGCCTGTTCCCTGGCTTTAGGAAGCAGATACCTGATCATGGATGAACCGGGAGCTGCGCTGGATCTGGAATGTAAGGAGATGATCCGCCGGTATTTAAAAGATTATGTAAGAGAAGGCGGAGCCGTACTATTAACATCTCATGAGATGGAAGAACTGGCAGTGTGCAGCAAATTATATGTATTAAGCCAAAGCAATTTAAAAGAAGTACCTTTAGGCCTGACGGCAGAGGAACTGATAAAAACCTTTCGCAATCAGCAGTAAAGTAAAATGTCCGCAGTGCGTCCGCCTCTGAAATTTGGGTGTAACTGGCGGAAAATAGACCGCAAAGACAAGTACAGGAAAGACTCTGGGAGTACATCAGGTACAAAAGATTCCGGGAGAATATTGAAAACAATGTGAGGAGAAAGTAAGCGTATGAAAAAAACACAAAAGATCATATTAGCAGGAGCAGCAGTGGTAGCGGTAGCTGTAGGAGGCGTATTTTATGTAAAATCCACAGCTAAAGATCCAAAAGATGTGGTCATTGACGCTTTTAAGTCTGTTTATGCAGAAGGGCAGACCAACCCGCAGGAAGAATTGTTTGGGGTAAAAGAGCTTTTGGAAAATACCAGTAAAAATGGGGAATATGGCCTGACACTGAAATTAGACAGCTGTTCTGATGAAAACATTAATGCATATGCAGGAAGCGGACTGCGGATCGCAGGAAAAACAGATATTGAAAATCTGCATTCCAGCATTAATCTGGCAGCTATTTACAATGGGATGGATCTTGCAAATGTAAATGGCTATTATGGGGATAAAAAGGTTATGGTGTCCATGCCGGAGATATCCAGTTATGTGTTTACAGCGGATCTGAATAAGGATCTGGGCCAGCAGCTTACAGATTCACCGTTCTTTGGCCCTATGTTAGAGGAGCGCGGCATAGACGTTGCTGCACTGGATGATTACATAAAAGAGCTCATAGCCCAGGCAGAACAAAACAGCAGTGAAGATAAAGGAGCAGGCGCTTTTGATGTAAAAGCCTTATGGGACCGCTATAAAGAAGGCTGTGAAGCACAGGATAATTTCAAAGCAGCCATGACAGTAGAAAAAGCAGAAAAGGGCACTTATACAGTTGATGGGAAAAATGAGACCTGCAAGGGCTATACAGTTAATATCAGTAAAGATTCCATGGTAGACTTTTTACGTACATCTGCGGATTTCTTCCTTCAGGATGAAGAACTTAAAAGTGCCTTTTTAAAACAGCTGGAGACAACTGTAAAATTGAGCCAGCTTCTTGGAAATGATATAGAAAGCGATATCCCGTCTATAAAGGAGCTTCAGGAACAGACATATGAAGAAACAAAGGAAAATGTGGAAACCATGATCCAGTATGTGGATAAAGCACTTACAGATGTGCAGATGACTGTATATGTAGATAAAAGCGGCCGTTTAGCAGCCATGGATGCAGTGACCTTTGTGAATACAGAAAGCTTTGCAGGGGATGAAGGTGTAAAACAGGTGAAGATCGACTTCCACGCAGAAGTAAAAGGCGGCGCTTACAGACTGCAGAATTTTGTGACTACCATCGGCCTTACTGCAAATGAGGACAATGTGACCATCCGGGCTGACCGTGTGGGAACTTACGATGGAAAGAATTTAGAAGATTCCCTGACTTTTTCTGTATTTGAAGAAGGTATTATCGATCTGAACGGCGAAATTTCCAGCACCTATGAAAGTGAAACGGGAAAAGAAAATAACCGCATTACTATCAGTGACGGAGAAGACAATTTATTTACCATGAACGTGGATAGTACAGTGGATGAGCTGGAAAAAGGAAAATCTCTTCATGGAACCATTGACAGTGCAGAATTTACTTCCTTAAATGGCCAGTACAGTGCTGTATTCTCTGGCGAAGGTTATTTACGTCCATTAGAGGGAGATATAGAGCCGTTAGAGGGAGAGACTTTTGATATATTTGCAGCCAGTGAAGAAGAGTGGAATGCAGTTGCCATGGAAATGGCATTTGGCGTATTTGGTCTTGCAGCACAGATCAGCCAGTAAAGAACTGGAATGCTGATGACAGCGGAGATATTACAGTTATGACACAGGAAAAGAGGATGTAAAAGGATGAAAGCTTTCTGGTCATATTTGAAAATGGAATTAAAAAGAGCTGTAAAACGCCTTCCTTTTCTGGTGCTGGGAACAGCAGCTCTTGTGCTTCTTTTAAGTGGCGGAGCTCTTTTAGGAAAAAATATGCTGTATGGAAATAAGATTTCCGGACGCATTAAAGTAGCAGTGGTCCTTCCGGAACAGGATCCGCTGTCCCGTCGGACCATGGGAATGCTTCAGTCACTTGAAAGTGTAAAAAGTCTTTGTGATTTTACAAATATGAGCAGGGAAGAAGCGGAAAATGGACTAAAAAAGGGCAGTGTGTATGCTGCCCTTTTTATGCCGGAAGGCTTTGTGCAGGATATTATGAGTGGCACCAATACACCGGTAACAGTGGTACTGGCGGACCAGTCCCAGATGGAAAGCCGTATTTTTAAAGAACTGACCCAGGGGGGAGCAAAAACCCTGGGAGCAGCCCAGGCGGGTATTTACAGCGGGGATGAATATCTGATCAAAAAAGGCAGACAGGAAGAAATACCGGCACTGGAAGATGAATTAAACCGTTTGTACCTGGAAGCCAGCCTTCCAAGAATGGATTATTTTAAGAAGGTGAAAATAAACGGGGCCGGAAACATAAGCATAACCTGTTTTTACGGGATCAGTGCCAGTGTGCTGGTCTTGCTTTTTTCCGTATTGTCTGTGGCTGGTTTCCTTCTTCCATGGAATAAGGGTATGAGAGAAAGCCTTGACGGAGCAGGAATGGGGCCGGGGATCAGGACTGCGGGACGGATCCTGGGATTAAGTTTTCTGCTTTTTTGCATTACCCTTCCTGGTGTAAGCGCAGCTGTTGTTATGGACCAGATCCCAGTGAAGCATCTGTTGTCTTTAGAATTTACAAAGATCATAGCTTTGTCAGTATTGACCGATCTGTCGGCAGCAGCTTTCTGTAATGGACTTTTCCGGCTATCCGGCAGTCTGCCTGGGGGAGTTCTGCTCCTGTTTTTGGTGACGACTGTCAGCCATTTTGCAGCAGGCGGCTTTTTGCCTAAGGTATTTTTGCCCCAGGCAGTACAAAGAGTATCTTCTTGTATGCCAACAGCAGTATTGATGGATGCTTTCCGGTCTATGGTAACAGAAAGCATGGGAAAAAATGAAATACTCCGTCTGATGGTACTTTTTACAGCCGGTTTTCTGGTCAGCTGGTTTAAGGAGGTGCAGGAAGATTGAAAATGGTATTTGTATGGTTTTTTCTTTCCTGTAAGCGGTATTTGAAAAAGCCGGGGATCCTGCTTGCACTGCTTCTTCTGCCGGTGACAGCATGGATAGCCGGAAAGTATGTTCACCCAGAAAATGAGGGAATAAAGATCGCGTTGTATCTTCAGGAGACAGCCGGGGAAAATGTGGATCTTTCGGAAAATGGGGAGCAAAAAAACGGATCAGGAGAATATGATCCAGAACAAAACTGGGAAAATATGGGAATACAGCTGGTAAAGGATCTGTTAAACAGTTCTATAAAAGAAGCTGATAATACCAACGGTGCATCTGCAGAGTCCGAAAGCTTATTCTGGTTTTATCTCTGTGACAGCGAAGAACAGCTGAAGGCTCATGTGGCATCAGAAAAAGCAGAATGCGGCTATGTGGTACCGGAAGATCTGGGAGAACGTCTGAGAAATAAAAAGATAAAAAACACAATAACATTGTATACATCCCCATCTACAGTAACAGGCTCCCTTTCTACAGAAAGCATATTTGCAGCACTGGCAAGACTGTATGACCGCCAGATACTGGTGGATCACATGCAGGATGAAGCAACAGGAGATCTGTACGATACATGGTATGCAAATGGAAATATTTTCCATTTTGAATATGTTTATGGAGATATTCAAATTGATGCGGACCATGTCCGGACTAAATCTGCAAACAACATTTTTCCTGTAAAAGGGATTAATGCAGTGATCATTTTCATAATGTCCCTTTACAGCGCCTGCATTCTAAAAGAAGATGAGAAAAAGGGTCTTTTTTCCACATTACATTCAGGAGAAAAGCAAAGCTGCCAGATAGTCATGTTTCTGGCACTTCCGGTGCTGTCTTTCATATCAGGGATTCTGGCGCTGTTTTTTGCCGGGATTTTAAAAAGCGGAATATCTGGGATCTTTCAGATAGCAGAACTTATCCTTTACACCACAGCAGCAGGCGTCTACGCCTGGATACTGAAGCTTCTGGTAAGAAGCAGCAGCATCCTGTTGTGCCTGATCCCTTTCTTTCTCATGGGAAGCCTGATCTTTACCCCTGTTTTTGTGGATATAGGCCGCTTTGTGCCATCCATTGGGTGGATAGGACGGCTGTTTTTGCCGTACTATTTTCTTCATTAAGATTTTTATAATAGTTGACGCCATTTCATTTTCAGCGTATGATGGGAAGTGACTGACACAAAGACTGTGTAAATCACTTTCTGAGTGAAAGACGCTGAAAATAAATAGACAAGCTTATGAAAGAACGTTCCGCCTGTTTTGCAGCCCAGAACAGCTGGCCGGATCTTGATTTATGTTTATAGAAAAGATACAATGCCCTCTTTTGGCTTTTGTGTCTGTATTTCGCGCCTTTTAACGTGTTATGCAGTCGTAAAAGATGGAAAGGGGGTATTTTTTTGCAAAAATGCGGACAGGAACAGGAAAAAGGCTTTCAGGCTTTTACAGCGTTGATAAAGGCCTGTATTCCGACACTGGTCCTTCTGATCCTCTGGCAGCTGGCATTTCTGTCAGGAAAATGGAGCGCTTATGTGCTTCCGGGGCCAGGAAAAGTATGGAGTTCTTTTTTGACCATGTTGGGAAATGGAACACTGTTTAAGCATATTTTAGTAAGTTTTAACCGCGTCCTTACTGGTTTTTCCATATCTTTTTTATGTGCTTTCTGTCTGGGAATGCTGGCGGCCCTGAAAAAAGATCTGGAAGTTTATTATGGTCCTTATGTGGAATTTATGAGGAATGTGCCGCCGATCAGCCTGATCGCTCTTTTGATCCTTTGGTTTGGTATTGGGGAAACGTCAAAGATCATCATTATTGTGCTTGCGTCCTTTTTTCCTATGTTTATGAACATCCGTAAAGGCCTTCTTTCCTGCGATAAAAAGCTTTTGGAAGTAGGAAAGACCTGTGGTCTGTCAAAAACAGCCAGTTTTTTTAAGATCCGGCTTTTCTGGGCGCTTCCGGATATCTTAGTGGGAATGCGGATTGGTCTTGGATACAGCTGGCGGGCTATTATCGGTGCAGAAATGATCGCAGCAGGAAAAGGCCTTGGATACCTGATCCTGGATGCCCAGCAGATGTCCCGTTCAGATAAAGTGATCGTAGGGATCTTTGTGATCGGCCTGACAGGTCTGCTTTGTGATAAAGTGTTTTTGTGGATCATCAAAAAATGTGTCAGGGGAGGTGTGGAAAATAGCTGAGATCAGATTAAAACAGCTGGAGAAAAGCTTTGAAGTATCAAAAAACAGACATCCTGTGTTAAGGCAGTTTTCCACAGAGCTGGATACAGAAAAGATCACAGTGATACTTGGCCGCAGCGGCTGCGGAAAAACCACGCTGCTTCGCATTCTGGCAGGTCTTGAAGGTCTGGACAGGGGAGAGATCCTTTTTGAAAAACAGGAAAAGCTGGGAGTGGTCTTTCAGGAACCACGGCTGATGCCATGGCTGACGCTGGAGCAGAATATTTTGTTTGGAGCAGATAAAAAGAAATATTCTAAAAATCAGTTAAAGGAAAGGGCAGAAGGCCTTCTGAAGCTTACGGGTTTGGAAAAATTTGGAAATGTCTATCCAGACCAGCTGTCAGGCGGAATGATGCAGAGGGCGGCTTTAGGACGGGCGCTGGCCTGTGATGCCTCCTATCTGTTAATGGATGAACCATTTGCAGCCCTGGATCATTTTACAAGACAGACTATGCAAAAGGAGTTTTTACGGATCTGTGCAGAGGAAAGGATGGGGGCATTGTTTGTCACCCACAGCGTAGATGAGGCCCTGCTTTTAGGGGATGAAATTCTTATCATGGAAAATGGGAAAGTGGGAAGGTGGTTTGATATTGGGAAAGAAATGCCATATTCCAGAGACCTGTTATCGGAAGAAATGATCAATATCAAACGGGAGATCGTTAAAACACTGGAAAACAAGCCTGCAATGTAAAATAGAATTGTGGGAGTGCAAAGCACATAGCAATCCGGTATCAGAGGGGTTAAAATATTTAAAAATTTAAAATTTAAAAACAATATGGGAGGAAATGAAATATGAAAAAATGGAATCTTTATGCAGCAGCAGTGCTGGCAGTAGTGGGAATTTTAGGGGGCTGCGGAGCGAAAAATGCCGAAACCCAGGCACAGCCACAGAACGCGCAGGCAAGTACACAGGAAAATACAGAGGCAGAAAGTACAGAAGCAAACGCAGCAGAGTCCAAAGCAGCAGAGTTCAAAGCAGAAACAGAGAAAAATGGCACTTTATCTGTGACCTATGTAAAATCCCCGTTAAATGTGCCAAGTATCGTAGAGCAGGATCAGGAGATCTTTGCCAGTGTATTTGGTCCAATGGGCTATGACATCCAGTATTCAGATCTGACTACAGGACCGGAGCAGACCCAGGCATTAGCTTCCGGGGACATCCAGTTTTTAAATGCAGTAGGCGCAACTTCTGTTATTTTATCTGCTTCCAATGATGCCGATATTAAGATCATGAGCATTTACAGCCGCTCTCCAAAGGCATTTAAGCTGTTTGCAAAGGATGACAGTATTAAAACGGCAAAAGACCTGAAGGGAAAGAAAGTAGCAGGTCCCAAAGGAACCATTTTACATGAACTGTTAGTGGCGTATTTAAACAATGAAGGAATGACAGAGGATGATATTGAATTTATGGCAATGGGAATCCCGGATGCACAGGCTGCTTTAGCTGGAGGAAGTGTAGATGCAGCTTTACTTGCAGGACCGACTGCCTACAATATGGAAAAAGACGGTTATTATGTAGTAACAGACGGTGAAGGCCTTACAGAGGCAACCATCGTTACTGCAACCAGTGAAAAATTCTACGAAGAACATCCGGAACTGGTAAAAGCTTTCCTTACTGCCCAGAAGCAGGTATTAGATAAAATGGATGCAGACCACGCAGCAGCAGTAGCAGCTACTGCAAAAGCAACTGGTTTAGAGGAAGCAGCAGTAGAAGAAATGTATGGTCTTTATGATTTTAATATGGAGATCAAGGACAGCGATATTGAGGCCATGGAAAAAACAGAGAAGTTTATGGAAGATACCGGCATGATCGAAAATCCTGTAGATGTGGCATCATTGATCCTGGATGTGAAATAAATATCATTTGTTGATTGTAGGTGAAAGAGTTATAGGATATAATAAGGCTGTTATAAAAATGAAAGTACCATTTTATAGCAGCCTTTTTTCTGCTTTTAGCAGTAATGAGAAACCAAAAAAGCGAGGTTAAATATGGATTACAAGATCATCGTCCTGGATCTGGACGGAACACTGACAAATAGAGACAAGATCATCACACCAAGGACCAAAGAAGCCCTTATGAAAGCACAGGAAGCAGGCAAGATCGTGGTCCTGGCATCAGGCCGTCCAACAGCAGGAGTAGAACCTTTGGCAAAAGAACTGGAACTGGCCCGGTTTGGAAGCTATATTTTATCTTACAATGGCGGTATGATCACCAACTGCAAAACAGGAGAAGTGATTTTTTCCTCCCTGCTTCCGGTAGAAGCAAATAAAAAGATCATGGGTTTGGCAAAGGAATATGGGGTGGATTTCCTGACTTATGAGGGTGAGGAGATCATTACTAACAATGATGCCTGTATCTATGCTCACAAGGAGTCAAAGATCAATCACCTGACTCTGCGCCAGGTAGATGATATGGAAGAACATGTAAACTTTCCGGTAGCAAAATTCCTTCTGTTAGATGATGGGGATTATCTGGCGACTGTGGAGCCGAAGGTAAAGGTAGCTATGGGAAAGAACTTTGCGGTATACCGTTCAGAACCTTATTTTCTGGAGGTTCTTCCAAAAGGAATTGATAAAGCACAGTCTTTAGAGCGCCTGCTGCAGCATTTAGGCATGACAAAGGAAGAAATGATCGCCTGTGGGGACGGTTACAATGATCTGACCATGATCCAGTATGCCGGACTTGGGGTTGCCATGGAAAATGCAGTTCTTCCTGTAAGGAAAGCAGCTGACTATATTACTGCTTCCAACAATGAGGATGGTGTAGGTCTGGTAGTAGAGAAGTTCATGCTGGCTTAGGAGAAAAAATATATAAGAAAATGTCTGAGCGCCCCGGAAGTTCCGGGGCATTTTTGAATCTGTACCTGTGGCCAGCTGCTAAGAGCAGGACCAGCAGGTTTTATAGGTTAATTCATAAAATGATGATGTTGGGGTCAAAAGGCATTTTGACCCCTCTGATACCGAATTGCTACGTGCTTTGCACTCTCGCAATTCTAA
>OGYT01000091.1_pt1 | contig 63850 bp, 55 predicted proteins | sample 1576631 | NCBI WGS metagenome assembly OGYT01 (sample SAMEA3541588, study PRJEB24748) | human gut metagenome | biome: human gut; feature: human-associated habitat; material: faeces | place: China | collected 2012
AATGCGCATCTGTCATGTGTACCGGTGGCTTTCGGACCTTAGTCAACAATATCCGAATTCGTTTTATTGTCCAAAGCTAAAAGAATCAGAACGCTCTTGGAAACACGTGCTGAAAGTTTATTGTCTTTGCTCATAGCTAAAAGTTTTTCTTTCTCTTCCTAGCTGAGAGAAACAGAATATTGAGTAGGACGTCCCATATAATTTTCCTTCTTTCGTAAATTGAGTGGGATAATTATATGATATCACGTATTGATTTAGAAATCAATTTGTTAGTACACTAGTACATCGTTTCGTAAATAACTGTACTGATCACGTAGGATGTGGATTTGAATATGCAGGAAAATATAGACAAGGTCTGTTTTTATGTCTTATAATACAGATAATAAAATGATGTTGGAATCAAAGGAGAATAATAAACATGGAGCATACCACTGTTGTTTCTGTAAGAAATATAGTCTTAGGAGAAGGTATACCAAAGATATGTATTCCACTTGTAAGCACCAGTTTCCCTGCACTTTTAAATGATATGAAAAGAGCATTGGAATACGGTGCCGATCTCATAGAATGGAGAACTGACTGGATGGAGGATATTTTTAAAGAGGGATATCTAGAAGAGATCCTTCCTACCATCCGGAAAGCTGCCGGTAACACTCCTCTTCTTTTTACATTCCGGACAAAAAAGGAAGGCGGCAACATGGCTGCCAGTCTTTTACAATATAAGGATCTGGTTAAAAAGGCGATCTGCTCCAGTCTGGTGGATCTGGTGGATATTGAGCTGTTTTCTGGCCGGGAAGGGGTTGAAGAACTGGTCGCCCTTGCGAAAGAAAAGAATGTAAAAACTATTTTTTCCAACCATGATTTCTTTAAGACTCCTTCTGAAAATGAGATTCTTTCCATATTAAAGCAAATGGAAGAAGCTGGTGCTGATATTGCAAAGATCGCTGTTATGCCAACATGTACAGAAGATGTACTTACTCTTCTTTCTGCCACCTGCAAAGCAAAAAAAGAACTTTCCTGTCCTGTTATCACTATGTCTATGGCGAAAGCCGGACTGATCAGCCGCTTAAGCGGGGAAGTATTTGGCTCCTGTCTTACCTTTGGCGCTGCCGGAAATGTTTCCGCACCTGGGCAGATCAATGCCTTAAAGCTTCGTTCTGTACTGGAAATACTCCATGAAAACAGCTGATGCTTTTTTCATTTTCACCGATCACCTTGACTGCCTGACCGGGAATTTTACCTGTTCACACACTTTTCACATTTTACACAACTTTTTCTCACATTTTTTCAGTACATTTATTTATGTTAAAAGCGAATGCTTTTCATACAACTTTTTCTCACAAATGGGCCGGCAGGTGAAAACCTGCCGGCCACTCCTCATTTATGGAACTGTTACTGCTTTATCTCTGTTAATATTTTATCTTTGTTAATGTTTTATCTCTGTTTGGCTTTGTATCTTAACACTTCTTATCTGGCTTTTCTTTATCCTTCTCTTTAAAGCTTACCAGGATAATATCACTTCCGATCTGGCATACATCGCAAAAGGGGATCACATATTCCTTTTCTCTTCCTAAAAATCCGCAGATACACCCAGGTCCCGGCACTACCAAGTCTGTGATACAGCCGGTTTTTTCATCAAACTCTACGTCACCTACATAGCCTAAACGGGCGCAGTCTTTTATGTTAATAACTTCCTTTTGCTTTAGATCATAGATCCTTATGGGTATCGGCCCCTTTTTTCCTCTTATTGGTAAATATATTGGTAAAAGTATAAAAAAAGAACTCTGTCCTGCACTTACGTGCAGGGCAAAGTTCTTGATCAAACATCTTTACAGTCTGTCTAAACAGGATGGGCCTATTAGCAGCACAGATCCACGATGACCTGTGCAAAGATCTTTGCACTGTCAACCAGTTCCTTTACTACTGCAAATTCGTCTGCACCATGCATGCGGTTGTCAGTTCCGGGCATGGAGCATCCAAAGGCAACACCATTTTTCAGACTGTGTACATAAGTACCGCCGCCTGTGTACTGGCAGCTTCCCTTAAGACCTGTATACTCTTCATAAGCCTTTAATAAAGTACGCACAAAATGAGAATCACCATCTACATAATGAGGTGCTCTCATATGCTCAGCCAACAGTTCGATGCCTTCCTCTGCCATACGTGCCTTTGCTACCTTTAATGCATTTTCTTCATTTGCACAGATCGGTGCACGGCAGTCAAATACACCGTCTAAGTGCTCTGCATCTACCTGGAGCATATCAAAGGCCAGTGTCAGTTCTCCAGAAACCTCATCACTCATGGCAATGCCAACTGCATTTCCACGGGTATCTCCATGAGGGAACAGCTTTACAAGTCCCTTAACCGCATCCATCTGTGGACAGGAAGCTAATGGGAGCTTTGTGATCAGCATCAGCAGTGCAGTTAACGCATTCTTTCCTTCTTCCGGAGTAGATGCATGGGCGCCTTCTCCTTCTGCTGTGATCAGAATGCCTTCTTCACAGCCTTCAAGGGTAAATGTAACCTCTGTTTCTTTTGTAACAGCTGCTGCAGTTTCATTTAACGCAGTATCATCTACACCGGCTACTACTGCTTTTGCTTTTCCAGGAACTACATTGCTCTTAAGACCTGCATCGATCTTAACCAGCTTTGGCATAGCATCAGACTTCTCAAAAGAAGCTGCAAAATGACCTGGAAGACGTCCCTTTTCCACGTTGATCACAGGGAATTCTGCATCTGGTGAAAATGTCATAGGAGCTTCTTTTTCCTGCTTGTAATAAACAGCGATATCAGAACTGCCGCATTCTTCATCTGTGCCTAAGATCAGGCGGACATTTTTCTTTACCGGAAGTCCCAGTTCTTTTACAGCGCGCATTGCATAAAGAGCTGCAACAGCCGGTCCTTTGTCATCTGCAGTGCCGCGGCCATAAAGCTTTCCGTCTTTAATAACTGGCTCAAAAGGCTCAGTCACAGTCCAGCCTTCCCCTGCAGGCACTACATCCAGGTGGGCCAGGATATCAAGCTGTGCTTCCTTGTCATTTAGATCTGCTGTTCCTACATAGTTGTCATAATTGCGGACAGAAAAACCATAATTTTCCATCATGGTAAGAGCTGTCTGTAATACCTCAAATGGGCCTTCGCCAAATGGTTTTCCCTCTGTGTAAGGCATTTTTTCACTATTAATCCGGCAGAGAGTGCAAATATCTTCGATCATCTGGTCCTTGTGGGAATCAATATATTCTTCGATTTCTTTTCTGTACATGACTTTCTCCTGTTCTTTTTTGCAATCCAGCCATGACATCTGCATGGCCAGACTATTTTTTATTTATTCTGCTATTACTTCAGCATAGCACCAAGAGTTTCGTTTACAACCTTACCATCTGCTTTTCCCTTTACCTTTGGCATCAGCACCTTCATAATAGCGCCTTTATCCTTTGGTGCAGGATTTTCGATTCCCAGCTCTTTTAATACACCATCGATCACTTCCCTGATCTGGTCTACAGACATGTCTTCCGGAGCAAATTCCTTGTAAACAGCCAGACGTGCCCCTGCCTCTTCACGGATATCATCTCTGTCAGCTGGAGCCATATCATAAGTCTCCTGTGTCTGACGGATCTCTTTTTTAACGATTGCATCCTCTTCTGCCTCTGTAAGGGGCTCTCTCTTGTCAATCTCTGCGTTCTTTAAAGCGGATAATAACATGGAAAGGGAATCCTTTCTTGCCTTATCCTTTGCCTTCATAGCCTGTACCATAGCTGCTCTTACTACATCGATCTTGCTCATTTTGTAAAACCTCCTTAATCAATGTCCTTTTAAAGCCTTCAAATTTATGTTTAGTTATTACCAAACTCGCTTAATTTAAGACCTGGATTTCTTTCAAGTACCATGCCAACGCTCCAGCTGTTGATAAACAGAAGAAGCGGATTATCCTTTAAGTCCTTAATGCGCTTCATATCCGATGTTCCCTGGATACGTGCCACATCTACTTCCTGTGGATTTTCTACCCAGCGGATATGTTCATATGGAAGCTTCTCTAAGATAACTTCTACATTGTACTCATTCTGTAAACGATAAGTAAGCACTTCAAACTGAAGTACGCCTACTACGCCTACGATGATCTCTTCCATACCGGTATTGAACTCCTGAAAGATCTGGATAGCACCTTCCTGGGCGATCTGATTCACGCCTTTAATAAACTGCTTACGTTTCATGGTATCTACCTGGCGCACTCTTGCAAAATGCTCTGGTGCGAAAGTAGGGATACCCTCAAATTCAAATTTTTCATTAGAAGAACAAAGAGTATCACCAATCGAGAAGATACCCGGATCAAATACACCGATAATATCACCTGCATATGCTTCCTCTACGATCTTACGATCCTGGGCCATCAGCTGCTGTGGCTGGGTGAGACGGATCTTTTTGCCGCCCTGCACATGATTTACTTCCATGCCAGCCTCAAACTTGCCGGAAACAATACGCATAAACGCGATTCTGTCTCTGTGAGCCTTATTCATATTTGCCTGGATCTTAAATACAAATGCAGAGAAATCCTTATTAAATGGATCTACTACGCCAGTAAGCGTTCTTCTTGGAAGAGGTGATGTAGTCATTTTCAGGAAATGCTCCAAAAATGTTTCAACACCGAAGTTTGTCAACGCGGAACCAAAAAATACAGGAGAAAGATTTCCCTTTTGTACCCGGTCCATATCCAGTTCATCACTGGCACCGTCTAATAATTCAATATCATCTAATAACTGCTTGTGGTACTGGAAACCGATAATGCTTTCCACATCATCTGTCTCTGCGTCAAATTCCTGGGTGGCAACCTCTTTTGCACCGCCCTGCGCAGCGGTAAATGTAGTTACCTTCTTTGTAAAGCGGTCATATACGCCCTTAAAATTCTTTCCGCAGCCGATAGGCCAGTTTACCGGACAGGTACGGATCCCTAAAACCTCTTCGATCTCATCTAACAGCTCATATGGATCTCTTGCTTCACGGTCAAATTTGTTGATAAATGTAAAAATCGGGATATGGCGCATAACGCAAACCTTAAACAGCTTAATTGTCTGCGCCTCGACGCCCTTGGATCCGTCAATGACCATAACAGCGGAGTCTGCCGCCATCAGGGTACGATAGGTATCCTCTGAGAAATCCTGATGTCCTGGTGTGTCCAGAATGTTAATACAAAAGCCTTCATAATTAAACTGCATGGCGGAAGAGGTAACTGAAATACCTCTCTCCTTCTCAATCTCCATCCAGTCTGAAACCGCATGCTTTGCAGCCTTTCTTCCCTTTACAGTACCTGCCAGATTAATGGCACCTCCGTAGAGAAGGAACTTCTCTGTTAAAGTTGTTTTACCTGCATCAGGGTGGGAAATAATGGCAAAGGTCCTGCGGTTCTTTATCTGTTCTGTTATCTGATCATTTGTCTGTGACAATGGTCTTTCCTCCGTTCTTACTAAATGTTCCCTCAGGATCTTTCTGTGTCTGATTTTGTGAAAAGATTTTTGTCCACAAAAGCAGGTGCATGGAAAACTCCGAAAGGACATCTGATTCACTAATTGATTTTTCTGCTTCAATAAAAATAGGTATGATCTGTCATAAAGGTACACCTAAATTATCATTGTATTATGATTATGAAGTAAAGTCAAGAATCTGTGTCAGCAATTCGTCTGCTACCTGCTCCTTGCTCATCTTTGGCAGTTCTTTTTCACTGTCCTTTGTGATAATAGTCACTACATTTGTATCCGTTCCGAAACCGGCGCCTTCCACCTTTAAATTATTGGCAACGATCATATCCAGGTTTTTACGGGCAAGCTTGGCTCTGGAGTTTTCCAGCATATCCCTTGTTTCCATGGAAAAGCCGCATAAAAACTGTCCGGGGATTCTGTGCTGTCCCAGCCAGCCAAGGATATCCCTGGTACGCTCTAAGGAAATAGACATATCGCCATCTGTCTTCTTGATCTTGTCCTGGCCCACAACTGCCGGACGGTAATCTGCTACTGCTGCCGCCTTGATGATAATGTCCTGTTCAGGTGCTGCACCCGTCACTGCCTGAAACATATCTTCTGCGCTTTCAACAGGAACCACCTTTACAAACATAGGTGGTTTTATAGCTACTGGTCCGGTAACTAAAGTCACCTCTGCTCCTCTGTAGGCAGCTGCCTTTGCAATGGCATAACCCATTTTCCCGGTAGAATGATTGGTGATATAGCGTACCGGGTCAATAGCTTCCCTGGTAGGTCCGGCAGTAATAAGAACCTTCTTTCCCACCATGTCTTTGGGATATCCTACAGTACGCAGGATATATTCAAACAATGTTTCCGGCTCCGGCATCTTGCCTGCTCCTGTATCACCGCAGGCTAAATATCCACTTGCAGGCCGGATCACTTCCATTCCGTAGTGCTCCAAGATTTTTAAATTATCCTGGGTAATGGGATTTTCATACATACGGGTATTCATAGCCGGTGAAATGATCTTTGGGCAGGTACAAGCCATAAAGGTAGTTGTCAGCATATCATCGGCAATACCATGGGCCAGTTTGCCGATTACATTGGCAGAGGCTGGTGCTACCAAAAACACGTCTGCTTCTTTTGCTAAAGACACATGCTCTACACTGAACTGGAAATTGCGGTCAAAGGTATCGATAAGACATTTATTTCCCGTCAGTGTCTCAAAAGTAATAGGATTGATAAAATTAGTGGCGTTTTTCGTCATAAGTACATGGACTTTTGCTCCTGATTTTACCAAGGCACTTGCCAAATAGGCGATCTTATATGCGGCAATGCTGCCGGTCACTCCAAGGAGTATTGTTTTTCCTTTTAACATAAGATTCCTCCGGTTGTGTTTCTTATTTTTGTGTGATACAATCATAACACACATTTCATGTATTTGAAAGGAGTTCCCCCTCATGATTTTAGCTATTGATATGGGCAATACCAACATCGTACTGGGAGGTATTGACGAAAAAGAAACCTATTTCATCGAACGTGTGACTACAGACCAGGGCCGCACAGACACCGAATATGCCATCCATTTTAAAAACATCCTGGAAATGCACCACATCCAGTTATCTGATATTGAAGGTTCTATCCTTTCTTCTGTAGTTCCGCCTTTAAACACTACGATTTTAAGTGCTGTTGAAAAAGCCATAGGCATCCGTCCTCTGTTAGTAGGCTCCGGGATGAAGACCGGCATGAATATTCTTATGGACAACCCTAAAAGTGTGGGAAGCGATATGATCGTAGACGTAGTTGCCGCCATTCATGAGCATCCTCTTCCACTAGTGGTTATTGACATGGGAACTGCCACTACCTTAAGCGTAGCTGATAAAAAGGGCAATTACATAGGCGGTGTCATTTTACCGGGACTTCGTGTTTCCTTAAACTCTTTAAGCGGAAAAACAGCCCAGCTTCCTTACATCAGTCTGGAAGTGCCAGGTAAGGTCATTGGAAAAAACACCATTGACTGTATGAGAGCCGGTATTGTTTTCAGCAATGTAGATATGCTCGACGGCATCTTAGACCGTATGGAAAAAGAGCTGGGTGAGGCCCCTGCAGTGATCGCAACCGGCGGTCTGGCACGCTTTATCACCCCTCTTTGCAGACATAAGATCATTTACGATGATGCACTTCTGTTAAAAGGACTTCTGATCCTTTACCGGAAGAATACACAGTAAAAGCGGTAAAGTACAATAGAGTGTTATTAAATACGCAGAAAAAGCATTGTCCGGCAATTTTTTTCATTTTCCGTCAGACAATGCTTTTGTTTTATTCATACGTTTATTTAATTTTCTATTGAATTATCCCCGCACCTGTGTTATGCTGAGTATATGAATTTTTGATTTTTGTATTTTTCTTTTATTTTTTCCTTTTAATCCTGCTATTCCTATGGATTACATTTCTTACAAGGATCATATCCTTTGGCGATCACTTCATCCCTGGTTCCTGTAAATTCCGCTTTATTCGACTCTTTCATCTGTGATACAGCCGAACAGCCCGGTTTATGGAATTTTTTAGAATTAGTGTTCAGGATGTAGGTGGAAGTCTGCTTCGCTGGTGCAGCCGGAGCCTGGGTCTGTTTTTCTGCCTGGTTTTCTGTCTCTGCCACAGTTTTGGTCTCTTTTTCAGCGTTCTGGCTTCCAGTGCCATTTTCATCTAACCAGCTGTCACCGGTTGCATAGTCAATGGTAACTCCCGGCTGCACATTGTAAACAAATACGCAGAATTCAACTCCCTCTCCCTGATCTTCTACGGACTCTGCCTCCATAAGCACACCATCTGCTACCAGGTTATCTCCTTTAAAAGCAGGTGTTACACGGTATAAAACATGGTTTTTAGTTTCTTTTACATAGTCAGCTGTCATATTTTCAAAAGGCAGCATTCCCTGGACATTTAAATATCTGGTCCCTGTGATCAGGTTCTTTTCATTGGCATTTTCTGCTGTCAACTGGTAGCCGATCAGATGGCAGCGGTTATACAGATATTTTCCATCCACAAAGTCATACTTCACTGTATGCCAGCCAGTAGGTTTCACCTGACCAATATTTCCACGTTTTTCTGCAGGCATGATATCTGTTCCCACAGAAGCATAAGCCACACTACAGCGTCCTAATGCATCCAGATCTCCGTAGCTTTCAAAAGAAACATCTGTCAGATCCGACTCCGAAAAGAAGGGCACATTGTCATTGACTGCAACATAGGGCTGTCCGGAATAAACCGGGATTGTGGAAAGATCAAAGCTTCCACTGATGCTTTTTACCTGGGCAGCAGCTGCTTTTGGGATCTGGGCAGTCTCTACTGTTACACTTTCTGAAGCTGTCTCTGTTGCTGCATCCGCAGCTGTTTTTGCTGTTTCTGTTACTGCCTCTGTTGTTATTTTTGCTGTTTCTTGCGCATTAGAAGCAGTCGCCTGTCCACAGGCTGTTGCCAAAATGGATATGGCTGCAGCCAGCCCTGCGGCCCAGTATTTTATTTTCCTCATCTTTCATACCTCTCTTCCATGATCTTTTCATGGGAAGAACCTGCAAATTCCGCAGTTTCAACCAATTTCCAGCCTGACAGATCCATAGTAAAATATTGATCTGCAGGATAAACGCGGTTCCACTTATACAAAACTACCGACTCAATATTTGTAGTATCCGGGAACATGTCTAAGCCACAGGAATTTGTCTCTACGAAGCAATACTCTCCTGATGAAGCCTTTTTAAGAAAATCCTCATCTGTCTGAACAGGACCCTGAAGCAGCTCTTCACTATCCTTTGCGAACATTTTTCCACTGTACTCATTCATCCACAGTTTTCCATTTCCCACCATATCCAGGATATGCCGGCGCAGTACTCTGTCCTGACTCTGGCGGCGATGATTGAACATCATGCCCTTATTATCATCAATACATACGATCAGTATCATAAACCATTCTTCTCCTATCCATTTTTATGTACTCCCTAGGTTTTCATACACTTGCTTTTGCGGCCGGATTTACCTGATCCAGCACATTACAGGTCATCATTTCTCTCCATTTATCATTATAACTTCTCCAACAGGATAGTTCAATTTATATTTTCCAGGTATAAAATCTCCTGATTCCGTACATCATTCCGTTATAACAGCATTTTTCATGAAAGCTATCATAACGGAGGTAGAGGAAAATATGTCCGGCTATAAAGTTGAGATCTGCGGAGTGAACACATCAAAGCTGCCCCTTCTTAGCAGCCAGGAAAAAGAAGAACTGTTTTTAAAAATACTGAAAGGGGATAAGGATGCCAGAGAACGTTACATCAAGGGAAATCTGCGGCTGGTCCTAAGTGTGATCCAGCGCTTTTCCGGCAATCATGAGAATTTAGATGATCTGTTCCAGATCGGATGTATTGGTCTGATCAAGGCCATTGATAATTTTGATATTACACAGAATGTTAAATTCTCAACTTATGCTGTCCCAATGATCTTGGGGGAGGTGAGAAGATATCTCCGGGATAATAATACCATCCGGGTCAGCCGTTCTCTGCGGGACACTGCTTATAAAGCCCTTTGTGCCAGGGAACAACTTACAAGGCTTCATTCAAAGGAACCCACCATCTTAGAAATCGCCAATGAGATTGGCATATCCGGTGAAGATATCACTTATGCCTTAGATGCCATCCAGACACCGGTCAGTCTTTATGAACCTGTATTTACAGACGGCGGCGACCCTCTTTATGTAATGGATCAAATCAGCGACAAGAAAAACAGGGAAGAAAACTGGGTGGAAGATCTTTCTCTATTAGAAGCCATGAAACGGCTTCCGGACAGAGAACGCCATATTATCGATCTGCGCTTTTTTGAAGGCAAAACGCAGACAGAGGTGGCACAGGAGATCCACATCAGCCAGGCCCAGGTATCAAGGCTTGAAAAAAATGCCCTGCGCTCTATGCGTACCTATCTGGCCTGAAATCTGTTGCTGCATTTCCCCTGCTGCCGCCTCTGCCTGAAACTGTGACATGACGCTCAAAATCTATATTTGATGCCGCCTGCAATCTAGTACATCGTTTTCGAAATAACTGTACCAAATGATGTACTAGTCATGCTTCCTGCCGTTCTGAAGTTTTTATCATTCTTAAAATGAAATCTACAGAACCTTCGATCCCATAAGCGGAACTGTTGATACACAGGTCGTAATTATCTGCATTGCCCCATCTGCGGCCTGTATAAAACCGGTAATAACTCTCATGCTGACGGTCTAACTGTTTCAAAAGGTGCTTTGCCTTTTTTTCACTCATTCCCTGATGCTTTTCCATCGCACGCTGCACACGTCGTTCAAAAGGCGCCGTAATGAAAATGCTGATATGGGGGATATGGTTATTGGTAAGGATCACATCTGCACAACGGCCCATAACGATAAAATCCTCTTTTTTTGCCATATCGCAGATCAGATCACTCTGGTTAAAAAATACTGCATCCCGCTTGGACAAACCATGATAGCGGCTGAACTGTCTTACATGATCTCTTAAGGTCATTCTTTTAGGTGCTGCAAAAGCTACTTCTTGGTTTGCCTTATCCGGATAAGCGCTGCTGTCCCGGATCCTTTCATCCTGTTCTGCCTGAAGACGTTTTAATACAGCTGAGAAGATCTCTGCATCGTAATAATTGATCTTTAACTTATCAGCCAGCATAAAACCGATCTCATTGCCGCCGCAGCCGTATGTACGGCTGATGCAGATGATCCGGTGATTATCTTTTCCGAAACGTGCTTTAAACTGCAATGCATTTAAGCCCGCTACCTTCGCATCCAGGATATCCCCGCTTGCGAAGCTGGTAGGCAGTGCTACTACTTCCATTAAAATACGGTTATACTCCGTCATGATCATGGACCGGGTTTCTTTATCTTCAATGGTGCGTGCCATGTTACTGATCAGCGCCAGCTCACTGCGCAGCTGGTGAGAATCTTTTTTTAACATCAGCTGTACCATATCATTGACACAGCCTTCACGGTCACGGTTAAACACACGGCCCAGAGAAGAACCTAACTGGGCATAAACTTCTGCATCCAGATCGTAGATACTCTCCGCCAGTTCACGGATATTTTCTTTCGTATATTCCATGATACGTTCCCCTCCTTATAAAAAGAATACTAACATGTCCAGCAAAAAGACCGGAACTAAAAATGTGACAGACCACAGCAGATATCCAAAGAAAGAAGGCATCTTAATACCATTTTCATCAGAGATCGCCTTTACCATAAAGTTTGGTGCATTTCCAATATAGGTATTGGCTCCCATAAATACAGCACCGCAGGATATTGCCTCCAGCATGGCAACCGGTACAGTTCCAAGAATGGTCTGCATTCCTTCTGTAAAGCCAAGTGAACCGGCTGTTGTAAGAAATACCAGATAAGTAGGTGTATTGTCCAGAAAACTTGACAAAAGCCCGGTTGCCCAGAACATTTGGAAAGGCTCTGTGATACCAAGCTCTGCACCCTTTGCCTTTAAGATCATAAGGGCCGGCTGCATGGTAATAAAAATACCTACAAACAGCACTGCTACTTCTTTGATGGCACCCCAGGTAAAGTGGTTCTTGCGGCGGATCTCTGGTTTTGTGGTTTTAAACGATAAAAATGCAGCTGCAAGGATGATCACTACTTCGATCAAAGCCGGATATGTAAGCTTTACATCCTCAAATACAGGAATGCCTTTTACAGCTCCGTTTACATCCTGAAATGCAGCCATTCCCGGTAATGTACCGCTTAAAATAACAGCAGCCACGATCATTGCCAGAAAGATCAGGTTATGAAGACCTAAAATATGTACTTCTGTACCAGGTTCGCTGATGTCAGGCTTTCTTCCTTCTGCAATGTCTTTTCTGTAAGCTCTCCGGTCCAGGAAATAAAATACAGTAAGAAGGACAACTGTATTAAAGATAAGGATCGGCAGAAGATGCAGACTCCAGAAAAAAGGAACCCCCCGCATAAATCCCATTAACAAAGGCGGATCACCGATAGGTGTAAGGCAGCCGCCCATATTTGAGATCAGGAAAATAAAGAATACCATAATGTGGCTTCTGCGCTTTCTCCAGGCATTCATCTTGATCATGGGACGTACCATAAGCATACTGGCACCTGTGGTTCCTACCCAGCTGGAAAGCATGGTTCCTAAAAGCAGAAGTCCCACATTGATCCTTGGGGAACCTGCCAGGTCCCCTTCCAGTGTAATATTACCTGATACACAGAACAGGCCAAATAACAAAACAATAAATGTAAGATAATCATCAATAATGCATTCTAATACTTTCTCTGCCGCCTCTCCTGCTCCCAAAAAAACAGCAAATGGAACAATAAATAAAAGTGACCAGAATATCACTGCATGAAGCTGATGACTTTCCCACCACTCTGCCTTTATAAGCGGCAGCACTGCCACGCAGAGAAGCAATCCGGCAAATGGAATGCAAAATGCTGGTGAAATGCTTTCAGCTGACCCTTCAGCCGCCCATGCTGTCATTGGAAACGCCATAAAGAACAATGCGGCCGTTTCCAGCAGCGAAACGATCTTTTTCACAATATTTTCCTCCTGTCCGTATATTATGTCCTCCCGGAATATTTCCATATTCCTTTGATATTTCTCTCCCAGATCATCCCTATAACTGAAGGATGACCGCACCTTTTTCCGCGCATTGTAAAATTTTAGCACTTTTTGACACAAATGCAAGAATTGATATTTTATTCACAATACTAATAAAGCTATACTTATTCAAACCGCACGATTTCTTTCTTCAGACGTTTCATGATCTTCTTTTCAAGTCTTGATATGTAAGACTGGGATATTCCCATCAGATCTGCCACTTCTTTCTGGGTCATCTCCTCTCCGTCTGCACTTGTAAGGCCGTACCGCAGCTCCACAATTTTCCTCTCCCTTGGAGCCAGACGGCTGATGGCAGTATTTAAAAGATTTTTCTCTATCTCATCTTCGATTCCATGATAGATCACATCCTCATCTGTACCCAGGATATCTGAAAGCAGCAGTTCATTTCCATCCCAATCTACATTTAAAGGCTCATCAATGGAAACCTCCAGTTTCGTCTTATTATTTCTGCGCAGATACATAAGGATCTCATTTTCAATACACCTGGATGCATAGGTAGCCAGTTTAATATTCTTATCCGTCTTAAAGGTATTGATCGCTTTGATCAGTCCAATGGTGCCAATGGAGATCAGATCTTCTACCCCAACACTTGTATTGTCGAATTTCTTTGCAATATACACCACAAGACGCAGATTATGCTCGATCAGGGAAGAGCGGGCCTTCCCATCTTCTTCGGTTCCTAAAAGAGCGATCATCTTCCCCTCTTCTGCACTGTCTAATGGCGGCGGCAGGATATCTGCTCCTCCGATATAATGCACCTCTCCCTGTCCCGGCATGAGAACGGTCCTGAACCTGGAAACGGTTTTTAACTGAAAACGATTTGGTACAGACACTTTAATCATCATAATGACTCCTCCTACACTTGCAACCCTTTATCATTCTTCTGTATCAGCACTTCATATTCATTATGGGGAGATAAGCTCCCCTTTGTTATAGCGATCCATGGATTTGGTATCACAAAGCTTCCCTTCTCTCCTTCCACTTTCATTTCGTCGATCCTTACAGCTGGAAGGATGCCGCTGCTGCCTATGCATTGATAAGGAACATACATGACCCCTTTTACTGCCGGGCAAAGACGTTTCATCAGTCCTGCTGTAGCTACATGGACCGGCAAACCGCTTACAGGAGCTTTTAAATGGTTTCCTGTATCGATCAGGCCTCTGGTCTTTATGGTCTGACCTGCATAAAACAAGGTAACATTTCTTAAATGCCTGTTTTCCTCTTTTCGGATGCTCAAAAGACGCAGAAACCGTGAAAGCCATACACACAGGAATACAGCTCCGGCAGCCAGGAACAGCCTGACCAGAAAGCTTTCCGGCATCCATTTTGTAAGATTTCTTCCCAGACTGCTTTCTGCAAGCGCCAGCATGACTCCTCCAAGAACCACCGATATAAGATAAATTCCCCCTACTGCCCGTAAAATCTCTCTTCTGTTTCTTATACCATAGGCAACAGCTGCCATAAGCGCTCCTGCTGCCACATAAGTCCCAAACATCTGTAATATAAGAGGGATCCCCGGAAAAGCCGCCAGGATACATGCCCACAAAGCTCCTACAAAAGCTCCTTTTAACATATGCTTAAAATCTGCACGGTAAGAAAAAAGCTGGTTCAACATAGCAAGCACCGCCAGATCCATTAAAAAATTCACTGCAAATATCACATCTATGTAAACTCTGTACATCATCTTCCCGGACTTTTTTCCACCTCCTTTAATGACCATGGGTGAATATATAGGGTTCTTTATGAGGTACATTATAATCATTCTTAAGTGCAAATGCTGTCGAAGAGTGTTGGGGGAAACGCTGTTTTTTTCGACAATCTTCGCATTTTTGAACGCAAAAAAGACCTCTTCCACAGGCTTACTGTCTGTAGAAAAGGTCTTACTATACTATAATACTCTGATACCGAATTGCTACGTGCTTTGCATATGCAGATGATTCAAAAAATCTATTACCGCTTATTCTTTAAGAAATCCGGGATATTGATCTGCATTTCCTTGTTTGCTGCAGGACGGAAGGAAGGAGCTGTTCTCTCTGTAGATGGAGCTGCCTGTTTTGGTGCTTCCTGGGTGTTTGCAGCACCTGTATTAAAGCTTCCTGCGCCTGTAAACTTAGGAACTGTATAGGTTGGCTGTGCAGCTGCACCAGGATTAAAGGTGCGGTTAAATGCAGGCTGGGCCGGCTTTGTAAAAGCCGGAGCTGCCTCAGTTGCTGCTGCTTCTGCGGAAGCTGCCTTCTCCGGAACCTGTGTCTTAAAATTATTAGAAGAAAATCCGGTCATAGCCTTGGATACAGAGGATGTTGCATTGTGCTCATCCAGTCCTGTAGCAATAACAGTAATACTTGCCTCATCCTGGGCGTTTTCATCATACATAGCACCAAAGATGATATTTGCATCATCGCCAGCCAGTTCCTGAACATAGCTTGCTGCTTCGTTTGCTTCGATCAGGCTGATATCGCCGGAGATATTGATGATAACGTGGCTTGCACCCTCAATGGTAGTTTCAAGAAGAGGGCTGGATACAGCCTGCTTAACTGCCTCAACAGCCTTGTCATCACCCTTAGCCTTACCAATACCAATATGAGCGATACCCTTATCGATCATAACAGTCTGGATATCAGCAAAGTCAAGATTGATCAGACCAGGAACATTGATAAGGTCAGTAATACCCTGAACTGCCTGCTGAAGGACTTCATCTGCTTTCTTAAGAGCATCCGGCATAGTGGTACGGCGGTCTACGATCTCAAGAAGACGGTCATTTGGGATAACGATCAGAGTATCTACAGCCTGCTTTAAACATTCGATACCATTTAACGCATTCTGCATACGTGCTTTTGCTTCAAAACGGAAAGGCTTTGTTACAACACCAACAGTAAGGATACCCATATCCTTCGCGATCTTTGCAACAACAGGAGCTGCACCAGTACCGGTACCGCCTCCCATACCACAGGTAACAAATACCATATCAGCGCCCTTTAATGCCTGGGAGATCTCCTCAGAGCTCTCTTCTGCTGCCTTCTCACCAACTTCCGGACGTGCACCCGCACCTAAGCCCTTTGTCAGCTTCTCTCCGATCTGCATAGCAGTAGGAGCCTTGCAGAACTGCAGTGCCTGCTTATCTGTATTGATGCCGATAAACTCAACACCTGCAATATTTTCATCGATCATGCGGTTTACTGCGTTATTTCCGGCACCGCCTACACCTACTACGATAATTCTTGCAGCATTCTCTGACTCATTTATTTTAATCTCTAACAAGATACTTGTCCTCCTTCTTGAAACCCTGTTCAAAGAACATGGTACTGTGCTTTTCTATTATTATAAAATGTTTCTGATTTCTAGCCTAACTAATACTATATTTTATTTTCCCCAAAAAATCAACCCTGAATTTACTTTTTTAACCCTCTATGAATACGAAGGGCTACAGCCCGGATCACCGGTACAGGCAGCGCCTGCACGGACTTTTATTTCAACTTAAATGATATTGCCCCATCATTGCCTGTATCTGAATATCCGTCCAGCTCCAAAGTTCCCTTTTTCTCCTTTAATTCCGGATGATCCCGCAAGATATCATTTAAAAGAGACAGCTTTCCGTCTACATCTCCCTCATCTCCCAAAGTCACTTCCATCTGGCCAATGGTAAAGGAAGGCTGTCCTGAAATGGAAAAGCGGATACGGTCCACCTGGATATTATAAACAGACAGCTGCTGGGTCAGATTTAATATTTCTTCAAATATTTTCGGATTCTTTACAGGAAGAGGTCTGTACAAAATAATGCGTCCAAATTCCAGACCTGTGATCTGCGGGATTCCCGGAAGGCAGTCTGCAGAGCTTTCCACAATAATTCCCTCTCGGTCAAAGTACATATAACTGCTCATATAAGATACGTAACCTACAATGCTTTTATCATAAACAATGACCTCCACCTTAAAAGGACCATGAAAAACAATCTTATAATCTTCGACAAAGGGGATCTGTTTGTGGGGTTTTGTTTTATCATTAATAAGAGCCAGGATGGTATTATTTCCCCAACGCCCGGAAAACAGGATGTTTTCAATCTGCTGCGGCGTATAACGGTCACTTCCGGATATAGTCACTTCTTTGATCCGCAGGCCAAATATAAGGATCGCCCCAAGTATTAAAAGCAGTGCGGCGATCCTTATCCATGTAAAGCTTTTTCTCCCAGCTCTTCTTATCATCCTGTATCACTCTCCATCCAGTCTGCTCTGCCGCCTAATGCCCTCAGATCACGGCAGATATCTTCGTATCCTCTTTTAATATGGTAACAATCTTCTATAATAGTGCTTCCTTCAGCTCCTAAAGCCGCCATCACCAATGCAGCTGCGCCTCTCAGATCCAATGCCCTTACTTTTGTTCCTGCTAACAAGGGTACACCCTTTATCACCGCTGTTTTTCCCTGGCAGGTAATATCAGCTCCCATTTTCACAAGCTCTGCTGCTGTTCCAAAACGATCCTCAAATACGTTTTCCGTAATACAGCTCTCCCCCTTTGCAATGGATAAAAACGCCATAAAAAGAGACTGCATATCTGTGGGGAAACCAGGATAGGGGCCTGTAGAGATTTTCAGGGAATCCGGCCGGTCTTTCATACAAATAAAAAGCCGTTCCCTTTCCCTTTTAACTACAGCTCCCGCCCGCTGGAACAATATAAGAGGCTCTTCTAACTGCTCCGGTATCACTTCTTTTAAACTAATGCTTCCTCCTGCCATCATCACACCACTGCAATAAGTTCCTGCTGCAATACGGTCTCCTGCCACCTTCCACAGGCTGTCATGAAGCGTTTTTACCCCCTGTATCATCAGATGGTCCGTTCCCATGCCACAGATCACAGCACCCATTCCATTTAAAAAGAAGCACAATTCGCAGATCTCCGGTTCTTTTGCTGCCCCGTGGATCACTGTCACCCCATCCGCCAGTACAGCTGCTAAAATCGCCTGTTCTGTAGCACCCACACTTGGATATGGAAGATACAGCTCACTGCCTGAAAGCCCCTGACCAGCATCTGCACGGAACTTTCCCTCTTTTTCTGTGATTTCTGCCCCCAGTCCCCGAAGGACCATTAAATGCAGATCCACCGGCCTTGCCCCGATCAGGCAGCCTCCAGGCAGACTGCATTGCCCTTCCTTCATTCTTCCAAGCAGGGCACCCAGCAATATAATGGAAGAACGCATAGCTTTTACATATTTTTCCGGTACTTCTGTACCTGCTGCCTTTGAGGCATCGATCACAAGACGTATGCCTTCTCTTTTACAGTCACAGCCAAGCTCTCTTAAAATATCTGTCATGCACCGGGTATCTTCTATATCCGGTACGTTTAAAAGCACCGTTACCCCTTTATGCAGTAAAGCTCCTGCCATAACAGGAAGAGCACCATTCTTAGAGCCCTGAACAGAAATCTCTCCTTCTAAAGAATTCATCCCATAAACCTGAATTGCAGCCAAAAAGGCACCTCCACAGAAAGAACATCCTACTGTGATTATATGCCCTGATGGCTGCTTAAGTGCATGTATGTATGAAATGATCTACAGTTAATTTTCCAGCCGTATGCGGTTAGACACGCTTAAGACAATGCCCATTTCAATCATGGTAAACAGAACTGACGTACCTCCATAACTGATAAAGGGAAGTGTGATGCCTGTATTAGGAATTGTATTGGTAACAACTGCAATATTTAAAACAACCTGAATAGCAATATGTCCCATAACACCTACTACAAGCAATGCACCAAACAGATCCGGTGCATTATTGGCAATAACCATAAACCGGAAGATCATAAACAGAAAGATCAGGATAATGGATACGGCTCCAAAAAGCCCCAGCTCCTCACAGATAATAGCAAAGATCATATCATTCTGCGATTCAGGAAGAAAACCCAATTTCTGGATACTCTGTCCTAAGCCCTGACCAAAAAGACCACCAGAACCAATAGCATACAGCCCCTGGAGTACCTGGAAGCTTTTTCCTTCAGGATCCAGCTCCGGGTTCAGCCATGCCTCAATACGACGGTACTGGTATGGCTGAAGCACTTTTATCTGTACCAGGACCTTACCAATAGGCCCCGCACCTGCAAGGAGACCGATCGCACCGGCTGCTATACCGTAAAAAGGCCATTTGATCCTGCATGCTACAAAAAGCATAACAAAGCCGATACCTACAAGGATAATACCGGAGCTTAGGTTGTTGGCTGCTACAATGGCTGCGATGGGAATTGTTAAATACACTACCTTTAAAGCAGCTTTAAGGTGATTGATATTATCACCTTTTTTCGTAATAAAATATGCCAGCATAATGATCAGGGCGATCTTTGCAAACTCTGTAGGCTGAAAACTAAACGATCCCACTCCCAGCCATCTTCTTTTACCGTTTACCGATCTTCCTACAAGAGAAACAGCAACCATCAGCACATAAGACATCCAGTATGAAGGTCTTGCGAGCTTTACCAGCAAATGATAATCCAATTTTGATATGCCTAACATTGCCAGAAAGCCTGCAGCTGCGATCATTGCCTGCCTCTGTATAAAATAGGCACTATTTCCGCCATATTTATTACTTAACTGAGCTGTATAAGAGCTGGCACTGTAGATCATGACCAGTCCGAATACCGTAAGGAAAATGATGATAAAAAGAAGGCTGTAATCATAAAAATGACGGGGCTTTCTCTTTTTTTGCATCCCTTCCTGTTGTGCATAAACTGCTGCATCTGATGGATAAGCCCCTCCATTTCTTCCATACACTGCCCCATTTACCGGATAAGCAGCTCCACGACCCGGCTGTACATAACGTACCTGTTTACCTCCCCGCCTTACTGGAACTTCCTGCTGTCCTTTGATCTGGACAGGTCTGCCGTTCTGGCGGGACGCCTGTGGGTGATCTGCGGTCATACCAGAAGGAGCTCCTCCGGGATGTCTTCTTCGCCGTTTTTTTCCCGCCATTGTCTTCTACCTCCTAAAGCGCCATGACGCACTCTTTAAAAACACGCCCGCGTTCTTCATAATTTTTAAACATATCCCAGCTTGCACATGCCGGGCTCAGAAGCACATAATCTCCTGTGTCTGCATAAACAGCACACACCTGGACTGCCTCTTTTAAATCTTCTGCATACATTATCTCTGTAAAACCGTATTTTTTTGCACAGGCTGCGATCTTATCCCTGGTCTTTCCAATAAGCACCAGATATTTTACACGGCCGGCGAATTCCTTCACCCACTCATCATAGTTACTGTTTTTATCATAACCGCCTGCAATAAGAAGCACAGGGCCCGGCATTGCCCTAAGAGCCTGGATAGCAGCATCCGGGTTCGTTCCCTTGGAATCATTATAATAGCGGACACCGGTACGCTCTCTTACAAATTCTATCCTGTGCTCCACAGGTTTAAACTGGCGCACTGTCTCCTGTATCTTCTCAAAAGGAACACCCATTAACAGTCCGATATAGGCAGCTGCCATTACATTTTCATAATTGTGCCGTCCTAGCAGCTGCAGATCCTTAACATTTACAAGGATCTGTTCTTTTTTCCCATCTGCATAGACAATATTGTCCCCATCCAGGAAAAAACCCTCTTTTAAACGCTCTCTGCTGGAAAACCAGTAAACCTTCGCCCGAAGCCCTGCAAGACTGCTTTCTGCTGTTTCTTCCGTTTCTTCTGTATCTGCCTCTGTACCGGCGCTTTCTTTTGTTTCTCCGGCTTCTTCATCTACCAGATCATTCCCGGTTTTTTCCAGTTTTTCATCTGGTTTGGAAGCCGTCTCTTCTATCCTGCTTTCACCGAATTCCCGCAGCAGCGGATCATCATAATTTAACACCACAGCATCCTCTGCTGTCTGGTTCATGGTAATGCACTCTTTAATGCGTACATAATTTTCCATGGAGCCATGACGGTCTAAATGATCTGGTGTAAGATTTAAAATAGCACTTATGTCCGGATGAAAGTCCATAATGGTCTCTAACTGGAAGCTGCTTACCTCTGCCACAGTCACTGACTGTTCTGTCATTTCAGATACCTTTGAAGTATAAGGCTCTCCAATATTTCCTACTACAAAAGTTTCCTCATATTGTGACTTAAGGATGGCACCTGTAAGAGCCGTTGTAGTAGTCTTTCCATTAGTTCCTGTAATAGCAGCCAGCTTTCCAAGACCACACTGATACGCCAGTTCGATCTCACCGAGAACAGGGATACCTGCTTCATCTACTACTGACACAAAAGCACTGTCTAAAGGGATACCTGGGCTGATGATACAAAGTTCCACACCTAAAAGGTCAGAACGCTTGATCTCACCAAGAACGATACCTACTTTGTCTTCTTCTTTAAATTTCTTACGGATCTCTGCCGGGTCTAAGGCAGTGTTGCCATCATAAAGCACCACTTCGCCGCCCCGCTCCAGGACCAGTCTTGCAGCAGCAATACCGCTGATACCAGTACCTGCAACTAATACTTTGCTCTGGTTCATGTTGCTTTTAACCTCCGTTTTTTCCGGGTGTACACCCTCCTGTCTTTCTATAATCTTTCTGAAAACCTACAGTCCCAGATATGCGATCATGCATAAAAGCGCAGTAACAATAGAGAATACTGCTACTACCCTTGTTTCAGACCAGCCGCACAGTTCAAAATGATGATGGATAGGAGCCATTTTGAAAATACGTTTTCCACCGGTTTTCTTAAAATAAGTAACCTGGATGATAACAGAAAGTACTTCTACCAGATAAATAAGGCCAATAATAGGAATAAATAAAGGCAGACGCATCATGTAGGCTGCAGATGCCACAAACCCCCCTAACGCCAGAGAACCTGTATCACCCATAAATACCTTGGCCGGATAAACATTAAAAAGCAGAAAGCCCAGCAGGCTTCCCACAACGGCTCCTGTGATCGGACTGATACCCATATTTTCCCCAATAGCTACAATAGTGAGAAATGTAGCCACCAGGATCGTCACGCTGGTACAAAGACCATCCAGTCCATCTGTAAAGTTTACCCCATTATCTGTACCCAGTGTGATAAAAAACAGGGCCGGCACAAATAAAATGCCAAGAGATAAAAATTTTCCATTCTCAAATCCTCCTGTAAACGGGATCAGCATATCGATGCCAACTTCCCCGCTGTGGAGCAGATACCATGCAAAAATACCGGTGATAACAAACTGTCCGATCAGCTTCTGGATGGGGTTTAATCCTTCTGACCGTTTCATGATGATCTTAATATAATCATCTAAAAATCCGATAATACCAAAGCCCACAGTCATAAACAGGACCGGGATGATCCTTGGATAAGACGGAATGTAAAAAACAGATGTGATAATGATACTGGACAGAATGATCAAACCGCCCATTGTGGGGGTTCCCTGCTTCTTCAAATGGCTCTGGGGGCCGTCATCTCTTACCTGCTGGCCAAATTTCAGCTTATGCAGAAACGGTATGATAACCGGGCACAAAAGCGCGCTGACGGCAAATGCAATGATAATAGCTAATATTGTTTCACGAATCATAAAGCACCTCAATCTCATATGTATGTCTTATTTGGTAATTAGTATACGTCTTTTTTGCAGAATAATCAACTTAAAGGTTTTCCAGGTTCAGGATCCACTGTTTCTAAACATGGAAGGATATTTTCAAAAAGAGTTCCGATCACAGGAGCTGCAATGGTTCCTCCATAGTAGATTCCTTCCGGTTCATCAATAGTGATCAGTGCAATGATCTGTGGATCATTTGCCGGGGCAAAGCCTAAAAAAGAAGAAATATATTTTTTTCTGCTTCTGGGTAATTTTTCAGAAGTAGCCGTTTTTCCTCCAATAGAAAAACCTTCTACTGCTGCTTTTCGTCCGCTTCCCTCTGCCACCACCTGTTCTAATACATAGCGCATGGTAGCACTGGTCTCCTCTGACAAGATTCGTTTACCAACAGGATACGAAAAAGCTTTATAGTTTTTTCCATCCGGGCTTACCGTTCCTGCTGCAAAATGAGGAGTCACCCGCCTTCCACCGTTAATAATAGAAGCTGCCGTAGTGATCAACTGAATGGGAGTGATCTGGAAGGACTGCCCAAAAGAAATAGTTGCAAGCTCCACCGGTCCTATATTTTCCTTTTTATGCATAATAGTAGCTGCTTCTCCCGGCAGATCGATCCCTGTTTTTCCCTTTAAACCAAACTGGATAAAATATTTATAATAAGCATCTCTTCCCAGTCTTTGCCCCACATCAATAAACACAGGATTGCAGGAATTCATTACCCCTTGTAAAAAGGTCTCTGCTCCATGTCCCCCTGCCTTGTGGCACCGGATCCTGCGGTCCTCCACCACCCGGAAGCCCGGACAGCTGAATTTATCTGTCAGCTTTACCACTCCTTCTTCCAATCCCGCAGCTGCTGTAATGATCTTAAAGGTAGATCCCGGCTCATAGGTATCATTGATACAGGTATTGCGCCACATGGCATTTAAAAGTTCCTGTTTTTTTATACCGGCCGGTCTTTCTTCCACTTCTTTTTGTAAAACCTGGCTTCTTAAATTCTGGTCCGGGGTAAAGGGATCATTTAAGTCAAATTCTGGTACATTGACCATAGCATAAATACCGCCTGTCTGTGGCTCCATTACAATGATCGAAACTTTTTTCGCATTCTTCTTCTCAAGGGTCTGATAGGCCAGCTGCTGGGCATATTGCTGGATTTCTATATCCAGTGTAAGACGCAGGTCATTTCCCGCTACCGGTTCCAGCCGGTCTTCCGCCCCATTTTCCATTTCAACGCCTCTCGCATCTGTCATAGTCAGTATTTTTCCATTGGTTCCTTTTAAATAAGGATCATATTCTACTTCCAGTCCTATAATCCCCTGGTTATCTCCCCCGGTAAAGCCTAAAACCTTAGATGCCAGGCTTCCATAAGGGTAATACCTCTTATAATCTTCATCCACCTTTACACCAGAAAGTTTTAAGCGCCTTATTGCATCTCCCGTTTCTTTGTCTACGTTTGTCTTAATGATCTCCCGCACACTGCGCTTTTCCACTTTCTTTCTCACTGCCTCTTTATCGATCCCAAGAAGGGAGCTTAATTCCTCTGCCACTTTTTCCCGGTCTTTTACCTGATTATAAATAACAGAAACTGTACATACAGTGCGGTTATCTGCGATCACCTTTCCCTTTGTATCCAGTATCCTCCCCCTGGCAGCTTTAATGGAACGCTCACGCTGGTGCAGTTCCAGAGCCATTTTACTGTAATGCTCAGAGCGCAGGATCATAAGAAAAGCAAGCCGCCCTAAAAGCCCCATCACTGCGATCGCAATGAGAAGCCCTAGGACGGCAATATTTTTTCTATGTTTTGTAAGGTTCCCGCCTTTTATATCCACAAGACAGCCTCTTTTTGCTGTTTTCCTAAATATATACGGCATTTTTCTTTCTTTTATGCATCTGCCTTACAGAAGCCAGATCATATTATACTCCAGGCGGCTGTGTTTCTGACGGACTTTCGCTCTCTGCACTTTCCTGGATCTTCCCATCTGTCTGCGCACTCTGGGAGTTTTCTGCCACCGGGCTTTCCTGCGGATCTGTCTGGGCTGGTACTGTAGCTTCACCTGCATTCGGGAAAGTAACCTGTGTAGTATTCTCTCCTGTTTCATCTGTATTTGCAGGTACTGCATCCGGGATACCGCTTCCTCCATCTATATCCATATATTCATCCGTCTCACTGGCCTTTGTAGTCTCCTCCGGCTGGGTCTGATCATTATCCCCGTTTTCCCCAGTCTCAGATGCCGGTGTATTGATGCCTTCAGAAGGTGTTTGTCCGTTGGCATCCAGACTTTCTTCCGGAAGGTCTCCATCCGGGAATACATTTAAGTAAGGCAGTGCTTCTGCCATGATCTTTGAGAAAATGCCGCTTGCAAAGGAACTGTGTGCCTGCTGGTCACCAGGCGGAAAACCAGGCACATCCACCACTACATATACAAACAGCTGGGGATCATCTACAGGAGCAAAACCTGCAAAAGATACCAGATAATTCTTTGCAGAACGTGGCTGTTTCTCTGCTGTACCGGTTTTACCGCCTACCTGGTATCCTGCTACTTTTGCAGCACCGCCGGTACCATTTTCTACAGTCTGGAACATGGCTTCCTTTAAATAATCTGCTGTAGACTGGGATACGGTTTCACGGACCAGGACCGGATCTTTTGTCTCTACTACAGAGCCCTGCTCATTTAATATCTGACGGACCACATGAGGCTCATAATAAGAACCGCCATTGATCACAGAGCAAAGTGCTGCTGCCATCTGGATCATAGTGCAGTTGTAATTCTGTCCAAAAGCATTGGTAGCAAGTTCTGTCGGCCCCATCTTATCAGCGGGATAAACCAATCCTGCTGCATCTGCCTCGCCGGGAAGATCAATTCCTGTTTTCTGTCCCATGCCAAACATTGCCTGGTATTTTGCAAAAATACCACTGCCCATCATAGCTCCGATCCGCATCATTGCCACGTTACAGGACTTCATAATAGACTCTGTCAGGCTTAAAGAACCATGACCTCCCTTTCTGTACGCTGTACACTTAATATCCCAATCACCTACATGGAGATATCCGCCACAGTCAAAATATTCATTTCCCTTTAAAACGCCCTCTTCCAGACCTGCTGCAACTGTCAGGATCTTAGACGGTGAACCTGGCTCAAAGGTATCGCTGACGCAGAAGTTTCTCCACAGCTGGTTCCATGCAACCTGCTTGCCATAAGAAAGGATATCCTCTCTGGAATAATGATCCAATGCCTGATCTTCTGTAATAGTCTGGTCCGGGTTTTCCCTGTGGTAAACGCCGACTGCCTCTTTTTTTCCCAGAGCCAGAAGTTCTTCTTCAGAAAATCCATCTGTATTCCGTGGATCATTTAAGTCAAATTTATTGCTGGTAGCCATTCCAAGGACTTCACCATTGTTTGGATCCATGGCAATGGCCGCTGTCACATGGCTTCCCACACTATTCTGCCACTCATCTATATACTTCTGAAGAATATTCTGCACATTCAGATCAATGGTGGAGACAAGTGTCTTTCCATTGACTGCAGATTTAACAACACCTTCCAGATTGGCATCTTCATCCAGATAGCCATACTCCCTTCCATTGACACCGATCAGGCTGTCATTGTAATACTGTTCAATGCCGCCTGTACCGCTGCTTCCGTCCCCGCTTGCAAAACCGATTACATTGCAGGCCGCAGAGCCGTAAGGATAGATCCTGCGGTACTCGTCTTCAAACCATACGCCGGTCACACGGAAACGGGACTGGTTATCGTCATCACTTTTTCTGTAAGCAGCATTTCTTTCTTTTTCAGTCTCTTCAAACTGGCTTTTCTGGTCATATGAAAGCTGCCTGCCGTTTTTATAACGCAGATACGCCCGTTTGGGCCGCTCCTGGATCAGACTGCGAAGCTCATTTCCATCAAATCCGAACACATCCACCAGTGCTTGTATGGTTGGTTCCAGATAATAATCCGGCTTATCCATGATCTGACTGGGATCAAGGATAAGATTGTATACTTTTTCACTGGTAGCCAGATAGGTTCCGTTACGGTCTACAATATCACCCCGCCTGTAAGGAATAGTCCTGCTGGCATACTCCTGCTGTCGCTGGGATAATACGATCTTGTTGTAACGCTCATTATTTTCATTTACAATGCGGTATAAAACATAAACAAGAGCAAACAAAGCCAGCGATATCAGAAGAACTGTGATCGCCAGCTTTACCTGCATGTATTTGGCGAAGGGCCTTCGCCTGAATATATTCTCTTTATTTTTGCGTTTGCCGGAATGTCCTTCCTGTCCGGCATTGTTCCTAGTATTCCGGGATGTCTTCATATTGCCTTACGTACTCACTTTCCGTCTTGTCATATAAGAGAACCTGGTCTTTTTTTGCATAGACCATACCCAGTTCCTTGGTAGCGATCTCATAAATCTCATTTAAGTCAATGCTGGTATTAATACTGGTCTCTAAGGCATCATTTTCTGTACGCATCTTCTCTAATTTTTCTTCCATAGCCTCGATATTATGCATTCTGGCTGTAATGGCAGACTGAATGTGAAGATAATTGACACAGAGGTATAAGGTGCAGATGGACGCTAAGGTCAGTATAATAACGTAAGGAAGATCCATGTACATGGCACGTTCCTGGTTTCTGCGGATACGGTGATGCTTCTTTACATTTTTTCCTATATCCTGCTGCCGTCTTCTTCTTAATTGTTCTTCCCGCCAGTCTTGTTCTGGCTTTGGCGCCGCTGAGCCGTGAATATAAGAAGCCATACCTTATTCCTCCTTTCCTGCACGTTCAAATACACGAAGCTTTGCGCTCTTTGAACGGCTGTTCTCCTCCAGTTCCTCTTTTGATGGAAGGATCGGTTTTCGGGTGATCACCTTGCCCATACTCTTCCTTCCGCATACGCACACCGGGAAATCCGGCGGACAGATACACGGATTTTCATTGGTACGGAATCTTGTTTTTACAATACGGTCTTCTAATGAATGGAAAGTGATGATGCTTAATCTTCCTTCCGGATTTAAAAGACGGATCATTGTATCAATAGAATTTTCCAGTACATCCAGTTCGTGGTTTAATTCAATACGGATAGCCTGGAACGTACGCTTGGCAGGATGGCCTCCTGTAGCCCGTACCTTTGCAGGGATTGCTGCCTTTATGATCTCAGAAAGCTCACCGGTGGTTTCAACTGGCTTTTCTGCTCTCGCCTTTACAATGTGTTTTGCAATGTTTTTGGCGAAATTATCTTCCCCGTAATCCCTGATAATGTGAAACAGCTCCATCTCACTGTAGCCGTTTACAATGTCAGCTGCAGTAGTAGGATTTCTCTGATCCATACGCATATCAAGAGGGGCATCTTCCCTGTAAGTAAATCCTCTGGACGCAGTATCTAACTGGTAGGAAGAAACTCCCAGATCCAGATAAATGCCGTCCACTTTTTCTATATTTAACTCTTTTAATACATTTTCAATATTCTGGTAATTGCTTCTGACTATGGTCACCTTATCTTTAAAAGGAGCCAGTCTCTCTCCCGCTGCACGGATAGCATCTGCATCCTGGTCGATCCCGATGAGCCTTCCGCCGCCTAAGCGTTTACACACCTCATAGGCATGTCCGCCCCCGCCTAAAGTGCCGTCTACATAGATGCCACCCGGCTTTATATTCAGGCTGCCTACTGTCTCATACAGCAGTACAGACTTATGTACAAATCCATGTTCCTCCATTAAATACCCAAGCCTTCCATATGTTCTGCAATTTCTTCCATATCATCAAAGGTGTTGGCCTGCATCCATTTATCCTTGTTCCAGACCTCGATGCGGCTTCCAACCCCTACAAGCACTGCGTCTTTCTCGATTCCTGCAAATTCTCTTAAAACTGCAGGCAGAAGGATACGTCCCTGCTTGTCTACTTCACAGGTGGCGGCACTTCCTAAAAGGAAACGTGAAAACTTACGTCCTGCAGTGTTGGTAATAGGTAATGCACGAAGCTTTTCTTCTAATGCAGTCCACTCAGAATTGTCATACACAAAAAGGCAGTTATCCAGTCCCTTCGTGATCACGAATTCGTCTCCTAACTGCTCTCTGAATTTGGAAGGAACGATCAGACGCCCCTTCGCATCTACTGTATGATTGTATTCACCCATGAACATAGCTATCACCTGCTTGTACATTGCATGGCAAGGCGGGATGCAAATGAAGGCTCCTTAAACCTCCACTTCATCCACGCAACAACCATCCTCTACCACTTTGCACCACTTTCTACCACTTGTATGTTTATCATAGTACAGAAACTGGGAAATGACAAGGATTTTTTACGTTTTTCTTTCAAAAATACCCGCCGGAGGTAAAAAAAGACCGCAGATCTTACGATCTGCAGTCTATGATGATATTCTGGTTGTTCTCACGCTCATTGGCGTAGTGGGGATCTCTCCCACTTTTTGATCATTTTAGTCTGAAAAAGGTGACTGTCTACTGGTTTTCCTGCTTCTGTTTTCTTAATTTACTGTGTTTATAATGAAGTATTCCCACTGCTGCTCCCACTAATGCTGCAGAAAGCAGCTGGGAAACTGCCAATGTAGTTCCCGGAACTTTTAACTGGTCGGTGCGCAGCCCTTCGATCCACACTCTTCCCAGTCCATATCCCAGAAAATAGATCCACAGCATCTCACCATCAAATTTCTTTTTCTTTCTGTACCACAGCATAAAACCTAATACACACAGGTTCCAACAGGACTCGTAAAGAAAGGTTGGATGTACCTGGATGTATTTTACCCCATTTTCTACGATCTCATGTTCTAACAGGCCAGTTGAGATCATGGACGGGTTTACAATGCTTTCTTTAATGCGCATGGCAAACAGGTTATCGGTGTATCCGCCAAATGCCTCACAGTTAAAGAAGTTGCCCCAGCGGCCAATGATCTGGCCTGTGATCAGCCCCAGCACACCACTGTCTGCCATGGAGAAAAAGGACTGTTTCCTCACTTTGGTAAAAATGACCAGTGTCAGGACTGCCCCGACCACACCGCCGTAGATAGCCAGTCCGCCGGCGCGGAGGTTAAAGATCTGAAGCAGATCATTTTTATAATTATCCCACTCAAAGATCACATAGTAGAGTCTGGCGCCGATAATAGAAAATATGATCCCATACAACGCAAAATCCATATAAAGATCTGGATCCTGTCCCCGCCTTTTTGCATCAGAAAATGCCACAGCCATACCGGCTAACATACCGCAGCCAATGATCATGCCGTAAAATGCAATACGGAAGCCGAATATACTGATACTGTTTCTTAAATGTTCTATAGTGATCCCTAGGTGAACAAAACTTAAGTCCGCACCTGCGGATGTGATTAATTCCATAAATGCTGTCCCTTTCCATTATTTGCAATTATCCGTTAAAACAGATCCCATATAAAACAAGTGCCTGCAAAGCAGGCAGTTTGTTTTTATTATAAATTGATCCCTGATCATTATACATTAAAACGGAACAGTACAACATCTCCGTCTTTCATCACATATTCCTTACCTTCGGAACGTACCAGGCCCTTTTCTTTTGCAGCGTTCATGCTTCCGCATGCCATCAGGTCATCATAGCTTACTACTTCTGCACGGATGAAGCCACGTTCAAAGTCACTGTGGATCTTTCCAGCTGCCTGAGGAGCCTTGGTTCCTACTTTAATGGTCCATGCCCTGGATTCCTGAGGACCAGCTGTTAAATAGCTCATCAGGCCTAAAATGCGGTAGCTTGCTGCGATCAGTTTTTCAAGGCCGGATTCCTTTAATCCAAGGTCATCTAAGAACATCTGCTTTTCATCATCATCTAGTTCTGCGATTTCCTGCTCAATCTCAGCGCAGATCACAAATACTTCGCAGTCATTAGCTTTGGCATATTCACGTACTTCCTGTACATAGCGGTTGGAAGCACCGTCATCTGCCAGATCATCTTCTGCTACGTTTGCAGCAAAAATAACCGGTTTCCAGGTCAGAAGGTTCAGTGAATTGATAAATTCCCTGTCATCCTCATCTTCTACTTCAAAGCTGCGTGCCAGCTTGCCATCTTCCAGATGTGCCTTGATGGCCTTTAACAGTTCTACTTCCTTTGCAAGATCCTTGTTATTAAAAGCGCCCTTGGACTGCTTTGCAATACGGCGCTCCAGGATCTCAATATCAGAAAAGATCAGCTCTAAGTTGATCGTCTCAATATCTCTTACCGGATCTACGCTTCCGTCTACATGGATCACGTTAGGATCATCGAAGCAGCGTACAACGTGAACGATAGCATCTACTTCACGGATGTTGGATAAGAACTGGTTTCCCAGACCTTCACCCTTGGAAGCACCCTTTACCAGGCCTGCGATATCTACGAACTCGATCACTGCTGGTGTGGTTTTTTCAGAATTGTACATCTCTGTCAGCTTATTTAAACGCTCATCCGGAACCGGTACAACACCTACGTTTGGGTCAATGGTACAGAATGGATAGTTTGCGGATTCTGCGCCAGCCTTGGTCAGAGAGTTAAAAAGTGTACTTTTACCTACGTTTGGAAGTCCTACGATACCTAATTTCATTTTTGCTTTACCTGCTCAAAAACCCCCGTATATATCAAAGGTTTTCGCCTTTCTTTGTATTCTTTATGTACCAATTTTTGTTATTTTTAATACTTACGGCATTTTTCATTTTCCAACATATCAAGCAAATTCCAATGCAATCATTTATTATAGCATATAAACCCTATTTTTTCAATCAAAACGTCCCATATTTTCTACTCACTTTAAATGAAAAAGTAAATTCTGCATGCCCTAAATTTTCAAAGACTCTTTTTCAAAAAAAGTTTCTTGAATTATTGCAGAATGTACTCTCGTGCCCGTAAACAGTGTAAAAACAGTCCAAAACTTTCTATTTACGAAATAAATCAAAGAACCATTCGAATCAACGCCCGCAGGAATTATCCTACGTTTCATCGTAATAAACTAAAATACCATACACCTGAGTATGTTAAGGGAATGCGTTTAAGGAAGGGGCTGAAGACACTTTTTCAATCTTAAAAGGGAACGCAATTTAAAAAGAATCCATAAAAAAGGAGGTATTTGTACAGAAGAAGAATGACTCTTTCCGCTATTGCATTAAATCTAAAACGCCAGGTTAAAGCTATGTAATCCAGGCCTTAACCTGGCATTTTGAAACATTTGACTAAATAATTAACCAGCGCGAAATTGTAAATATAAGTAGTTTGTCAACAGGTACAATTCGTTACACTACCGAAGAAGTTTTCTTATCTCTGCTCTCTTTCTTTAACAAGATATGATTTGTTATTTGTTATGAAGCCAATTCTATATAGCGTTTAACATCTTGATAATTTAAATTATACAGTTCTGCGATAAATCTTTCTCTTTCTTCTGATGGTAAGGTTAAAACTGATTCCTTTTCATTATCGGTCAATGTAGGAATACCAAAATTCTTGATATAGTTTTTGGCTAATGCCATAAATCCTTTTGAATATGGTTTACTGGTCATTCTTATATAGAACCAAAATACATCTGACTCTATAAAGTACTTTAGGAGCAACAAAGTTTTCTCGTCTTTAGCAAACACAGCATAACCACAATAAAAAAGTAAGTCCTCATTTTCAGAAATAATTGCTACACCACGGTCAGCCATGTAAGGCACCAATACTTTTAGTCCAGTATTGTTCATTCCTTGTGTACGACCATACGCATACCACGCTGGATAATTATCTGTCTTTCCCTTGTCTCTGCTCTCTAACTTCTCTTTATACTCTTTCAAAAAACCATATGTACATGGATAGGTTGTCTGCATCTTTTTTTCAGGTATAACAGTTCCTTTTTCATAAGGAAAAATAGCCTTTTCGCCTTTTTTTATCAAATCAATCTCAGATCGCATTACATTTGGCTTTGCAACATCAATACAAATATCTTTTTCAATCTTATACGTTTTTTCATTATATGTTCGATAATAGTATTTTGCATCCTCTCTGTCGCTCGTAAAAAAGAACAAATCATTGCATAGCGTTGCCAGACCATTTCTAATACCGTAATCGTCCAACTTATTTGGTTGATGTTCAATCTTATATATCAGCTTATCTATGTCCTGATTTCCAAAACGCCAGGTTTGATTATCAGCGTATGCGCTGATATTGTAGCTTGTATACTGATATTCATCTAAGAGATCGCCTTTGCTTATGGCATATTCGATTGTTGAATTACCGTCCATACCAAGCAAAACAACACATGTATAGCTTGTTATTCCTTGGAATCGTTGCTCCCCTTTAAAATTAATAATTCTTGCAGAAACTTTCTTGTTTCTGATATAGTTTCGCAACCCTCTACCATTAACGCTTTGCAAAAAAGTATTTGGAGAAATATACCCAAGCATTCCGCAAGGCTTCAGCAATTCCATTCCCAACTGATAGAACGGAATATACAAATCAACATTTCCTGTGACAACTTCCCATTTATCCAATAATTCCTTGACATTTAGATCTATATTCTTGGCTCTTACATAAGGTGGATTGCCCACCACCACATCAAACTTATTCTTATAACTCTTAGTGCTGAAATATTCCAACGAATTACATACAAATAAATTAGAAAAATTCTGGATAATTTCTCCGTCACTTTCCAATGCAAGAAGGCTGAGAAGTACCTTACATTTTTCTATACTGTGTTCCTCAATATCCGCGCCATAAATATATGTAGAAAATAAATCCGTATATGAAATATCATGCTTATTCTTTATAGCTTTAACAGACGATATCAGAAAAGCTCCACATCCGCAGGATGGATCTATTAATTTCGGAATTTTCTTATTTCCAATTACATTTTCAGAAATATAATCTCGTATGATGGGAGGAGTATATACTACCCCTTTATTCTTTTTTTCATTTGAATCCACAAGTAGCTCAAAGGCTACAATAAGGTCATCCAAATCTTTTATTGCAGTGCTATCATCAATATAGTCTGCAATCAATTCATACTCAAAGTCGTCTCCCGTAAGAAACGAGCATATAATATTGCTATCACAATAACGAATAGATTTGCTTCGTATATATGAAAGAACCAAGGCCTTTTCTATAGATTGATTGCCGCATTTAGGAAACTTTGTTTGAATGGATGATATTATTTTTTTCATTCTTCATCGCCTCCAGGAATTCTACTTTCAACGCGTCCAACACTATTAATAAGCATTCTTTCATCAACTTCTATATCATACAGATCCATACAACAAATATCAACCACTTGCCATTTTGCCTCCATCATATCCCTATAAGATTTTTTGTCTACCAAGTTCGCCTTATCATATTCATCTAATAGTGACCTTATCTCATCATACAATCCTGCAAGCTTTATAATAAAACTATTTGATGGAAAGATCTTTTCATTTGGCAGTGGAATCGGTTCAATAAACTGTTTATTGAACTTATAATAACCGTTACTTGCTGGATTTGCACCAGATTTTCCAAACACCGAAAACAGTGTGGAGTTTATAATCATTGTTAATGCTTTCATTACGAACTCATTATTTCCGCGATAATTTAAAAACCACACATTTGAATTATCCATGTATAATCCTTTGTCCGCAACGAAAGCTGCATAGGTTTCTTTTGTGGTCATTGGAACAATGATTTTAGGACTCTCAAAAGAATCATGATTATGTTCTCTTGTATAGGTGTGCCAATATTCACCATCATTATGCCTTACCTTACCAGTAATAAGTTTTTTGTTACTCTCCAAATACTTATACGCAAGAGGATACTTTTCCTGTACTTCTTTAATGCTTATTTTTGTTTTATGGTCATCGCCCATGTATGGAAATATTCTATATGCATCAGGAACAATTTCTCTTAATGGCAAAAACTCCCTATTATAAACTACCGGTTTTACCATCTCTTTTTCAATATCAACCTGATCACCAAACCCATTTTTTCCGCTAATCAAGCCATTGTGTTCATAGTAATCAACAATATCATACACCTTTTTCCATAATGCCTGAATTCCATCGCGAACATCTATGTTTTCGTTTTCACCGACGGTTCCATACTTTTTCGCATACTTATTCTTAATCTCAAATACAGCTTTCTGTTCAGGCGCCCATATCGGTGACAGAAAATAATCAGCCGAGATACTGTCTGGGGTACCAGGATTTTCAAAATACAACTGAACATCCAATGTATCGCCCGGAATTAAATCATATTGAACAGTAGTATTCTTTTCTTTCGTAAGAATCATTATTGAAACATATGTAATCCGACCTTTAAACAGTGCATTTGTTTCAATATCAAGCAGTTTATGCAAATGATAGCCTTCCATTATAAAAGATCTTGCGGCCTTTCCATAATTGGTTTTAAACCATCTTCTCTGGATGATCATTCCCAATTTTCCAGTTGAGTTTAAAAGTCCCATAGTACGCTCGATAAAAAGTACAGATAAATCTGCTTTTCCTTCAAAGGTTTTGTAGTGATCATGAAGATAATCGTGTACGCGCAAAGAAGCAGCCTTAAAGTGTTTGGTTTCCACATATGGAGGATTGCCTACAACATAATCAAATCCGCCTTTATCATCAAATATTTTCTTGAATGCAAAACCTTTGATGCTTAGTGGTCTGATATATTTTATCTCATTTGCATTACAAAATATATCTGTGTCTACAAGAGTGTTTCCTATCTTAATATTATTGTGAATGTCGCTGAGTATTTTCTCTCCGAATACACCTATTTCATTCAGATACAATTCATTCGTATCATCTACTACTTTGAGTGCAAGAGACATTTTCGTCACTTCGACAGCTGTAGGATCGCAATCTATACCAAACAAACAGTTCTTCATAATTTCCTGTTTAGCTGTTATCGTGAGATATTTCTTGTCATCTTCAATTACACACCATTTATTGCTACTAGACGTGAGATTCATCATTATTCCTGCAAAAATCTCATATGCCGAAAGTAGAAAAACCCCAGACCCACAACAAGGATCAAGAACCTTCGTTGATAGTATATCCTGATAGCTACCGTATGCTTTCTTCTGAACAGTTTCCCGGCATATTGCATCTGCAATAAATTCTTGCGTTGGTATAGCTCCATTCGTTTTAACATAATCTTCCTTCAGTTCCGTGGCAACAACTCCGTTATTAATTCGAAGTGAATACGCAAGGAATTCTTCATATATCTTGGCTATCACCTTTGTAGGAATAACATCAAATTTATACGGATAAGGATAATAAAGTTTATTTATGAATGGTTCAAACAGATCATTTGATAAGACTATCTGATCAAATTTCTTGTCCCTCGAAAACATTGCCCCATCATAATGATTATAGAAATCAACATAGCAACTCTTTTTAAATTCATTCCAAAAATCTTTTTTCAGAAACTCCAAAAGCAAGCCTTCTTTTTCGATTTTTCTTGATTCGCAAACCCTGATAAATACAATTCTGTCCAAGATTATTTGCACATAATAATTTAATTCGTCTTCATCAAGAATATTTGGATTGTTTACATATAATTCGTTTGCTAATTGTAACCGAAAGTCTGATAATAGTTTGTTAAAAGTGGAGTCAAGTGTTTTTGAACCTTCTACCTTTTCCGAACTGTACAACTTCTGAAGGTTATTTCCATAAACAAGGTGACGGTTAAAATGATTATTCAACTCGTCAAATCTTGAAATGTAATGATCAATAGAAATCTGAATTGCCGCAACACCTGCATCCTCACCTTTTTGTGGGGCATAACGGCAATCAAAAATAACCATCTGTTCAAAATTAGTTAAAAATGAGCATGGCAATCCAGCCGACCATCCATATGACCTAACTTGAAATGCGGCATCCTTGTTTTTAAAAATATCTACATCAGGGTTTTTTGCATCCAGATATGCTTTTACTGATGCTCCATTCATCAAGGAATAATCTGGTTTGGTATGCGAAGAATTAATTTCATCCAGCTTATCTTTTTGAGAATCATCTACGATTTTTTCTTGTTGAACCTGTTGAATGTTTAAAACATCCCAATCAAAAATCTCCAAGAACTCATTAATCCAAGATCTCGTTGATTCCTCACTTAATTCTTCCGTTTTCTTTTCTTTTTTGTATTGTATATATTTCTCAATCAGAGCTTTCAATTGCTCCCTTGCATCCATATACCATAACCTCCGACATACATTTAATGCTGTGTTTTGTTAAACATTTTTTTCTAAAGCAGCTTCCATTTTATCCTTTTTAAGGATTGCATTTGCTTCCATTAGCACCGTACGTCTAATAAATTCACTATATGAAGCGTAAGCCTCCAATCGAGCTGCCTGCTTAAGTTTCATTAGATCTTCTTCACTAACTCTGATGCTTATTGATATACTTTTACTCATATATAATTCCTCCGAAAAATATCTATTTAGTATATCAGAAGTGTGCAACAATAACAATACATATTTCTACGCAATCCACGACAAACACGTGAATGACCATCCCTCATTAATTCTGTTTTTATCTATTTTTTAAGCTTCTAAAAGTTCTTCCAGATACTGAATTGGGCGCAGGCTGAGTACAAACTTCTTCTTTCTCATCGACAGTTTATGTCTTGTTATCTGTACCGGTTTCAAAATACTTAGGCTCCATTCTCTTATAATATTCAAATTTTGTGCTACCAACTTATTTACGGTTGTATTCGCATCTTCCCGGAATATTATATCCTAATACCAATGCATACTTTCTATCCCCCAGTGGCCTCTCACTGCGTGGCTGACCTGGGCAATGTCTGATTTTAAACTGCTGATGAAACAACGATACTCTATCCTTGTATTTCCTTCTTTCTTCAGCGTTTTCTTTTCCATTACGATGCTGGACAGACCTTTCCAGTTCTTTTTCTGGATTAACCACTTAATATTCTCTGTCTGATAATACTCTCTGATCTCGATTTTACCATGCGCTTTTTCTTGTGTTTTTTGTAATTTTCGCTTTCACGGATCTCTTTTTGGAATTTCTCATCTGAAAAGTATTCCTGTACATCCTCACACAGACTGTTTTGATTTTTCTTCAATGCCAGCACATACTCTGCCCGTTTTTCTTTATTTTCTCCGCTATTACGATTTGCGTTCCCATTGCATCAATCGTTACAATCTGACCTTTTATCTGGATCTTATCCAACAATTCGGGGATTGCTGCAATCTCATTGCTTTTTTCTTCAACCGCTTTTTGACCAAGACAGAAACCATCCTCTTTAATCCATGCTGATACAATATGGCCCGCCTTCCCATCTCCGCTTTTATTGGAACGCATAGTTTTCCCAGCAATACAGATGATCTTTTTCAGTAGTTCCCCTTCATTCTGATTTAATCGATCCTGCCATTTTCCATAGAGCTGCTGTAATATTTCTGGTGATGTCATCCCCATTACACGTCTAATCGTATCATGAGATGGTATTCCGTTTTTTAATTCAATATATTTGCGAAGATAATCCTGATAACTTTCTGCAAACAATGCCATTTCTACCCAGTCATCTGCATTCGCTAACGTTGCAAACAACACAATAACAAGAATGTCTTTTAATGTGTGACGAACTTTTCTTTGCTGGCGATCATCTTCTATGTATTCCATCCAATCTAATAATTCCTGCATATACCCACGCCCCTTTTCTTTTAATTTTATCAGAAAAGGGGCGTTTCACAATTTATTTACTCATGCGTTTGTCGTGACACACCACCAATCTGCCTCACACCGCTTTTTGGATCTCCTGCACCAGATCCTTCAGCCGTTTTTCTTCTCCATTTCTCATCACTACACCAACACTGCCGGCCCTGATATCCGAAGGCAGTACTTTTAAAATATGGGAATAACAGTTCTCCCAGTGTCTGTGAAATACCAGCAGTGAATCATGGAATTTCGCCTGTATCATAGATTCCAGATTATATTCTGTATGAAGTTCCTGCAGCTTTGCCCCAGTATCTTTTAACATTTCCTCAAAAGATGTTTCCATATATTGATAATTTCCGCAAAGGACTCTGACACTGTTTAAATCCTGCTTTCTGATCTTCTTTTTCCGGGCCAGGACAGATTCTTTATTGATCCCAAAAGCGCAGGTATCTATACAAAGCTCCTAATATACAAAATCTGGAAGTTTGGAATCTTTAGGTTTTGCAATGACTGTCAGGTCTATCTTTCCCTGGCGGATCATATCAAGATGCTCCTCATAGGGCAGTTCTTTTAAATGAAGTATCATCTGTGGATATTTTCTCTGAAATGCACTGCAACCCTTCATTAAAAATTCAGGACACTGTTTTAAAGCCACTCCAATGTTGATTTCCTTATGTTCTTCCCCTTGGATCTTCCTGATTGCTGTTTTGTATATCTTCTGCATTTCCAACACTGCATCGAAAAAAATCTTTCCCTGATCCGTCAGTCTGACACCCTGGTTGTTCCTTAAAAACAAACTAAATCCCAGGTCCTCCTCCAGCCGGTCGATCTGCTGTACTATGGCAGGCACTGAGATGAAACTGTCCTTTGCCGCTTTAGAAAAACTCCCTGTCTCCACGATCTTCATAAAAGAAAGCAACTGCCGGTCGTTCATATTTTCAATCTTCACCTCTTTATATTCCATATTTCTTTTATAGTTATAGTAACATGAGATGGTTGTTGCGTAAAGTTTTTCATTAACATGGTATTAAAATCTTCCTGAAACCAAAATTCCTGATTTTGTTATAAAATATTGTTATATAATAAACAATGTGTTAAGAAAGGGGTATTTTCTTATGGATCGGATCGTGATTGTAACAGGTGGAGCCAAAGGGATCGGTTTCGCCACAGCTAAAAAATTTCTCTCCTGCAAAGATATCGTTATTATTCTTGGACGTCACGAATGTGAAAACGCTGTGAAAGAACTCCAAAAAGAAGGAGAAGTTACTTTTATTAAAGCAGATGTTTCTGTTGCAGATGACTGCTGCCATGTAGTCTCTGCAGTTATGGAAAAATATGGAAGAATCGATATTCTCGTCAATGTAGCCGGTGTTGTGGGCACCCGCGGGGCTTTTGTGAATCTAGATCTTTCTGATATCCAGAACACAATTAACATCAACCTTATGGGAACCATTAATTTAAGCCAGCTGGCTCATGTCTCTGTCGGAAGCCAGTGCTATCAACGGCACTACCATCATGGCAGATGATGGTTACTCTTCCTTTAAGGGAGTGGATGGATTCCAGGCTGAATAATACAAATCACAAAAGTTCCCCTGAATTTATGCCAGGCAGAAATCCAGGGGATATCTTTTCGTTTCTTTTATGTCAATCAACTCTTATATGCATGTTCGATCACGCAGGTATGTGTCTTTGTATCTTTCTCGTAATTAATTCCCACCAGAAGCAAATTCCCCTTGTATTCCTTTAAAGCATCCACATACTGCTTCTCTTTGATCTGACTGATAGCGCCTTTTGCGCTTTTATCCCATTTTAATTCCATGATCACTGCCGGTTTATCAAAATGCATTTTTCTCGGAATAAAGCAAACATCTGCAAAACCTTTTCCTGTAGGCAATTCACGGACGATCGTATAATATTCCCTGGCATAATAAAACGCCAGATTGATCGTACAGCTTAACGCATTTTCGTTATTATATTGAAGGATTGAAATCTCCCTGTGGGCTTTATCAATTCCTTCTGCTACTGCCTTTTCATCCAGATTCCAAAGATCTTCTAACAATATTTTTGAAGCCTCAACAGATGCAGTCACCTCGGACCACTTCATTGTACTGATAGCATTGATGTATTCCTGGGAAACTTCTTTATTTGGGATTGTAACTGTCTTATCCGGCCAGTGATAGCTGAGATATCCCAGATGGATCAGTAAATGTCAGCACATCATCTTTTCCCTGAAAGTTTGTCATATCATTGGAAAATGTTCCCGTATTGACCTGAACTCTTTCTCCTGCAAGCATACGGATTACTGCATCTTTCAGTCCGTCAAAATTCAATTGAATATATGCTTTTAATGCCTCATATGTTTCCGTCTGGTTCCAATAATTATCAAACACACCACTAAGCATCGCGTCTACTACGGATTTTGGGCTGTACATTGAATAAGAAATCCTGTCTTGTCCATCCACCGTTACCAATTCATACCCATCGTACCAGGCACGGGTCTCTTCAAAATTTCTATGGAACCTTTCACATAATGCTTTTACTTCCGCTTCTGTAAAACCAAAATATTCTGCCATTTCTCTTGGATTTATCATAGAATATTCGGTAAACATATTCAACGCAGAATGAGAACCATATTTTTTAATTGGAAGGATTCCCGTCATATAAGCAAGTGCCACATAATCCTTATCTTTCAGCCATGCCCGTAGAAAATCCAGATATTTTTTCTGTGCCTCTTTATCCTGCTTATACTCCCGGAACAGACAATCCCATTCATCGATCAGGATCACAAAAGGACACCTGGTATAAGCAAAGACATCTTTCATAACCTGGATCAAATTCTTTTCATCCCGAAATTGTACTTCACCATATGTTTCCTTAAAATCTGATACCAGATAATCTTTAAGCATTTCCAGCATTTCTTCCATTGTTTTTGACATACTTAAAAATTCCTGCATATTGATTTTGATCACATCATACTGATCCAGATTTTCCTGATAAGATTTATCTTTACTGATTGCAAGATCCTGAAACAATTCCTCTGTATTTTCACTTCGGTCATAATATGCTGCAAGCATATTAGCTGCCATTGACTTGCCAAATCTTCTCGGACGGCTCACGCAGATATATTTCTGTTCTGTGCAAAGAGCTTCATTGGTCCTTGCGATCAATTCGCTTTTATCCACATATATTTTAGAACGCAAACTGCCGCGAAATGAAAGATTTCCCGGATTCAAATAGCTTCCCATATCTGCACCTCCTCTGACATTCATGCTTATTTTTAATCATACCATATTTCTGCACAGAATGAAACAGCAATAGATTTGTTATCTTTTCTTATAAAGAACCAGTTCCGGATCTTCTCCTTCTGGCCCATAGGTGCTGACCATAATAAAATCCATATTAGCAAGGATACCGAAATACCTGTCTCCGCCAAATTCTGGCTCCAGCTGATTTCCCAGATAAGTGGTTTCATCATTTAAAAATTTTACTGTTTTTCCGTTAGGCAGCGGATATCCCAGATTTACATAGCTGCCCACAAGGGCGTTCAATTTCTCCACTTTCAGAAGACCTTTTATATGAAGATCATTGATCTCTTTTATCAGCTGTTCTTTAAATGCCTCAAATTGCCCATTGTCACTTAATTCTTCATATCTTTTCCAGTAATCCAGACTGGGGAGAAGCTGTTTCATATAAGAACGTGCCTGTTCTTCTGTGAAATCTTCATTTACCATATGTTTTACGCAGACATCGATAAGGTCATCCATATTGCTGTAGGTGTAGGTTCCATCGGCATAGCACCATTTGCAATACTCTTCATTTAATGTATCATCGCTGTTATGGCTTATGATTCCATCCTCTAATGGCATTCCGCAGCACTGGCAAACAAGCTGCCTTGGAGCACCTAAAAGTGTATTGATCGACACGTCAAATTCCTTTGACAAAAGCTTTAAGGTCTCCGTATTTGGAACCGTCTCACCGTTTTCCCAGCGTGATACCGCCTGTCGTGTAACCATAACCTTTTGTGCTAACTCTTCCTGAGACAACCCCTTTTTCGTGCGAAGCTCTAAAATAATATTCTTTGTTTCCATGGCATCTACCTCCGTTATATAGATCATAACAGAATTACGAGTTTTCGAAAAGCAACCTGCTGTTTCTATAGATATTGAAAGCCGCTGTCAGCCTTTTCCGAATGTATGGCAGCAAAAAAGCAGTCCCCATGGTAAAGCAGGACTGCTTGGATCTTATGTTGCATCCCCGGTTTCCGGGGCTTGTGCTTCTTTCAGTGTCATTTTCACCCGGCCGATCACACGGTCATCCATTTTCAGGATCTCGTAATCCGCTTCCGGGGTGGTTACAGTAAGAGGAAGTGCCTTTTCAGTTGGGATATATCCCAGAGCCTCTATGAGATAACCGGATAAGGTATCGTATACGCTGTCCACATCCAGATGGAATTCTTCTTTCAGATCCGATAATGCTATACTTCCAGAAAGGCTGTATACATGTCCCGGTTCCTGTTCAATGATCTCAGGTTCTACTTCTTCATATTCTTCGTGGATGTCCCCGACGATCACCTCGATCAGATCTTCCAGAGTGACCATGCCGGATACGCCGCCGTATTCATCGATCAGTATGGCCAGTTTTTCCTTCTTCTGCTGCATTTCCCTGAAAAGAGCGTCTGTACGCCTGTTTTCCGGAACAAAATAGGCAGGTGTTAAAAGAGAGCGGATATCCAGATCTTCGAAAGATTTCTTTCTTGCTTCGATCGTCAGCGCTTTCGTAGAAAGGATACCGATGATATTATCAATATCTTCCTGATATACCGGGATCTTGGAATGCATGGACTGGAGGATATCATCCAGATAAGAATCCACCGGTTCATCAATGTTAATGGCTACCATATCCTGTCTTGGCACCATGACTTCTTTTGCTTTTTTATCATCAAATGAGAAGATCGAAGTGATCATCTCTTTCTCGATCTCATTAAATACACCAGTCTCGCTTCCCGTTTCCAGAAGGGATTTGATCTCCTCCTCTGAAACATCACTTTCCAGATCTTCATGATGCATACCGAAAAGCTTTAAGATCCCACTGGTGGAAACATTTAAAAGACCTACAAAAGGCTTTACCACGCAGGATGCAAAATAGACCAGACCAATGCAGGATAAGCTGAATTTTTCTGCATTCTGCAATGCTATTCTCTTAGGGATCAGTTCTCCGAATACCAGATTTACATAAACAAGGATAATGGTAACAAGTACCAGTGCAGCGATCCTGCTGCCAGGTATGCCCCATTGGTTCATCTTTACAGCTAATATTTCTGAAATCCCTGTTGCTGCTGCCGCACTGGAAAGAAAACCGGCCAGTGTGACTATCAACTGGATCGCAGATAAAAATGCTGTTGAGCCTTCCATCAGGTGCTCGATCAGGGCTGCTTTTGTATTTCCCTGTTCCTTTAATCTGTGGATCTTGTTTTTGTTTACAGATGCCACAGCCATCTCTGCTCCTGCAAAATATCCTCTTATAAGAGTAAGTACCAGAAGAATAAGAAGCTGTGTGAAAATACTGGCCGATTGCGGATCAGTTTCCATAATAAAAATTCCTCCTTTGGGATGTGGATCATCATCCGTATTATTATCATTTAGACTTTATTATACAGACAGTCACGAAAAAAGTCAGCCCCTATTTTCTCAAAAAGGGACTGGCTTTATAAGTTTCTTTATAAATTTAACATTTCTTTTATCCTACAGCTGTAAACTGGCTGTTATAGATCTCAGCATAAAAGCCGTTCTTTGCCAGCAGCTCTTCGTGCTTTCCTTTTTCTACAATATGCCCGTCGCGCATAACAAGGATCATATCTGCCTCGCGGATAGTAGAAAGACGATGAGCAACAATAAAGCTGGTCCTTCCTTCCATCATCTTGGCAAAGGCTTTCTGAACACGAATCTCAGTACGGGTATCAATAGAGGATGTTGCCTCATCTAAGATCAGCATCGGCGGCAGACAAAGCATAACTCTGGCTATGCACAAAAGCTGCTTCTGGCCCTGGGACAGGTTTCCGCCGTCCTCACTAATCACAGTATCATAGCCCTGAGGCATTCGCATAATAAAGCTGTGGGCATGGGCTTCCTTTGCTGCACTTACGATCTCTTCTTCTGTTGCCTCCGGTCTTCCGTATGCAATGTTGTCACGGATAGTTCCTGATTTCAGCCAGGTCTCCTGAAGCACCATGCCATAGCTGGTGCGAAGACTTTTTCTGGTAACGTCACGGATGTCTTTTCCCTCTACCTTAATAGAACCGGAATTTACATCATAGAACCGCATAAGGAGGTTGATCACTGTGGTCTTTCCACAGCCAGTAGGCCCTACAATGGCTACTCTCTCACCAGGCTTTACAGAAAGGTTCAGATCTTCGATCAAAGGTCTGTCCGGTGTATAAGAGAAATTTACATGTTCGATCTCCACCTGTCCCTTTACATTTTCAAGGACTGTGGCATCTTTCTTATCTTCCAGAATAGTCTTTTCATCGATCAGTTCAAATACTCTGGCTGCAGATGCAAGGGCATTCTGAAGTTCTGTTACAACGCCAGAGATCTCGTTAAATGGCTTTGTGTACTGGTTTGCATAGCTTAAAAAGCTGGTAAGCTGTCCAACGGTCATAAAACCCCTGATAACTGCATAAGCACCAGTAATACCAACAGCTGCATAGACCAGGCTGTTTACAAAACGGGTAGCCGGGTTGGTAATGGATGAAAAGAAAGTAGCACGCAGACTGTATCCGGCCAGCTTGTTGTTGATCTTATGGAAACGTTCTTCTGCTTCTTTCTGATATCCAAAAGCCTGGACCACCTTCATATTTCCAAGCATTTCATCAGTCAGTGTAGTCAGCTCACCTCTTGTTTCAGACTGATGTTTAAACATAACATATGTCTTTTTGGCAATAAAGCTTGCAACAAACAGGGAAACAGGCGTTAAAACTACAACTACCAGTGTGATCAGCGGGTTAATGGAAACCATAAAAAGCAAGGTTCCAAGAATGGTCATCACTCCTGTAAAAAACTGGGTAAAACCCATTAGCAGGCCTTCAGAAAACTGATCGATATCTGCAATAATACGGCTGATGATATCACCGGAAGGATGGGAGTCAATATAACTTAAAGGAAGGACTTCCAGATGTCCGAAGGCTTTTGTACGGATATCTTTTACCACTCTGTAGGTGATAATGTTGTTGATATGGTTCATAAGCCACTGGCTGATGGCGGTAGCTGCCATTGCCATGATGATCTTTTTAATAATGTTTATCAGGGCTGCAAAATCCACATTTCCCTGACTTACGATCTTATCCACTGCTTTACCTGTAAGGATCGGGATATAAAGGGTAAATGCAACTGTTACTAATGCCAACAAAAGGGATAAACATACTGCCCATTTGTAAGCAGCAATATAATCAAGGACTCTTTTTAATGTCTCTATGCTCTTATCCCGGCTCATTTTCGGCTTTTTACTGCTCATCCCGTTCCACCTCCTCTTTTGACAGCTGTGACAGGCAGATCTCCCTGTAAACATCGCATTCCTTTAAGAGCTGCTTATGACTGCCCATACCTGCCAGCTTTCCATCATCCAGCACCAGAATAGTATCTGCATTGCGGATGGTAGTTGCTCTCTGGGAAACGATAAATACAGTCATATCCTTTGTATTTTCCCGGATGGCCTTTCTCAGTCTTGCATCTGTTGCAAAGTCAAGAGCAGATGCGCTGTCGTCCATGATCAGGATCTGCGGATCTCTCACCAGTGCCCTTGCAATAGTAAGACGCTGGCGCTGGCCACCGGATAAGTTATGGCCGCCCTGGTCGATCACCAGGTCAAGTCCTTCTCCTTTTGCTTCAACAAAATCTCTTGCCTGGGCAACATCCAGTGCATGCCAGATCTCTTCATCAGAAGCATCTTCCTTGCCCCAGCGCATGTTATCACGGAGCGTGCCTTTAAAGAGGACAGCTCTCTGGGGTACCACGCCAATAGCATGTCTTAGATCTGTAAGGGATAAGTCTCTTACATCTTTTCCATCAATAAGAACAGTTCCTTCTCTTACGTCATAAAATCTTGGGATCAGATTTACCAGCGTAGACTTGCCGGAACCTGTACCGCCGATCACGCCGATCGTCTGTCCTTTCATTGCCTTAAAGGAAATATCTGTAAGGAAATCAGATTTTGCACCTGCATAAGCAAAGTTTACATGGTCAAATTCCACTTTTGCAGTTTCAGCACTGACTTTTTCTGTGGTATCTTCCATGCTTTCTGCGCCACGAGTTTTTATCTCATGAGTTTTTTCCTCAATGCTGCTCTTGATCTCAAATACGCTGTCCACACGTCTCATACAGGCAACTGCCTTGGAGATCAGGATGATCAGGTTTGCCATTTTGATCAGTTCTACCAGGATCTGGGCCATATAATTTACAAGAGCAATGACTTTACCCTGACTGATGATACCGGCATCTACTCTTGTGGCACCTACCCAGATCACAGCTACAGTAGCAATATTAATGATCACATACGTAACAGGGTTTAACAGTGCAGATATCTTTCCTACAAATACCTGCATTTTTACCAGGCTGCCGTTTTCTTCTTCAAACTTCTCACGCTCATTTTCCTGGCGGTTAAAAGCACGGATCACACGTACGCCCATGAGATTTTCCCTTGTAGTCAGAAGCACTTTATCCAGCTGCCTCTGCACAGACTGGTATAACGGCATACTTACAAGCATGATGCCAAATACTACAACGCACAATACAGGAATAGTCACTGCAAATATCATAGCTGTATGAGCATCTACGGTAAATGCCATGATCATGGAGCCAAATACCACAAATGGGGAACGAAGCAGCAGGCGCAAGGTCATATTAATGCCGTTCTGCACCTGGTTGATGTCACTGGTCATCCGTGTGATCAGCGTAGAGGTTCCTATGGTATCGATCTCCGTATAAGACAGAGTCCCAATATGGGAAAACAGGTTATTTCGCAATGCAGTGGCTGTTCCCGTGGCTGCCTTGGCTGCAAAATACTGGGCTGTCAGGGAACAGGTCAGTCCAATAGCTGCAAGGAGCAAAAGAAGACCTCCCATGCGCACCACATAAGTTACACTTCTGTTTGCAATACCTACGTCTACCATACTTGCCACTACTAAAGGCACAAACAGCTCGAAGCTGGCCTCCAGCATCTTAAACAGCGGCCCCAGTATGCTCTCCTTCTTGTAGGCACCCATATAACTGAGTAATCGCTTCATAATGCATTTCTCCTAAAAATATTGTATTTTATTTAACTGTCTGGTATTATAGCACATGAAAACCTATATTTAAAATATTGATTTAATATGGAAATTATATGTTTATCCTATAGATATTTTTTATAAACATTTTGCAGAATTTGCAAAAAAAGGGGGCTGCTATGAATCTGAAACAAATGGAATATTTTATAGCTATTGTAAATGAGGGAAATATTTCCGCGGCTGCCAAATCCCTGCATATCTCCCAGCCGCCTTTAAGTGCCCAGATGAAGCTGTTAGAAGATGAACTGGGTGTGGTGCTTTTTGAGCGGGGTTCCCGGAGCATTTTTCTCACGGAAGCCGGAAAAGTTTTCTATGAAAAGGCTTTGCACATCCTGCATCTGACTACCGCGGTTTCTGATGAACTGCAGCAGATGGGCCAGGGATTAAGAGGACCGCTGCATATGGGTATGATCTCCTCTGTGCAGACTCCCAAACTGATCCGGGCGCTCTCCTCTTTTGTCAGTCTCCACCCGGAGGTGACTTTACGCATCAGCGAAGGAAATACATACGAGCTGATGGACCAGATTAATTCCGGTCTTATTGAAGTTGCAGTAGTAAGGACTCCTCTTCCTACAGAATCTTATCAGTGCCACTTTTTAGAGGCAGAACCAATGATGGCAGTGGGAAAACCTGAATTTTTCCCAGACCCGGCAGCTGCTTCCATCTCTGTAGCTTCCCTGGCTTCCTGTCCCCTTATTGTATATCGCAGATGGGAACCTTTTATCAGTCACTGTTTTCCCGGTACTGCTCCTGATTACCTTTGTATCAATGATGATGCCAGGACCAGCATGACCTGGGCCCAGTGCGGCGCAGGGATCGCTCTTGTACCTTCTTCTATGGCAAGATCAGGAGGCAAGGACTTATTAAAAATCCCCCTGTCAGACCAGGGGGTCATCAGCCAGATCGCACTCATTGCCAGAAAACATGGCATGGTCAGCCGTGTATCCAAAGAGTTTTTCCATTTTTTCCCGGAATACTTTGCAAACAAGGATTTTTGACCTTGAAACCCGCAAAAACATGAGTAAGCAGCCATTTTTCAAAGAAAAATGAGCGGATTACGAATGTTTTTAGGATTGCGAGAGTGCAAAGCACGTAGCAATCCGATGTGCAAGGACCCCCACTATAGTTCATCCCAAAACCAGTTCAATTCCGCTCCCATAAACAGGATGCATATACAGATATAAAACCACAAAAATGACAACGCGATAGCTGCAAGACTGCCATACATATAAGAATAGTTTTTCCCACCTGTAAAATTGAAATACATGGAAAATGCAAGAGAAAAAAGCATCCAGCCAGCTGTGGAAAATACAGCCCCCGGCAAAGCAGCTTTGACGTTTTCTTTCCGGTCCGGGACCAGGCAGTAGATCCCCAGAAAGAAAATAAGAAGCATGCCAAAGCCCCATAGCTGGCGCATCTGAATCACATAGCCGGTAATAGGTGCGATCAGCGGAAAATGACTCTGGATAAAGCTTTGAAGCGTTCGTCCAAACACAAGAAGGCCCATAGACAGAATGCACACTGCAATAAAAAGAATGGTGTAACCACAGTAGATCAGGCGGTTAAACACATACCAGTGTTTTCTCCCTTTTCCATTGACCCGGTTTAAACCTCTTGCTACGCTGAACATACCTCGCCCTGCAGACCAGAGGGCTGTTACAGCCGTAGCAGAGATCATAGTTGCCGGTGATTTTAGCATCAGGTCATTTACTACACGAAATGCCAGAGATCTGTATTCAGCCGGTACAATGTCCATGGCGATCTCTAAAAAGTCTGCTTTTGAGATCCCCGGTATCATCTGGACCGCCGTAAGAAGCAGCATCAGAAAGGGAACAACAGAAAGGATCACAAAAAAAGAGACCTGAGCCGCGTACACTGTCATCTCATCTTCTGAAAATTTATTGTAAATACGTTTTCCAATAAGAATGAGACGTACCATGGGCCAGAACCTCCTATTTTTAAACATGTTCTCTCGGAATCTTTCTGTGCTTGATTTTGTGGGAAGATTTTTTGTCAGTTGTGCCCAAATTTCTGGAAAGCCATGGTTCTTACCATGTTTTTAGCGGGTCACAGGTTCAAAAATGCAGGCACAAAATACACATGCCTGCATTTTAACATAAATATCTTTCAAGTTCAACGCCCTATCCGGCGCCACTTTTTCCTCTCTATCCACCCTGGACGAACAAATACCGGCATTGGCATGACTGAAGAGGTGCAAAAACATATGTTTGACAAATTTTACCAGGCCGAAGGTAGCCGCAGTATGGAAGGCAACGGCCTTGGTCTGGCATTAGTAAAAAAGATCCTCAGTCTCTGTGACGGCACCATTAAAGTGACCAGCACACCAGACCTTGGATCTTCCTTTACAGTCAGGCTTCCTGTAAACCTGTAAATTTTAAAGTTCTTTAATAGCAGCTATTGTGCGTGCATATTCTTCATCTACTGCAGGCATCAGTTCAGTTGCTTTTTCCATATCACCGGAACTGTTTTCAGACGGCCTTAAAACCTCTGTCACCTGTGCAGCCGCCTTGTAAAGGGGGCCAAATCCCAGATTCTGTGCCACACCTTTTAATGTATGGGCGCCGCGGAATGCTTCCGGGGCGTTTCCTGCGGCCATGGCATCTTTTAAAGCTGCATAGCTGTCATCATCCAGAAACTTAACAGCAAACTTGCGTACCAGCCCTTCACTTCTTAACCTGGATAATACATCCTCATAATCGGCTCCCATTTTCTCATAACACTCTTTTAAACTCATGACTTCTCTCCTCTTTCGTAAACAGATGCACTGTTTTTTATCCATTTGTATGTTTTATGCTCCCAAACCGGAATACAAAAAACACTGCTCCCCTTCTGGTAAACGAAGCCTGAACACAGGCATTCTTTCATAACCATGAGAAAAGCAGTGTTTTGAATTACCAAAATCACTTATTATTATAATGGAAAATGTAATTTAAAACAACATCAATCCACCAATTTGTCTAGCTCTTTTACATATTCCGTTTCATGACAGTTTTTATGGTTTGCCTTGGAAGCGTAAATATTGACAGCTGCCTGGGATTTCTTTACAGGCTGCATGGTTCCTGCGCCGGCTACACACCCGCCTGGACATGCCATTCCCTCTAACAGATAACCATCATATTTGCCTAAGGTTGCAAGCTTTAACAGCTGACGGCACTCTTTTAAGCCTTCTGCATTGGCGATCTTGACTTCCATATCCGGTCTAAGTTCTTTTAAAACATCCTTAACAGAGGTTGCTACACCACCTGCAACAGCAAAGTTTCTTCCGTCTGTGGAAGCATCATTAACACCGTTTGGATCTTCTTCAATATTTTCAATATCCACATGCTTCGCATCAAAGATTCCGGCCATTTCCTCAAAGGTCAGTACGAAATCCACGTCGCTTCGGATACTGGTGCGCATTGCTTCCAGTTTCTTTGCTGCACATGGTCCGATAAATACAACCTTTGCGGATTCATGCTGCTTCTTGATCAGTCTTGCAGTCAGTGTCATAGGAGTCAGTGCCATGGAGATGCAGTTTGCATACTTTGGATATACCTTCTTTGCCATTACAGACCATGCAGGACAGCAGGATGTTGCCATAAATGGAATCTTCTCCGGTACTTCATCTAAGAAGTCCTGTGCTTCCTGGGCTGCACAAAGGTCAGCACCGATCGCTACTTCAAAGACATCGGCAAATCCTAATTTCTTCATAGCTGCTCTCAGTTTTCCAGGAGTTACCTTTGGTCCGAACTGGCCTACGAATGCAGGAGCTACTGCTGCATATACACGTTCACCGGACTGGATAGCACGGATGGTCTGGAAGATCTGTGACTTATCTGCAATAGCGCCAAATGGGCAGTTTACAAGACACTGTCCGCAGGATACGCACTTATCATAGTCAATATCTGCTTTTCCATTTTCATCAGAAGAAATAGCATCCATACCGCAGGCTGCTGCACACGGTCTCTGCTGAACGATAATGGCATTGTAGGAACATACAGTTGCACACTTACCGCACTTGATACATTTATCTTCATCAATGTGGGAGCGTCCTGTAGTACGGTCCAGGGAAACAGCTCCCTTTGGACAGACTTCCACACAAGGATGGGCTAAACATCCCTGACATCCATCTGTTACAAGGACTCTTTTCTCCCTGCAGGCATTACAGGCAAATTTAATAACATTGATCAGAGGTGGTGTATAGTAGGTCTCTGCTTTGTCTGCTGCTTCGATATTATCAGAAACTGGCGCATGCTCAGATGCATTACGGCACGGAAGTCCCATTGCCAGGCGCAGTCTCTCTCCTACAATAGCTCTCTCTAAGAATACATCATTACGGAAGTTTCCAACTTCTCCCGGAATGATCTTATATGGAAGTTCCTCAATACGCTTGTCTACAGGCCATTCAGTATGATAAGCCATACGGGCTACTTCCCTGAAGATTCTGTGACGGATCTCCTGAATACGGGTTTCTACTCCTCTCATTGGTTTTCTCCTCTTTGTTGTGATTTTTTTAACAGTTGCATATAGATCAAAAAAGTTTTATTAACATAACAGAAACAGCTCATTCGGGCTGTTTCTGTTTTTATTATACGCATATACGAAATACATTGCAAGTGATTTTCTTTCTCAATAGCTTATGTTTCTGTTAAAAAACAAACGAATTGCAGGCTATTGACCATTTAAACGTCCATATCTGCGGGTCATACCACGGATCTCTGCTTTTAACTGATCCGTCAGATCTCCTTTTTTCAGACGCCATTTCCAGTTTTCTCCTACAGTAGAAGGCTTGTTCATACGATAACGGTTATCCAGCCCCAGATGATCCTGCATGGGGATCACGCAAAGAGCTGCCTTGGAACGCATCACCAGACTGTTTAAAGACCTGTATAAATATTTCTTTGGTGTGTAATGATCGCACAGATAATCTCGTACCAGTTCCTGCTCTTCTTTTGTAATGCTGTCAAACCAGCCTGCCAGCGTTTCATTATCATGGGTTCCTGTATAAGCCACGGAATTCTCCGGATAGTTATGGGGCAGGTAATCACTGGCACAGCCGGAATCCCTGGAATCAAAGGCAAATTCCAGTACCTTCATTCCCGGAAATCCGCTGTCATGGACCAGTTTTCTCACAGAATCCGTTACATAGCCAAGATCTTCTGCAATGACTTCTTTTTCTCCCAGCACCTGGCGCACCCGGTTAAAAAGATCGATCCCCGGTCCCTGTTCCCAGTGGCCTGTGATGGCAGTTTCCGCTCCATATGGAATGGAATAATACTGGTCAAACCCCCTAAAATGATCGATACGCACTGCATCATACAGCTTAAAGCAATGAGAAAGGCGCTGCAGCCACCATTCATAACCTGTCTGCCTATGATATTCCCAGCGGTAGAGAGGGTTTCCCCAAAGCTGGCCTGTAGCAGAGAAGCCATCCGGCGGACAGCCTGCTACTGCATATGGTACATTTTTTTCATCTAACTGGAATAAAGAAGGATTTGCCCAGGCATCTGCACTGTCCATAGCCACATAAATAGGAATATCCCCAATCATACGGATCCCAAGACTGTTTACATAAGCCTTTAATTTATTCCACTGTTTATAAAATGTAAACTGCAGGTATTTCTGGAATTCTATGTCGAAATACAGTTCTTCCCGGTAATAATCCATGGCATAACCATAGCGAAGGCGGATATCTTCTGCCCACTCAGTCCATGGTCTTCCCTCAAACCTGTCTTTCACCGCCATAAAGAACGCATAGTCAGAAAGCCACCATTCATTTTCTGCAAGGAACTGCTGATAATCCGGGTTTTTGCTGATGTTGCTGCGTTCATAGGCCTTTCGCAAAATGGGATACCGGTCCTCATACAATTTTTTGTAGTCGATCGTCCCCTCTTCAGACTCTGTTTCTAGCTTTTCACATTCCTTTTCTGTTAAAACGCCTTCTTCGATCAGATCTTCTAAGCTGATAAAGTAAGGATTTCCTGCATAGGTAGAAAATGACTGATAAGGAGAATCCCCATAACTGGTCGGCCCTAAAGGAAGGATCTGCCAGTAGCTTTGTCCTGCCTCTTTTAACCAGTCTGCAAATTCATAAGCACTTTTTGAAAAACAGCCGATGCCGTATTTTGACGGCAGACTGGATATGGATAAAAGTATTCCTGCTGTTCTCTTCACTGTATTTACACTCTCTTTCAAATAATTATTTGGCACCTGCATCATCAATATTTACCGGATTATTTACCGGTTTCTATCATAACTGCATAATGATCTGAAACCACCGGTTCTCTTTTTCCGTTACATAAAATGCGGGATTCTTCTATATTAATATCTCCCCAATGCCAGATGTAGTCGATGCGCATTCCCTGCTTAGGCGATGTTTGGTCTGCTTCCTTCCAACCATCGATCTTTGGCGGTGCTGTAAAGCCTTCCTCTTTCTTTTTTGCAAGCTTCCATGTATCTTTCCAGCCACTTCCACTTACAAGATCGTAGCCTTCTCCCCTTACAGAAGCAGGACTGTTAAAATCTCCCATGACCCACAGGGATGTCTCTTTTTTATCTGTTAATTTCCGGATATTTTCTGAAAAAGATTCCCACTGGGCCTTAAAAGGTTCTTCTTCATCTTTCCACCAGCCCATATGTACTGTAAAAAACCAACCCTTTTCTGTGTGTATGCCTAAAGCTTTTCTGGTTTTCCAGTTATGGTAATCATTTGTATTACTTAAATTAAATACACAGGAAGAATGAATGGGATTTTTGGAAAATATTGCCATTCCTTCATCATATTTATCATATCCCACTTTTACCGGGATCCATGTCCAGTAATAAAAAAGGCCTTTTTTTCTTAACTCATCTGCCAGAGAAGCTGCATAGTTATCCCGGCGCATTTTCCCTTCATGACCATTTACCGGCTGATAACCAAAAACTTCTTTTTCATTTATAAATGGTTCTGCCATGGTCTGGTTTACTTCCTGAAATGCCATGATCTCCGGCTGTTCCTGTTCTATGATACCGGAAAACAGCTGCATTTTTTCTGTAGCATTTTCTTCTGCCAGACTGTGTGTATTTAACGTAAGGATCTTCATTTTTCTACCTTTCTATATCAGAGCAATTCCAAAAAACATTTATAAGATGTCATTAATATCTGATTTTAGCACATCTGCCTTTGGTCCATAAACTGCCTGTATCCCTTTATCCTTCTTTAAAAGCCCTAAAGCTCCCTCTGCTTTCCATGCCGGAAGCTCCGCAACCTTATCTACATCTTTTACTGTTACACGAAGTCTTGTCATGCAGGCATCTACTAAAACAATATTTTCCCTGCCACCCAAAAGAGCGATGATCCGTTCTGCCTGGGAATCCTTCTTTGGGCTGCCGCCTTTTCCTGTGCTGTTATTTTCTTCCTCTTCTGCCCCGTCATCTGTATAATTTCCAAGACGTCCCGGTGTTGCAAAATGGAACTTGCCGATCATAAAATAAGCAACTGCATATCCGATTACAAAAAATGCGATCACACAGATCACGAAATTGATCAGATCCCCTGTCAGCCCTGCTTTCACAGACATTGGGATACGGGTGAAAAATTCCAGATTTCCAAAAGAGTGAAGACGCAGATGGATGATACCGGCCATTGCAAATGCACAGCCCTGAAGTACTGCATAAACCAGATACAATGGCAGTGCACAGAACATAAACATGAATTCCAGTGGTTCTGTTACACCTGTTAAAAATACAGCAAGTACAGTGGATAAAAACATGGATCTGTATTTGTCTCTTTTATCTGGATCTACTCTCTTATACATTGCAAGGGCAAAACCTGAGATCAGTCCAGTAGCGCCGATCATCTGTCCAACTTTAAAACGGGCTGGTGTAACTGTTGTAAGAAGATTTGTATATGCAGCCATGTCTCCTGCATTTTTGAAGTTGATCAGATCATTCACCCATGCAAGCCATAAAGGATCCTGTCCAAACACCTTGCTTCCTGCATTTACGCCTGTCATGATCTCATAAGTACCGCCAAAGGAGGTATAATTCATAGGAATAGTCAGCATATGATGAAGTCCGAATGGCAGGAGCAGACGTTCCAAAGTACCATAGATAAATGGTGCCAGCACCGGTGATGTTGTGGAAGAACCTGCGATCCATACACCAAATGCATTGATACCGCCCTGGATCACCGGCCATACAACAGCTAAAACAGCGGAAATGATCACAGACCAGAGGATCACTACCATAGGTACAAAACGTTTTCCATTGAAAAATGCCAGTGCATCTGGAAGTTTTCTGTAGTTATAATACTTATTATAAATAATGCCTCCCACAAAACCGGATATGATACCTACAAATACACCCATATTTAATGCAGGGGCACCTAAAACAGATGTGAAGTAACCATTTACAAGGATTTCTTTTCCAAACAGTGTATGGGTAACTGCCTCCGGATCTGCCAGCATGTCAGAAGTAATGCCAAACAACGCTCCTGTGATTACATTGATCAGGATAAATGCGATCACAGCTGCGAAGGCGCCTCCGGCTCTCTCCTTTGCCCAGGAACCACCAATAGCTACTGCAAAAAGAATATGCAGGTTATTGATGATGGCCCAGCCAATGCTCTCCATAGTGCTTCCCACCGTGAAGATCATACTCATATCGGCTCCTGCCATCTGGACCAGCTTTCCAACACTGATCATCAGACCTGCTGCAGGCATAACTGCGATAACTGCCATCAGTACTTTTCCCAGCTTCTGTAAAAAGTCAAAGTTGATGGACAGCTTTTTCTTTTCCTGCTTTGGCTCTGATGCTGCTTCCTGGTTTTCTTCTGTTATTTCTGCCTCTGTTCCTTCTGCCTTCTGCACTTTTGCTTCTTCTGGCTTTGCTGCCACTGCCAAAAGTTCACTCTTTCCGGCTTCTACCTGTCCTGGCTGGCTCTTTACCAGTATTTTTCCTTCCATTCCGCCACAGATCAAAACCGGTGTAATTGGGTTAAGCTTTCTTTCTTCCAGGAATTTGAGATCCATCTCTGCAAGCACATCTCCTGCTTTTACAGTGTCTCCCTGCTTTACATGTACCTTAAAACACTCCCCTTTTAATGATACTGTTTCAAGACCTGCATGGATCAGAAGTTCTATACCATCTTCTGTTTTCAAACCATACGCGTGAGCTGTGTCTGCTACAGATACTACCTGTGCATCCACCGGACTTACGATTCTGCCATCTGATGGAATGACAGCCATTCCGTCTCCTATGATCTTCTGTGAAAAGACCGGATCTGGAACTTCTTCCAACGATACTGACCTTCCTGTCAGCGGTGACAGGAACAGGATTTTCATACCTTCTTCATTTCTGCTCATAAACTGCAACCTCCTTTTATATCGATGTTCTCTCGGAATCTTTCTGTGTCTGATTTTGTGAGAAGATTTTTTGTCAGTTGTGCCCAAATTTCTGAGGCGTTGGCGTTGCGTCCGCCTCTGAAATTCGGGTGCGACTGGCGGAAAATCGGCCACAAAGGCAGATACAGGAAAGACTCCGAGAGGACATTACGGCCTGCTTTCTTTTTGTGCCCCGTCTCATGTTTCTGCAATATTGTGCAACCGATTGCACTAAATATAATAAATTTGCATTGTGTTTTCAAGTGTATTTTATATATTTTTTAGGTTTTCTATCTTTTGCACAATTTATCATGTTGCATTTTGTGCATATTTTTAAGTGTTTAATTATTTTAAATGGTAGTGCTTATATTTCGCAATATATTCATGGTTACTGTTCATGCGTTGCATGACCAGTAACGGAATTTGCCGTGGCTTCGCATTTAAATACGGCAAATTCCCGCTACCACTACGTTATCGTACGGCACTTTCGGTTCCAAAAGTGCCTACCATGTACAGTAACTATTCATGCAACTATTGCATTGTGTTTGCACAATTATCATTGACACAGATTTCATTCTCTTTTACAATGATACCATACGATTTTTACTGAACCCAGGAGGTTTTATCATGGCAGTTACTATAAAAGACGTAGCAGCTCTTGCAGGTGTATCTTCTTCTACTGTATCCAGAACCTGCAAAAACAATCCATCTATAAGCGAAGAAACAAAAGAAAAAGTACGCCGCGCCATGGCACAATTAGGATATGAACCCAATTTTCAGGCCAGCAACCTGGCTTCCAAAAATTCCCGCACCATCGGGATCATTCTGCCCGTTTCTGCCAGAGAAGCATATGAAAACCCATTTTATCTGGAAGCTATCCGCGGGGTCAGCCAGCTGTGCAACAAGCGGCAGTATATTAATACAGTGATCACAGGTGAAAGCGAAGAAGAGATTCTTCAGGTGCTAAAGACCATGGCACGCAGCGGCCAGGTAGATGGGTTTATTGTCCTGTATTCCCGTCAGGATGATCCCATTGCCGGTTTTCTCTATAATGAAGGCTTTCTTTATGTGCTGGTGGGAAAAGCCTATGCCCATGCAAACCAGACTATCTACATTGATAATGATAACCTTCTGGCATCTCAGGAAGCCACTGAATATCTATACCAGATGGGTCACAGGCGGATCGGCTACATTGGAACTGACACATCCATGATCTTCTCTGCTGACCGCAAAAGCGGTTATCAGACTGCCCTTTTGCAGCATAATATCCTTCCAAGAGCTGATTACTGTGTAGAAATGGCTGCATCAGAAAAAGACAGCGCACCTTTACGCTGTCTTCTCTCTATACCAGACCGTCCCACTGCTGTTGTAGTCAGTGATGATATCCTGGCTGTAACCCTGGAACGTGTCTGTCTTGAAATGGGGCTTTCCATACCGAAAGACCTTTCCATTATCTCTTTTAATAACTCTTTATTTGCAAAGCTTACCTCCCCCCAGCTTACTTCTGTGGATATCAACTCCTTTCAGCTGGGATCAGAAGCTGCTGCCCAGATGATCAACCATATTGAAGATCCTGATCTTCCTGCTACCAAGATCCTGGTACCTCACCATATGGTAGAACGGGACAGCTGCTGTCCGCCGGATACACCATTAATAACTAATACTACCAATGCTATATAAACCCCAAAAAATGCCGATATATCTTACAAACATAAGACATATCGGCACTTATCGATTTTTACTGTCGCTGTGCTTTTCTCACCCTGTGGATAGCAAGCGGACCAAGGATCAGGACAGGTACATACCATATTCTTAAACGACAGTAGGCATTGATACCATTGATAGTTGTAAGTATTCCATCAAGTCCTAATGTTGACAGTGCTGTTGCTGCTGTGAAGAAGAATACAACGATCACTACGCGGCATACAGTTTCATTACTGATCTTTTTACCAACTAAAGGCATATATCTGGCCTGTGCACCACTGGCCATGCCACCGGCAGTTGTAATATATGCAAGAATCAGAACTGCATTGTACATGATCATCAGGATCACTTGACCTGCACCTGAAAGCTGTTGGATGATTCCAAGAGAAGGAAGGGATGTTTCCAGTACATCTGGGTAATACGCCATAAGGCTTAAATAGGAAAGTACCAATGCTCCACAGTTGATCAAAAAGCCAAGAAGGATAAATTTTACAGTATCGCTGTGTGATTCAAATTTTCCAGCCATTACAGTCAGTGCCTGAAATGAACCTAACTGTACCAATCCATAGGTAAGTCCGGATTTAAAAAGCATTCCCTTATTAAAGCTTTCTACGATCGGAGCACCCAGTTCAGTGGTCATTGCTTCTTTTAAATGTCCAAATCCCATAAAGATACCGACAATTGATACAATGAAAAACATAACGACCATTGGCATACTCATCTTGCCCAGACGTCCCATAATGTCTTTACCAAAACTGAGAAGCAGGACCATAGCAATGATAAAAAATGCACACCCAATCCAGTATGGCATACCAAACAGCTGGTTTAACTGAGCACCAAAACCTGCTACACAGGAACCAAGAAGTGTGATAGAAGACATAAAGATCAATATATCCCAAAGGAGCAGAGCAATACGTCCTACAACTGGATTATCCCAATATATGGAAACTCCCACATCACGATAACTCTTTGCCTTGATCAGTCTGCTGTATTCTGCAACTATATACATAAATACACAGTTGATCGCCCAAGCGATAAAAGGAACCGCCAGTCCATAAAAACCATACTTGGCTGCATATAATTTTACCTGCGCACCAGATGCAAAACCAGCGCCACAGTGAAACCCAAACCATACCATTACTGCCAGAAAATAAATTGGTGTTTTTTTATCTTTCATGTAACCCTCCTGTTTTTAGACATTTATTCCCCTGTCAGATCCAGTCTGCGATTTCGGAAATATACTCCGATATCCAGAGTGACCATAACAATATTTAATATATAAAATACAAATACATATGTAATTTTCCCATTCAGCAGCTTTCCGGTAATGCCAAATACATACCCCACCCATATGAGGCATTCAAACAGCAGGCTTTTCCCCCTGGCTGTCCTAGAAGTAACTGACTTATACAGGGAAAGCGGCCAGGATGCACCAAAACAAACTACCATTACTGTTTCAAAAAGTTCTGCCATTTGTATGCCCCCTTTTTCTGTATTTAGCGCACTTCTACGCTCTCTTCACGGTCAGCAGTACGCTTCGGGAAGAAAATATCCATATTGTAAACTGGCTTGTCATATGGATTTTCGATCCAGTGCATAGCACCTGCAGGAATACTCATAAAGCACAGACCGCCCTCATTGTCCAGATCTGCATCAAATGTATATACCTTATCATCTACATGGAAATCGCATTTTCCCTTCAGGATAACAACAGTCTGCTCATAATCGTGCTTATGTGGCCCCGGAACATGTCCTGGCTGGATCACGCCCATGCTGATAGTGTAATTACTGCTTCCCTGATATACTTTTCTTTTTACAGTTGGTTTGGGATTAAACCAATCACATTTTCCCCAGTCAAGATGTCTTACTTCTGCCATAATTCATTTCCTCGTCTTTCTTGTTTATTTTAATATGTTATTTTTAAGAATAACCTGTTTATTTATGCCTGTATCCCAAGTTTTTCAAAAATCTTCGTTCTGTTTTCCTGAGCGGCATCTCCAACTTCTTCAAATACACTGTTTCCATTTGCATCCATTGCTACAAACAATGGACCATACTGGTCTAACTGTAATTCCAATACGTTTTTGGACCAGCTTTTTTGCGGCCAGATTTCCTTTGTTATTCCAGTCACATGAGGAGTGTAAATTGCGGAACATCCTCCAACTACCGATAGATATGCACAACCCTTTTTCTTCATTGCGCCAAGAACCTCTTTGTTCATTCCACCTTTTCCTATAATCAGACGCACACCTGTTTTTTCAATAATCTCCGGTGTTTCCCCATTAAACTTGGAACTGGTGGTAGCACCAATAGCCCTGAAATCAAAGGTCTGGTCTTCCCGTTTCTTGTAAATAGTACCTGTGTGGTAGATCACACCCCCATTAAGGTCTATCGTTGTTTTTTCACCTTTACGGATCGGGTCCATCAATTTCTCAAACTGATGTCCAAACATCATTACATAGACTGTTCCACTAAGATATACTACATCGTTTAATTCCAGCTCCCGGATCTGTTTTTCATCCAGAGGAGTCTTTAAATATACTGTTTTTGCCATTTTTTCTCCTCCTACAGATATCGGACATGTCCGTCTTTATATATACGGCATACTGCTCTTCTTCCCGGCCAGCAATTAATATTGACCGCTATAGGCAGCCAGGGATTATGGGCACCTGAGCATTCAATATTGACTGCAAGTACACTGGTATCACCGCCCATGCCCATTGCTCCTATTTCGCTTAAATTAAGGGCATTTTTCAGTTCTTCTTCCAGATCTGAATAATAGTTCTTTTTATTTCTCTCATTGACCGGACGGCTGGAAGCTTCTGTAGCCAGGCGGGCTACTTCCTCTAAGGTTCCACCGATCCCGACACCTACAATAATCGGTGGACATGGGTTGGATCCTGCATGAAGTACTGCATCTACTACAAATTTCTTTACGCCTGCCGCACCTGCTGAAGGAGGTAAAATACAGACCTTTCCCCACATACCACAGCCGGCGCCCTTTGGAACAGCTTTGATCTCAAAATAATCCAGATCCGGTTCCAGTTCAAAATGGAGTAATGGCACATTTTCTCCTGTATTATCTCCCCGTTCTTCCCTGGTCAACGGGTCTACTACCATAGAACGCATGGGAAATTCTCCCAGTGTCAGTTCTCTGATGGCTTCTTCAAATACTTCCCTGATATTTCCCTCATATGGGAATCCTAAAGAAGTACGGATATAAAAAGTAGGAACCCCTGTATCCTGACAGATAACAGAACGGTTTTTTTTGGCAATCCGGGCATTATCTAACATGATGCCCAGATATTTTTTCGCCCTTTCATTTGTCTCTTTATCACATGCCTGCACAAGAGCTTCTTCCACATCCGGCTGAAGCTGTGTTAATGAACGAATCCATACTTCTTTTACAGCTGCTTTTAAAGTTTCTTTATCTAATGTCATTTTCTTAACCCCTTATGAAAGATTTTGCATCGTTTCGTAAGCGCCCCAGATCACATCCAGAAGATTTCCTGCTTTCACGCAGTCACCGATCCGGTATACAGCTGTTTTCGCTGGGCTTACTTCCAGTGGGTGTGCTTTATAGCCAATGGATAAGATCACCTGGTCTGCCTTTAAAACAGATTCTTCACCTGCAATGGAAATGACCACTTCTTTTTCCCGGATTTCTTTTAATGCTGCTGACCGGTACACATCTACATTGTGAAATACAAGAAGATCTTTTAACATATCCTTATTTACTTTGCAAAGACCTGGAACATTAATGATATCCGGCTGCATTTCTACAATGGATACAGATTTTCCCTGTTTTGCAATGGAATACGCCACCTCACAGCCTGTAAGTCCGCCACCGATAACAACTGTATGCTCCGGTGGATCCTGCTTTCCTGTCAGATATGTTTTTGCATCCATTACGTTAGGGCCATCTGCTCCTGGAACAGGGATCCTCTTTTCAGAAGCTCCTGTAGCTATGATCAGGGCATCCGCAGCCAAATCTCTAAGCAGCTCTTCATTTACTTCTGTATTCAGATGTACCTGGATCTTAAGATCTTTCATCTGCTTTTCATACCATTTAAGCAGTTTTTTATCTTCTTCTTTAAAATCCATAGAAGAAGCTGCAATAAATGCACCGCCCAGTTTTCCCGTTTTTTCGTACAGTTCTACGTCAAAACCTCTTAATGCACCTACTCTGGCTGCTTCCATTCCGCCAATACCGCCGCCAACGATCACAACTTTCTTTTTCTCACCTGGAGCAATAAAGTACTTATCTTCCTGGAGACATTCTGGATTTAACGCACAGGAAACATTTTTTCCACTGGTAAGACGGCCAAAACATCCATTATGGCATCCAATACAAGGTCTGATATCATCAAGCCTTCCTTCTCTTACCTTTTCACACCAGTCATTATCTGCAAGGAACGGGCGGGCCATGGCAACAGCATCTACAGAACCACTTTCCACTGCTTTTAATGCTACATCCGGATTGCCCATCTTTCCAGAGACAAAAACAGGAACTTTACTGAAATATTTAATATAAGCAGCTTCCGGCAGATTACATGCATCTGGCATGTACATTGGCGGATGACACCAGTGCCAAGAGTCGTAAGTTCCATTATCTGCATCAATTCCATCAATTCCTGCTTCTTCCAGCCGTTTTACAACAGAAAGGCTTTCCTCCAGGCTTCTGCCCCATTCTATATAATCTTCTCCTGGAAGGACACTCTTATTTAACCCAGCTGTTTTGCTAGCTGTACTGTAACGCATCAGTACTGGAAAATCTTCCCCGCAGGCTTGTTTGATTCCACGTATCATTTCTATGGAAATGCGCAGACGGTTATCCAGATTTCCGCCATATTCGTCGGTACGGTGGTTATAATTTTCAATAGCAAACTGGTCTAACAGATATCCTTCGTGGATTGCATGAATTTCAACTCCGTCACAGCCTGCTTCTTTTGCAAGAACTGCACTGTTGATCATTACATCCACTAATTTATGGATCTCATCTTTTGTCATTGCCCGGTGTTTCAAATCTGGAACAAATACATTTGGCAACTCACTTGGTGCGATCATGGCACGGTCATAATTAAAGTATGGAAGTGTCATACCATAATTGGCACGCAGACCCCTTCCCATTCCTGCGCCTAACTGCATGATCAGCTTAGAATCCGTTTCCTCATGGAACTCTGCCATAAATTCTTTTAACGGTCCGCGAAA
>OGYT01000092.1_pt1 | contig 63645 bp, 60 predicted proteins | sample 1576631 | NCBI WGS metagenome assembly OGYT01 (sample SAMEA3541588, study PRJEB24748) | human gut metagenome | biome: human gut; feature: human-associated habitat; material: faeces | place: China | collected 2012
AGCTTTTCCGTGCAGTTCCCGGCCCCCAGCGCCCCTACGTAAAATGACTGGTTCATATGTATCCTCCTTACAATCTTCCTACATCTGTCACGGATTTGCTCATGATCTGGTCATACATCTTAAGCACCTGGGCCGCGCTTTGAAGGGCCCTCTGGGATGTCATCATGGCGGTCATCTCGTCCACCATATCCACGTTGGACTTCTCCACACTCTTCCAGATAAGCTGGGGCCGTTCCTCCTGGGCCGCCGCAGGCGCCTGGGCTGTGGAGAACAGTCCGTTGTCCTCCTTGTGCAGCTGCTCATAGTCCCCGAAGTCCACAATCCTTATAGTGCCCAACTGCCTGAGCTTGGGCTCCTCCTCTGAATCCGCTTCTGAATCTGTCTGTCTTTCATACACCGTAATACTGCCCCTGGCATCCACGCTGAAGTTCTCATCGTCAATCCGTATGGGCTGGCCGTCTTCTGAAAGCACCCGGCCCGCCTCCGGCAGGGTGAGGTATCCTTCCTCATCCACTGCAAAGGACCCGTTCCTTGTATAGCGCTCCCCGTCCGGTGTCTGTATGCAGAAAAAACCGCTGCCCCCAATGGCGAAATCATAGATTCCGTCTGTCTGTTCAAAGCTTCCCTGGTCATAGTCCACATAGGTCCTGGACGCGGTCTTTATCTTGGATGTGACGGAAAGAGGCGTGGGGTTTGCCTTGTTATGCCGTCCGGTCCGGTACAGCATTTCTTCCTGGAATGTGCTGGTGACCATGGTATCCCGCTTATAGCCCGATGTCTGGACATTTACCATGTTATTACTGATGACATTCAGATTCCGGCTCTGGGTCAGCATTCCGGATGTAAGATTGTAAAATCCCTGGTACATATGGCGTTTCCTCCTGTTCCTATTCGTAAATATAGGTATTCATGTAAGTCTTGAGTTTCCGGATGGCGCTGCTGTGGATCTGGGAAATACGCGGTTCACTGACATTGAGCACCTGGGCTATCTGTGTCATGTTTAAATCCTCCACATAATAGAGGGAAATCACCATCCGCTCCTTTTCCTTCAGTTTGTTCACCGCCTCTGTCAGGGTCCTGACCGCTTCCTCCCTCATATACGCTGTTTCAGGCTGCAGGTCCGTGTCGCCGCTGGGTATCTGGACCGACTGCCCTTCCTCCTCCCTGTTTGTTACCATGTCCAGCGAAAGCACGTTTACCATGGTGCTCATCCGCTGTAGCCTCTGGCATTTCCGGATGTCCATTTTCAGATGGCCTGCGATTTCTTCATCCGTGGGCGGACGCCCCAACCGGTCCGAAAGCTCTGTCCTGGCGTCCTCAATGGACCTGTGCTGTTTATGGTAATTCCTTGGCATCCAGTCATTCTTGCGGATGATGTCGATGATCATCCCCCTGATGCGCCTGGAAATAAATGTCTCGAATTTGTTATCCCGTTCCGGGTCATACCGCTCGATTCCCTTCATGATGGCAATTGCGCCTTCGTTGATGATATCCTCCATCTGCATGAAATCCGCATACAGGTTATGCATCTGGATTGCAACTGCCTTGGCTATGTAGAGATACCGGAGCGTAAGCTCCTGCTTTACTTCCAGCTGCCTGTCCCTGTCATACATGGCCAGCAGCTCTTCATTTGTCTTTTCCTTCAATCCATCCAACTGCCGCATATCAAATCATCCTTCACTGTCAGCCGTCCTGCAGCCCCGGTCCCTCCAACTTCAGGCTGCCGATTGACTGTATCTGGACATTATTTGCCACTTCATTAAATGAAAGCACCCGCACCTTTGGATAAAACTGCTCTATCAGGCGGTAGAAATGCACCCGCATGATCTGGGAAGTCAATATGACCGGATTCTGGGTAAAGCCGCTGAACTTTCTGAGCTGTTCCGCCATCTGCCGTATCAGGCTCTGAAGTATGTCCGGGTTCAGGGCCAGATAATATCCTCCCTCTCCTTTTGTGATGGAGCCCACCATGGTGCGTTCCAGTTCTGAATCAAGGGTAAGCACCTTCATGCTTCCGTCCTCGCAGTACATCCGGGTAATGGTGCGCTTAAGTGCCGTCCTTATACGTTCCACAATCGTATCAATGTCTTTTACAGGCAGGCCTGTTTCAGATACAACCTCTATCATTGTCTCAATGATGGTTTCCAGGTCCTTTACCGGAACCCCCTCTTTTAACAGGCTGGTGAGTATGCGCTGGAACAGGCCGTAAGGGATAAGTCCGGGAAATGCCTCCTCCACCAGTTCAGGGGCGCTCTTCTTCACATTCTCCACCAGATGGATCACTTCCTGTCTGGTAATCAGTTCAAAGGCATGCTGGCGTATGACCTCCGACAGATGGGTGACCATGACCGACAGAGGGTCGATTACCGTGTACCCGTATACCTCGGCCCGTTCCCTGTCCTCCGGCCGGATCCACCGGCTGGGGATTCCATAGGCCGGCTCCACGGTCTCTATGCCGTCCACTTCCTTTTCAGGATGCTCCGGCTCCAGGGCCAGGTAATAGTCCATAAGGATTTCACCCCTGGCCACCTCCTCGCCTTTTATCCTGATGCAGTACTGGTTGGTGCTTAAGGCGGAACTGTCCCTTAAACGGATGGAGGGGATGACAAATCCCATATCCTGGGCATACTGCCTGCGGAATATGACAATCCGGCTGATCAGCCTGCCTCCCACGGATTCGTCCGCCAGAGGAATCAGGCTGTATCCGAATTCCATTTCCACCGGCTCCACGCTCAGAAGGTTATATACGTTATTCACATCCTTGTAATACTCATCCTCTGTCACGGGCCTGGCTGCCGCCGCTTCCTCCAGGGCCGCCTGTTCTCCTTCCGCATCCTGGTACACGGCCGCGCCTAAAAGGGCCGGCTCAGCCTGGATTTTCCTGGATAGGTAGTATCCGCTGGCTAAAAGCCCCACGGAAACCATTCCCAGCTGGACCACGGGCATGCCCGGAATCATGGTCATGACAGCCATGGCCACGCCGCTGATCATGATGGAATAGGGCTGGGCCATGAACTGCTTGGATATATCCTCGTTCAGGCTTCCCTCGGACACGGCCCTGGTTACGATCATGCCCGTGGCCGTGGATATGAGTAACGCCGGTATCTGGGACACCAGGCCGTCGCCCACGGTTGCGATGGAATAGGTGTTCAGCACATTGCCTATGGAATCCCCGGACTGGACGATTCCGATGATGCTTCCTCCAATCAGGTTCACAGCCGTTGTAATCAGGGACATGACGGCATCGCCTTTGACGATTTTGGTGGCGCCGTCCATTGCGCCGTAGAAATCCGCTTCCCGCTGGATCTTCTGCCTGCGCTCCTTGGCCTGCTGCTCGCTTATGAGTCCGGAGCTTAAGTCGGCGTCAATGGCCATCTGCTTGCCCGGCATGGCGTCCAGGTTGAACCTTGCGGCAACCTCAGCCACACGCTCGGCGCCCTTTGTGATTACAATGAACTGCATCAGTACAATGATGAGGAAGATGATGAAACCCACCACCACATTTCCCCTGAGCACAAAGTCTCCAAAGGCCCTGATGACCTGGCCCGATGAACCCATATTGGTCAGGATGTTCCTGGTTGTGGAAACATTGATTCCCAGCCTGAACAGGGTGGTCACCAGCAGCAGGGACGGGAAAATGGAAAACTCCAGGGGTTCCCGTATGGTCATGGTCGTTACCAGGATCATCATGGAAAGGGACATATTCAATATAATCGCCACATCCACCAGACCGGCCGGCAGCGGTATGATTAACAGCAGTATGATAATCAGTACAAAAAGTACCACCGAATAACTCAGTATCTTCTTCATCCGTAACTCCATCCGATTCGTTTATCTGAACATATCTTCCCTGCGCCCGGTCCGGTAGAGATAGAGAAGGATTTCCGCCACTGCCCCGTAAAACTCGGCAGGTATCTCCCGGTCCAGCTCACAGGAGGCGTATAAGGCCCTTGCAAGAGGTTTGTTCTCCGTGATATAAACCCCGTTTTCCTCCCCAACCCTTACAATCCTGAGGGCCAGTTCATCCTGGCCCTTGGCCAGCACCACCGGCGCGCCGTGATGGCTGGGGTCGTATTTGAGGGCCACCGCGTAATGGGTGGGGTTCCTGACAATCACATCTGCCTGGGGAACCTTCTGCATCATCCTGCTGAGGGCCATCTGGCGCTGGATCCTCCGTATCCGTCCCTTAATCTCCGGATTGCCCTCTGTCTGCTTGAATTCATCCTTCACCTCCTGTTTGGTCATCTTAAGGTCCCGCTCATACTCCCAGCGCTGGTAAAGGAAATCAAAGAAGGCCACGATGCCGAAAGCCATGCTGACCTTGACCACCAGGTCAAAGGCCATGTTTAACATATAGGCAGCCGAGACCTGGGGCTGCATGTCAATCATCCTGGCCACCGGCACAAGGTCGCCCTTTATCAGGTTATAGAGCAGGATTAACAGCAGGGTGGTCTTAAACAGATTCTTCACAAGCTCTATGACATTTTTCAGGGCAAACAGTTTTTTTATGCCTGTAAATGGATTCAGCTTGCCGAATTTTGGTTTTACCACCTGAAAGGACACGTTGAAACGGGTCTGCGTACCATGGGCCAGGATGCCCAAAACCAGGGCGGTCAGAAGCAGGGGCAGCGCACATTTGAGGAAGGTGACCACGGTCACTGAAAACAGCTGGGAAGACAGAAGTTCCTGGGAATCTCTTCCCACGCCTTCCAGCATCCACTCCATGTACGACCTTACATTCTTATAGATGTAGGGCATCATGAGCCGTATCATCCAGAATACGCCTAAGAGAAGGATGACCGTGGTTATATCCTTGCTCTGGAATACATTGCCTTCCTTCCTGGCGTCATTGCGGCGCTTACTGGTTGGTTTTTCTGTCTTTTCCTGTCCGCTGCTCCCGGCCACTGTCCCTCACTCCCTTTCTGTGCCCTGTTCCGCTTTGCGCCTTGTTCCGCTCTATGCCCCGTTCCTTTCCTGGCCCCGTTACCTTCATCCGCCCCTTTGCGGGCCTTCTGGGAAACGGTGTTCCCTGGGCCTGTCTCAGGCCATGAGCCTGACCATATGGTCCAGCCACTGGAACATATAATCCAGGACGCCATATAATTTGTCCGACATGGGCGAAAACAGGAACAGGAGCATCAGCATACCCACGATGATTTTTACCTGGAAGTTGACCACAAACACATTTATCTGCGGTATGATCCGCATGAGGATGCCCACCGCGGTCTCCGCAACCAGTTCCATTCCCACCACAGGCAGGGCAAACTGAAGCCCCATGACAATGCTCTGCCTGAACATGTCCAGGACAGCCATTGCCAGCCCCGGGCTTATACGCACCGCCCCAAAGGGAATGAGACGGGCCGAGCCGTAGAATATCTCAAGAAGCCTGAGATGGCCGTCCATTGCAAAAAACAGCAGCATCAGGAAGGCGTAATACATTCCCGATGTAATTGTCATTTGGGTATTGTACTGGGGGTCATATATCTGGGCCATGTTAAGGCCCATCACATAGTCCATTGCGGACGATGCAAAACGCACCACCATGACCGAAAGCTCCATTGCAAACCCAAGGGTAAAGCCAACAAACAGCTCCAGCAGCAGCATGACGCCGTACTCCAGCATGGTGGCAGGCTCACGGTACAGGCCGGCACCTCCGGTGGTATAGAGTAACAGGGACAAAAGGAACACAAAGCCCGCCTTTGCAGCGGAGGGCAGGTTGGTCCTTCCGAACATGGGATTTAAGGCAATGGCCCCGCTCATGCGCATGACAATCAGGGAGAATAAGATGAGCATTCCCTGTTAACCTCCCGCTATCATGGCGCACACCTGCCGGGTAAAGTCCTGAAGCATCACAAGCATGGAACTGCCCAGAATTCCCATCATGGCCAGGATGGCCAGAAGCTTCGGGACAAAGGTCATGGTCTGCTCATTAATCTGGGTGGCGGCCTGGAATATGGCAATCAGGACGCCCACGGCCATGCTCACCAGCAGGAAAGGCATGGAAAGTCTCAGGGCCAGCTGGAATGCCTGGTACATGATGTCAAGCACCTGTAAATTACTCATAATTACCTCCTGACTCAGGATTCCTAACGGAAACTCCTGACAATGCTGGAAAACAGCAGTTCCCAGCCATTAACAGTCACAAACAGCAGCAGCTTGAAGGGAAGTGAAACCATGGTGGGCGGAAGCATTACCATACCCATGGACATCAGGGTGGTGGCTACCACGATATCAATCAGCAGGAAGGGGAGGTAGATAAGAAATCCCGCCACAAACCCCCGCTTCAGCTCGCTGGTCATGAAAGCAGGGGTCACCACGGTAAAGGGATAGTCCTCCACACGTTCCTCTGTCTGGGTTCCGGACATTTCCACAAAATGGTCCAGGGTCTCCTTTTCCGTGTTCCTGAGCATGAACTCCTTTATTGGAACCCCCATCCTCTGCACTGCTTCCATCTGGGTTATCTCGCCACGGGTATAGGGTTCATACGCCTCGGCATTGACCCTGCCGATGACCGGACTCATGATATAGAGGGTCAGGAACAGTGAAATCCCTACCAGGACCGTATTGGGAGGGGTCTGCTGAATTCCCATGGCGTTCCTTGTAAATGACAGTATGATGATGGTCCTGGTAAAGGAGGTCATCATCACCGCAATGGACGGCAGCAAAGCCACCAGGGTAATCATGAATATCAAATCAAGCGCCGGGACATTGCCTCCGTTCAGGCCGGCAAGAAGATCATTCATCTGTCTCCTCCCTTTCTTCTGGTTCCTTGTATTCCTCTTCCAGCTTTTCCAAAAGCTGGATTCCGGCCTGGCTGACGCCGATAAGGTACATGTGGGACTGCAGCTTCACAAGAAGGATTTGTTTATCAGCACTGATCCGGACCTGTTCCAGAATCTTAAGGTTCCGTCCGGATGTGGCTTTCATGTATGTCTTTCCCATGAGCCGGCTGCACCAGTATGCCAGAAACAGGATGCATCCCACGGTAAGCACTGCGCCTGCCAATGAAAAAAAGCTGTCGTTCATCATAAAATCTCCGGGTTCAGGTCCCTGGCCACAATCTCTGTGATACGGATGCCGAAATTATCTTCCACCACCACGATATCCCCCTTTGCGACACACTGACCGTTTACGAACAGGTCGGCCTGCTCGCCTGCCATCTTGTCCAATACCACCAGGGAACCCTGGGTCAGTTCCAATATGTCCTTAACCAGTTTCTTGGTCCTTCCCACTTCCACAGAAAGTTCCAGCGGGACCTTCATCAGCATTTCCTGGTTGGCCCGCTCCTCTGCCCCTTCTTCCACCCCGGTCTCCATCTGCGGGGAGTTAACCGGATGGATCAGGATGTTGTCCCTTGGGGGCTGCTGCTTTTCCTTGGCCTTCATGTCCTTCATAAATTCCATCATCTGGGCCTGGGACTGCTGCATCTGGTTCAGAAGCTGAAGCATGACCGGGTCCGGGGCGGACTGGTATATCACAGGCTGGCCCATGGCCGGGGCGTATTGAGGCTGGGCCTGGCTGGGCGTCTGTGGGGGCGCGGCTTGCATCTGCTGCTCTGGCGTTGCCTGTATCTGCTGTGGGGGCGCCGGCTGCATCTCCTGCGTGGGCGCCGGCTGCGCCTCCTGCATGGGTGGTGTCTGCATCTCCTGCATGGGCGCTGCCTGCATCTCCTGCGCTGGCGCTGGCTGCATCTCCTGCTCTGGTGCCGGCTGCGCCTCCTGCATGGATGGTGTCTGCTCCTGCTGCGGTTCCTCCCGCACTTCCCCGTCCTGCTTTTCTGCTTCCGCCTGCTTTTCTGCCTCAGCCTGCTTTCTCGCATCCTCCTCCATCTGGTACTGTTCCGCTTGCTGGAAACTGATTTCAAAGGGCTCCAGCAGGTGTTTTGCCAGCTTGGACGACATGATATTCAGGAATTCACTTTCCAGTTTTCCTTCTATCTCCAGGGAAAAACGGACCACCACCATCTTCACGCCGGAGGTGAAATATTTTTCTTTAAAACCATTCTCACTTTCAATCGGAAAAGAAACAGGCGTAGATATGTTTACGGGATTCCCAAGAAATTCCGAGAGCGCGGTGGCCGAAGACCCCATCATCTGGTTCATGACCTCGCAGATTGCGCTCACATTAATTTCATTCATTTCAAATTCTTCATCTGGTATTTCGGCCCCCATGAGCATTCCCACGATTATCCGCACGTCGTTGCGGCGGAACATCATGATATTGCTACCCTCAAGGCCCTCCGTATAAGCTATCTCCACGCCTACCGCCGGCTCCAGGCTCTTGAACTCAAATTCATCGCTTGTCAGTACCCGTACCACAGGTGTGGTAATGTTCACCTTTGTGCCCAGCATGGTGGAAACCGCTGTGGCGGACGCACCAAGGCTGATATTCATTATTTCGCCTATGGCGTCCAGTTCCATATCATTAAAGTCGCTAACGCCCATTTTTATCTCCTTCTTGTATCATCAGTCTTAACCTGTGCCTTTACTTTCCAATCTCCAGTGCTTTCTGTACCATCAGCTTCATCGCGTTCAGGGCTGTTACATTTGCTTCGTATGACCTGGTGGCCGACATGCTGTCAACTGTCTCTTTCAGTAAATCCACATTGGGCAGGCTGACATATCCATCCGCGTCCGCGTCCGGATGGCCGGGGTTATATACCCTCTTCATTTCCCTGTCATCTTCAACAATGCCGGATACCCTTACTCCCGCGTTCCTGCTGGCAAAGCCCTTTCCCTGGGAGGCGCTTATCAGGGCTTCCTGAAAGGAGCCGGCGCCGTAGCTTTCAAACATCACGTCCTTCCTCCGGTACGGTCCTCCTGCTTCTGTCCTGGTCGTGTCGATATTGGCTATATTTTCAGCAGCGATATCCATCCTTACACGCTGCGCGCTCATGCCGGAGGCGCAGATATCAAATGAGCTTAAAAATGCCATCTTCCTTCCTCCTTATTTGCCTAAAATTGAATTAACGGTCTGGACAATCCTCTCGGCATTAAAGGGCTTTACAATGAAATCCTTAGCGCCTGATTTAATGGCGTCCACAACCATGCTCTCCTGGCCCATGGCCGTGCACATGACAATCTTGGCGGAGGTATCTGATTCCCTGATTTTCTTAAGGGCCTGAAGTCCGTCCATGTTGGGCATGGTAATATCCATGATGACCAGGTCCGGTTTTTCCTCATCATACTTTTTCACGGCTTCCGCCCCATCCTGGGCTTCCACAAAATTGCTGTAGCCCTTCTGTGTCAATGCATTCTTAATCATCATCCTCATAAATGCAGCGTCATCTACCAACATAATCTTTTCCATTGTGCTTTCCCTCACTTTAAATTTGTATTTTTACTCATCCAGGATTTCCTTATCCCGCTCTTTCTCCGGCCCGGCATAGATTCTGTCTTCTATACGGATTGCCACATTTTTCTTGTAAACTCCCATCTTTCCGGTAAACCAGGGCTGTCTCCCCACAAATACCTTCAGATGGCTGTCCTTGGGTTTATTGAGGCTGATCACATCGCCCACCTGAAGCTGCGCCAAATCCCGAAGGCCCAGCTCCACGGTTCCCAGCTGCCCTGTTATGGGAAGCGGGGAGAAACGGATATGATCCAGGAGCGCTTCCTTGTTGTCCTCATAGGCAAAGCCCCTGGCTATGTGCTTGCGGCTGTCTATCAGATGGAAAATGAACTCAAGCAGGGTTCCCGGTATACAGAGCTTTATCTTTTCAACCGCCAATCCCGCCACATCCACATTCAGGTACACAATGGCCACTGTTTCATCCAGGCCCACCTCCTGGACCATGCTGGGATTTTCCTCCACCCTCTGGATCTTGAAGCTGACATTGATATAATTGGAAAATCCGTCCTTTAAGGCCAGGACAAAATATTCCACTATCCGCCGGTATAAGGCCACCTCCACATCCGAATAGCGGTACTTTTGCTCTACCCTGACAATCTCGTCACCGCCGCCCAGCATATGGTTGATAAGCGTAATCACAAGGCCCGGGGTGACGTGTAGCATAAGCGGGACACTATTCTTGATCTTGTCCTGGATTTCCGCATTAGCCATGGTGATGCTGTCATTCTCATGCAGCGAATTCACAAACTCATAATATCTGCGCTCCTGGACCTCCAGAACCGTAATATCAGTCAGCACCCTGAATATGCCGTTCACCTGGGAAGTCAGTATCCTGGCATAATTCTCAAAGACACTGTTGAGTATTTTCATCTTGTCCTTGGTAAACTTCCTTGGACTGTAAAAATCATATTTGCTGTATTTTGTTTCTTCCGCTTCTGTCTTCTGTTCAACCGCCTGCACCTCTTCTTCAGGCCCGCTGCCCTGCATGGACTTAAGAAGCGCGTCTATCTGACTTTGGGATAATACATCTGCCATTGCTAAAGCCACCTTTACTAAATTTATTCAGCCGCTGTTCCTCCGGTCTCTTTTGCCGTATCCCCGGAAGGAAAACCAGGTTCAGCAGACGCGCTCTCCGGAATGTCCGTCGCAGGAGACATGGTAGTGGACACGCCGTCAGCGCTGGGAGCTGCAGGCGCAAACCCATGACCGGACCCATCGGCATCCTGACCCTGGCCCGTGACCACGGTCCTGTCCGCATTCACACCGCTGTTGTATTCATCGTAATACCGGTTCATGGAATGAAGGTCCGCGCCCTCGTCAATCATCAGTATCTCCACACGGCGGTTCTTGGTCCGGCCCTCCCGTGTGCTGTTATCTGCAACCGGGCGGAACTGCCCATAGCTTATGTTCACCAGCTTTTCAGGCTTGATGACGCCCTTTTCCTGTATGAATATGCACACCTCCGCGGCGCGCATGGCAGACAGCATGCGGTCCGTCCTGGGATTGTTGGGCCTGTCCGGGTCCCCCTGGGCCGTATGCGCCATGATGTTGATCTGCGACACCCCGTCCTGGGCAGGGCCTATGACATCACAGAATACATCCAGTGTCGTCTTGCCCTGGTCTGTCAGGATGGAACTGTCACCGTCAAAAAAAGTCTTGTCCTCAAAAACAATGAAGGTGTAATCCTCACCTCTGGATACGGTCACACCGTCAATCCCAATCTCATTCATCCGTTCAGCCAGGGTCAGATAGAGCTTGTCAATGTCAACCGGGGTTTCAGTCTCAGGAACATCCAGCGTTCCCTCCATCTCGCTCTCGGCATTACCAACAGGCGAATTAATGGACACCTGTTCCTGCACTTCCTGGGTGGACCGGGGATATATGCTCCGCACGAATACCTCCCACTTCTGCTCATTCAAGTTGGACATGGCAAACAGCATGATAAAAAAAGTAAGGAGCAGGGTAACCATGTCCCCATATGTATCCATCCAGTTCCCGCCGCCGTCGGTGGGCCGTTTTCTTTTATTCCTCACTGTCGACACCTCCGCCCTTGGCGCTGACGGCTTCTGCCTTTGACAGAAGCTTTCTCTGCTGGGACTGCTTGATGGAGGCCAGAAGATGCTCCCTTAAGTACTTGGGATTCTCTCCTGACTGGATTGCAATGATTCCTTCTATGATGGTGGAACAGTATAGTTCCTCCTCGTCCTGGCGTATGCGCAGTTTCTTTGCAATGGGATGGAAAATCAGGTTGGAAAGCACGCTTCCGTAGAAGGTGGTAATCAGGGCCACCGACATATCCTGTCCCAAATTTGTGGCTCCTCCCCCGTCATCCAGATTCAGCCCCTTTAACATATTGATCAGTCCTACCAGGGTCCCTATCATGCCGAAGGCGGGGGCATAGGCCGACGCCTTTTCATACAGTCCCGCCACCTCGTCATGGCGGGTCATCATGTTCTCCAGCTCCCGCTCCAGCACAAAACGGACTTTATCCGGGTCATTGGCATCCACAATCATAAGCACGCTCTGCCTGAAAAAAGGATCTTTGATCTCATCCGCCTTTTCTTCCAGGGCCAGAAGTCCGCTCTGACGCGCAATCATGGCCAGATCCACCAGCTGCTCAACAAGTTTCGGAATGTTATATTGTTTCCCCCGGAAAAGGACCATGATATGTTTGGGAATATCCATCAGGATGGACAGGGGATAGCTTGCAACCGTAGCTGCAAGGGTCCCTCCCACAACAATCAGGATACTGGACTTATCCACGAAATTCCCCAATTTGTCAGTTCCGATTCCGTTAATTACCAGGAAAGTGCCAACTACAATTCCAATCAATGTTGTTATGTCCATGTTACGATGCCTCCTGTGCCCACAGCTTTACTTTGATTTTTCCTCAAAGCTGATACAGTTGTTCAGGAATCCCGCTTCCTGTTTTATGATTGAATCAACTGTATCTTTTACCAGGTAATAATTACCGTTCATCATTTTTATCTTTGTCTCCGGAATCGACTCCATATATTCAATCTGGAATAAATTGAGGTAGAGTATTTCTCCGTTCAGGCGGATGACTTTAATCATATAGCCCCTCTTTCCAAGGCTTTCCCCGGCCCTTTTAAGAACCAGGGAAAGCAGTTGTCTCTTAACGCTTCATATTAACCAGTTCCGATAATATCTCATCACTGACCGTGATGATTTTTGAATTGGCCTGGAACCCCCTCTGGGTTGTGATCATCTCCGAAAACTCCTTTGCCAGGTCTACGTTTGACGCCTCCAGATAGCCGCTCATAAGGGAGGAGGTGGCCCCTCCCGGCACGGTGGCTGAGCAGGCGCCTGAGTTGTCTCCCGTGGAAGCCACATAGTAGCTGCCGCCTGCCTTCATAAGGCCTTCCTGGTTCTGGAACGTGGCCACTGCAACCTTGCCGATGGATACCTGACGGTCCTCAGTTACCGTGGCGCCGCCCTTGGTCACCTCCACCGGGATTGTCACCGTAACTTCGCCCAGGCTGTTGATCTGTATACTGGAGGTCAGCAGTGATTCCGCATCATCATCAAACTCCAGGTCCCATGTGGATGTACCGTCCGCCGCGATTGACAGTTTTGCGGCAGTGGGAACCCGCAGAGATACCAGGTTATCGGTTTCCACATCGGTTGCATCGTCTTTTGTCCGGAAACCGTAGACAAAATTTTTCCCGTCCGTGAGCTGCCCCCGGCTGTCCAGCTGGAACTGACCCACACGGGTATATTCATAGCCGGCTCCCTTGATATTGGCCGTGATTTCAGCTGTGTCAGTTCCTGTCATGGATGTGGTCTTGTCCGGAACCGATGCCGTGATGAAAAAACCCTGGGCATTGAGGCATGCGTTCAGCCCGCCTACCTGGGACGGTGTGCTGGCCGTCATATCCGTGATGATGGAACCCATTAATGTTCCGTATCCGTACTGGGCGCCGTTGGTTCCTGCCGCCGTCCCCAGCACCCCTCCTGTGGAATTGACCGCGCTCTGGTACATGGCCTCCTTAAAGGTAAAGGTCTGGGCCTTGAATCCAAAGGTGTTTACATTTGCTATGTTATTACCTATAACGTCTAATTTGCTCTGATGCGCCCGCAGACCTGCGACCGCTGAGTCCATTGCTCTTAACATGATTGAATCCTTTCCGCTGTCCCTGCCGGTGCGCTTCAGGCATCCGGCCAGGCACTCTCTCAGTCCTGCCTACATCAGGACAGCACTATCAATATTTGTGAAAACCCTGTCTTTCATATCGTCCTGCGTCATGGTGGTGACCACCACGTTATTGGGCACGTTGACAATGAATACGCCCTGGCTGCCAATCACCGCCACATCCCTGGCGCCTTTCCTGCGCGCCTCTTCCACGGCATGTTCAAGCCTGCCCAAAAGCTGGCTGTCCACCGCAATGCCTCTTTCCTCCAAACGTCTGGAAGCGTGTTTGGAAAAATTCAGGCTTTCATCCATACGGGCCTTCAGTAGTTCGCCAAAGCTGGCGCTGCTTCCATTCCCGTCCCGGACAGACACGGATTTACTGCTTCCGTCCGTCTGGGCAAAACCCGGATTATATATTCCATTTATTCCCATCATCTTATTCCTTCCTGACATGCATGAAAATCAGACATACAGGTTCTCATCAAGGAGGGGGTTTTCCGTCTTGCCTTTTTCCGTTACCTTATCGCCTTCTCCTCCCTCATTTCCCCCTTCTTCATCCTCATCTTCCGCATAGGGGTTATCAATGTGGCCGATGCCAAGGACATAGGAAAGAGGATATTCCTCATCGTCGCCTTCCAGCTTAAGCATAGGCACTCCGCCGGTCAGGTTCACTGATTCCACTTTTCCATATTTAACATCCACCGGAACCGGCAGGCCATTGGGCCCTTCCTTGGTCACCGCCACCGTAAGCTCCTGTCCCACAAGACCTGCCGCGTAAGTCTGGCTGGTAACTGCCGTTGACGTGGTGATGGAATCCGTCATGGCGCCCATGGACTGGACCATGGCCATCTGTGTCATCTGACCCATCATCTCGCTGTTGGACATGGGATTGGTCATATCCTGATTGGCCAGCTGCGCTGCCAGAAGCTTGATGAAGCTGGTAACTGTCAGCGTGTTCTTTTCCGTGGACCCTGCTGAATAATATTGCTGGGTATAAGGGTCTGTGGTACCGCTTACCGAAACATTATCTGCCATCGTTTTAAATCCTCCTGTCTATATAAGGCCCAGCCGGAGCTGCTGGGCAAATGAATCCCGCTGCCCCCTCCTTCTGTCGTCCTTTTGTTCACCGGGCTCCCTGCGGCCTTCCCTGCCGCCTTCCCTTGAATCCCCAAACTGCTGCTGGGACTGATAGGTGTAAATCACCGTCTCCCTGCCCGTCTTATCCTCCAGGATTCCTGCTATCTGACCTGCGTTCTGGCTGAGGATTTCCAGGGTCTTGGGGTTGTCCGACATCAGGGATACCGATGTGCGCCCGGCTTCATAGATGACCCTCAGTGTCACCTTCCCCAAAGAAGCAGGCTCAAACTCAATGGTCAGCGTACCGTCACGCTCCGGCAGCCTGTCTGCCAGGGTCTTGGCAAAGGCCTCCGGCAGTTCCTCCATGTTTGTCCTTACCGGACTTTGGGTCCCTGCCTGTCCCGCAGTTCCATAGTCCTTGGGCTGCACAGCCTGCTGGGAATCCGCTGCATGGGCCAAAGGCAGTTCCTCCTCTGGCTGACCATTGCCGGCCGCGCTGTCCCGGGTCTGTGCCTTAACAGGAATCTCGGGAACGGTCTGTTCCGGGCCGGCCGCCTGCTGCTCCGGTTTCGTAAATCCTTCTGCCGGCCGGACCATTGCAGGTTCCTCCTGATTACGGTTTTCTTCTGCCATGGGCACAGGAAACACCTCTTCTTTTCCTAATGCCTTGAATAAACCGTCCGTCTGTCCTGCGGGACTTACATCTGCATCCAAAACCGTCTGCACCATATCCCCAAGGATTCCCGGACCAAAATTCCCATCCTCCGGCAGCCCCTGGCCTGCCTCCTGTCCTAACGCATCTGCCGCGTCCTCCCGGACAGCCGACGCCTGTACCTGCACCCAAAGGCCCGAACCCTGTGCGTCTGAAACAGCGGCATCCCACTGCTCCGGCAGCTGACCCGGATCCATGCGGAATTGAAAGGTGAAATCCTTCAGGACACCGCCTGTGTCTGCCTTAACAGCCTCCAGCGGAATCCGCCCGGACACCGGTTCCCCGGCATCATTATCCTTTTTATCCGCCGGGCCTGGCTTGTCCCTGGTTTCCCCCTTCTTTGACAGCCGTTCTTCTGTTTCCCGGCGGTCCAGGGCCTGCTGCCTGCCTCTTAGCATCCGCAGGAAATCCGTCCCGCTCCTGTCATCCCCTTTATCCCGGTTAACAGATACATCCGGACCAGCGGTATCCACGGCCTGCCGCACCATCTGCGTCATATCCATCCTTATCAAACCTGTCCCTCCTTTCTATGTGATATTTATAATCAACAGCCTGACAGCTGTGACTACCTTAACAGCCCTATATACGGCCCCGGTGTGCTGACCTGTTGATTTCTGGTAAAACTCCGCAGGATATTTTTCTGAGAGTGCAGGTCAAAAAACGGAGGCGTAGCGGTGGCTGCGCTGAGTATTTTTGACCCGTGCTATCAGGAAAATAGACAAGGAGGTTTGCCTGAATATCAACAGGTCGGCACACTAGTTCCGGCTCCTGGTAATGTCCCTGATGATGAATTCTTCCACAAACCCCTCTTCTTCCTTCATCTCAGCCCTCTGGTAAGCCTGCATCCTTTTATCCTTCAGTTTTTCAAACTTGGAAGTGTCCACCTTGGCGGAAATCACCTCTTTCTTCTTGCTCTCTTCCCGCTTTCTTAAAAAAGACAGCTCTTCCTTTTCCTGGCTGATGATTTCTTCCATCCTGCCAATACACATGTCGTAAAGACGGAAGTTCTCAATGGAAGCGCCCGTGGATTTTGTCTGGTCAAATCCCTCCTGGAATCCGTTTAATTTTTCCTTCAGCCGGACAATCTGCTCCTGTTTCGTCATAACATTCCTGGCAATGACCGCATGCTCTGACCTGAGCTCATCCAGCACCTGGGTCTTATAATCCAGTACGGTATCAAGGCTGTATTTAAACCGCTTCAACGGCCTTCCCTCCTTTAACCTGCAATGTTCTGTATCAGCCTCAGGGTTTCATCGTAAGTAAATGACTCGTCTATACCCTGCTGTAAAAATGAATTCATGCTGTTAATCTTGGCAACCGCCTCGTCCAGGGCCGTGTTGGTCCCCTTCTTATAGGCGCCGATGGAAATAAGGTCCGAATTCTTCTGGTACAGGCCCAGCATATTGCGGAAACGCGAGGCAGCCCTCCTGTGTTCCTCCCCCACCACCTCCACCATAAGCCTGGATATGCTGGCCCCGATATCAATGGCAGGGAAATGGTTCTCATTGGCAAGCTGGCGGCTCAATACAATATGCCCGTCCAGGATACCCCGGACCGTGTCCGCTATGGGTTCATTGGTGTCATCCCCTTCCACCAGTACGGTGTACACACCGGTTATGGAGCCCTTGTTAAAATTGCCGCTCCGCTCTAAAAGCCGGGGGAATTCAGCGTATATGGAAGGCGTGTAGCCTCTGGCTATGGGCGGTTCCCCGATGGCCAGGCCGATTTCCCTCTGGGCCATGGCATACCGGGTAAGGGAGTCCATCATAAGCAGTACATCATTGCCCTGGTCCCTGAAGTATTCCGCTATGGTGGTGGCAACCAGGGGACACTTCATCCTCAGCATGGCCGGCTGGTCCGAGGTGGCCACCACCAAAATGGAGCGGCGCATCCCCTCCTCCCCCAGATCCTTTTCCACAAACTCCAGCACTTCCCTTCCACGCTCCCCCACCAGAGCGATGACATTAATATCCGCCTTCACATTCTTTGCTATCATGCCCATCAGGGTACTCTTGCCCACGCCGGAGCCGGCAAATATCCCTATCCTCTGGCCCTTTCCAATGGTATTCAGCCCGTCAATGGCCTTGACCCCAAATTCCAGGCGCTCCCTGATGGGGGGACGGTTTAAGGGGTTGGTATAGGGACTGCTGACCGTGTAGAAGCGGTTTGCCTTAAACCCCTCCTTGCCGTCTATGGGCTCCCCCAGGGCGTCAATGATCCTGCCTATGAGGAAGTCCCCCACAGGCACCTTCAGGCGGCGTTTGGTATTGCGCACAAAGCTTCCTGAGGTGATTCCGCTTGTGGCCTCGTACGTCATGATCTGTATCTTTCCATCCTTAAAGCGCACCACCTCGGCCGGCATCTGGCAGTTCTGCTCCTCGTTATAGATCATCACGATATCGCCGATACTGGACCGGCCGCCGGAAGCCTCCATCAGCATACCCACCACATTTTCAATTTTCCCAATATGGCTGACTGTTTCTGACTTGGCAATCAGCTTGGGGATTTTCTCAAACATAAGCACTCCTAAAACCTGATATTTCCCAGTATCTCCCGGATGTTGTCCATTTGGGTGTCAACGCTGATATCCACAATCTCATCCGGCATCTCAATGATGCAGTTTCCGCTGGATTCCTTGTCCATGACCACGAATTTTATATTGTCCGACAGCTTGGCCAATTCGCTGACCACATCCGCGTCCGCCTCCGCCATCATGTCATAATCCGTCTTTTCCATGTATATCTTGACCCAGGCCGTCTTTCTCAGCTTTTCCGTCTCAGCTACAAGCATCCTCTTGATGACTTCCCCGCTGGACCTGAGGCTGATGTGTATGACCTTTTCAGCAATGGCAACCGAACAGTCCTTTAGTTCCTCCAGGTAGTTCCTAAGGCTTTTTTCCTTTGCCTGGCCAATGGATGCCATGGCCTGTTCCATATCACGCCTGAATTCTTCTTCCTGGTGCCTGAAAAATTCAGCCTGTTCCATGGCAGCCTGTTCGGTTCCTGACTTGTATCCTGCTTCAAACCCTTCCCTGCAGCCTTCTTCTATGGCGGTTTTCTTAAGCTGCTCCGCCTGTTTCCCTGCTTCCCTGAGGATATCCCCGGCCATCTGGTTGGCCTTTAACAGGATCTGCCGGGCCTGCTCCCTGGCATCCTCCACCATATCCGCGGTTCCCGCTCCCGCCGTCCCCCGGGCGGGTTCGGGACTATTTTTCCCAGCAGGGGTATGCTCCGCCCCCTTTCCCCCGCTTTTCTGCATTTGGGGCGGGATATCGGTCTGGGCAGGAGGGACAAACTGCACTATCTCTATTCCTGTTCCCGGTTTTATGATGCAGCTAGACGATGATGTTGTCATCATCTCCCCCCTTCTTGATAATCACTTCACCGGCATCCTCCAGATTCCGGATGATATTAACAATGCGCTGCTGCGCTTCTTCCACATCCTTCATCCTGACATTGGTGGTAATCTCCAGGTCGGCCTGTACGGTTTCAGCCATACGTTTTGACATGTTGGAGAAAAATACCTGCTTCATCTCATCCGATGCGCTCTTAAGCGCATACACAATATCCCTTGCATCACAGTCACGGACAAAACGCTGTACGGAACGGTCGTCCATATCCATGATATTTTCAAATACAAACATTTTGTCGCGGATGCTCTGGGCCAGCTCAGGATTGGTCTTATCCATCTCATCAAAAATGCGTTTTTCATTGGTGCGGTCCACATGGTTCATGATATCCGCCACATAATCCACACCGCCCAGGTTCATATTGTCCTCGCTGGTAATGATGGTGGCGAACTTGCGCTTCATCTCCTCCTCCACAATGGCAATGGCTTCCGGTGATACCCGGTCCATCTTGGCCATGCCTTCCAGGGTCGGTATCCGCTTGGCCTCAGGCAGCTGCTCCAGCACCTGCGCCGCCTGCTCCGGGTCCATATAGGACATGATGAGCGCGATTACCTGAGGACGCTCATGCTGCAGAAGGGACAAAAGGGCTTTGGGATCCCCTTTCATAAAGAAGTTGAAAGGCTTGGACTGAAGGGTTTTGGACACCTTCTCCAAAAGGCTTCTGGCCGTTGTCTCCCCAAATGCCTTTTCCAGGACATTCCTGGCATAATCAAGCCCGCCGTCCGTCATCATCTTATGGGTAAGGCAGAGCTTATAAAACTCGTCCAGCGCGCCTTCCACCTGGCTGTTGGTGGTCCTTCCCATCTTTGCCACCTCATACGTCAGGTCCTCAATGTCCTGCTCATTCAGATATTTATAAATCTGGGAAGCCCGGTCAGCCCCAAGGGAGACAACCACAATGGCTGCTTTCTGCTTTGTATCCATGTTTTTAATATCCACAGGCCCCTTGGCTGCTTCTGTCTTATCTTTCTTTTCTTCTGCGGTTTCCGGCAATATCCCCTACCTCCCCTCTGAGCCAGCTCTGTACCAGCTTGGCCGCTATCTGTGGATTCTGGTCCACGAATTCCCCTATGTTCTGTTTCAGCTTCAGGCTGTGCTGCATCCTGAGATTGAGGATTTCCTCATTGCGCTCCATTTCAGCGTTCTCCGCCTGCATCTGAAGCCCTGCCTCGGTATTAAGTACATTGACAGGCGGAGCTTCTGTCTCAGGCGCCCTGGCTTCTTCCTCCACAGCGTACATATTGGGGGAGTCCACATACTCGTCCGCCTTCCTGCGTCTGCGCCTCTTCTCCATAAGCAGCAGTAAAAGGAGCAGGAGAATCAGGATTCCGCCCGCTATCATGGCTATCACGATAGGAAGAGGCAGACCGTCCTCCTTCGTCTGAGGCTGTTCAGGCGGGGTAATTACCGGCACTGTTTCCTGGGACGGCGCCCTCACAATGGTAATGCTCTGATTGGCCAGGTCCCGGGGGATGCCCGCAGAATCAGCCACCAGGTTAATCAGCTGGTTATTGGTCACCGTGGTGGTATCATCTGTGTTGATCACAATACCCACGGTTGCGTTTTCCAGCACGCCCGGGTCCACCTGGCGCTGTTCTTTTACCGAATTGTAAAGCCATTCCCTGGTGGCGCTGCTGTTGCTGTAGCTGTCCGCTATGGCCTGGGTGTTATCCTGGTTGGTATAGCGCGGGGTGTCCGCATTGGCGTCAGCTCCCGCCACGCCCCCGGCCCCCTGGTCCGATGCCGCCGAATTCTCATTGACGGTATCTTCCCTGTTAAGGAGTCCTGTCTTATCCTGCTCATTAATCTTTTCCGGCGTGCTGTACTGCGTGTTCTCCTGTATCAGCCGTTCCATGTTCAGGGTTCCCTTTACCGATACAGCCACATTGCCCGGTCCGTACAGCTTTTCCAGCACGCGGCGCACATTCACGCTGATATTGTTCTCAATCAGGCTGGTAAGGGCTGTCAGGTCCTTGGCGCTGCCAAAGGCGTCCTCGCCCGCAGCGCTGCCCCCCACCTCCATCATTGTGTCCGCGTCAAAAACAGCCACATTAGTGAAATTCAGTCCTCTCACCGACCTGGCTATCAGGTTCTTGATTGCCGCTGCCTTACTGTCATTCAGGCTCTGCCCCGCCTCCATGGTAACAACCACGGATGCAGACGCATCCGTATTGGTGTTATCCTGAAGGGCATACTTCTGCTCCGCCGCTTCTGCGATGGTCACCTTGGCGTCCTGTACGCCTTCAAACAGGCGTATCTGCGCTCCCAGCCTGTCCTGTAAGTCATACAGGGTATACTGTTTCTTATCTGACTCCGTTGTCATAAGCCCCGCGTTGTTGCGGTACATATCATAGGTAAAGCCGCTTTTGGGATACCCCTTGCTGAGAAGCTCGGCCCTGGTCTGATCCGCCTTTACCGCAGGAACGCGGATTGCCCCATCCTTGTCATTAAAGCGGTAGTCAACCCCTTCTTCCTGCAAAAGGGCCACCACCTCCTGGGCTTCCTCCTGGTTAAGGCCCGTAAACAGGGTACTATAATCCGTGTTCGTCCCCAGTTTCAGAACCAACACCGCAATAATGGCAATTGCAGCAGTCCCTCCTGCAATTGCCATAAGCATTTTTCTTGACTTGTCTGATAGATTCTGCCAGTGTTCTTTTAATCTTTGCATGTTAATCCAGCCTTTTGCTTTTGTTTATGTAAAAATCAGACATTCATCTTCATCAGCTCGCTGTATGATTCCATGGCCTTATTCCGCAGGGAAATCATCACCTCAAGGCTCAGCGCCGCCTTTGCCTCCGCTATGGGAAGCGAATGCGCGTCGTCCAGCTGGCCTGTAGCCAGCAGGTACTGTTTCTTTTCCACATCCTTTTGTGTGGTATAAACCTGACCGACCACATTCTTAAGCACATCCTTAAATACAGGTGCCTCTGATGAATCATTTGTATTTCCCTTTGAAGAGGACAACTCCCGAATGGGTTCCCACTCTTTCATTAACGTTATAAACGATGTTCCTGTTTCCATATTCATTTCCCTTCCCTGTCCCTGGGCCTGTTTGTAAATCCATTCCCCGTGCCGTTAAAATGCCTTCGCAGCACTGCGCAGGCGTGTGATATCATTACTGATGGAACTAACCATATACTGATACTCGTAAGCGGCGCGTACCAATTCCACCTGCTCCTGGTCCATGTCCACGTTGTTGCCGTCCAGACGGCTGGACTCCGTCCAGGTCGTCCGCAGCCTGGCCTGTACCCCGTCAATGGCCCTGGAAACCTCCAGCGGATTATCCATTTCCTTCCCCGCGCCCTGGAGTTTACGTATCAGTTCGTCTTCAAAGGTCACTTGCTGTGACTTGAATCCGGGCGTGTCATCATTAGCTATATTATTAAGCGTTATGTTCTGTCTGCCCCACAGATAATCCAGCACCTTTTCCGTAAGCGCGATTCCATTTCCATAAAATCCTGACATCTTTTGTACTCCTTTTTTCATGACAAACAGGCAGGGAAACCTAAACCTCCCGATTCCCCTGCCCGGGTTCCATTTGAGTCCAGTTCTTTCTTCCGGCATTTTTTTCCGCAACATCTGCCACTTGAACCATCATTAGAAAGTATCGCTGATTAATAGGTGAAAGCTGCCTGAAAATCATAGCCATCTCTTCAGACCTTGACTTTTCCATACTTTTCATATCACTCCTTTATATGGTAAGAAACAGATGTATTTTTATTATCTTTGTGATATTACAATATCACTAAATTAATAAAAAATCAATTAAAATATGACTTAACTATCAAAAAAATCCTATTTTTCGTCAATCTACGCGAAATTTGTTACCGGAGAAGTACGGTAGGAAATTGTATATTTTTAGAATTATGAGGAATGATGAGAATTTATAAACCTTGTATTTTATTAATCCTGTGATATGATAAAATAAAAAAATCGTATAGATTCTATTACATTGCGGCAGAACAGGCTGTATAATCAGCCAATCGGGATTAAAATACTATAAATGTGTATTTTAAAATCATGTTTGGTATGTTCAAATCTGCTTTTTTGGTTTATCATAGGGATATACTCCCCCTACTTGACAAAAAAATTATCCGCACAAATGAGAATGGTAGGCGGCCAGGCAGAATCAGCTACATGTAAACAGAAATGAGGTAAACTCGTGCTTCAGCGTTTAAAGCAGGTAAGAAAGGCCCTTGGGTACACACAGACAGAATTCGCTAAATTTTTAGGAATAACACAGACCTCTTATTCCATGATTGAAAACGGCATACGCCCTTTATCCGACAAATATGTCCGCATCATCTGTATCACATTCAATGTATCAGAACAATATCTGGTAAGCGGACAAGGAGAAATGTTTGTATCGTCTCCTCATAAAAAAGAGCTTTTGGATTTGTTTTCCCAACTGCTGCCGGACACACAGGACTATCTCCTGATCATGGCAAAAGAGCTTCTGAAAATGCAGCAGAAAATATTTGAATGTACAAGTCCCCTTGAGGATAACACCGACGGAAAAAATCATAAGATTTAATTCAAATGATATTTGCGTATATTCAGGATAAATATGGTTTTAACATATTACAATATCGTTTCAAAACAATAACTTTCTATACCTTGTCAACATGCTGAGGAGAGCTGTTCCATTCATTCTACACACAGTAAAAGGCCGCAACTTCATAAGCTGCGGCCTGGATACTTCTCATCATTTCTTAAATTGTTTCCCCTTGTAAAATCCTCATCATATGCGCGTGTACCTTTTTTCCGCAGGTACCGTCCAGATTAGCGGCCATTGTCTCCAGTTCCTTCATCTGACGGGACCTTACCGCCTTAAGTTTTCCCTCTGCCAATGCATCCATGAAGCCCCCAAGGGAGAATATACGGCTTTCATAGCAGAAAAATCCATACTTCTTTTCTATCTTTTCAAATCCATCCTCCCCTTTGGTCAGTTTTCCGTAATCTTCATCCGACAGGGTTGGGTGAAAGGCGATGTAGGTATTATCCTCCACATTGATGGCGGCTGTTTTTCCATCACGGCTACGCTGCACCAGAATTGTGGTATCGTCCATTTTCTTGGCAAAGGAACAGGTAGCGTGATATTGCGGGCAGTATCCGTTGGCTTCCAGGTCAGCCTGCCCGAAGAATTCCGCTGCCAGGACTGTCATGCCGCCGGCCGCCTTGTCAAATCGAATGACTCCGTTGGAAAACGAGGGGATGATGACCAGGTATTGTCCCATATTGAGCAGGCCGGTAGCGTATGGCAATTCATCATACCGCCATTTTCTGGCGGACAGTCTGCCAGACACGCGGAATCTGCGCGTCTCTCCTGTCCGGATATCCCACCTGACAACGTCACGGGTTTTGACTTCGGCCAGCCATATACAATCCCGGTCAACCGCCATTCCTGAATATCCGGTGTCCTCCTCTCCTGCCGTGAAAAAGGCGTATGTGCTGTCTGCCATGGAAAAGCGGAGGAGCTGATTGGTATAGGGGGCTGAAATCCACAGATATTCGCCGGATTCACATGCGCCGGAAGTAATGCCCAACTCCCTGTTGGCTGCTTTCTGCGCCCACTCCTTAGCCCCGGCCCCTTTTAACAGCCCATCCATCCATGCTTCATGGAATTTCCATTGTTTTGTATCACAATCATACTCCATGATTGGATTCCTGTAAGAGGGGACGTAGAATATCCGGTTCCCGTAACAAAAAATCCTCTGGAAGCACAGATTCACGTCCTGCTGCTGTTCAAACAGCGGCATCTGCTCCCCTGTTTTCATATCATAAGCCATGGGCATACCCGATGCTGAAGGCGAGAGATACAGAACATTCCCCCTGGCTGCCATAAATAGATAGGCCGGTTTCCATTTAGGCTGTCCCTTCAGCCGGTCCGCCAGGTCGATTCTTCCGTCCTGTGGCTCCATACATACAAGGGCATTATATTCCGCGCCGGTCATCCAGAGCTTCCCTTCATGGCTGACCGCGTCCGCTATCTTAAACCGCTGCTTTTCCTCCTGCGTAAAACTGCCTGTAATGAAATTATTAAGAATAAAAACAGGCTTTCCCGCAGCCATGAACAGATTCACCACCGAGGTGGCGTCTTCCCCGATATATCCGTCAGCAATGGCCACGGTATTCGTAATGTCCTGCGTATCATCCCATATGCCAATATGGCTGTCCATAAAATCCGCCGTCAGACTCCGGTACTCTTCTAAAAGGTCCGGGCGGATGGATCGTATGGTGGCCTCCAGCAGGGGATGGGGACGCCATATCAGGGCAACGCGGTTCTGATACTTAAACGTGTCAAACACAAGCTTCAGCTTCTTAAGCATATGTTCCCCGTCACTGAGGAAGCGGTTAATACTGGTGTTAAGCATCAGGGACTTCCTGCCTTCCAGAACCTGCCTCCACGATTCGGGCATCTGTGCCCCTGACCTGCATGTCTGTATCACTTTATCCAGCTTGGGGGAGCCAAGGGGAAGCACCTTGTGGTAATAATGCATCTCCCTCATACTCTCCTTAACAAACTCTGACTGTATGATCATATAGTCCACATTGCGGTAGGCCGGAAGTTCCCATTGGGAGAAAAAGCCGGAGGTTACATAATATGGAACGTAGACCAGCTTCCCCACATATTTCTTAAGCTCTGAAGAATAATACGCCGGGTCAATGCTTGTAACATAATTACAGTCATCATATGGATTATGGATATAGGCCAGATCCGGGCAGGCGGATTCCAGGGAATACTGCCTGTAGTCTGTCACCGGTACCTCTTTCGGGAACCGCTCCCCGTCATAGCACTGCCTCCAGCCTCCCCGGGCCTTATCATATTCATAATACGGCAGGGGCATTACCCGGCATTCGCATGCAGGGTCCTCCCGGCAGGCCAGCCATATGCTCTCCATGCTGTCCCACATCTCCGCCTTGTAGGGCATGAATACCACAAGGAAGGTGTCGGGTAGTCCGGTGATAAGCGATGCCGCCTGTCCCAGTATATCATCCAGGCCGGACAGAACGGAGGCCCGGAGCATACCGGAGGCAGCGCAGGTGTGTAAGGACGACAGATTGCTGCGGTAGGCAGCCAGCAGGTTGGAGATAGCTTCATCCTCTGCTATTTTCTCCATATTGCTTATACTTTTCTTCACTGTCTCATCAATTGCCGCAGCGGCCTGACAGCAATCCTCCACATATCCTGACATGCATTGCATATCGGCGGCGGCTATTACCCTATGCATGGACTGCATGGTATCCAGGAGCCTTAAAAGCTTTCTTTTATTCATAACACGCATGTTTTTCTCCCCATCCTTTGTTTTGCCTGACGCTGATTTGATCCATCTGACCTGCCAGACGAATATAGTCTACACCCGAACATTTGCCATTTACCTAAACCGGTCAGAAGTTCATAGAGTTCAGCATCCGATGCACTGTTAAACATAACTCAAGGCTATATTACAACAACTTTCTATTAATCATCTCTTTTATCTTAGTGGAGCTTGTACTCTCCGTATAGGAAAGAAACACAAGTTCAGCTCCATGTTCCCGCAGAAACTCCCGCTTCTTCAGCCAGGCAGGATCCCGGGCATAATCGCTGCCGGAAAACTGGGCATCAAACTGGTATTTCAAATAGGCATCCTTTGTATCGCAAAATTCAAATGGTATTTCAACCGCCTCATCCACATATCTGCATGCCTGAACCATAGCAAGACGTTCCTCAAAAGGGATTACACTGTCCGTCTGTTTATTTCTGCGTACTCCCTCATCCGTCACCACCCCCACAATCAGATAATCGCACTGCTCTTTGGCACGCCGGAGTAAATTGAGATGTCCTACGTGAAACAGGTCAAATACCCCTGCCGCATACCCGATATGATACTTTTTCTTTACCTGTGTACCAGATAACGGCCCGTTAAAGACCTTTCCCTGTCTCCGCGGATATTCTGTATTAGGGTCATAAATGCCTATGTTTATGGCGCCCAGGTCTCTTACCTGTCTGAAAGCTCCCACATAATTCTTAATGCAGATAATGACCTTGTATGTACCGGCGTCAAGTCCTTCTAACACAGACGGTGCTGCAATTTCAATCCCCTCTATTGCAGTACCCCATTTTGTTTCATTATTATCAATCACTCCCGCTATCTCATACTCATCCCTATACAGCGCAAGAAATTTCCGGGCAAAGTTGCCGGATCCGAACAGATACAGCTTTTTATTATCCAGATTCTTAAATATATCTACAAACAGCCGCTGGTACTCTTGTGCTGAATAATTCATACGCTGGCGGTTGGAATGGACAATCTCATGATTTCTCCTGTGCGCCAGATGATAGGAATACAAAATGTCGTCATTCCGGAGTTTGTTTAAAAAGTGACCGATATGTGCGTAATAAATCTCTATGCAGCTGTCAAGTTTATATCGTTCCAGCAATTCCTTCCTGGGCAGTATAACCTCCATTCTGGTGTCCCCATGATATAAAAGGTCTATATTACGCAGCATGATTGCTTTCGCCGGAAGATTCTCCACATATAATTCCTGATCAAAAAAAACATATTCCCCGTTGACCACAAATCCATTCAGCAATACCAGGTCAATGTATCCCCGCTCCAATACTGCCCCAAGGGCTTCCCTGTCCTCATCTGAACCAAAGGCAACCTTTTTCCATCTACTTCTGTCAATCTTCTTTTGTTTTAATTCGTTCTTTTCCTCATCCCATCGCGGATTAAAATGATCCCAATCCACAGCATCATAGGCCACATGCTCCGAGGAATGAAGAATCAGGTTCCACAAGCAATCGAACTGGCGGAGAAATTCATTTTTATTCTCTGCCATCAGCTGACGGAAATGCTTTACCATGGACATCCCATCCACAAATGGCATAACAAAGGTTCCGTCCACCAGGCTGCCTTCTATCATCCTTACGCCGTGCCGCTGCAGATAGCAGTTATTCTCCCAAAGCTTTCCCAGCTTCCTTCTGCCTTCTGCATACAACGGTTTTTTTATAACCATTCCGTCCCGCACAATGATAGTACACAGCGCATTCTCTTTTCCCCGTTCCGTTGAAACCGTAATCTGGGATGCATTGGAACATATCGCCTCCAAAGAGCATTCAATCAGAAAACCATTGGCCATCTCGTGAAACAGCCCGTTTTGTATCATGGATGTATATAGATTTTCTTCCTCTAAAAACACGGTATCCGGGCTATGGTACTGGGGAAATATACGGATATCCAACTCCTCATCCGGTGTATAATCCTCTGCAAACAGAATCTGCGGACTGGTGATATCCGGAAAAACAGAATAGAATCGGTGGTATGGGAAACCAGCCTGTTCCAGTATGCCTGTAAGTTCTGCTTTTGAGTACAGCCTTCCTGCAAGGCGTTTTTTGTCAAATGCACTTACCCGTTTATAGTTTTCTATCCCATCAAAATTGCGTCCGGTAAAGGGATCCTTGTCCCCGCAAAAATAACGGACAGCCATTCTGTTTTCCGTTACCAGGAACAGTTTCCCGTCCGCCTTAAGCAGTGTGCGTACTTTCTTCAACAGCTTGATGAGCCCTGCTTCCGGTTCAGCCTGTTCAACAGCCGACGACATCAGAATATATTCATAGCCGGACAAGGTCCTGTCATAAAACCCATCAACTGTACGGCCCTCCATCTCATCCGCAGCCCAGCCATCCACCTCATCCATGGCCGCGCATTCCACATATAATCCACATTCCATGAGAGACTCTTTCAGGGATTGGTCCAGATTCCCATGACCCATTATATACAGCGCCCTGGTACCTTTCTTAAATTCATACCATTTAATCAGCCCTTTGGGCAGCTCCTTTATGATTTCCTGTGCAGTCATCACTCTTTGCTCCTCATTATGTCAATGGTTCGTTCTATGCCTGTCCTGATGTCGTATTTCATGCTCCAGCCCAATCCCTTCAGCCTGCTTCCGTCCAGCCTTGCTTTAGTGGCGGTGCTGTACCCTGCTTTTTCAACAGCATCCGGAATCTCGAAAATCACTTCCGTATTGCATAAACCGGCTATAATATGGGATAAATCCCTTAATGTAATATCTGATTTACTGTCAGCTATATTATATGCCTCCCCGCATTTCCCGCAAAGCATTACCGCAAGAAGCCCAGCCGCAGCGTCTGCCGCGTAGGTATAGGAATAATACTGGTTTCCCTCACTTTTAAGCACGATATCCTGTCCCCTTATTCCATTGCGTATGAACTGGGAGACTGCCTTTGTATCAGACATGAGCATAGTCGGCCCATAAGAGCGGGTAAAACGCGGAATCACCACATCAATTCCAAGCTCCTTGTGGTAGGCCTGGCATAAAGCTTCCCCGCACCGCTTACTTTCCGGATATCCTGCGCGGAGGGTATTGGAATCAATATAGCCGCAGTATGTTTCATTAAAAAACTCAACATCCCCCCTGTTTTCCCCGTAGACCTCATTGGAGGATGCGAAAACAAACCGCTTGACATTATGGCTTACAGCATATCTCAGCAGATGGTCCGTTCCCAAAACATTGGTGGTTATGGTAGCAACCGGATTCGTGGCATAAGCCACCGGATGGGTATTGCTTGCCAGGTGCAGGATATAATCAAAGGCTTCATCCATTTTGCCTTCCAGCGAATCATTTATATCATGAGGCACAAAATGGAACCAGGGACTGTCCAGATACCTGAAAAACCGCTTCCTTGCAGCCTCCTCATTACGCCCCAGCGCCCATATACTGCAGCCCATGGAATGGGCCCGGTTCCGTTCCATCAACACGTCAACGAAAAAGCTGCCAATCAATCCGCTTGCCCCGGTAATCAGAACCCTCTTATCCTGAAGACTGTCCCAGGAAAGATCCAGGTCCGCCACATACCTTACATCCTCCAAATATAAAGGATTATCCAATATATCCGTTCTGTCTGCCATATTCATCATCTACACTCCTACTTCAGCCAGTTATCCTTTTCCATCTTAAGATATGCCTTAAACAGCTCAAAGTCATCCCTGGTAGTTATTTTTATATTCTTCTCGGACCCATTGGCAAAATACAGCCGCTCCCCCAGTTCAACCATCATGGTATTTGTGTAAGAAGATCCATATATGCCGATTTCCTTTTCAAACGCTTCATGGTAAGCCCTGTCAAGCATTCCATACCTGTATGCCTGGGGCGTTGAAACCCTCCGCAGGGCCTCCCTTGGGATGTACCTGACTGTAGACACCTCATCATCCGCCACAAAAATCTGCTCATTATACGGAAGGGCGGTTACCGCGTTTCCATACTGCCTGCACTTTAAGATTACATCTGACAAAACCGAATCCTCAACCAGCGGACGGATTCCATCATGTATAATAATGATGTCCTCCTCACCACATGTACCTTCCAGTTGAAAAACACCGTTCCGGATGGATTCCTGGGTAGTCCTGCCGCCGGATATAATCCATTGAAGCTTATCTATATTAAACTGCTTCGCATAAGCCCTTACCACATCATGCCAGCCGTCAATGCACACCAGCCCGATGGCGTCAATCTGGGGATGTTTCTGGAATCCCTCAAGGGTATAAATCAATATGGGCTTATCATACACATGGATAAACTGCTTGGGAATATCCTGGCCTGACCGCTGGCCGGAGCCACCGGCAATTACAATCGCTACATTCACTCCTAATCCCTCCACTATCGGCCGCCTGTCTGCTGCCTGTCTGCTGTTTGTTACCTGTCTGCCGTCTGTTGCCTGTCTGTTACTCAACCGTGTTTTCTATACCCTGCATCCATACCCCGAATCTACACTATGTAAAAATAATCCACGATTGTATCCGCAGCCATATAATTCTTTATTCCCTCTGCCAGCAGACGTTTCTCTATTTCAGTATAAAATGTTCCCTTTCTGTTCACTGCGATGATAAAAAGGGCATCGGCTCTGTTCCGGATTCTATCAAAGGGTAGTACTTCCCTCCCCCAGAGATATGGCTTGGACGGCACTCCTGAGACGCAGATGGCTTCCACTTTATCATAGTATCCGTTATTGTACAGTCTCAGGCAGACATTTTCAGCCCAGGCTCCTGCGCCGTATATGATAATCCGGCCGCACCTGTCTATTTCTTTTTTTACTGACAGGATTTCGGAGATTATCTGTCCTACCCGTCCCTCCTCCTTTAAATCACGAATCCAATGGAACAGTTCTTCCTTTGACCCGATATTTAAATCTTTGATTTGGTTATAATATAAATCCCAATCCCGGACGATTAGCTGTGCATATTCCTGTTTGTATTCCTCGCTTATTCTGATAAAAGTCCCTCTGTGGCGCATCATCCGGTAGTACCGGCAGATACCCAGCTCCTGGGTGAGGTGCTTTTGTTCCAAAAAGGTTTCCACATCGCAGTACTCACGGTACATAGCCAGTACCTTGTCCTTGCTCTTGACCGACGCTGCGGGATTATCCTGGCGGTACATATAGAACGCACTGTCAAGCCACATGGCCCTGTTACACAGGGACATGGTCTGAATCCAGAAACCATTGTCCTGGTAAGAAGCTCCCGGAGTTTCATTATGCCTGATTCCATTTTCCGCGAGAAAGCTTCGTCTATATATCCCGGACCAGGTATTCATATAAAACTGGAAAAAAAGAATCCGGTCCTCTTTCTGAAGAACCTTTCCAAAATACCCGTCCATGGCGCTTACATGGATTCTCTTTGAATAATGGAGCGTATCCCAGAACTGGATACACTCTGATTTGATTAAATCCAAATCATTGGAAACAGCATAATCGTACAGCGTCCCATACATGTCCGGAAGGATGTAATCATCGCTTTCAACAATTCCTATGTATTCGCCAGTGGCTGCCTCATACCCCACATTCATTGAATGCCCGTATCCCCGGTTGGGCTTATGTATAACTTTGACCCGGCTGTCTTTGCTTGCATAATCATCCAGGATGGCCGGACTGCTGTCTGTTGAACCGTCATCGACGCAGATGATTTCCAAATCTTTCAGGGATTGGGCGAGGACGCTGTCTATGCAGGTTCTGATATATGATTCGACATTGTAGACTGGGATTATAATGGAAACTTTTGGCATAGGTATCACCTGCTTTTCATGTACTTTTGGGGATTATGAATTACATCCATTATCCTTTCAACCGCCCGTGCTGATGCATGTCCATCATCAAACGAGGTCCATTTCTGAAAAAATCTCTCCAAATCACTAATATATTCCTCTTCCTCAAACTCTGCTATTTTCCTATAAAGATTTTCTAAATTATGAGCTCTTGGATACGGCCACTCACATAGAGGACTGTAAAACCCTCTGTCATCAAGATACTCCTGCTCATCATTCTGGTACAAAAACACCGGTTTCTTTTGAAGAGAAAAATCCCATAATATAGAGGAATAATCTGTTATAAGGACATCTGCGACAAGTAATAATTCCTGCACATCAATGTAATCTGTAACCTGTATGCAGTCCGAATACAGGATATCCAACTGTGTATTGCCACACAGATTCGGATGAAATCTAACCAACATAACAAAACTGCCGCCAAATTTTTTTCTCAGTTCCTTCACAACCCTGTCTGCATCTAAATCATATACCTTTACTGAATTTTCTATGGTTCTCCGAAATGTAGGGGCATATAACACTATTTTGACAGTTCTGTCATCCACTCCAATAGAATGTCTGATTTTGTCTTTATCCACCCTATCACTGTTAAACATCAAATCATTTCTTGGGCTTCCACACTCCAGAATTTCACCATGGCTGTAAAAGGAATTTTTGTACATACTACTATTAGCGGATGAACTGGACAAAAACAGGTCAATCATCTCCCCGTCCCTCTCCGCCCTGCATATATATTCTGAAGATAATGAATTTTCCACATCCTTCTCAACCTTTTTTAAAGGACCAGATCCATGCCATGTCTGAATATAATACTGGTTCTGCCTTTTATGGATATATGTATCCTTCCTGCAATTATCTACCCATATTCTTGATGTTGCCATTTCATAATAATAATCCGGAGATTCTATCTTAACTTTTCTTACCTGATAAGGCACTTCTGTTTCCATATTTTTGACAGCCCATACAATATCCACATTCTGATTCTGCCTGATTAACTCTTCTGATATATATTTACCATTGCACATATACCCTTGGCCATAATTACTCTGGAAAAACAGCTTATTGTCCTTTATTGGGTTATCCCACAATCTCTTAAACATATTATAATGCAAGAAATACAAATCCTCTTTTTGACAAAGGTATACTGCTCCTTTATGGATTCGTTTTACATTTTCAAACAGATTCACCGCCCCTTTGACAGCAACTAATATTACAGCCTCAGGATACTGTTGTTCTGCTTTTTCAAAGGAAATTACCGGAATGCCTATCGTCTCGTCCGTTTGATTTTCCCTGCAGCTTACTACAAAGCTTTTTACTTTATGTTCCAGCCTTAATATGGTCAATATCTGGTAGATCTTTCTGCCGTAAACACCTGCCCCATAAATCAGGTTCTCCTGAGCGGCATTTACTATAGACATAATATCCACTAAATTCTTCGCCATGTCTGCTCCTTCTTAGGCCAATTGATGACAAAGACCCAAACCATGGTCTCTACTCTATTTTTGTATTACTCAAGAAAAATTGCATTATCTAAAACCCCTAACTGCTTTAATTTATCTGCAATTCTCTCCCTATGTTTCTCAACTACAGCTACAATAATTACCGCGTGTTCCAATTCTGATAACTCATCAATCTGTCTGATTTCAACCCCTAAAAGATTATCCGCATTGATTTCTTTATTGGAAACTGCAACAGCATCTATCTTGATATGTTCCAAACGAAGTAAACGGATCATTTCTATTCCAACTCTTCCTGCGCCATACACAATTACTTTTTCCGCTGCTTTTATACGGCTTAATTGGGCTTTTGTTAAGTGGGCATATCTGAAATGAATTTCCCCATCCGAGGTCATGAGCTTAAACAGGAACTGTTCTGCCGGTCCACCAAGAGTCAACGTGTCAATGTCTGAAAAATAGCACCTTATTTTCTTAAAATTGTCATATAAACTTTTCAAGTATTTGCCAAGTACTTCATTTACTTCTGCCGGAAATGTATTTCTATGCCAGTAATTATATAGTTCTATAAAAACCATAAAACAGGACTCCATTCTATGAACATTCATTTGCGACATAATGGAACCATCCCGTCTTCTATATATATATAATTCCCGCTGAAGATAAAACACCTTTTGTGCTTTCATGGCGCATATAACAGAAAAAAGATTATCCTCATGCAATATTCCTTCATAGAAATACAGCTGATTCTCCTCTATAAAACGTCTTGACAATAATTGTCTCGGCGCTTCAACTATAACTTGATTATTATAATACAGCTCTACAAACAAGTCTTGTCCTGTATGTACTCCATTATATACACCATGCTTTTGCAGCAAGACTTCGTTCTCTTGTGTCCACTGACCTTCGTTCTTTATTGTCATATCAAAATAGATTATGTCAGTATCGAATCGGGCCGCTTCCTCTGATAATATTTTCAGTGCTCCCTGTTGCAGCATATCATCTGAATCCACAAACAGAATATATTCTCCCACTGCGTGCCGCAGGCCGCAATTTCTGCTGTAAGATAACCCGCCATTTACTGCATTGTTAATCAACTTTATTTTTCTATTTTTTTCTGCATACTCACGAAGAATTTCTAATGAACGATCCGTTGAACCATCGTTGACGCATATAACTTCATAGTCCTCAAAATCTTGTAACAAAATACTTTCCAGGCAATCTGCTAAATATAATTCTACGTTGTATACGGGAACAACTATTGATATTTTCATAGTGTCTCCTTGTAATCCCATTTATACTATATAATGTCATCTAATAGTTTATAATCAATATAATACATATTAGCTACCCCTTCTTTTTTCAATATATCTTCCACTTCTTTTCGGCTCTTTTCTGCGACAGCAATTATGAAAAGTCCTGTGTTCTTATAGTCTAAAAGCTGATTAATACATTTTATTTCTACATGATTGAATGACCTATCATTTCCCTCCATTGAAGTCACTGCAAAAGCACTTGCTTTAATACCAATCTTGTCATTCAAATATGTTTGTACTATCTTTCCAGCCACGCCGGCACCATAAATAATTACTGCTCGGTACTTACTTACTTCTTCCGCAAACTTTTCTATCTCATATTGTACTGTTTTTTGATATTCATAAATTGCCTGTATAGAAAACTTTTCAACTATTTCCCTGCCGTTTTTAATAACTTCAGGTAAAATAACGCAGTTTATTTTTTTTATTTGGTCTATAACATCCCTATCACTTCTGCATACATATCTACATAAATATGGGTAAAAACGCTCGCAAAAATCTTCTATCAGGTACTCTTGCATACCAGTCCATCTATTATCCACGGCAATATTCAACATATGATAATAGGATGACAAGATATCAATAATAATGTCTTTTGTATATTTTCTTCTTTCGTGGATTAACACCCTATACCGATAAACTGGTTTTTTTATTGTATAAATTTCGTTCACACAAGATAGAACTCTGGCTAAAAAAAGAGGATCCTCCATTACTTTATAGTCAGGAAATTTCACATTATTATCAAGCAACATATTTCTTTTATAAATATATTTAGTAAAGCTAAAAGGACAATTAAATTCTGAACTTTTTATTGTTTCTTCTTTTACAAATTTTTCTATTATAAATCCCTTTTTATCCCAACTTAATGAACCTCCACAGACAAGAGCGTTTTTCCTGATTGCGTTTTCATACAAACACTCCAGAACATCATCCGTCGGGTAATAATCATCTCCATCCATAAACGCTATAAATTCTCCACTTGCTACCGCCATTCCAACATTTCTTGCTTTACCTGCGCCCATGTTATTCTGATTCACAATCACCATATTTTGATGCTTATGAGAGAATTTTTCCAAAATTTCCGATGTATGATCGGTTGAGCCATCATTGATACATATAACCTGAATTTCCTTTAAAGTCTGATTGAAAACACTTTCTAAGCAATCTGGTAAATATACTTCATCATTATAAACCGGAATAATTACACTAACTTTTATCGTGTTCACTTCCATCTTAGAAGTCTCCTCTATGTCACTTGCTTATCATATACAGTGCTGCATACATTATCGGAATGTTCTCCTCGATTCCGGCATCCCATATAGCACCGTTTCTGACTGTCCATATCGATACTGTCTCACATAGAATTTATATTCATTGGAAATAATGTCTTCTATTTCAAATGGAATCTCAAAAAAATCCTCCGGTTTATGGTAAATGCAGATTGCCAGAACAGGCTTGTCACGTTTAATTATTTCCTTAGCTCCCAACAAAGCCTTCTTTTCCGCACCTTCTATATCCATTTTCAAAAAACTTATTACCCTATGCCCAAGGATTTTATCCAAAGAACAGCACTTGACAGAACTCCCTCGGTCGCTGACTCTGCATCCTTCTCCATTTCCATAAGAGACCGTATCAAACTTTAACACCCCCTCATTATCCCAAACAGCATAATTATAAGATAAAATATTTTCACTATTCAGAAGCTCTATATTTCTGCACAATGTTTTATATATATCCTCAGATGCTTCAAAGCACAGATACGAACCACCCTCACCATTTTTCCATTCTGGATAATGCTCAAAAAAACGTTCCATTGTATCTCCTGTGTATGCTCCAGCATCCACAAAATCATCATTAAACAGATAATCTTCCAATAATTCTTTGTCAAAATATTGATTGGCTTCACTGTCAATATAATCTTTTAGCAGTAGTAAATATGATTCCTTTTTTGTTATTCGATAATTGAGCAAACTCCTGTATATTAATTTTGATTTATAATCTTCTAACTTTCCATATACTGTATTCAATTTAGAAATGTTTTCCTTAACAAATTCCATATCCTGGTTTTTATCCAGGGAAATCCCTGCAGGCTGAAAATAAAAAATGTCACTTTTATCAATTCCCAATTCCGTCAACTGCTTTTGGATGACATCAAAAGCAGTGCTGCTTATTATAACCAGAAAATTCTTAAATTCATTCTTGATCCGTTCAGGTTTAATGACAGGAAGCTCCATATAGTCCGAATCAATTTTATTGTTGTTGTCGCTAAAAGCCCTAACCTTCCTTCCAACGTCCATCTTCTGCAGCAATTCCAGCGTCTCTCTGCCTCCTATTCCTGCTCCAAAAATAACTATATCTTCGTAAGCAGATACTTTCTTCTTCAATCGGCCCAGACATTCCTCGGTTCCGTCAGACCACTCTATAAGCTCTGCGAGATTTTCTGATTCCATCCCCTCTTACCCCACTTCCTATAAATTCAAGACATGCCCAGCTAAAGCCTGCGCAACTTTTAAATCTTCCATCGTGTCTATATCCACGCCTTCTATCTCTCCTACCTCCTGAATATACGGATGAAAACCGATTCTACGTCCGTATTCTGTCCAAAGCTCCTTTTTAAATATAAAAAAAGCACTGGTTTCCACAAACACCGGCTCCAGCTCCTGTGTCCGCGGAACATTTGCTACATCATAATTAATAGGACTTCCTTTATACCAGGCAAAGGTCTGCATTCTTTTTGCAGTAAATGCGCTGTCATAGTCTTCAATCAATACCTTATCCAGAGCATTTCTTAATGTTTCCTTTTGTATAAAAGGGGATGTGGTGCATAACGCAATATAAATATCTGCATCTATATCCTTCAAAAATGCGGAATATGTATCTTTAGCCCTTATCTCATCTCCATCCAGCCAGGGTTCTCTCTTTAAAAATTTTGCTTCCTTTGGAATATAATCTATTACCGCTTCATCGCTGCAATATACATAAACATCATCAATCTTTTCAATCTGCAATGCGGTATGTACTATGTGATAGCAAAGAGGCCGACTTCCAATTGGCTGAATATTCTTATGAGGCACTCTTTGACTGTTCATCTTTATCGTGGCAAATGCAGCTACCTTCAACTTTTACATCCTTTCTGTCCTACTGCGCGGAATATATCTTCCATATGTGCTTCATAATTCATATCGCCAAAAAATAAAGCAGCAGTTCCAAGAACAAAGTTTTCTACTCCTTTTTCGCTAAGGCGTTTTATCCTTTCTGCATTGCAGGCACCGTCCATGCCGATTGAAAAACCATACTGTTTTTGCAGACTTATCAGCTTTTCAATTTTATTTTCTGCATATGGAAGGTACATCTGGCCCGCCTGACCTGGATTTACCCCCATCACAAGGACTCGCTTCACCACATTAAGAAGCTCAATTACTGTATTAACCGCAGTACCCGGATTTAATACAATCCCCGCCTCCATCCCCAGTTCTCCAATCTTTTGCAAGGTTGTTATCACATGATACTCTGATTCCGGATGAACATAAATTATATCCACACCGCATTCGGCAAACAACTCAATATATTTCATTGGATTTTCTATCATCAAATGCACCTCCGTTTTTATTTTAGAATGGCTGCATATATATTTTATGTCCTGCAGCCCCATCCCAAAATTCGGTACATATTGTCCATCCATCACATCTAAATGCAGTATATCAGCCCCCGCCAGCTCTAGCCTTTTTATCTCATTATCCAGATTGCCAAAATCTGCGCACATCATCGAAGGGCATAGCATCACATTCATTTATCGTTTCCTCCCGGTATTATTATCAGTCGGTATTGCATACAAGATCGTATCTCCAGAAGATCTCATATAATGTCTTAAATATAGCTTATAATCCCCTCCCCCAATTGTACGAAGGATTTCCCAAAGGCATAATAAGTCATCCTGCAAATGGTACGCACAAATTGCTAATACAGGACGGCACTTTTTAATTATACGTTCCGCTCCTTTTAACGCCTCCCGCTCTGCGCCTTCAATGTCCAGCTTAATTAAACTAATATTATCATAGCCGCAATCATCCAACCGCTGTGTATTTATGCCATGATTCTGGAAATTTGTTGCCTTCTTTATTCCTCCAGACAATCCGTCTCCCTCAAACACCATACTATCTCCTGTTCCATTCCAAAGCGCCGCTTTATGTATATGGATTTGATGTGGACTCCATGTAGGCAGCTTTTCCTCTATTTTATTCCCATTGTGCTCTTCAGCCTCAAAACAGCAAATATTTAAAATATGCATTTTCCCAAGACGTCTGATAAGCATATCAACAGTATCTCCATCAAATGCACCTCCGTCTACAATTGTTCCCCCCACAATTGAATCAATCTTTGTTGAAGATATTATAGTCTTATCCAAATAAACATCTTCATTACTCTTTATATTGTCCAAATAAGATTTATCCCGGGTCAGTCTATAATTAAGTACACCCTCTAATGTATTTTTTGAGTATTCATCTTCCAGTGCATCATATAACGCATTAAACTCGCACAGGTTTTCTTTAATAAATCGGGATTCACCGGATTTGTAAACCATATCTGATGTTTCCCATGCCATGCTTTTTAATAAATCCCAGCTTCTTAACAGCAACCTTCCATCCATCGCTCCAATCTGTTTCAGTATATCCTCTGCCCACATAGAAGCTACACAAATAGCAGCCCGAGGATATTTTTCCATTGCAGAATCAAAAGACATGATCGGTAACCCGTCTTTTATTCCACCCCATTTTACTTCATAATTATCACAAAAACACTTTGGAAAAATCCCCTGACTTCTCAGCCAACGGGCAACCCAGATTCCGCTCTCCCCAGCGCCAAAAATGATAATATCCGGTGATTGTTTCAATTCCTTCACCACATTAACATCTATAATATCTTCTACGGCTTTCCCAAATTCAAGATTCATCGCTGCCTGTCTCTCTTTCATCACTGTTATTACGGTAAACCAGCCATTCTATGAATTCTCTGACAGCCCCTTCCCCACCCTTTTTCGATGAAACAAAGTCGCAAATCTCTTTTACTGAATCCACTGCATCCTGAGGGCACCCCTTTATACCGCATAATTCCATGGCTTTTATATCAATTATATCATCCCCTATATAGGCCATCTGTTCCATACCACAGTCCAATTCTTCCGACAGACCACGTATAGCGGCTTCTTTATCTCTAGCGTTTTGAATCACATGGCTAATTCCCAGCTCCTTTGCACGGTTTAATACAATCCGGGATGTTCTTCCAGTCATTATTACCGGAAGGATACCAAAAGCAGGTAATATCTCATGAATGCCAAACCCATCCTTAATATCAAAAGCCTTAAACATCTCTCCATTTGAACCCATATATATTTTTCCGTCTGTCATTGTTCCATCAACATCCATAACAAAAGCCTTAATTTTTTTATCCATTGTTGTATCTCCCCAGCAGGCTGCATCAGCGCGTTAATCTGGCTACCATAACTTCCCTCAAATCTATATTCTCAATCCGTTCTCCCGGGAGAAGTATAATACTTATTCCAGGATTTATCTCATACCCTTGGCAGCTGCCACTCCCACATATAAGCGACAGGCACTCCAGTTCATTTCCATCATTCCGGTATTGTTTTATTCCTGTTATTCTGCGGATTTCGTAATTTTGTTCTGTTATCCAATCATTTCCCATGTTTCTTCTAACCCGCGGAATATTCTCCAGTCTTATGGCCTGTATAGCCTTATCAACATGAAGTTGCCGTTCCTTTCCTTTTTCATCCTTCCTCCCATAATCGTAGAATCTATATGTAAAATCACTTCCGTATTCAATTTCATAAACCATGCTTCCCCTTGTCATGGCATGGAGCGTTCCGGCTTCGATACACACATAATCATTAGAGCGGATTATCTTCCGGTCAGTTATCTCCTCCATCCGTCCCTGGGAAACTGCTACCATAACTTCCTTTTTACTGTTGCATCTGCACCCGTCATATATCCATCCGTCCACTGGCGCCACCAGAAAAAACCAGGACTCTGTTTTTCCTATTCTTTTATTCTCTAAGCGTTCCGCTAATGAATCATCCGGATGAACTTGTATACTTAAATTTTCAGATGCATTAACAAGTGCAATTGTCAAAGGGAATTCCTCGAATCCTGACATATTCCAATCATGCTTCTGTAATTCAAATACGTCATGGAGCGTTCTGCCTTTATGTGAGCCATTGAGAATTTTATTTGACATCCCCATATGCCCATTAACCATATACAAATGTCCCAGCTTTACAGCCTGTTCCCCCACATACTTTTGCAGCCCACGGCCTCCCCATATCGTCTCATGCATCACTGGTTCCAAAATATACATTTTTAATACCGGCTTATCAGCTTATCCTTTCATAGACTTCTGTATCTTATTCAGATACCATAGGAATATTTATTTTGAACCTTTCGTATATCAATCAGCTCTGTCAACAGAGGCTCCAGTTTGTCCAAATGCAGCATACAGCTTCCATCACACTTTGCTTGTTCCGGATCATGATGCACCTCCATAAAAAGGCCGTCAACAACGCCGGTTGCCATGGCAGCACGTGCAAGATACGGCACATACTCACGGCTGCCGCTATTTCCATAATCCTTACCCCCTCCGGAAATTTGAACGCTGTGTGTGGCATCAAAAACCACAGGATACCCCAAACGCTTCATCCTTACCAGGCCCGTCATATCCACAACCAGATTATTATATCCAAAGCTTGTCCCACGTTCACATAACATAATGTCTGTATTTCCATAATATTCGAACTTTTTTACAACATTGCCCATTTCTTCCGGACTTAAAAACTGCGCCTTTTTTATATTAATGACCTTACCTGTCCTGGCCGCCGCCTCAATTAAATCGGTCTGCCTGCACAAAAAGGCAGGAATTTGTATAATGTCCGCTACCTCTGCCACAATCTTTGCCTGCCAGGATTCATGGATATCCGTGGCTATCATAACGTTATTTTCAGCTTTTACCTTTTTTAAAATACGCATTCCTTCATCAATACCGGGGCCCCGGTACTTTGTCACAGAAGTACGGTTTGCTTTATCCCAGGAAACTTTAAAGCAATAATTAATACCTAATCTATCCGTTATATCTTTTATTCTTTTAGACAAATATAGTACATTTTCTTCTGATTCCAATGCACATGGACCTGCGATCAAAAAAAAGCGTTCATTACCTAAAAATGGATTCATTTTCTTTCTCCTCATATAATTTGTTTCCCAGCTCTCTTTCATTAGCTAATTATCCGGATTGACTTTCAAAAAAATCTTTATCCAATGATAATCCATAGCGTAACTTCCTGTCAGTCAGATCGTCCCATAAATATTTTTTTAATAATTGTGCCATATGTAATTCAAAATTAAGGTTCTGTTCGTTGGTCATACCTTCTGTCATCGCTTTTAACATTTGTGGTTCTATTTCTTGTAAAGAGTTAATATCAAAAACACACCTTTTGTATTTTAAAGTTGTTTGCCCCAAAGAAATTAATGGTTTTCCATAGATAAGCGTTTTATAGTCTACGGTAGACGCAATACTTACTACAACATCTGCCAACTCTATCAGGAAATCCACCTGCATTTCCTCAACAAGTATCACATTCTCAGGAAGCTCTGCTTCATACAGCATATTCTTTCTTGCTGCATTTGGATGTGGCTTGAAAATCAAATTATAACTGTTTTTTTTACATATATCAGAAAAAAATAATACCGCTTCCTTTGTTGACCGAAAAATAGAACAGACATATTTATTATAGTATTTACTCTCCGGATTAATCCCCATACCGTAATCATCCATACCGACAAAAAAAACTGTCTTTTGCCTTCTGTTTATATGAGATATTTTCAAATTATCACTTTCACTGTTTCTGTAAGTTCGACTATCTAATTTCCTTTCTGTAATATATGCTTTAATCTCTCTAATACAAGAAAGAGCTTTTTTTGTAACTTTAACATCCATCAGCTTTTCAGGAAATACGGCATATTCACTTCTTCCAGCAATACCAAATCTATCAAATTGATACGTTCCAGGTATCCATCCATACTCCATAAACCCATAAGGAATATGATTTATTCCTGATAGATGTTCTAAGAGAAAACACTCTCTGCTAAAGCAGCCCCAAATAATGACCCTGGAAGGTTTCAAAATTCTGAATACCTCTCTATAGTAAATATAGATCCACTTAGTTATACCTGCAGAGAATTCCCTGTTATTACTGGTTTTCCTATTTTCAATTTCCTCTATGATAATAAGTTCCCTTTCAGAAATTTCTTTATTTAACTGCATCTCCTTGTATTGCTGCATATCAAAATCCACATCATATCCGTTCCATCCGCAAACAGCCGGAAGTCCAAATACTGGAAATAGTAATTTTTTTCTAACCTGCTCATGTGGTGCCCCGTTTAGGCGGGTGATAAGAATAGATTTCTCTCCCTTGAGCCTAATGCTGTGCTGATTAAAAAAATGTATCATTGCATCAGAATTTCTACACTCAACAGCTGGGGCATATACAACCTCTGCTCCCTGAAACTCAGGATATAATTCAAGAAAATTTTGCATTTCTTTCAGACTTTCCGAAACAGATACCTGGCATTCGCCAAAATAATCTCTATAGTGTGCAAAATCTTTATGCCTTATTAGTCCCTTCTCCTCTAACTCCTTTTCAATGTCTTTATATGCACTAACAGCTATAACAACATATAAGTCAGTCCAATCCTTTATTTCTTCCGGTGACTTAACTGGCTTGCCGCGGTACTCCCCCCCATATATTTTACTATCGATATAAAAACTAGGCTGTTTCTCTGGGTACCACTCTAGACACAGTCTGCAAATATTACCAGTACCCCAATAAACAATTTTTTTTACGTTAGACATGTAAGAGTTCTACCTTCCTTCGTCGTATATCACTTTAAATCTACTTGTTTCTCGTAAATTCCCGTAAACTTAACCTTCCTTTCGACTCCATTATTTCAAACTGCATATAGCTAAATAATGATACATTATGTCTTAAATTCATCCACGGTTTCTACTGTGCTCTCTTTCCATATTTTCATATCAAATCGTATAACTTTATTCGTTATATTAATCTATCAGGCAACATTTCATGTACCAATATATTTATATCAATATCTGCTATTTTTTCTGATGCAATTTTAAGTTCCTGCAAATTTTTAATGACATTCCGCCTATAGTCCGGATTTGTTATAGCGATTACAACATGATCAAATTGCATCCTTATTATATCTGTGGGGTTCGATACAGGCTTTATATTGCTTTGATAAGCTTCATAATTACTGTCTACCCAGCCTGTAATATTACAAAATCCAGTTTTTTTCACGGTATCATACATCTCTTCTCCGAATATTCCTGCTCCATATATAACGATATTTTCCCCTTTACTAACTTTACTATAAGGAAACAGGAAAGACTTTCCCTCTAACAATACTGAGTATGAGGATAGCATTAGATAAAAAAAGAGTATGCGGTCTATCTTCTTAAGCAATATCTTTCTCTCTTGAAATATAGATGCCCTTTGAACTAGCGAGCGATATAAAATCTGACAACATTGCAATGAGTCGGTTTTAGAAGTCCGCTTCATAGAGGATTCACTTTGCCTGTAATGATATAAACATCTGTCAATTAATGTAATTGAATTACATTGATACAAACAAAAAATACAACATGCAGTATCCTCACCCATTTGAATTCTGTCATCCACAGCCAGCTGATTGTACAATAAAATTTCTTTTTTAAATGCGTAATGACATAAACTAAATGACAATCCCATCTGATAGAATTTATCCGTATCCATAACTTTGGGCAAAATCTTATTTTTTATTACTTCTCCCCTGTAGATTCCCTGTGGAATAATATTCGGTTCCTGATATGACGTACCATTTCTAAATTCTCTACACATTCCAACAGCAACAATATCGACATCTAATTCCATTCCCTCATTATACATAATCATATACATTTCAGGATCAATCCAGTCATCCGCATCCACATAGCAAATATACTCTCCTCTTGCTATTTTTACGCCTTCCTTCCGGGCACTTACCAAGCCTTTATTCTGTCGGTGGATAACAATAAACCGCGAGTCTGCTTTGTCATACTCATTCAATATTTCTGCTGTATTATCTTGTGAACCATCATTAATACAGATTATCTCTAAATTTTGATAGGTTTGATTGATAATGGAATCTAAACAGTCTCTTATATACTGTTCCGCATTATAAGCAGGAACAATTACCGAAATTAACGGGTTATCCAATATATTCTTTATACCTGCCTTATTCATCTTTTTCGCTCCTACTTCAGCCAAATAACCTTTTCCATCTTAAGGGCTTCCTTCCAGTTGATAATCACCGTTCCGGATGACTTCTCTCCGTTTGAATACCTGCGGATATTAAATGCTCATTATCCACACCGCATCCGCCACAAATATGGCACATATCCAAATACCCCTTTTTCCAAAAGCCCAATGAATACTCTGCTATTTTTTTCCGTTCTTCATCATCACGCTCATCCACATCCTCTAAAGAAATAAACTCATCGTTATCAAGCTGAATCAATCCGCACTTTTCTGCGCTCCAACTCACATGGCAGAAATATAACTTTTTATCATTTAATCCATGAAAAACCGGCCCGCAATTTAACATATGTTCTCTCACATTGTTAAAAACATACTTTTTATCTGGGAATCCAAAATCTCTCCATACCATTTCTTTACTTATTAGAAAATCAATCTTCCTTTCAGACAGTTTTTCGATAAATGTATTTAAAGTATTATGATAATGGACGACATTTGAATAATCACTTATACTAATTCCTATATTATTTTCTTTTATAAAATTCAGTAACTCCGGTTTGGGAATTACGGTTCCATTCGTTATAATCCCTATATGTCCAATTCTACTTTTATATCTTTGAGTCATATATTGTAAAATCGGCATCAAGTCTTTATTAAGAAATGGCTCTCCGCCCAACAATTCATAATTAAAAATAAAATCAATCCTGCGAAACAAACTATCAAGGTCTTCTTTTATTTCTTCAAAGGAATAATCATGGGTTTCAGTATAATATGGGATAAACATATTACAGTTCCTGCAATTTAACGTACATCTTGTTGTAAGGGCCTGATGAATCTCAAAAATGTTAATTTGATTCCGATACTTCCAGTACCATTCGACCGTGAATTGCTCCAAACCACAAAAGTTTTCATACTCACTCAAACCCTTTTCCATCAGGGACACAGCTATGCTCCTATAGGCCCTTGAAGCTGTCATCACAATGACTTTATATGATTTCAGCTTCTCCTTTGCATCTTCCATGGATAAAACAGGAATTCCCTTGTAACAGGTATCTGTTTTACTTATGTCATTGTCAATTATACATTTCACCCTAAAATCTCTGGCTATCTTATCAAAATTCTTTATTCCTTCTTTTCCAAATCCATATAAAATAACTTCTTTTAGATCGGCCCAATCTTCTGATAATTTATTCAAATTGCTTTTCACATTCATTCCCTCTCTGTTCTATTCCCAAATTGGTACTTCCCCGTTTCCAGCAAGCCGGTTATCATACCAAAAACTTTCCTTCATTCTTTCTGACGCCTTAAAGCCATTATTCATAAATACGCCAAACAGCAGATCCGCAAACGCTGTATCGTTCATTCTATTCTCACCAATCTGTTCTTGTTGAACATGTATCATATCCTTCATAAATTCCCGTATGCCTTCCACCATTTCATAACGGATATCAAAGTTCTCCTGGTTCCGCATTTTTTTCGCATACCGCTTATTTCCATACTCATCCATGTACTCAAACATCCCATTAGGAGCCGTAAAAAAGCTTCTATGAATGGCGCATATTTATAGATATTAGAGTTTTTTACATCACCCGTTTGAAAGCATCCTTTCATAATATTTGCTTCAAGAAACCTGTTTGTTTCTTCCAGGCATGCACAAAAATAATATCCTATTATTCTTCTATCCAATATTTTCCCTAAATAATATTGAGTAGTTCCATATAACAGGGAATCCACAATTGCAAAATCCGTTCTCAATCCTAACTCCGATAAATATTTTATATAATTTTTTCTTTCCTGCTCTGCCTCTTCCAGAATAGAATTAAAATAGCATTCTAATAATTCATCTTTCATCGATTCTGATTCTGAAAACACACTCCACTGCGTTTCACACAGTTTCTTATCTGTAATGTTTAAGCCAAAACGATCGTTCAGAAAATCTGCCGCCGTCCCTCTGTATGGAAACTGCAGCAATTCCCTGGCTTCCTGTATACTTCTAATTGATGCAGCCATTACTGCTCTGCGTGATATCTCCATATACACTGATTCCGGCGCATCTGCTTCATCTGTCAAACAACAGTATTCGTCAAACAACCCCGTAAGCAGATACCCTTCCCGCGCAAAAAAAGCCAGCTGATGTACATGATCTGATTTTGCCTGTCTAAGCAGCCATTGAAACAATTCACAGAGCAAATTCCCGAGCAGACAATATCCGGCATCTTTTTCATTTTTAAATACAACTTTCCCTTTTGTTTCATTTAGTGAAAATGGACTGTTAAATAATTTATATTCTATAAATCCAATCACAATCGAAGCACATAGAGATTGAATCTGTGGCACAATTATTTTTAAAGATGAATGTTGTAACAACACAGCAGGACTCCAAATCAGGCAGCTTTCAATTCCATATTTTTGTGGCTGATTACCGTCTGCATCTTCTTCATCTCCTATATGTATGGCTTTTCTGTCCTTCATAATACTCTGTGAACAGTATTTCCATAGCTCTCCTGATTCTTTTGACTTTCTCGTATCACAGGATATAATCAAATGACTTGAATCAACCTGGATACCTTTCTGCCTTAATAATTCACCAAGAATTTCTTTCGGATAATACATATCACTGATCAGGTATACCTCTTTTTCCTGGCAAATCTCCTGATACAATTTAACCATATCATGCCTTGGGCTAATAAAATATAATTCTGTTTCAAGTTCAAATGCTTTTGCCTTTTCCGTCAGTTCCTCATCCCATCCAGTCAGTTCCATTAGCTTTGTATAGATTTCATCAATGGAGGGATTATCAAGCACAGCAGATGCTCTCTTTCTCCATTCGACAAATGTTACCTTTTTTCCATATATTCTTTGAAGCTTACTTTCTACTATTAAAAAAACATCCATCGGAAGATAAAGCCTGCGCATTAACAGGGTATTAAAAATATCAAACGATACTACATCATACGCTTGGACTTTTTCCCTCAACTGCCGATATGATTTGGACCAGTAGGGCTCCTCCTGCTCAGACGCTTCAGAAAGAAATGCCTTTTTCCCATTGCGATAATAAACAGGAATATTCCAGTCACTGATTCGTTGGTAAATGGTATTCCAATAGCTTTCGGATGTGTTGATAATAATTAAATCAACTTGTTCTTCGACTTCTTTGCGGCTTAAGACTTTAACTCCATAAAACTCTTTGCCAATCATGGCCGGATCCCTATCCAGTAATCCCACAATATGATATCCCTGAAGACGCTCAAGCAGTGTAGCTGTCATTCGTCCCGTTCCATACAGTGCGATTTTCTTATCTCTTTTACTGTGAAAGTTTTTTGTGAATTCTTCTATTTCATAATCAAACTTTGTTTTTGTGTCAGCCATTATTGATTTATACCTGCCTTCTCATATATGCCTCTATCCGGTCCGCAATCCTTAAACTGGCTTTTCCGTCAAATGTCAGTTCTACCTTTTCCTCAAACGTTTTCATCTTTGACAGATAGTCCTCCATGTCAAATTTTAAAATCCGGCTTTCCAGTTCCTCGTTATTCTGCGCAACAGGATACGGCAGTATGACATCCATACCCGGAGTCATCTGTCGGTTATTTCTGATAATGGCATCGGAATCCGTTGTCATGTTCCAAAGCATGCTTCCTCTGTCATTAACATACTGCCCAATATCATCCGCATAAATGAAAACCGGCATATGCGCAAAGCTGGCATCCATGGCTGCGCTGGAATAATCCGTAATAAACGCATCCATCCCTGCCAGTATCTCATACATATCATCTTCTCTGCTTACATCAATCATCTTTCCCTCCAGCTGACTGTCACGGCAGTCTTCTGCTCTGGCTGCCAGCTGCGGATGAACCCGAACGCACAGATACCAGCTGCCGCCGAATCGCTGCTCCAGATTTTTAAGCATTCTCATAAAGTCCAGTGTCCATAGTTCCGAAAAGACAACTCTTCTGCCATTGACAGAGCCCTCCCGGAATGTTGGCGCAAACATAATAATCCTGGCATCTAAGGCAAGCCCATGCTTTTTGCGGAAACGTTCTTTGTATAAAGTCCGGTCACCATATAACACATCGCACCTTGGAGCCCCGTCCCACAGAAAATCACCGGAGTATACCATTCCTTTCGGAAACATTTCAGCGCACCATTTGGAATCAATAACAACGCCGTCAATCATATCCGAATCATTCCTGCTCACAAGGCACGCCATCTTTGAAAACTTACGGCCGCGCCAAAGACCAATACTTTTAAATCCAATCGTTCCATGCCATGTATTCACATAATATTGTTTTCTTCTTTTGCATGTGCCATATGGCTTCCGGTAGTTATCAATCCATATCCGGGAAGTCGATAGCCAGAATGCCCTGCTCCACAGCGTATTAGGGACCTTTTTTATGTAAGGCGGAAACTCTTTGGACAGATCATTTACAAACCATATGAATTCGTAGTTCGGATTCCGTTGATGCAATTCCTCTGCGATATATTTAGGATTACATCCAAATCCTCCTTTTCCCTCAAACGTACATATGGAAATCCGGTTGTTTCTAATCGGAAATATCCTGCACGCCACAAAACAGAGCTTGTTTCCTGCAGCTTTTAATTTCCGCCAGACTATGTACAAATTCTCCCGGCTCATTTTTACCATCCTTTTTCTCCATTCACATCCATTTGTGTTAATCCGCCATTCCTTCTGCAACGCGTTCATTTACCTCATCCCAGATACACTTCCGGCTCATTCAAAATCAGATCCGTAATCCCCAGTTCCTCCAGCCATTCCATCTTCAGCCTGGTTCCGGTAGATTTCTCCGGATACAGATGCCCCGACATCCAGGCCCGCACCGTATACCCCCGCAGCTGCTCTGCCGGCAAATCCATGGCCCTCCAGAATGGATGGAGCGCTGTTGCCCCGCATCCGCCCTTTAACTTATACATACAGTCGGAAATCCGTGTATCCAGTATCCCCAGTTCTGCCTCCGGATCAAGATAGTGAATCTTCTCCAGGGACCGCGCCCAAAAGGTTGAGTATACAACCGCGCCCTCCAGTCCCCTGTCATGGACCATATCTATAATCTTTTCCTCCATCCCGTCATATGGAAGGATGCTGTTCTTCAGTTCGATATTAAGCCGCAGTCCAGCCATCTTTCCCGGCTTTAATCCTGTCTTTGAGCCCGTGTCTGTTCCCGCCGCTGTTCCCGCCGCTGTTCCTGCCGCTACTCCTGTTCCCGACTCCGCTCCTGCCCCTGTTCCCGACTCTGCCTCTGCCTTCAACCTCTCCTCCAGCAGTTCAAAGACTTCCTCCATGGTCGGGATTACCTGGTGAGGATAACACCCTGCATCTATCTTCAGACGCTTTAATTCAGCCAATGTATAATCCCTGACCCAGCCGCTCCCATCCGTTGTCCGGTCCACCTTCTCGTCATGAATCACCACAATCTGCCCGTCTTTTGTCAGCTGAATATCCAGCTCGATTCCCGCAAGCCCCTGTAACTGCGCCGCCTTCTCAAAGGCAATCAGTGTATTCTCCGGGTAGCGCTGGCTGCAGCCTCTGTGTGCCCATAGTTTCATTCTCTGCTCTCCCATTATATAAGTCTCTCTGTTTCCATAAATCTACCCATAATATCTGCCAGGGCAATGGAATCCTCCGGCGTCAGTCCAACATTGCAGGAATCACAGAGTCCCCTGAAATCAATAGAATCCCTGGTTTCCCACACTTTTTTTCCCGCGCGCGCGCTGTTTTCCACTTCATTCACCCTGTCCGCAAATGCACGGATCTCATATCGCAGTCCATCCCCCAGAAAGGGTTCTGAATATTTCTCCACCTCCAGCGGATTTTCATAATGCACTTTCATATCCGTTGTTTTCCACCAGGGCGCTTCTGCCGTGGCGTATCCTTTTGTACCGGATATCATCAGCCTGCCTTCTGCTTTTACCCCAAGTCCGCAGATTGCGGTCGCCAGGGCTCCGGGATACCGGAAGGAAGCCTTTGTGAACACATCCAGTCCATTCTCTGCTTTTATGGACTCGAACCGCACATCTTCAAACCCATTGCCCAATAACTTGATAACCGGAAGCAGACAATAGCTTCCCAGCTCCGTAAAGCTTCCTCCGTACATCCTGTCGGTCAGTTCCCTGCTGTCTCCTGATTCCAGCTTTGTAAAACACGCCTCTACATAACGTATAGTTCCTATGGAGCCGCTTCGGGCTATTTCCAGTATTTTCCCGAATCCGGGACAGTATGCCGTCTTTATCCCTTCAAATAAGACGAGATTCTGTCTTTCTGCATATGCGAACAGCTCCTTCGCCTGTTCTCCTTTAAGAGCAAGAGGCTTTTCACACAATACATGCTTGCCATGTTCCAGGGCCGCCTTGATATAGGCTGCATGTGTTTCATGAGGGGAAGCTACATATACAAGGTCAACCCGCCGGAAGAAATCCGCCAAATCCCCGCAGGCATCAAGCCCCCATCTGGCTGCAAACCGTCCGGCGCTTTCCAGGTGAGGGTTATACACGGCCTGCACATGAATCCCGTCTGCAAAGCCTGCCTCCGGCATGAAACGGTTGGCAATCCTGCCTGTGCCGATTACGCCTGCTCTCTGTATACCCCTACCCGGTTCACTCTGCATAGATACACCGCCTTTCCTTTAATAGCGCTTCCTGCCGGTTACACCCTGCCTATCTGCTCCTCCTTCATCTTGCATCTTCTATGCGTGAAGCAAAGTATCTCCCAATCCCCGCAATCGTCCGAAGCACTTCTTCCTTCACACTTTCCGGAAAACTGTTCATGGAGGGGAACGTCTCAAAGTTCAGCACACCGTCATATCCTGTCTCCCGAAGCCCCGCAAGCATCCCCTCCCAGTCAAATCCGTCCCCTGCCTTTCTTCCGAATGTGTAGGGAATCTGATGCAGGTCCTCTATTCCGTCATTTTCGTGAAGATGCAGGATCTTAATCCTGCGCCCCAGCCGCAGGACCGTTTCATAGGGCGGCCGCTTCACCAGGTTTAAATGACCGGTGTCCAGGCAGAATCCAAACCGTTCCTCACCCGCTTCCTCGTTCAGGCTGTCAATATACCGCACAGCCTCCTCCGGCGCGGAGCATACCCCCTCCACCAGCCTGCCGCCCACAGATTCATACAGGTTCTCCAGGCATATGGTCACATTATGTTCCCTGGCCGGTTGGATCAGCTTCTTAAAAAACGTCAGGTTCTGCCTTCTCTCTTCCCGGCAGGTTTGTCTGTACTGCATCTTAAAGGGATGAATGACCACATAGGGAATCCCCAGAAATCCCGCGATTTCCAGGCATTTGGGAGTCACTGTTTCTATCATAATCCGGTTCTGCTCCTCCCTTCCCAGCACCCATACCGGGTACGGGGCATGCATCTGGGACCAGGAAAGGCCGTATTGTTCAGCTCCTTCCTGATAGGAGGTAAAATATTGCCGCAGCTCTTCCATACTCTGTTCAAAAAAGCGGTTCATCTCCCCCTGGTAAAGCTCTGAATTTTTCAGAAACACATCCAGATTCAGGTCAATGCAGTCAAATCCGGCTTTCTTAATCCGTTCAAATCCGGTCTCCAAATCCAATAACTCACTGTCCAGGATTCCTTTGGACTGCACTCCTATCTTCAACATACGCCTGCTCCCTTTTTTTCAACGAGATTCTGATATCTGAAAAAATATTTATCGTCATATCTTCGCCATCTTATGCCCATAGCATCCAGCTGCTTTTCAATGCTTGCATGGTACATGTTGCAGATTAAGACAAATGGCGGATGTTCTTTGTCTTCCAAAAGCACAGACGGAGGCCATATGCCCACGTTCTCCCGCATACCGCCCCACAGCGTTTCATTGTTATCAACAATAAAGGACGGCGGATATGCATCCCCCCAGACTTCCATATAGTTATGGAACATTCTCCCTGCGCCGAACAGCACCAGGCCCCCCGCCTTCCCCTCTTCTTCTGAATCTGCTTCCGGCCGCTCCGCCTTTAACGTTTTCTTTAAATATTCCTCCAGCTCCAGAATCCCTTCCCATTCCAGGGCCACAGCGGATAGCAGACGGTACCAGCCCGGCCGCAGACAGGCGGGGGTTACTTCAAAAAGACCGGCAATATCATAAACAACCGGACCCTTAAACCCACACATGGCCAGGGCACCTATGATACCGTACCAGTCTGTTGACAGTTCTCCTCTTCCTCTTGTAAATGTATACGGCATCTGGCACTGTCTGGTTCTTCCGTCGTTATCGCCCGCGTGCAGCAGACCGATCCGATGCCCCAGGTGTTCAATCATGCCGCACAGATTCTTACCCAGCAGGTTCCCGCTGCCCGTGTCGAGACAGGCGCCGAAGCATTCGGTTCTGGCTTCCCGGTTCAGCCGGTCAATTGTTTCTGCCAGGAAAGATACTTCGGAATACGCATTGTCAATATATACCTTTAGACCGGTGGATTTTATCTGTTCCAGGCATTTTCCCAATATGCCGTACAGGCCCGCCCCGTCATTGGTTCCATCGGCTCCAACAGCTTCAACAACTTCAATTACCAGATACGAAGCGTTTAACTCAGATGCCAGGTCTATGGCCTCTGAAAGTTGACCGCATTCCACGGCATCCGATGATATGGACAGGCCGGTCATCTGACCGTTGGCCCCCGGAGTTCCCGGCCGCGCGCCTTCCATCTCCGTTTCCCGCCCAAACACATATTCCACCAGTCCAAAACCCGTATCCCTGATCTGGCGGATATCCATTCCATCCTGATACCGTATTCCTCTTATCATACCTCTGCTCCCTGCCTTACTGATGTCATTTCGTGTGCCGCCTCCGACGCAATCTCCGGCCCAGCCCCCGATGCCGCCTTTGGCGCAGTCTCCGCCCTTCCCCGTTTCTCCCGCTGTCCTCTCCTCTGCTTCATAAACGCCTCTGTCACCCTGGCCATGGCAGTGCACTCCTCCGGCGTCAGCTTAAAATGGCATAAATCCGGATTGTTAATCTTGGACACAAATTCGCTGATTTCATAGCGCAGCCCGTCTCCCTGGAAGTTTGGCTCAAACCGTTCTATCACACTGGGATCCTCATAGCGTATCTCAAACCTTCTGGTCAGCCACCATGGGGACTGGGCCAGGATGTATCCCTTTGTGCCGGCCACCACCAGCTGGCCCTCGGATTTGACGCCCACGCCGGCCTTGGCAAGCCCCAGGCCGTTTTTGTATCTGAACTGGATTTTGGTATAAAGGTCAATGCCGTTTTCCGCCGGTATACTGTCTATCCTTATATCCTCAAAATCCGTTCCCAGAAGCTTGATCACCGGAAGCAGGGCGTAACCGCCAAATTCCAGGAACGCGCCTCCGTATCTCTCATCCGTCATCTCCCTGGCAAATGTGTCCGCTATCCTGGAAAAGCAGGCTTCCACATCCCGTATCTCTCCAATCTTCCCGCTTTTAGCCACATTAACTAACTGCTGAAAACCGGGGCAGTAGGCTGCCTTGATGCCTTCCATCAGAACGCAGTGCTTCTCCCTGGCCAGCTGGTATAGCTCCACGGTCTCCGCCTCGGTAAAGGTCATGGGTTTCTCACACAGCACATGGACCCCGTGCTCCAGGGCCCGCTTGGCGTAGTCGTAGTGAGTCTCATGGGGCGATGCGATATACACCGCGTCCACCTTGCCGAGAAATGTTTCATAGTCCTTTGTGTAGCATCTTATCCTGCATTTCCTTGAAAAAGCCTGGGCGCTCTCCTTCTCCGGGTTATATGCGCATATGATGTTGATTCCGCTGACGAACTTGGCTTCGCCCACAAACCTGGGTGCAATGCGCCCCGTGCCGATGATGCCTGTCTTCACAATCCGGAATCGGTTCTTGCGCAGCTGGGTGGACGAAATATCCGGGGTCCGGTCCAGATATACCACATTGCAAAAGACCTTAAGATAATCAAAGGTCCCCACCCAGTCCGAGCCCACCGTGAAAGTGTCCACGCCGTAGCGCTGGATATCTTCAATTTTCTGTCCTTCGTGGTCCTCTATGATGATTTCATCCGCAAATCCGGTCTGTCTCACATTGTCAATGCGCTCCAAGATGGGGTCAATCACATTGACCTTACCTCTTATCTCATCAAAATGCTCCGTGGTCACGCCTACAATCAGGTAATCCCCCAACGCCCTGGCGCGCTCCAATAATTTGTAATGCCCTTCATGGAACAGGTCGAACGTGCCATATGTAATCACCTTTTTCATACGTAATCAATCCCTTTCCGCTTACCTATGTACTCATATCGGCGCGTTTCGGCAAAATATAATATTTCATCTGCATAAACCTAAATTAACTCCGTCACCCGCACCCCATCAGGCAGTTCCTTTAAGCAGCAGACATACCCGCTGCCCTGGTTTTGTATGTCCAGCAAGTCAAAAATATTGTGAACCGGCACACAGGCATGGTTCTCCTGCTGTTCAAACCAGTACAGCCTGCATACCGCCATGGAACCGGCCGGCCTGGCGCAGGACTCATCATTTTCAAATATGGTGGCAAGGGCCTTCTTAAGTACCTCCACATCCTCATGGCTCACCCCATTCTTATCCGCATAAAACGGATTGACCGAGCCCTTTACCACATACAGTCCCTGCTCCACAATGCTCTTTGAGCCCATGGTATCGGAGGATTTGCCTTTGGCGCTGCCTTTGTCCTCACCGTTTGTGCTCTTGGTGATATGGATATCCTTAATCACCACCGGCTCCACGGATGTGCCATGGCATACGGTCACGGCCCCATGGACAGAAGCGCTGGCAGCGGCCTTGACCCCGGAAAAAGCGAATATCTGTCCGAACAGCCGCACATCCAGCCAGGTCCCGCAAGCCATGCGCAGACCTTCTTTCTGCGACCTTCCATCCTTAAGGGCATTAAAAATGTCCTTTCTGGCAGCCAGGCGTTCCGCCAGGGAACTGTACCCGTCCACACAAAGGCTGTCAGACTGGACAAATACAGGCAGACCCATGTGGATGAACCGGTTGCGTATTTTTCGGCGGATACATTCTCCTGTTACTTCCCCGTATCCGTTGTCGTTGGTCCTTGGGCGGTTTCCCTCCAGCGGATCCCCGTTTGGGTTTGCATTGTCCACACTGAATACCATGATGAAATCCTGTCTGTTCATAAATCTATCCCATTTCCTTCCTGATCGCATAATCATACTGTATAAAATATAGCTGCTGGGAGCTGAACCCTGTCAGGTAAGCACTTCCCAACGGTTCATCGGCATCAGCCTGCCCTGCGGCCATGGCTTCCACTTGTTCCATAAGCCTGCACGCATGCTGTCCCCTCCTCATTCTGTTGGCTTTGTAAAGGTATGGAGTAAGCCGTCTCCGGATTATGCCCCAGTATCTACCCGGAGACCGGGAAAACATCTGCATGTATCCGCACACGCCTGATATGCACCCTTCTCTGGCCTCCTGGAAATATAGCCTCTCGATGTAATCGGCAATGGCCAGCAGACGGCCCCAAAGATAACTGCGGTCCGTATTTAATTTATCCAGCATGATGCTTTCCCCTGCCGCGTCCCGGTTAAGAAGGGCGCACGTAACCTGTAAGACCATCATCCAATGGCTGCGTTCACGGAACATACAGGGATTTCCCGCCCTGCGGATAAGATTGGCCATAATGTCTGACGGCATGGGCTGAGCAGATAATATAACGGAAACCACACGGTTGACCTGACGGGCAAATACTGTTTTATCCACAACCGTAAGTACGCCCCCATATTCGGTTCCATAAGCAGCAATCACCACGTCCGGCGCCGAGGGTGCGCCTGTAAATGCTCTTTTTCCCGTCGTAAACTGCCAGCAGGCAGTCCGGTGCCATTGTTTAAGCCGCCGGCAGATAACATCTGCCGGCATTTCCGCGTAATCGAGAATCGCCAGCCTGCCTTTATAGTTCTGCTTGTTGGGTGCGTCTAACACCAGCATATGGAACATTCTGTGATCCGTAAGGACTTCTGAAAAACACACATCCAGATGTCTCTGGTATGCATCCCTTCCGGCAAAAAACCTGTATTCATGTTTCCCCTGAATATCAGGTGTATTTGCAAACAAATCAAAGGCCAGGGGATTGCCGTCCGCATCCCAGCACACGCGGATATTGCTCCCGAACACACGTCCCTGGCGTTTGATTATCCAGCTTAAAGCGCAGTGAGCCTTAAAGCTTGTGACCAGGCCGATGGACACCGCATCAATCCCTTCCCGGAACCAGTCTCTGGAATAGACAATGCTTCCATTTTCATTGGAGGAAATAAGCTTAGCCCAGTCTGAACTCCCCCGTATACCATTAGTATGTTTTCCGGTACAAACCGTATATTCTCCTGTTACATAGCAGATATCCTTCTTTCCCTGCTCCATCACAAATGCAGTGTAGTACGAGATCCAGCTTTGAAACAGTTCCCTGTTTTTCCATGTCTCTGCCGCATACCCTTCCTCTGCCTCCTGATCCATCACCCTGAATCTGACCACGCAGGACAAAATATCCCTGCCTGCCACTTTCTTCTTCTCGTCAATGGTACCGTCCTCCTCTGGTATGATGACCTTGGACGCGATCAAGTCAGAGGCTGTCCGTTTCCGGTTCAGGTATTGCCTTACCGCTTTTAACTGTGGAACCGCGTAAGTGCTTAGGCTCCAGGCAGCAAGCAGCTGCTCATGTGCACTGCACCGCTTCTGTATATCCAGAACCATCTGTTTGTCCTGTATATAGGAGCCTGCATCCCTCATAAGATACACCAGTTTGTCATTTAGCGGATTAGGCGGCGGCTCCGGACCAGACCGGCTGGCTGATTCCACCGTGGAGGGAACAATTGTATATACCTCATCCTTCCTGATATCCAATACACATGCATCCAGAAAGTTCCCCTGCATATCAATTGTCACGGTTATATGCGCCGTCAGATATGTATGGAACAAAGGCAGAAGCACTGCATCCGTATCCTCCCTCTTTGCACCAGCCCGGGAAGACTGGCTGTCATATACTCCGGCCAGGCTCTGCAATAAATTCATCTGCTAATCCCCTCCTGCCCTGCATGTTCTGGTAATGCACTCTTCCTGATCCGGAAAACAGATTACACCCTGATGCATCCTGTAAGGCGCCAGACGGATTACGCCCTTTTCAAAATCCCTGCTGTGGACCATAACTCCAAAGTCCATATCCACAGCGTCATAATATCCTTCCCCATCCCCAAAGAGACATGGTCTGACATATGCGAAGCATTCTGTGATTCCCAGGTGGACCGGCAGCTTCCCTCCCCGTCTGAGCCACCGCAGCATGGATTCATAGTGCTTTGCAACGTTGCGGTCCGAGGCATACCGCTCACTTCCCCAGGCCAGCTCAACCTCAATCTGGTAACATACATCCCGCAGGTAACTGTAATACCCCAAATCCTTCCCTCCTGTCTTATAAACAGGCAGGAGCTTGCTCCTTGACTGGTACCGGATGGGATTCAGGATCCTAATCCGCAGCGGTTTCCACTTTATGGACGGCTTCCAGTAAATGCTTTCCGTCAATCCCGTAACAGCTGAACAGGTAGGAACCGGATATGAATGCAAATCCCCGCCAGTTTTGGTCATTGGATTGGTAAACAGCGCATATTCTCCTCTTACCTCGTAGCATATTCTTGGCATACCCCGTTCCTGGGAAGGGATTATTTTTTTATCGCTCAAAAAATCACCTCGTCAGCCATGGTGTGTTCATCACCATGGTTTTATCTATCATATATACTAGGATTCATCTGCAGGCAGGGTTCCGGTTATGGTGTGGTTATGGTATGATAAGGCACCGTTCCAGAAAGCAGGAACATAGAAAGCGGAACCCTGTGCAATGCGGGACAGCTCATATATCTGGTGTAAGCTGGGTAGTCCTTCAATCCTCATACGCCGTCAAGGCTATGTAAACTTCATTATCCGTGTATTGGTATATCTCTCATATATGCTAACTTCAATCCTCACAGCCGTTAAAGGCTGTGTTTCCGTAATTACTTACTGTTTTCATGGTTTACCATTTGTCATATATCAGCTTTATCTCTGCATTATATTCTTCTTCCTGCTTTCCATGGGTCTGCCTTTAATATAGAACCTATTTATTTTTATCGGCGGTAATGGTTAAAATATAATAGTTTTAATTGTACAAGGTTTATTTTTACTTCCAGCCGGTCCAAGAAGGTATGTTCCAAACAATCGGATTAAAAAAACTGACCCACGGAATCTATGTTCCGCGAGTCAGTCTTCGCAACTATATATACAACTAAAACCACCACCCTGCCGTCTCTGAAGGGTTTCATCCTGCGTGTCACACCAATAATGCAGTCATAACCGAATGTTCCATATCGTCAATATTATAAACATGCTCCATCACTTCAAAGGTTTCCCGCAGATTCCCTCTGGCACTTTTCCAGCCAATGCCATCTGTAAACCACACAAAGGAAAATCCTTCGATTGTGTCCGCCTCCTGGGAAAGCATTTTATAGCTTCTGGCGGTTTCATTCAGCTTCGAGCCCCCGCTGCTGTAAAAATTCGTTTCAACCGCATAAATCATGGACTCTGTTTTTACCACGAAGTCAAAACGCTTTGCGGCCTTGCCCTCGTTGGATAAAGCGGACAAATCAATATCCCATTTATTCTCAATATCCTTCAGGTACATTTCTTTAAAATAATTCTCATCCTTCGTAAATCCTGCGGCAATGATATATTGCTCCACCAGATCTTCCATCTGGTGCCCGCCCCGGTTCTTACGGCCATTGGAGTCAAGTCCTGTCTCAATCCCCAGCGCATAGTCAACCAGATTGTTTACCAGATGCTTCTGCAGCAGGTCAAACAATCCTGTTTTTCTCATGAATATCTTATATTGCTCCATATCATAATTCATTGTTTTAAAATTATACTTAAATGCGCCGTTCTCATCCTGGGCATAGATTTCGTTGCTCCGCACAGCCAGAAGCAGTGGAATACAGGACAGGGTTTCCGGATATTTTGTTATTATTTTTTCAAAATCATCTTCTATATTCACAGAACCTATCAGTGAATTTAGTATGTTTAACTCGATTTTTATATCCTCCACATTGCGGACTACCTTGTCAAAATCTATGTAATACCGGTACCCTGAAATACTTGCCCGGAATTTACTAAGCCATGCGTCAAAATCTCTTTTTACCACTCCAGCGCCTCCTGTATCTGATCCAAACGTCTTTTCGCTATATCCAGATATTCTTCGTTATTGTCAATTCCAATAAACTGCCTTCCGTACTTTCCGGACACCACCCCGGTTGTCCCGGAACCGCAAAACGGATCCAGTACCACGTCCCCCTTTTTTGTGGACGCCAAAATAATCCGTTCCAGTAAATACTCCGGTTTTTGCGTGGGATGCCTGCCGGCCCACTTTTCCGACGGCCTGGTGAGGCTTCCCTCCCACACATCCTTCATCTGTTTCCCGCCGTTCATTTGCTTCATCTGCTCATAGTTAAACATGTGCCTGGCCTTCTTTTCATCCTTCCTGGCCCACAGAATCGTCTCTGTGGAATGGGTGAAGCAGCGGCAGGCCAAATTGGGCGGCGGGTTTGTTTTCTTCCAGGTAATATTATTGATTATCTTATACCGCTCCTGCTGAAGCGCCATTCCGATTGAATAAATATTGTGCAGGGTACCGGATATCCATATGGTTCCGCCGGGCTTCAGCACCCTTCTGCACATGCGGATCCACCTGCGGTTGAAAGCATGGTTTTCCTTAAAATCCCCGCCCTCATCCCAGGACGCCTTGTTGACTGATACCATTCTTCCCCCTTGGCAGGTTATGCCGTTATTGCTCAGAAAATATGGCGGATCTGCAAATATCATATCAACACTTTCCGGCTTCATTTTCCGCAGCAGCTCAAGACAGTCTCCCAGATAAAGCCTTTTTGTATCAGTCCCATAATATGCCTGGATTTTTCCCCGCATCAGCTCTTCCATAGATATACCTCTAATAATTCGTAATGATGATCTCCTGACCCACCCGGTTCTTTGCGTCAGAATTTATCATACGCTTTACATCCACCACCACTTTGTTGAAATCTGCATATAACTGATTGATAAAATCTGTGTTGTGATTGGTCAGCATACAGTAGCATCCCCGTTCTGTAAGCTCTCTGAACACGTCAGCCAGACGTCTGTGGCTTTCAATGTCAAAGCCCTCCTTTGTGTAAGACTCAAAGGACGTTGGATTCAAGGGGGCGTAGGGACTGTCTATAAAAACAAAATCACCCTTCTCTGCCAAATCACAGGCATTCTGAAAATCGCCTTTCATAATCTTCACCTTCTGAAGGCTTTGTGATACAGCCATGATACTTTCTTTGCTGCATGATTCCCTCACACTGTTATTATACGGTACATTAAACAGGCCTCTTCCGTTTACCCTGTAAAGACCGTTAAAGCAGTGTTTGTTGAGGAACACGAATAAAACAGCTAATTCCATATCGTATTCCGCCCGCATCATTTTATCATTATAGTTTTCCCGGACTTTATAATAATACTCTTTTCCTCCATCTGCTATTCTTTTATCATACTCTGAAATAGCATCGGCAAATTCTTCTGGTGAAATTTTTATCTGCAGGTAGGCATTGATCAATGATTCATTTATATCATTAATAATGGATTTTTCCGGCTGCAAATCAAAATATACTGCACCGCCGCCCACAAATGGTTCCATATATCCATTAAAATGTTTTGGCAGTCTCGCTTTTATTTGTTCAAGTAATTGTCTTTTGCCGCCCGCCCATTTCACAAATGGCTGTGCACTGATTTCCGTCATCGTGTTTCCTTTCACCCATAAAATCATAACATTTATGATTCATTATAAGTGAAAGTTAAATAAAACACAACCTGCAACTGCCTTCTTTCGGAAAACAAAAATACCCGGGCAAAAATGCACCGGAGAATATTTCCCTGAATTTAGCAAATACTATTTTATGTCAGATTAAATCCAACCGATTGAAGGATAAAAGGAGAAAGAGATTATGAACAAAAATATGCGTACATGGGTCATCGGAATCTGCGTGGCCCTGGTCATCATCGTGGCCGTGGCGGCTGCGTTTGCCAACAACCGCAGCGGCTCTGATGCCGGACAGACCTCTGAAAGCCAGACAGAAAGCGCCTCTGCGTCCGCGGCGTCACAGACGGAAACAGAAACAGGTTCCGGGGAACAGGCATCCTCAAATTCCGGCAATGCTGCCGACCACAGCGGACATAACGGACATATGAACGCTTCCGGAGACGACCTGAGCCGTTACCTGACCGAACAGGATTCTATCATGATGAATATGATGGAGGATATGGTCATCCGCGAAAAATCAGGAAATGCTTCCCTGGACTTTTTAAGGGGCATGATTCCCCACCACGAGGCAGCTATCAAGATGTCTGAGAGCTATCTGAACTACCAAGGAAAAAGCGATGAGCTAAAAACCATTGCCCAGGATATCATAACCGCCCAGAAGGATGAACTAAAACAGATGAACGAGCTGGTTAAAACGTATGAAACGGACGGAAAAAAGGATCAGACAAAGGAGGACGCTTATCTGGAGCAGTACAGCAAAATGTTTGCCGATGACTCCATGTCCCACCACATGGATACCTCAGATGTTGACAGTCTGGACCAGGCCTTTGCAGAGGGCATGATTATGCATCATCAGATGGCTGTGGATATGGCCAGGGATATCCTGGAGTATACAGACTATGAAGAGATACGCACCATGGCCCAGAATATTATAGATGTGCAGGAGAAGGAAATTGCCCAGATGGAAAAGATCCTGAACGATCAGCAGGAATCCCAGCCGGAATAAACAGGAATAAAACATCGTAAACAGGATTCTCCAATTGACACCCGCCCTCCCCCATGCTATAATCTCCCCATAAAAATCCCACCCATCCGCAGTCCGGACACAGGCTGGATTTTTGCCGCCGGGTAAAAATATCAGCGTCAGGCTTTCTATCGTCAGGCCCAGGAGCAATACGAATCAGGAATCCCATTCCTCATCCGCTCCAGAAGATAGAAGGTACTGGCGCTTTTTGTGTTTCGGAGGATGCCGGAAGGTATGGGAACCGTTCAGGAGGTCACCATGCAGAACAACTATGCAGAACAAACATCGTGCTTAAAAGAATTTGCCAGATACACCTCGTTAAACGTACTGGGAATGATTGGTCTTTCCTGCTATATACTGGCAGACACCTTCTTTGTCGCCAAAGGTCTGGGAACCAGCGGTCTTGCAGCCCTGAACCTGGCCATCCCCGTCTACAGCTTTATCCACGGTACCGGACTCATGTTCGGAATCGGCGGTGCCACCAAATTCTCCATCAGCCGCAAATCAGGGCTATCGGATCTGATTTTTACAAACACCCTGTTTTTCGCCGGATTTACGGCCCTTTTGTTCTTCCTGGCCGGACTTTTCCTGTCCCCGCAGATTACAGCGCTTCTGGGCGCTGACAGCCAGGTGGCCGCAATGACCCAGACCTACCTGAAAATGATACTGCTCTTTGCCCCGGCCTTTATTCTCAATGATATCCTGGTCTGTTTCGTGAGGAATGACGGAAATCCCAGGCTTTCCATGCTTGCCATGTTGGGAGGAAGCATAGCCAATATCCTGTTGGACTATGTCTTTATTTTTCCTCTGGGCATGGGCATATTCGGCGCCGTACTGGCTACCGGGCTGGCGCCCCTTATCAGTATAGCCATCA
>OGYT01000094.1_pt1 | contig 62834 bp, 63 predicted proteins | sample 1576631 | NCBI WGS metagenome assembly OGYT01 (sample SAMEA3541588, study PRJEB24748) | human gut metagenome | biome: human gut; feature: human-associated habitat; material: faeces | place: China | collected 2012
GTTCCGGGAAATATAGGCGGCTTTACAACCGAGCGTCTGATCCGTGCCAGTGCATATGGAATCATGGAGCCTGTGGCAGAAATCGGAGATACCGTAGAAAAAGGCCAGCTTGTTGCCAGGACCGGGAAGCAGCCGGTCTATGCAAAGATGAGCGGAATTGTCCGCGGAATGCTCCAGAAGGATGTACAGGTCACAGAAGGATTGAAGATCGGAGACATTGATGCCAGATGTGAACCAGAGCATTGTGTTACAATCTCGGACAAAGCAAGGGCAGTCGGAGGCGGTGTGCTGGAAGCGGTATCTCTGTTTGGACAGATCTATGGAAATTATGGAGTGGCACTTCTGGCAGCAGGGGAAGCAAAACGGTTTGGAAGTGACAAGTTGTCGGAAAAATTTCAGGGAATCCCTCTTTATCGGCATGCACTTGAGAAGCTGGAAGCATTTTCGGGACTTTCCAGGGTGGTCGTGACCGCAAGAGAAGCACTGGCAGAAGAAGCGCAGCGCCTGGGGATCCATATTGTAGAGAACAGACAGCCGGAACAGGGAATTTCACATTCTGTCAGTTTGGCGCTGCAGGAACTGCTCTCACAAAATCCAGACCTGGAGGGTGTGTTGTTTCTGGTCTGCGATCAGCCGGGAATCCAGGCTGCTACAATCCAGAAGATTTTAAACGAGGGATGCCTTCATAAAAACAGCATTGTCTGTGCCGGATATGATGGAATGCGCGGAAATCCGGTATTGTGGGGAAGCACGTATTTTCAGGAGCTTATGCATCTGACCGGGGATACGGGCGGCAGACAGCTGATGAAGCAATATGAAGAGAAGATCCGGATCGTGGAGTGTGCGCCGGAAGAATTAAAAGACATTGACAGGAGAGAAGACATGACGGAATAAAACGGGGAGTACCCCAAAGGAGGTTTTCATATGCTGATGGTTCATGTAAATGGAAAAGATTATGAGGTGGAGCAGGATACGAAGCTGATGCGGTTTCTTCGGGATGATTTAAGGCTTACTTCAGTAAAGGACGGATGCAGCCAGGGCGCGTGCGGAACCTGCACGGTGCTGGTGGATGGAAAAGCCACAAAGGCATGTATTCCAATGCTTTCCAAGCTGCAGGGAAAATCTGTAGTCACAGTGGAAGGGCTGAGTGAACGGGAGAAAGAAGTTTATGCATATGCATTTGCAAAGGTCGGCGCGGTGCAGTGCGGATTCTGCATTCCGGGCATGGTGATGTGCGCCAAGGGGCTTCTGGATCAGAATCCGGATCCGAGCCGTGTTGAGGCGGCGGCAACCATTCGGAATAATATCTGCCGCTGTACCGGATATCAAAAGATCATCGAGGCGATCCTGCTCTCAGCAAAGATGTTTCGGGAAGATCTTCCGGCCAAAGAGAACAGCGGCGTGGTCTCTGTCGGGGCACCGATCCTGCGTGTGGATGCAAAGGAGAAAGTTCTTGGAACCGGGCAGTATCCGGATGATGTGTATCTGGATGATATGATCTATGCCAGTGCGGTGCGCTCCGAATATCCAAGAGCAAAAGTGCTGGCGATCCATACAGAGAAGGTATTGGAATTAGAAGGTGTGATCGGAGTATATACGGCGGATGATATTCCGGGTTCTGTGAAGGTGGGACATCTGAAACCGGACTGGGATACAATGATCCCGGTCGGACATGTGACACATTATCTGGGAGATGCCATTTGTCTGATCGCAGCAGAGACACCGGAGATTCTGGAACGTGCAAAGGCATTGGTAAAGGTGGATTACGAAGTGCTGCAACCGGTGCTGGATCCGTTTGAAGCATTAAAAGAGGACGCACCCCGCATTCATCCGGGAATCCAGCCGGATGGAAATGTACTCGCCCATGAGCATCTGGTCAGAGGAAATGCAGAAGAAGTGATCGCCAACTCGAAATATAAAGTGACCAGACATTATGAAACTCCGTGGACGGAACATGCCTTTTTGGAGCCGGAGTGTGCAGTGGCCATGCCGTTTGATGACGGAGTATTTATCTATTCTTCGGATCAGGGAACCTACGATACCCAGCACGAATGCAGTATGATGCTTGGACTTCCGCCGGAAAAAGTGATTGTGGAAAACAAGCTGGTAGGCGGCGGATTTGGTGGAAAAGAGGATGTCAGTGTACAGCATCATGCCGCACTGGTGGCATACCTGACAAAGCGTCCGGTTAAAGTAAAGCTGTCCAGACAGGAAAGTATCACCGTGCATCCCAAACGGCATCCGATGTGGATGGATATTACCACAGCATGTGATGAGAACGGATATCTGACTGCAATGAAAGCTGTAGTTGTATCGGATACAGGTGCGTATGCATCTCTGGGCGGACCGGTTCTGCAAAGAGCCTGTACCCATGCGGCAGGGCCTTACAATTTCCAGACCATTGACATTGACGGAAAAGCCGTGTATACCAACAATCCGCCGGCTGGAGCATTTCGCGGATTCGGCGTGACACAGACCTGTTTTGGAGCAGAACGGAATCTGGATCTGCTGGCGGAGATGGTGGGAATCTCTCCATGGGAGATCCGATATCGGAATGCGGTGCGGCCCGGACAGGTGCTTCCAAACGGACAGATCGCAGATGCCTCTACAGGAATTGCAGAGACACTGGAGGCTGTCAAAGAGATTTATGAACAGGCGCCGTATGCAGGAATCGCCTGTGCGATGAAAAATGCCGGTGTAGGCGTGGGGCTGCCGGACTGGGGAAGATGCCGTCTGCTGGTGCAGAATAAAATGGTACAGATTCATGCGGGAGCTTCCTGTATCGGTCAGGGACTTGGAACAGTCCTGACACAGGTGGTTTCGCAGACCGCTCAGATTCCGGTGGAGCAGATTTGGTACTGTCCTGCAAACACATCCAATTCTCCGGATTCCGGAACGACATCCGGTTCCAGACAGACATTGATCACAGGAGAAGCGGCAAAACGGGCCTGTGAAAAATTGTGTGAAGATTTAAAGACACATTCACTTCAGGAACTGGAAGGAAAGGAATACTACGGAGAATATCTTGCAAAGACGGATAAAATGGGCAGTGATGTTCCGAATCCGGTTTCTCATGTGGCATATGGATATGCAACACAGGTCTGTATTTTGAATGAAGATGGAACGATTCAGAAAATGGTGGCAGCCCATGATGTGGGGAAAGCCGTAAATCCAATCAGTGTGGAAGGCCAGATTGAGGGCGGTGTTGTCATGGGAATGGGATATGCACTGACAGAACAGTATGAGATCAAGGAAGGGCGTCCGGTTTCCAGATTTGGAACACTGGGATTGTTCCGGGCAGATAAGGTGCCGCATATTGAGTCCATGATCATCGAGAAAACAGGAGTAGAACCGGGATACGGTGCAATCGGAATTGGAGAGATCACATCAATCCCGACAGCTCCGGCGATCACGGGAGCCTATTATAAACTGACTGGTGAGTTCCAGACGAAGCTGCCGCTTCATGGAACACCGTATGAAAAGAAAAAGAAATAAAGAAGAAATGAGCAGGCGCTGATTTCTCAGGAGATTCAACGCCTGCGCGATTTACACATCAAGTTGTTTTTGAAAATAACTTGATGTATAATAAAAGAAAAACACAAAACGAGGAGGTATGAGATGAAACGAAGAAAAATCTGGAGTATTCTGGCACTGGCAGCATTGACAGGTTCCCTGCTTGCAGGATGCGGAGAAGTAAAAACAGAAGAACAGACAAAAGAAACAAAGCAGGAGGAAAAACCGGCAGAATTACTGGTGGCTGCTGCAGCGAGTCTGGAATATTCTTATGAAGAAGAACTGCTTCCTATGTTTGAAAAGGAAAATCCGAATATTACCGTAAAAGGCACCTATGACAGTTCGGGAAAATTACAGACACAGATCGAAGAGGGGATTGAGGCAGATGTCTTTATGTCAGCGGCGACGAAGCAGATGAATGCGCTGACGGAGCAGGGATTGGTGGAGAAGGACTCTGTGGTAGATCTTCTTCAGAATCAGATCGTACTGATCACAGCAGCAGATTCTACGCTGGATCTGCAGAACTTTGAGGATATTACCAAAGCAAATGTGATCGCAATCGGAGATCCGGAAAGTGTTCCGGTAGGACAGTATTCGAAAGAAGTGCTGACCAATCTGGGAATCTGGGATATAGTGTCTGCAAAGGCAAGTCTCGGAACCAATGTTACAGAAGTTTTAAAATGGGTAGAAGAGGGCAGTGCAGACGCCGGAATCGTGTATGCGACAGATGCAGCGACTACAGATAAGGTGAAAGTAGTGGCAGAAGCACCGAAAGACAGTCTGGCAGAGCCTGCAATTTATCCGGTCGGCGTGGTAAGCGCATCGAAGCATAAAGATGCAGCGGAAAAATTTGTAGAGTTTTTACAGTCCGAAGAGGCACTGAAAGTATTTGAATCCTACGGTTTTCAGAAGAATGCAGAGTAACTGGGGAAGGAGAGCACATGGAGATTTCACCGATCATTGTTTCTATGAAAACGGCTTCTGTGTCCATTGTGATCACTTTTTTTCTGGGACTGGCAGCCGCATATGGCGTGGAGCGTATCCGCAGCAGAAAGCTGCAGCTGGTCTGTGACGGTATTCTGACGCTTCCTCTTGTCCTGCCGCCTACGGTGGCAGGATTTTTCCTGTTGTACATCTTTGGGGTAAAACGCCCGGTGGGGAGATTTTTTCTGGAATTTTTCGGGACAAAGATTGCATTTTCATGGCAGGCAACAGTATTGGCAGCAGTGGCGATTTCGTTCCCTTTGATGTACCGTTCGGCAAGAGGAGCGCTGCAGCAGGTAGATGAAAACCTCCTTTATGCAGGCAGGACGCTTGGGATGTCCGAATGGTGCATTTTCTGGAAAGTATGGTTTCCAAACGCTATGTCCGGAATTTTGTCAGGCGGAATCCTTGCATTTGCAAGAGGATTAGGAGAGTTTGGAGCAACTGCCATGATCGCAGGAAATATTGCAGGAGAGACCAGAACGCTTCCGCTTGCAGTATATTCCGCGGTGTCAGCCGGAAATATGGAAGAAGCGTATCAGTATGTGTGGATTCTGGTGATCATTTCATTCCTGGTAGTGACAGGAATGAATGCAGTCACGCACGGATTTCAGAAATTTAGCCGGAGGTAGTACAGATGAACGTATTAGAAGTGAATTTTGAGAAAAAACTCAAGAACTTTCCCCTGCATATACAATTTCAGGCAGAAGGCGGATGTATCGGGATTCTGGGAGCTTCAGGCTGCGGAAAAAGTATGACATTCAAAGCGATTGCCGGAATCGAGACACCCGATTCGGGAAAAATCTGCCTGGGAAAACGGGAATTGTTTCACAGAGGTCATAAAGTAAATCTGCCGCCCAGAAAACGCAGTGTGGGATATTTGTTTCAGAGTTATGCCTTATTTCCCAATATGACAGTGTTTCAAAATATTGAAGCAGGAATCCAGGGAAAAAAGGCGGCGAAAAGAGAGCGGGCAATGGAAATGATGGAAAAATTTCATCTGTCAGAGCTGGCATCCGGCTATCCCGCCCGTCTTTCTGGAGGACAGCAGCAGAGAGTGGCCCTGGCGAGGATACTGGCTTGTGAACCGGAACTGCTCCTTTTGGACGAGCCGTTTTCTGCACTGGACAGTTACTTAAAAGAAGAACTCCAGTTTGAGTTGAAACAACATCTCCGGGAGTTTGGAAAAACGACAATCATTGTAAGTCATGACCGGGATGAAATATACAAGTTGTGTGACAGAACGATGGTGATGGGGCAGGGCGAAATTCTGGTTTCAAAAGATACGAAAGAACTGTTTGAACAGCCGGAGCGTGTTATTGCAGCGAGGCTGACAGGATGTAAAAATATTTCGAGAGCAAAAAAGTGTGGAATGCATAAAGTGTATGCAATGGATTGGGGCGTGGAATTGACGGTAGACCGGAAAGTTTCAGAAAAAATCACCCATGTAGGAATTCGGGCGCATGATTTTCATCCGGCGGATGCTTCGTCACATGATAGTGAGAATAAAATTCCGGTGGCTGTGGACCGCGAGGTACGCGCGCCGTTTGAGTGGACGATTTTATTTCGAAACAGAGAAAATCCGAAAGAAAATATGTGGATGAAGATGGAGCGGGAACAGACACAGATCCCGCAGTGGGTACAGGTGGACCCGAAACGAATTTTGCTTTTAGAAGAATAGGAGGATGTGAGAGATGTTTCATCCGACATTAAAAATTAAAATATATCAGGAAGATCTGGTATTTGGACCGGGACTGGTCATTTTGATGGAGCACATTCTGGTGACGGAGTCCATGAAGGATGCCTGTGGGGAAATGGGAATGTCCTACAGCAAAGGCTGGAAGATCATCAACCGGGCAGAAAAAGAACTGGGCTATGAGTTGTTGGAGCGCAGGCACGGCGGAAAAAGTGGTGGAAAATGTACGGTGACAGAAAAAGGAAAGTCCCTGATGAAGCGCTATCGCCAGATGGAAAAAGAAACAAGGGACTGCCTGCAGAAGAGCTTTGAAAAGTATTTTCCGGAATATCAAAGGATTCGGTAGATTTTCCTTTCATTCAGAAGTATAATAAAAAACAGGCCACAGAACAAAACAGTGAGCCGGAAATGGAGGAAAAAAGATGCCGAACTGGACAAGAGGACAGCTGAAAAACAATGCAAAGATGAATTTTTATAAAAATTACTGGATGTGCGTAGGCATGGCATTGATTTTGACACTTGTGCTGATGATGGAACCGGATGGACCGAAAAAAGAGATCATGTTGAAGATCAGAGATTACACCGATATTCTTCCTGCTTATGGATATCAGGGCTGGTTGTCAAGTCTGTTTGATGGGTTGGGATACTGGTTTGGAGTATTATGGTCCGTTTTTTCATTGTTTATTGCATTGGTACTGCTTCTGATCAAGATTGTTGTGGGAAACGTGGTCTATGTAGGCGGCATTCGTTTCTTTATTCAGAACAGGAGAGAGAATCCGTCTGCGGGAACTATCTTTTTCGGATTTCAGAATGGAAATTACGGAAACATCGCATTGACCATCTTTTTGAAAGATCTGTATACTGCACTTTGGACACTTTTGCTTGTCGTGCCGGGGATTATCAAGCACTATGAATATCGGATGATTCCATATATTCTGGCAGAGAATCCGACAATGCCAAGAGAAGAGGCATTTCAGATCAGCCGCCGCATGATGATGGGGCAGAAAATGGATGTATTCGTATTAGATCTTTCATTTATCGGCTGGTTTATTTTAGAAAAGATTTCATTTGGACTGGCAGGATTATTTTTTGTAAGACCTTATTATGAGACTGTATTTGCAGAGCTGTATGAGGCAAATAAACAGAAGGCATACCGGGAAGGATATATCCGGTAATATGAAAAGGGGCTGCATCAGGACTTTCATCCTGTGCAGCCTTGAGAAAAGGGAAAATTTATCTAAAATTAGGTAATGTCAAAAATAAATATCTGGGCGAAGTCCAATGACCACAGATGCGCTGCATGTGCAGCCATCGTCTTCTGTTTTTGTTGATAGATATAGAATACCAGTGAATTGTGAATGAGATGTGACAAGAAGTGAAAAAATATCTTAATTAAATGTAATGAAAGTATAAAAAGGAGCTTATAGATTTTTTAGAATTAGGAAGTCTGATTGACGAGATGCATCGTGTTTTTGGAAACAGAGTTCCAGAAATCCCTGCGTGCATCGTACTGCTCCAAAAGCCAGGAAATCGCAGCATCCATTCCATCCTCGGTCATGGGAAATGTATTCTGTGTTTTTTGTTCGTCTGGTGTCTTTTCAAATGACCATGGCTCCGGATATACAAATACGAGAAAGTTTTCTTTTGTATCGTCAGCACAAAAATAATAGCGCATTCCAAAATGAGAACCTGAAAAGGGTTCTTTTTTTAATCCTTTGACAGGGATGAGTTTCTTATCGATCATGGTGTTCCCTCCTGAAAAGTTATTAACTATAGAGTAACACTGCATCAGAGAAGATGCAAGAATAAAAGGACAAAAGGAAAGAGCCACATTTCTGTGACTCAAAGGGGGAAAAAGTTTATGAAAAAGTGTTCTGTTCTTTTGAACAATTATAGTATAAAAAGAAATTGTGTAAAAAATGTGATATAAATTTGAATCTAATGTTAATAAAACCAAAAGAAATTGTGAAGCACTAATTTTGTCCGGCATTTTCTGCAAAATCAGTTGTGACCAGTTTTTCATAAGGAGCGCGGGCCTTCAGCTCGCCGGCGCTTTCCAGGATATCCTGGAGCAGTTCAAAGCTGTCACGTTCAAAGATCAGATTTTCTTTCCAGGAATCCTGCTCATAATAGCGGGATACGATGGTTGTGATCGTGGAAAGGTCTGTTTCCGGGAATTGCGGTTCAATGATTTTGGCAATCTCTTCCGGAGAATGTGTCTGTACGTAGTCCATTCCCTTTTGCAGGGCATTTACAAATCCCTGAATAGTATCTGAATGTTCACTGATATAGCTTTTGCGGGCACTGAAAGCGGTATAAGGAATGTATCCGCTGTCGGTTCCGAGAGAAGCGACCACATATCCTTTCTGGCCTGTTTCCAGGGATGTGGCTCCGGGTTCAAATTCTACGGTATAGTCGGCCTGACCTTCTGAGAATGCGGCGGCAGTGGAACCAAAATCAATGTTTTGTACAATGTTCAGATCGGTTTTCGGATCCATACCGTGTTGCTTTAAGATATATTCAAAAACCATTTCCGGCATTCCGCCCTTTCGTCCGCCAAGTACAGTGCTTCCTTTTAAATCTGTCCACTCAAAATCGGGCCTCTCTTCTCTGGCAACAAGAAAATTGCCTGCGCGCTGGGTGAGCTGGGCAAAGTTTACAACAAAGTCAGAAGCGCCTTCGTTATACGTGTAAATGGAAGCTTCCGACCCCATAAATCCGATATCTGCTTCACCAGAAAGTACAGCAGTCATCGTTTTGTCGGCTCCAAATCCTGTGACGAGTTCCAGTTCAATGCCCTCTTGCCGGAAATAATCTTTTTCAATGGCAACATACATAGGGGCATAGAAAATCGAGTGTGCAACTTCATTTAAGGTGAGTTTTGTCAATTCCTCTTTGGAAGAATCCGGATTGCCGCCGGTCGGGGTACTGTTGTTTGAAGAGTGGCATCCCGTAAGCAGGATCATGGATGCGGCAAGAAGAAATGTGAGAATTCTTTTTTTCATAAGCACTCCATAGTTTTTAAAGATGTTACTAAAAGTATATGCCGGAAAAAAAGAAGCGTGAAAAAAACCGGTCTGAATGAAATCAGACCGGCATAAAATTATAATTTAAAATTAGTAGTTATCGTGATCCTCTTCGAATGGATCATCATAATCATCAAAGTCTTCGTCTTCCTCAGTGTCACGTCTGGACAAGATCGTCAGGATCAGGAAGATCACTGCAAGTACAACACATGCGATCGCACTGTATAAGAGCATCTTGTCATCACCATGTTTCAGGAAACCGATCACGCTGCATCCGATATAAAAGAGCATCGGGAGCAGGAATGCAAAAATCGTATTGCTCTTCTGAAGAATGAGAAGAAGCAGTCCGGAGATCAGCATGCAAAGTGCCATGATGACATAGAAAGTACCAATGTTGGAATTACTTCCGGAGGTAATGCTGTCCAGTCCGCTGATCACTCCTTTGTATGTAAAGAAACCAAACGCTACGATAGAAAGAAGTCCGAAAATCACACGGAGTACCCGGAATCTTGGAGTGATGTAATCATCCTCATATTCTTCCTCGTCTTCGATTTCTTCCGGTTCTTCTACTGGCTTCGGCGCCGGCTTGCGTTTGTGTACAGACTTTCTGTCCGGATCAGATGCAAGCATATCCTCGTAACTTTTTTTCACTGCACGTTCACGTTTTGCACGTACTTTTTCAGAAGGAATATTACCGTAACGCTGCCCTTCTTCGGAAGGTTCCTGTTTGAATTCTTCCGGAACAGAAATCACTCTTGTTTTTGAATCTGCAGGAGCCGGGCGTTTTTTCTTAGGTACAGCATCAGAAGCTTCGGAATCAGGACGTTTTTTCCGAGGCGCTTCTTCAGAATGATCAGAGACCGGACGTTTCTTTTTCGGTCTTTCGGAATGCTCAGAAACAGGTCTTTCGGAAGCTGGACGCTTCTTTTTCTGTACAGGCTGTTTTGGCTCGTCTGTGTGCTCAGCGATTTTCTTTTGTTCTGTTGCTTTTGTTTCTTCTGTTTTTTCTACAGGTGCTTTTGGCGCCTCCTGCTTTGGAGCTGCTTCTGTATGTTTTGCTACAGAAGCAGCCGGTTTAGGAGCCGATTTTTTTGCACGTTGTTTGTCAAGATTCCATTGTTTTTTGCAGTCTTTGCAGATTGCGTATTCGTTTAAAACCGGATTGCCATTTTCATCAACCCCTACTTGCTTTTTCTGTAAAATGACATCCTTTCCACATTTTGGGCATTTCATTATTTATATCTCTCCTTTGTATCACTTGTTGTGACTCGTTTTACCTACGATAAAGACATTATAGCATTTTGTTTGACGAAGAACAACGTTTTTTGTCAAATTATCGTGATTGGAGAGTGGGTGTGTTACTGAACAGTAACCGGGTGTGCTCCCTCTATGATTTTGGTTTGACGAGTGGAGTCTGATATTGATAAACATCATTGTAGGCATCAAGCTCGTCCTCGGATTCGGGCAGCGCCGGGATCAGTCCGGTGCAGTCTGTGGAGGAAGCGGCATTTTTTAAATAATCATAATGGTCAATCAGTTCTTGATTTTTTTTCATTTCTTTTTGTGTTTCTTTATCCAAAATTATCACCTCGGATTTAGTGTATCCATGATGAAAAATTGTATTCAGAACAAAATGTGGTATACTGAATAAAAAATCAAAAGAAATGGAGTGGATAAATTATGAGATTGATCGCAGATACACACGCACATACAATTGCAAGCGGACATGCATACAGTTCTTTGAAAGAAATGGCATATGCAGCATCAAAAAATGGACTGGAAGTATTATCTTTGACAGAACATGCACCTCAAATGCCGGGATCTTGTCAGGAGATTTATTTTCGGAATTTTAATGTGATCCCGCGCGAAATGCATGGTGTGAAACTGCTTCTTGGAACGGAGCTCAACATTATGAATCCGGACGGAGATCTGGATCTTTCAGAATCTCTCTGCAGAAATCTGGACATTGTGATCGCATCGATTCATTCTCCATGTTATGGACTTGATCATACCAGAGAAGAAAATACGAAAGCTTATACGGCAGTCATGAAAAAGCCGTATGTTGATATTATCGGGCATCCGGATGACGGCAGATTTCCGGTAGATTATGAAGTGCTGGTTCAAACTGCAAAGGAGACAAAGACGCTTTTGGAGATCAATAACAGTTCCTTAAGACCGGATGGATTCAGAAAAAATACCAGGGAAAATGTGCTGCAAATGTTAGAATTATGCAAACAATATGAAGTTTGTGTGACAACGGGAAGTGATGCTCACATTGACGTGGATGCTGGAAATTTCAGCTATATAAAGGAAGTTTTGGAATTTTGCAAGTTCCCGGAAGAGCTGGTGGTGACAACAGATTTTAATAAATTAAAGGAATTTTTGAATAATTATAAAGAATCGTAATATTTCTTTAAAAAATTGAAAATTGTCTGAATCTCTAAAATCTCTATAAAAAAGTGGACTTTAAAAATTTAGTGTGATAAAATGTAAAAGTAGTGACCTGACTGACAAAGGAGAGGTAAGAGATGAGTAAAAAAATCAGAACAGAAGCAGTAGATTACCTGTTTGATGCAATCTTGAGTCTGAAGGACAAAGAGGAGTGTTATACATTCTTTGAAGATATTTGTACCATCAATGAATTGCTCTCACTTTCCCAGAGATTTGAAGTGGCAAAGATGTTAAGAGAGCAGAAGACATATCTGGAGATTGCAGAGAAGACAGGCGCATCCACAGCAACGATCAGTCGTGTGAACCGGTCATTGAATTATGGAAATGACGGATACGATATGGTGTTTGAGCGGATGGAAAAATAAAAGATGTGAAGAAATAAAAATGCCCGGCCAGTATAGCCGGGTATTTTTATTTCTTATGGGAAGAATCTTCGCTGGAAAACGTATCGATTAGTTTTTCAATCATCATTTTTTTTACGTATACGTCAAAACTCAGGCTGCAGATAAATGCCAGAATCTGAAAAGTATCTTTGCTGGTATCAGGAATCTCGGAAAATGTCTCTCCGGCAGTCTCCCAGGCAGAAGAAATATTTTCTTTGAGCGGTTCAAGCTGGCCTTTGCACATGGTGCAGATCTGCTGGTACATATCTGCAAGGCTGGAAGTATCCTTGTCAGAATCCTGACCAAAGCCGGCATCTGTCATCGGCTTTAACAGTGTCTCGATATCCTTGATGGAAAGAATACTTTTAAAATAGTAAATAAAAATCAGAAGGAGCAGATGATCCTTGGAATATTTCTTCTTAACAGGCGGCGGAAGCAGATTGTTCTTCGCGTAATTGTTGATCATGGTCTTGGTCAGAATCTTGTCATCTGCGTAGCGCTTGGTTGAAGAAAGCTGAGTATCCATAAATGTGGTCACCTGATCCATATATAAGTCGATATTCGGAATATCCTCGGGATGAATGTAGTCGATCCGGGACAGACTTTCCAGTATGCTGTTTAAAATATCATTTGTATCAATTGTCATATAATCACCTCGATGTACTTATTATATAGTAATGAAAACTAGATAGTCAAGCAGTATTTATTATTGATATATGATCATAACGAGAGTAAACTAAAAGAAAAACGGGAGGATTTCAGATGTTGAAAGCAGAACTCAGTCGATTTAAGGTAAAAGAAGGAAAATCCGGGAAAGTAGATGAATGGATGGCCTTTCTGAATGACCATATGGAAGATACACTTCTTACATTAGAGAATGAAAAAATGTTTGTAGAATCGATTCACCGGGAAGTGGTCAACGGAACAGAATTTCTGTATTGGTACTCTGTACAGGGAGAAGGCGGTACAGAGGTGTACGATTCAGAAAGCTATATCGATATCAGGCATCTGGAATATTGGGATGAATGTATCGATGATGATTATAAAGATAATGATATTCCGGCAGAAGTAGTGATGATCCCAAATAAGATCAGAGATGTTATGAAGTGAATACAGTCATTAAAATCCCGCTGTTTTGTAAGGAAATGGCGGAGATTTTTTATCTGTTTCCATAATATAGTTGACTTGAACGAAACTATGTTCGATAATAGAATCATGACAATTAAAGGAGATCAATTATGAGCATTTATGATACACTGAACGAACAGCAGAGGGAGGCGGTCTACTGCACGGATGGTCCGCTTCTGATCCTTGCGGGAGCGGGATCGGGAAAGACGAGAGTGCTGACGCACAGGATTGCATATTTAATAGAAGAAAAGGGGGTGAATCCATGGAATATCCTGGCGATCACGTTTACGAACAAGGCGGCCGGGGAGATGCGGGAGCGTGTGGATAATCTGGTGGGATTTGGATCAGAGAGTATCTGGGTGAGCACGTTTCACTCGACTTGTGTACGGATTTTGAGAAGACATATTGACCGCCTGGGGTATGATACGAATTTTACAATCTACGATACGGATGATCAGAAGACATTGATGAAAGATGTCTGTAAGCTGGTGGAGATCGATACGAAAGTATATAAGGAGAGAAATCTTTTAGCGGCGATTTCCTCAGCAAAAAATGAGATGATTTCCGCACAGGAGTATGCGCTGAATGCGCAGGGGGACTTTGGAAAAGAGAAGATCGCCAAGGTATATCAGGAGTATGAAAAGCAGATGCATGCCAATAATGCACTGGATTTTGACGACCTGCTCGTGAAGACGGTGCAACTGTTTGAGACTCAGCCGGATGTGCTGGAGAATTATCAGGAGCGGTTTCGTTATATTATGGTGGATGAGTATCAGGATACAAATACCGTGCAGTTCCAGCTGGTGAGTCTGCTGGCGGGCAAATACAGAGATCTCTGTGTGGTCGGTGATGATGATCAGTCCATTTATAAATTCCGGGGAGCCAATATTAAAAATATTTTGAATTTTGAACAGGAATTTCCCGATGCGACAGTCATCAAACTGGAGCAGAATTATCGTTCTACAGGCAATATCCTGGATGCTGCAAATGCAGTGATCAGCAACAATGTGGGTAGAAAGGACAAGCAGCTTTGGACAGATAATGGAGAAGGAGAGAAGATTAAGTTCTGCCAGTTTGATACCGGATATGATGAAGCAGAATATATTGCAGATGACATTGAAAGGGAAGTCAGAAACGGGGCATCTTACAATGATCATGCGATTTTATACCGGACTAACGCGCAGTCCCGTCTGTTTGAGGAACGGTTTGTGGCACAGAATATTCCATATAAGATTGTCGGCGGTGTGAATTTCTATGCGAGAAGAGAAATCAAGGATGTGCTTGCATATCTGAAGACCATCGACAATGGAAAAGATGATCTGGCAGTCAGAAGGATCATCAATGTACCGAAGCGAGGCATTGGCCTGACTACGATCAATCGAATTCAGGAGTCAGCGGCGTCCAGAGGAATCGGATTCTATGATGCTCTTTTAGGGCTGGATCTGATACCGGGGGTGGCAAGAGGTGCTGCAAAGCTGGAAGGATTTGTGGCATTGATCGAGTACTTTAAGGGAGTGGCAGAAACCTTAAGTCTGTCGGATCTTTTGCAGGAAGTAATCGATAAGACGGGATACATAGAGAGTCTGGAAGCAGAAGGAAAAGAAGAGTCAGAGACAAGAATTGAAAATATCGACGAGCTTCGAAGCAAGGTTGCGGTTTATGAAGAATCCTGTCTGGATCAGGATGAAAAACCGACACTTAGCGGATTTTTGGAAGAAGTCGCATTGGTGGCAGACATTGACAGTCTGGATGAGGAACAGGATTATGTAGTTTTAATGACACTGCACAGTGCAAAAGGTCTGGAATTTCCACATGTGTATCTGGCAGGAATGGAAGACGGACTGTTTCCAAGTTATATGACAGTTACATCAGATGACAGGGAGGATATGGAAGAAGAGCGGCGCCTCTGCTATGTGGGAATCACAAGAGCAGAGCAGAAGTTGACCATGACCAGTGCTATGCGGCGGATGGTGCGGGGAGAGACACAGTACAATAAAGTGTCCCGGTTTATGAAAGAAATTCCATTGGAACTGCTTGACAATGGCAACCGTTCTTCGAAAATGTTTGAAGAAAGACAGGAGATTCCGAAACAGACTGCGTATACGCAGGCAAAACAGACCTTTAAGGCAAAGGCATTTTCTGCGGCTGCGCCAAAACAGTTTGCAGTCAGCAAAGAAAAGGGGCTGGATTATGGTGTGGGTGACCGTGTCCGGCACATGAAATTTGGAGAAGGAACCGTGACACAGATTACGGAAGGCGGCAGAGATTTTGAGGTAACCGTAGAGTTTGACACCGCCGGAGTGAAAAAAATGTTTGCCGGATTTGCCCGTTTGGTAAAATTATAGAAATTATGTGAATTTGGCATAAATCAGTAGTAATCTGAAAATGATAGTGTTATAATAATGAAAAGCAAACCTGTACGGCGGCAAGGAGAAAGGACGTGAATATATGAGTAAAGTTGAGGAATTGATCGCAGAGTCAAAACTGAATGAATTACTGAAAAAGAAAGATGATGAAAAAGTGAAAAAGACAGTCATCTGGGTATTGGCGATTGTAGGTGCTGTTGCAGCAGTGGCAGCGATCGCATATGCGGTATATTGCTTCTTTACACCGGATTATCTGGAAGATTTCGAAGAAGATTTTGATGATGATTTCGATGATTATTTCAGTGAGGAAGATCAGGTTTAATCAGAACGAAAAGAGAACAGAAGACAGGATGTGGTCGGAATACACTGCACCCTGTCTCTTTTTTCGTCAGGAAGTATTACAAAAACAAAGAAAAGATAAGGATAAAAGAGAATGAAAAAAGGACAAGTATTAGAAGGAACGATAGAAAAAGTGGAGTTTCCCAATAAAGGAGTTGTCACAGTTGCAGAAGAAGGCAAATCTGTGATCGTAAAGAACGGGATTCCGGGACAGAAGGTAAAATTCTGTGTGAATAAGTTTAAGCGAGGAAATGCAGAGGGGCGCCTGTTGGAAGTGCTGGAGAAATCTCCGCTGGAAACAAGAAAACCGGTGTGCAGCATTTTCCCGGTATGCGGAGGGTGTATGTACCAGACCATGTCTTATGAAGCACAGATGGACATGAAGGCAGAACAGGTGAAAAACATTCTGAATGAAGCAGTGAACGGTGAATATCTTTTTGAAGGAGTGAAGGCAAGTCCGAAAGAATTTGCATACCGCAATAAGATGGAGTTCTCGTTCGGCGACGAGTATAAGGACGGGCCTCTGACATTGGGACTGCATAAAAAAGGCAGCACGTATGATGTGCTGACAGCGTCAGACTGCAAGCTGGTACATGATGACATGACAAAAATCTTAAATTGTGTGCTGGAATATTTTAAGGAGCGAAATGTCAGCTATTATAAGAAAATGCAGCATACAGGCTATCTGCGTCATTTGCTGCTTCGGAGAGGTGACCGCACAGGAGAAATCCTGGTCAATCTGGTTACAACTACACAGGAAGAACACGATATGTCTCCATTAAAAGAGGCACTCCTTAATTTGGAACTGGAAGGGAAAATCGTGGGATTTCTTCATATTTTAAATGATTCTCTTTCTGATGTGGTTCAGAGTGATGAGACCAGAATCATTTACGGGCAGGACTATTTTTATGAGAAGCTGTTGAATTTGGAATTCAAGATCACGCCGTTTTCTTTCTTTCAACCAAATTCAAGAGGGGCGGAAGTGCTTTACAGTACAGTTCGTGATTATATCGGAGATATCAACGATATGACAGTGTTCGATTTGTTCAGCGGAACTGGGACGATCGCGCAGGTGCTGGCGCCGGTGGCAAAACAGGTGATCGGTGTGGAGATTATCGAGGAAGCTGTGGAGGCAGCCAAAGAAAATGCTGCACACAACGGACTTTCCAACTGTAAATTTATTGCCGGGGACGTATTTAAAGTGTTGGATGAGATTGAGGAAAAACCGGATGTGATCGTCCTGGATCCGCCAAGAGACGGGATTCATCCAAAGGCTTTGCCGAAAATCCTGGATTACGGAGTGGACAAGATTGTCTACATTTCCTGTAAAGTGACCAGTCTGGCACGGGATCTGGAGATGATACAGGCAAGAGGATATGAGGTTGTGAAGAGTGTGGCGGTGGATCAGTTTTGTCAGACGGTGCATGTGGAGACGGTATGTTTATTGTCCAAACTTAATGTCAAGCATCATATTGAGGTTGAGCTTCACATGGATGAGCTTGATTTGACGGCAGCAGAGAGCAAAGCCACTTATGAAGAAATTAAGAGTTATGTGTTAGAACATACGGGATTAAAGGTAAGTAATCTCTATATCGCACAGATAAAGCAGAAATGTGGGATTATTGAGAGAGTAAACTACAATTTGCCAAAATCGGAAAATTCCAGACAGCCGAAATGTCCACCAGAGAAAGAAGTTGCTATACGAGAAGCGTTGGAACATTTTCGTATGATTTAACGGCATTTTTCTACATTTGAGTCGTTTCTTGGTTTTGTTTATAATGAAGCTAAGAAACGGAGGTGCTGACAATGAGAGAAACAAAATACCACGCATATCTGGATGGTGAGGAAAGAACAATTCTTTTACATAGCCTTGTGGAATTGAAAAATCAACTTATTCAGCAAGGCAGATATACAGACTGTGTTGACGAGCTGATTGTCAAAGTCATAAACGCCCCTGTGAAGAAACTAAAAGTATTGGTGTAGGAGGTTGTGATGTATGACAAAGATTTTGCTGAGCTTGTGAAAATTGCAGCGGAGAAATTAAAAGAAGATACCGTTTATAAAATGCTCATACACAGCGAGGATTATCAAAAAGAAAGCGACGCAAGGGATAAGGCGGAACGAAACTATGAACAACTTGAGTTGACAATGGAACAGAGAAAGGTCTGTGATGTTTTTTTAGATTACAGAGATAGGCAAAGCTTGGAATACTCTGATTATTCCTATTTGGCAGGCTTATATGATGCGTTCCGTATCATGGCGGTCATTTTCCCCGACAGGTGGGATATGGAGCAGATACAGAAAGCCTTATCCTTAATTAAAAACTGAATATAGAAGTAGATACATAGCCGATTGGTGTAACAGCCAGTCGGCTTTTTTGCGTTCACCGCAACATTCAGAGCGAAGTACATAGCCGCCTTTGACAAAGCGGCTAAATAAATGCGAAAGGAGGACGCTATATGTCAAATTGCAAAGTGATCGCTCTGACCAATCAGAAAGGCGGTGTGGGTAAGACCACCACAGCCGTCAATCTGGGCGTGTGTCTATCAAAGCAGGGAAAGAAAGTCCTGCTTGTGGATGCAGACGCACAGGCGAATCTTACAATGTCGCTTGGCTATCCACGACCAGATGATTTGCCCATATCCCTTGCGACGATTATGCAGGACATCATCGACGATAACCCCTTTGATGTTCAGAAAGGTATCCTGCATCACAGCGAGGGTGTGGATCTGTTACCCTCAAATATTGAGTTATCAGGTCTGGAAGTAAGGCTTATCAATGCAATCAGCCGTGAGCGTGTTCTGACGACCTGCATTAACGAGGTCAAAAAGAATTACGACTATGTGCTTGTTGATTGTATGCCGAGCTTGGGTATGCTGACAATCAACGCATTGGCGGCGGCTGACAGCGTGGTTATCCCGACACAGCCGCATTATCTTTCTGCAAAAGGTCTGGAGTTATTGCTTCGCTCTGTGTCAAAAGTCAGGCGGCAGATCAATCCCCATCTTCGGATTGACGGTATCTTAATGACAATGGTAATGCCACGCACGAATATTTCTAAGGAAGTGACCGCATTGGTAAGGCGTGCATACGGTCAGAATATCAAAGTTTTTGATGCTCAGATACCACATTCTATCCGTGCAGTAGAAGCTACCGCAGAGGGAAAAAGCATTTTCGCCTACGACAAAGGCGGTAAGGTTGCCGCAGCTTATGAGCAGTTTGGAAAGGAGGTGGCAGATATTGGCGAGAAACAGAAAAAGCAGCATCGAGCTGACCGCATACGATGACCTTTTTCAGACAGACGAAAGCCGTGCAGAAGCGGCTTTAAGTAAGATAAGGGATATTCCCATTTCTGAAATTGATGAGTTCCCAGACCATCCCTTTAAGGTTTTAATGGATGAAGATATGGAACAGCTTATTGACAGCATAAAAAGAAACGGTGTAATGACCCCTGCGACTGTCCGTTTGAAGGAGGATGGCAGATATGAGCTGATTAGCGGTCACAGGAGAAAAAAGGCTTGTGAGCTTGCGGGGCTTGATATGCTGAAATGTGAGGTTAAGGAGTTTTCCCGTGATGAAGCCATTATTGTAATGGTGGAGAGCAACCTGCAAAGAACGACCATTTTACCGAGTGAAAAGGCGTTTGCCTATAAGATGCGGTTGGAAGCGATGAACAGACAGGGAGAAAGAACAGATTTAACTTATTCTCCAATGGATAATAAGTTGAAAGGTACAACATCGGCTCAAAAGATAAGTGAAAAAAGTGGAGATAGTCAGCCTCAAATTTATCGTTATATCCGCTTAACCGAGCTTGTACCCGAAATTCTGCAAATGGTGGATGAGCGTCAGATTGCGTTCCGTCCTGCGGTGGAAATTTCTTATCTTTCCGAGGAACAGCAGTACACTCTGCTTGAAGCGATGGAATATAATGACGCCACGCCCTCACTTGCACAGGCTATCAAAATGAAAAAGTATATGCAGGAGGGAAAGCTGACAGACGAGGTGATCAGTTCCATTATGGAAGAAGAAAAGCCGAACCAGAGAGAAAAGCCTGCTTTCCGTGATGAAAGGATAACCAAGCTCATTCCCAAATCTGTACCCAAAGGGAAAGAATCCGATTTTGTGGTCAAGGCGTTGGAGTTTTATAACCGCCATCTGCAAAGAAGCAAGGCACAGGAACGATAGCCACACATCAAGGGACAGGTCTGTCTGCTTGGGTGGATAGCCTTTTTTTCGCTTTCCCCCTCTCCACACCTCTCCCCCTTAATACTGCCAGTTACTATCCGAGAAAAGAAAAACAATAAGCTGCCAGAAGGCGGCTTTTTTCGGTTAGTAGGCAACATCTTTTTTCAATATTAACAGGAGGTAAATAATGAAATTCAAAAAAATATTCCAAAAGGCTGCGGCTGTCGTGATGGCTGCGGTTACGGTATTCTCCGTACTGCCTGCCACCACAGCCTTTGCAGCCGTAGGAGATGTTGGTACGATTTCTTTTTCACACACTTATGACGGGAACGGAAATGCAATGAGATACAATTCAAGTGCCAACATCAACGGTTATATCGCAGGCGGTACGGGTAACTATAAATACCGTATGTTTGTGGATGGCGACACAGCATTTTGTTTACAGCCAGGTGTACCGCTAAAAACGGGCAACACCTTGAAAGAAGCATCTTCCGAAGCGTGGAACGCTCTTTCGGGAAGCCAGAAAAAAGCAGTTGGACTTGCCCTGCTCTATGGGTATCAGGGAAACCGAGGAAATCTGTCTGGATCAGACGATGAAAAATGGCTTGCGACCCAAACTCTTGTATGGGAGTTTGTTACGGGGTGTCGTGAAGCCACAGGCTCGTACCGCCAGACGAGCAGCACCGTGTACAGCCTGCACTTTGGTTCTCATTATCCAAATAGCGGAGCAAAGAAAGTCTATGACCAGATTGTTTCGCTGATGAGTAAACACAATACCATTCCGAGCTTTATGTCAGGCGGGAAAGACGATCTTACAAAGGAGCTTGTCTATAAAGACGGGAAATACAGTCTAACGCTGACAGATAAAAACGGTGTGCTGTCCGAGTATTCCTTTGCAAGTTCCAGCGATGCAGTCAGCGTAGCAAAATCTGGAAATAAGCTCACAATCACATCAAAGAAAGCCTTTCATGGTTCTGTAAGGATTACAGCTACCCGAAGCGGAGTGCCTGTGGTCAGTCAGAGTGCAAAGCTGATTGCTTATGGCGATCCAAACTTGCAGGATGTTATTACAGGCGTAGAAAACGCTTCTCCTGTATCTGCCTATCTCAATGTGGAAACACCGACAGGTACGATTGCCCTGAAAAAGACTTCTGAGGACGGCGTTGTAGCAGGCATTCCGTTTACCATCAAGGGCGAGGGTATCAATAAGACGGTAACGACCGATGAAAACGGAAATATCACAGTAGAAGGTCTGTTCCCTGCCACTTATACCATCACAGAGCAGACCATTGACCGTTATGAACCACAGCAGACCCAGAAGGTAACACTCATCGGCGGCAAGACAACCACAGTCAACTTCAACAACACCTTAAAGCGTGGCAGCCTTGAAGTAGTCAAGACTTCCGAGGACAATCTGGTGGAGGGTGTGAAATTCCATTTGTACGGCACATCCCTTAGTGGACTTGCAGTGGATGAGTATGCTGTCACCGATGGAAATGGTGTAGCCAAGTTTGAGGATGTCCTGATCAGCGGCGATACCCCGTATGTGCTTGAGGAAGTGGATACAGCAATCCGCTATGTTGTTCCTGCATCCCAGACCGCACCGATTGAGTGGAATAGGGTTACAAACCGCAGTTTCCAGAATATTCTCAAGAAATTCAATGTGACGGTAACTAAGACCGATGCAGAAACAGGAACACCGCAGGGGGACGCTTCTTTAGCAGGTGCGGTTTATGGCATTTACAAGGGAGAAGAACTGATTGACACCTACACCACCGACGAAAACGGTCAGTTTACAACCAAGTATTATGTGTGCGGCGATGACTGGACAATCCGAGAAATCAGTCCGTCCGAGGGCTATCTTCTTGACCCGACTATTCATAAAGTCGGTGCAGAGCCAGAACTTTATGAGGTGGAATATAATTCTGCAAAAAATGATGTGAATGAGCAGGTTATTAAGGGAAATATCGCTATTATCAAGCATACCGATGACGGCGAAACAGGAATCGAAACGCCAGAAGAAGGTGCTGTCTTTGAGGTATTCCTTAAATCGGCAGGCAGCTTTGAGCAGGCAAAAGAAAGCGAGCGTGACAAGCTCGTCTGTGATGAGAACGGTTTTGCCCAGACAAAAGATATGCCTTATGGCATTTATACGGTAAAACAGACTTCTGGATGGGAAGGGCGTGAGCTGATGAAGCCGTTTGATGTGTTTATCAGTTCCGACGGTCAGACCTACCGCTATCTTATCAACAATGCCAACTTTGAAAGCTATATCAAGGTTGTGAAGAAAGATGCGGAAACAGGGAAAACCATCCCGTATGCAGGGGCAGGCTTCCAGATTTACGACCCGAACGGCAACCTTGTGACAATGACTTTCACTTATCCAGAAGTGACAACCATTGATACTTTCTATACGACCGCAGATGGCGAGTTGATCACCCCGCAGGCTTTGGAATACGGAAAAGGCTATTCCCTTGTGGAAGTACAAGCCCCATACGGCTATGTGCTTGACTCCGAGCCTGTGTATTTTGATGTAGTGCAGGAAAATTCGGAGGAAGAAAGCGGAATTACCGTGATTGAGGTAGTACGATCCAATCTGGCACAAAAAGGTACGATTACCGTAGAAAAGTCTGGAGAGATTTTCTCAAGTGTATCGGAAAACAACGGAATGTATCAGCCAAACTTTGCCGTAGGAAATCTGGAGGGTGCGGTTTATGAGATTACCGCAGCCGAGGATATTGTAACCTTAGAGGGAACAGTCAGAGCAAAAAAAGGTGAGGTGGTAGATACCCTGACCACAGGTGCAGACGGTACGGCAAAATCAAAGGAATTATATCTTGGAAAATATGAAGTGAAGGAAGTGACAGCACCGAATGGTATGGTGTTGAATGATGAAATTCACTCCGTCGAGCTTGTCTATGCAGGACAGGAAATTTCGGTAACAGAAACAGAAACGAGTTTCTACAACGAGCGTCAGCGTGTGGAAATCGACCTTGTAAAGAGCCTTGAAACCGACGAGCATTTTGGTGTGGGCAATAACGGGGAGATCTTTGATGTTGCCTTTGGGCTGTATGCAGAAAAGGAATTGACTGCCGCAGACAGTACGGTCATTCCTGCTGACGGACTGATTGAGATCATTACGCTTGACGAGAATGGAAATGGCAAGGTTAAGACCGACCTTCCGATGGGCAATTATTATGTGAAAGAGATTGCAGCAAACGAAGCGTATCTTACAAGTGATACGAAATACCCTGTAAACTTTGAATATGCAGGACAGGATACTGCCATCGTCCACCTTGCAGTCAATGACGGCGAACCCATTGAAAACAAGCTGATTTATGGTTCTGTAAGCGGAAAGAAAACCGATGAGGACGGCAAGGGCTTAGGTGGTGCTGTCATTGGCATCTTTAAGACCGGCACAGAAGAATTTACAAAAGAAAATGCGATTTTAACTACCACATCAAAGGATGACGGTAGTTTTTCTTTTGCCAAAGTGCCGTATGGTTCTTGGATTATCCGAGAGGTAGAAAGTCCGAAAGGCTTTGTACTGTCCGAGGAAGAAATTCCTGTTACGATCGGCAAGGTGGATGAAGTTGTGGAAATCGAACTTGTGAATGAATTTATCACAGGCAATATTGAGCTTACCAAAGTCGATAAGGAGTATCCTCACAATAAGCTGACAGGTGCAGTTTTTGAAGTCTTTGCCGATACCAACAAAAACGGCGAGTACGACAAGGAAGATGAGCTGCTTGGTGAAATGTCCGAGCTTAGCGGCGGTATCTACCAGATGAGCGAGCTTCGATACGGAAAATATTTTGTCCGTGAAAAGACAGCACCAGAGGGCTTTGTTCTTGATGAAAATGTCTACACCGTATCCATTGAGGAAAATGGCAAGACCTATGTAGTGGAAAATGAAGCAGGCAAAGGCTTTGTCAATGCCCCGCAGTCAGGCAGTCTTAAAATTGTCAAAACATCTTCCGATGGCAAGGTGGAAGGTTTCTCTTTCCGAGTGACAGGTGCAAATGGATATGACCAGACTTTTAAGACTGACAAAAACGGAGAAATCGTGATTGAAAACCTGCGTATCGGAGAATACACCATTTCCGAGGTCAGCGATAAGGCATCGGCAAACTATATCCTACCTGCCGAAAAACAGATCACGGTCAAGGTGGGATCGACCACGGTTGTCCAGATGCACAATGAACTGCGTGACACCCCGAAAACAGGGGATGACTTCAATCCGTTCCTCTGGGGAGGACTGGCGGCAGTCTCCCTCATTGGTGCAGGTACGCTCTTGATCGCAGGGCTGAAAAAGAAGAAGGAGGAGGACTAAGGAATGGAAGCAAAGACGGTGATCGCCATTGTGCTTGTGATGTTTATTGTGGGCGGAGCAATCTGGCTGAACATTCGTAACCGAAAGAAGAAGTAAAGTGTCTGGGGGCAGCCTTTTCGGGCTGTCCCCTTTCCATATACGGAGGTATGTATGCAAAAATTGAGAACCATTGAGGAGAAGGTGCGAGCCATTCTGAAAAAGGACGAGGAAGCCAGAAATGACGATATGGTGCTGTATCTGAAAGTATGTAACAGCTATTTTAAGGACGCAGGGGCGATGCCCTTTGCGGAAGTGATGTCACAGTACCGTTATCTGGGACTGCCGAGCTTTGAGAGCGTAGGAAGGACACGCCGAAAGCTGCAGGCAGAACATCCAGAGCTTTTAGGCAGTGTCCGTATCCAGAAGCTCCGTGCCAAGCAGGAACAGAATTACAGGCGTTACGCCAAAGAATGAGAGGTGGCTTATGAACGAAGAAAAACGAATGAACGGCGGTTATGAAATTATTGAGAGCTGTCAAATCGGGCGTACAGAGCTTGTCATCGGGCATAACTCCAAAGCCCCGAACCCTTATGTGTGTTGGTACTGTAAGGACGGATCAGATTATTTCTGGGGGTATTATTGCAATCAGCTTTCCGAAGCAAGGGATAAGCTGAATGAACGCTATCAGAACGAGTGCAGGATGCCCTATAACCAATCAGAGAAGAAACAGAGGAATCACAATGACCGAGAACGCTAAGAAAAAATATGATTGTGCGACCTGCCCTTATCCCCGCTATAAGGAAGGGACGGTTATTTTCTGCGATGTATGTATGCAGAAAATTTTAGACAGGAAGAAAGAAAAACAGCGACAGGAGGATGGGAATGAGTAAGGAAAAAAGAATGGCAGGCTCTTATGAGATTGAGCAGAGCATTTATATCGGCGAAAAGGAAGTGCTGTTTGGGGTAAATGAGGCAGAAGAATATCCCTTTATGGTCTGTTACTGTTCTTATAACAATCCCCTGTCTGCCCCGTGGTGTACGGAAGCTATTGGTACGGACGATTATCTGGAAGCGATGCAGGTGTTTACAGACCGAGTACAGGCACAGATCGAGCTTGTAAAAACGGAGCAGGAACAGTACCGCTTTGATAAAACACCGTTTACTGTTTCCGACTGTATTCCCGATAATCATAGCTCAAATATCGTCGGCAAGGTGGTGGTTATCAACGCCGAGCCGAAACGATATGAATATCAGCACGCTGCCTATCAGCTTGTATTGGCAGACGGTGGACACGGTGCAACAGGCGGCAGAGGGCAGGCGGTGTTTGGAACTTGCCTTGCCACAGGTGAGCGTGGCAGATGGGAAAGATACGATGTGCTTGGGGAAATCAAGCCAGAAAAAATGCCAGAGTGGGCAAAGGAAGCTCTCACAAAACTGAAAGCACAGCAGAAAGAGAAAAAAACGCACAGTCGGGAGGAACGCTGATATGGAGATACGACCATTAACCCCGACAGAACAGAAATACACTTATGCCCAAAGTACGCAGATTGAGGGGCAGACAGGTACAATCGGACATCTGCGTGGCGATTTTGCAACAACAGGCTATGGCTTTTATACCACTTGGTTTGATACCAGACTCCAATGGAAATCGGACGAATTTAAGGCAGACCTTGATACCGTCATCAATGCTTTGCGGGAGGATAAGGGACTTTTGCACAACCGTTATGATATGGGTGCTTTTGCAAGGAAATACCCTGAAAGTGCGATGAAAGGCAATTATTGTACGGAATATGGTTTTCGTGTGGACGCAGGAAAGCACGCTTTTTTGTTTCGGTGCAATCCCACTAAAGGCGATTATAACTTTTACTGTTATTGCTATGTGAAGGAATGGCTGAATCAGCATATGGAAAAAGCTGAGCAGGGCATCCGTTTTATAGATACGCAGTATAAAGAACTGTTCCGTATCCCAGACGGTGGGAAGATTATGGTAACGACCGCTTGGGGCGAAAAACGGGAATACACCTGCCGCTTTATTGACGAATACCATACGGAGGTCGATAACAACCTGTATCATATCGGTGAGTTTGCCGAGTTTCTGCACAAAAACTGTGCAGTTTGTGAGCCGATCAGTAAAGAGCCGCAGGCAACAAAAGCACCGAAACACAAAGACTATGAACGATAGGAGGAATAGGACAATGGCAGTCAACCAGAAAGCGGTAAAGGTTTTGAATAAAGTCTTTGAAGCAGGCTTTGCGGATGAAAAGGCAATCGCTTCTATGACAATGGACGATATTCTTTCCATGCAGGGGATTACGGTGGCAGATATTACCCTGATCAACGACCTGCAAAAGAGTATCAAATCGAACAAGGTCATTTCCTTTCTTGGTGGTGGTATGAATGAGTGAAAAAAGAATGATCCATTTCAAAAATGAAGAAAACGGGATGGAAGTTTCTATTCCAGACGGAGGTATGCTTCGGCTGTTTTCTGAAAACGGGGATGCACAATGTGTCCTCTGCTGCTATATAGATGAAAACCACACAGAGATCGACGGTGTGAAGTATGACAATAAAGACTTTATCAGACGAATGAAACACAATAGAATCAGTTACGCCCCTGCCTGATCGCAGGGGCAAATAACAAGGAGGTGTAAAGAAAATGGCTGCAAAGTATCAGCTAATCACGGAGCTGTATCGGCGAACAGGCGTGTCGGTTGCGAAAAGTCCGCAGGCGTGGCAGAGTTTTTTGTCCTCTGCCTGCCGCAACTATAAGTGCCGCTTTGACGAACAGCTCTTAATCTATGCTCAACGCCCCGATGCCGTAGCTGTGGCAGAACTTGGCACTTGGAATAAGCTCTTTAAGCGTTGGGTAAACAAAGACAGCAAAGGGATTGCCGTGTTCGACCCGAAAGGTCGCAGGAACACGCTGAAATACTACTTTGATATATCCGATACCCACGAGGGTTATTATGGCAGCCGTCCTGTTCCGATCTGGCAGATGGATGAGCGATATGAGCAGGCAGTAAAGGAAAGGCTTTCTGACCGTTTCGGAGAGCTTGAAGAAACAGACTTGGCAGAAACACTTTTTAAGACTGCTGAGAACGCTGTGGAGGACAATCTTCCCGATTATCTGTCACAGCTCAAAGGCGTAACTCAAGACAGTTTTTTAGAAGAACTGGACGAATACAATATTGAAGTGTTGTATAAGCGGCTTGCGGTCAACAGCGTGGCATTTATGCTGATGAGCCGCTGCGGTCTGGATGTGAAGGAATATTTTGACCGAGAAGATTTTGCCGACATTGTGAATTTCAATACGCCCCATACGATAAATGCAATCGGGATTGCCACGAGCGATATATCGGAGATGGCACTTCGGGAAATTTCCGCAGCTATCCGAAATGTACAAATGGAAGCAAGAGAAGAAAACCGCACCTTTGCACTAAAGTCCCAATCCCGTTATGATGTAGGCAGAAAACAGCCCGAAAGGAGTGAGAATAATGAGCGAAATCACATACACAAGGCAGGGGGATTATCTTATTCCAGACCTAACATTACCGACAGAGCCAGAGCTTCCGCTTGGCAGATACGCTATGATGCACAGGGAGTATCTGGAGCAGCACAAGAGAGTGACCTATCTGAACCTGCTGACAGAGGGGATGTTAAATCAGCATCTTTACGAGGTGGAACAGACAGCACTCAAACGGTTGGAGCTTCTGACGAAACAGCTCTCAATGGAACAGGGCGTGACGGAAGAACTGAAGGAAAAAGCCCCGATGCAGTGGGTAGGGTTGATGAACAACATCCGCAGCCAAGCGGAGGAAGTCATCTTGACGGAACTGATTTACAGCTAAGCATTGCCAATGAGGAAGAAGTAAGTGCCAATCTTCCAACGGTTGAACAGCAGATAGAAAGGATCACACAGGCAGAGGATGAAAAGTCCTCTGCTTTTGTCGTTTCACAGGAAGATATTGACTCTGTTCTGCAAATGGGCAGTAGTTATGATAAGAGCAAATACCGCATCTATCGTCAGCTTCAGAAAAATAGTGACAGCAAAACAAATATTGAATTTCTCAAAAAGGAATATGGTACAGGCGGCGGAACACACATTTTTCCAGACGGGACACAGGGCGGAAGATGGGCAGACAGTAAAGGGATTGCCATTGAAAAACAGGGTTCTTATACTGATCCAGACCTGCGATTATCTTGGTCGAAGGTGGAAAAACGTCTGCGTGATCTTATCAAGAATGACCGTTATTTAAACCCAAAAGAGAAAGACCATTATGCGGACTATCTGGAACAGGTATCTGCACCGCAGTATGAAATCGACACCCAGAGAAAACTTGTAAGACAACGGTTTATCCAGTCTAAGCAGGCACTTTCCCCTGCTGACAAACGGGACAGCCTTGCCCTGCGTCTGTCTGATTTTATCCGTGATTTGGACGGTTATGAAAAAGAGCTTTTGTCGCAGGTAAATCGTACCGACCTTGCCAATATAAATGACAGGCAGATGGAGGAACAGCTTTCTGATCCTGTGACGGTACAACAGCTTCTTGATTTTCTGGCTCTGGTACAAGGTAAAACGAGCGACACTTACAGCCGCAGTAATGCGTGGTATTTTTCCAAAGAACTGACGGAGCTGCATCCAATGCACTACCTTTGTCACGAGGGCGATGTGGTGTATCTGGGGGCAGACAAATATGAAGTGCAGTCCGTTACCGAGGATAGGGTGACTTTGCAGAATGTGCAGTTCCCGATTTTGATGCAGGCGTACAATCATACAAAGCTAAGCGAACTTCTGAACAAAAACCCTGCTAATGACCATCTCAAAGTCGTAGTGACCGACAGGCAGAAATCAGAAACACTCACCGAGAAAAAGCCTGACAGCTTAGAATTTTCTATCGGCTTTTCCGAACATCCCTGCTTTTATGCAGACGGATTAGATGATGATATTGAGATCAGTTTTGCATTAGGAAATAAACTGCTCGGTATTTTGGATGAGAAACAGCACCGTGAAAGGCAGGATGAGAGTAAAAAAGTCGGGTGGTATAAAAAAACGGACTTTCAGATAAACGCAGTAATCAATGGAGAAAACTTCCGATATGATGGGCGATTTGACATCGGTGACGGTGAGGGCGATTTAATTGCTCATTTGAAAAACCATTATGACTATTGCCTGTCGCCGAACTGTCCGTTTACCCCAGAGTGGAAAAAGCAGGGCGAGGATGCGTATCGGAAAAAGATGGAAAGCCTGCGGTGGGGGCGTGAGGTGTTTATTCCCTATTTGGAACAGCACACCGAATTATCGCAAGAAGATGAAATGCAGCTTGAAGCATTTATGGCATCTGAAAGTTATTGGTATAAAGAGAAAGAAGAACTATTAGAGCAGGCTAAAAAATTCATTGATGACTATGCCTATAAAAAATATGGTCAATCTGATAGGGTGGATTATTCTGACCTGTCAAAAATAGAGATTGCGACGGCTACTACTGAGGATGGTCAGCGTAAGTTTATGGTTATGCTCGATCTTGAGAACTACCGTATGAAATTTTATGAGAATGGTAAATGTACGGATTATACAGAGTATCTTAGCCTTGCTGATATGATAGCAGCCGACATTTCTCATTCAGATTTTGAAAGTTTCGTGTTAGAACGGGCTGAAAAATATAATCAAATTTATCGTGATGAAAAGACCGAAGAAGTACCAAAAGATACGGATAGATTAAATGCAAGAGAACTGGAAAGCTCAAGGGAACAGTTGAGTGAGCCAATAGAAGATGACTTTATCGGCATGGAAATTGTTCTTGATAACCGCCGCTATGTGATCGAGCGTATCAGCGAAATCAGCGGTGATGTGTCAATGCGGGATGTGACTTTCCAAAATCAAGCAGGTATTCCGATAAACCGTGTGGAGAAAATTGGTTATATCCGCAGCCTTTTGGAACGGGAAGTATTACCACCCGAAAAAGAAAATGTAGATGTTCCCGTTCCGTCTGATGATTGTCGAAACTTCCGTATTACGGATGATGCTTTAGGCGTGGGCGGTGCAAAGGAGAAATTCAGAAACAACATCGCAGCGATCCAGACACTTCACGAGCTTGAGATTGAAAACCGCCTTGCGACGCCAGAGGAACAGGAAATTCTCTCAAAGTATGTCGGCTGGGGCGGTCTGTCACAGGCATTTGATGAAAATAATGCGGCGTGGGCAGATGAGTTTATAGAGCTTTACGAGAACCTCTCCCCAGAGGAATATCGTGCGGCAATGGAATCGACACTTACTGCCTTTTATACTCCGCCCGTGGTAATCAAGGCGATGTATGAGGTGCTTGACCGTCTGGGCTATGAGAAAGGAAATATGTTAGAACCGTCCTGTGGCACAGGAAACTTCTTTGGTCTGATCCCTGAAAAGATGGCAGGCTCAAAGCTCTATGGCGTGGAGCTTGATGATCTTACTGGCAGGATTGCAAAGCAGCTTTACCAGAAAGCCACCATCGCCGTACAGGGCTTTGAAGATACCAAACTGCCAGACGACCATTTTGATGTGGTGCTTGGCAATGTACCCTTTGGAGATTTTCGGGTTAATGACAGCCGCTACGAACAGCAGAAATTCCTTATCCACGACTATTTCTTTGCAAAAGCCCTTGATAAAGTAAAAGCAGGCGGCGTTGTGATGTTTCTTACCTCAAAAGGCACAATGGATAAGGCAAGTCCCGAAGTACGAAAATATATCGCCCAAAGAGCCGAGCTTTTAGGGGCGATACGGCTTCCAGACAACACCTTCAAAGCCAATGCGGGAACGGAAGTTACAAGTGACATTCTGATCTTAAAAAAGCGTGACCGAGTTATGGAGATAGAGCCAGAGTGGGTACACCTTGACACGGACGAGAATGGGATCACAATGAACCGCTATTTTGTAGAGCATCCAGAGATGGTGCTTGGAACAATGCAGATGGAAAGCACCCGTTTCGGTATGGATACTGCCTGTAAAGCAGACAAAGAACATTCCCTTTCCGAACTTTTATCTGAAGCGGTGCAGCGTATCAATGGGGAAATCACAGCACAGGAAAATCAGATTGATGAAATCTCTGATGAACAGGCAGAGAGTATTCCTGCCGACCCTTTGGTACGGAATTTTTCTTATACTTTGGTGGATGGCAAGGTTTACTTCCGAGAAAATGATGTGATGACCTCTGCCAAAGTATCTATGACTGCCGAAAACCGTATCAAGGGATTGGTGGAGATCAGGGACTCTGTCCGCAGGCTCATTGACTACCAGACCAACGATTACCCTGATGAAGCGATACGCAAGGAGCAGGAACAGCTTAACCGCTTGTATGATACCTTTACGGGGAAGTACGGGCTTATCAATAACCGAGGGAATTATCTTGCCTTTGCGTCCGATGAAAGCTATTTTCTGTTATGTTCCCTTGAAGTGCTTGACGATGATGGGAAATTTAAGCGGAAAGCGGATATGTTCACGAAACGGACGATCAAACCGCACCGTACTGCAACTTCTGTGGAAACCGCAAGCGAAGCCCTTGCCCTTTCTATTGGAGAAAAAGCCTGTGTTGATTTAGGTTATATGGAACAGCTTACAGGGAAAACACAGGAGGAACTGATTGCAGATTTGCAGGGCGTTATCTTTCGTGTACCCAATGCCGAGCCTGCCCGTTATGTGACTGCGGATGAGTACCTTTCTGGAAATGTAAGGGAAAAGCTGACGGTTGCAGAAATTGCGGCAAAGCAAGACCCGTCGCTGTCTGTCAATGTGGAAGCTTTAAAACAGGTTATTCCCAAAGACCTGCCTGCAAGTGAAATCGCTGTGCGTCTTGGTACGACTTGGATACCGCAGGAGGATATTCAGCAATTTGTGATGGAACTTTTAACCCCGTCACAACACGCAAGAAACAGGATCAAAGTCCGTTATACACCATATAATGGCGATTGGTTTATCGAAAATAAAACTTCCGATTACGGGAATGTCAAGGCGGACAGCACTTACGGTACGAAAAGAGCTTCCGCCTATCGTATTATCGAGGACACGCTGAATCTGAAAGATACCCGTATTTTTGATTATGTGTATGATGAACACGGAAACAAAAAAGCGGTGTTCAATCATAAGGAAACCACAGCGGCACAGGCAAAGCAGGAAGTGATTAAACAGGCGTTTCAGGATTGGATATGGAAAGACCCTGAGCGAAGAAACCGCCTTGTCCGTTACTATAACGACACTTTCAACAGTATCCGCACCCGTGAGTATGATGGAAGCCATATCACTTTTGGCGGGATTAGTCCAGAAATTCAGTTAAGACCTCATCAAGTGAATGCGATTGCCCATATCCTTTATGGCGGGAATACACTTCTTGCCCATAAGGTAGGGGCAGGCAAGACCTTTGAAATGGTCGCTGCCGCACAGGAGAGCAAGCGTCTGGGACTGTGCAATAAGTCCATGTTTGTTGTGCCAAATCACTTAGTGGGACAATGGGCGTCGGAGTATTTAAGGCTCTATCCCTCTGCCAATATCCTTGTGACGACCAAACAGGACTTTGAAACAGCGAACCGAAAAAAGTTTTGTTCCCGTATTGCCACAGGCGACTATGATGCGGTCATCATCGGACATTCCCAGTTTGAAAAAATCCAGATGAGCGTGGAAAGGCAGTATGAGCAGCTTCAGAAACAGCTTGACGATATTGAGCGTGGGATTGAAGATGTGCAGAAATCAAATGGCGAGCAGTTCACAGTCAAGCAGCTCATGAAAACAAGGAAAGCCATTGAGCAGAAGCTCAAAAAACTCAACGATACCAAACGAAAGGACAATGTGATTGACTTTGAGCAGTTAGGCGTTGACAGGCTTTTTATTGACGAGAGCCATTTTTACAAAAACCTCTACCTCTATACCAAGATGCGAAATGTGGGCGGCATTGCCCAGACCGAAGCCCAGAAGTCAAGCGACCTCTTTATGAAATGCCGCTATCTGGACGAAATCACAGGCAACCGTGGCACGATTTTCGCTACGGGAACGCCAATCAGCAACTCAATGGTCGAGATGTACTCCGTGCAGAGATACTTGCAGTATGACACCCTTGTAAGGAACGGTTTGCAGCACTTTGACAGTTGGGCGTCCACTTTTGGCGAAACCATTACAGCATTAGAGCTTGCCCCCGAAGGGACAAACTACCGAGCAAAGACAAGGTTTGCGAAATTCTATAACCTGCCAGAGCTGATGCTGATGTTTCGGGAAGTGGCTGATATTCAGACTGCTGATATGTTAAAACTTCCTGTGCCAAAGGTCAACTATCACAATATCAAGACGAAGCCAAGTGAGATACAGACAGAAATGGTAGCTTCTCTTGCTAAACGGGCAGAAAAAATACGGGCAAGGCTTGTTGAGCCAAACATCGACAATATGCTGAAAGTGACCAATGATGGACGGAAACTTGCCCTTGACCAGAGAATGATTGACCCGATGCTGCCCGATGACCCAGAAAGCAAGGTCAACACCTGTATCGACAATGTGCATCGCATTTGGGAGGAACACGCTGACACAAAGGCGGCACAGCTTATATTTTGCGACCTTTCTACGCCGAAGAATGATGGCTCATTTAATGTTTATGATGATATACGGGAGAAGCTGATCCGCCGTGGTGTTCCTGCCGAGCAGATACGCTTTATCCACGAAGCGACCACTGATGTACAGAAAAAGGAGTTATTTGCGAAGGTCAGAAGCGGCGAGGTGCGTATTTTGTTAGGCTCTACCCAGAAGATGGGGGCAGGTACGAATGTGCAGGACAGGCTTGTGGCACTCCATAATTTAGATTGTCCGTGGCGACCAAGTGATTTGGAACAGCGGCAGGGGCGTATTGAACGACAGGGAAATATGTTCACAGAGGTGGAGGTTTACCGTTATGTAACGGAGCAGACCTTTGATGCTTACCTCTATCAGTTGGTGGAAAGCAAGCAGAAATTTATCAGCCAGATCATGACGAGCAAAAGCCCTGTCCGTTCCGCAGAAGATGTGGATGAAGTTGCCCTTTCCTTTGCGGAGGTTAAAATGCTTGCTACAGGGGATGAGCGTTTCAAAGAAAAGATGGACTTGGATATGCAGGTGTCGAAACTCAAAGTGCTAAAGCAGAGTTATCTTAGTCAGCATTACGAGCTTGAGGACAGAGTGTTGCAGCACTTTCCGAAAGAAATCAAAGAGCTTGAGCAGCTTATTTCTGCCTATTGGTGTGATGTTCCCCTGCTTGAACAGCATAGACCAAAGGGCGAAGATCGGTTTTACCCAATGACTTTGCAGGGTGTGACTTACACAGAAAAAGCCGATGCAGGCAAAATGCTTCTTGCAATCTGTAAGGAATATCCGCTGACACAGCCAAAAGAAATCGGCAGCTATCGAGGGTTTCAAATGGAGATTTACTATGATACGGTCAATACCCATTATTGCCTGAACTTGTGCGGAAAGACAAAACACAAGGTCAACTTGGGCGAGGACGCTCTGGGAAATCTGACCCGAATAGAAAATGAGCTTGCCAGAATCCCCGATAAGTTGGAAGCGGCAAAGACCAGACGGACAGAAATTCTATCGCAGATTGAAAATGCAAAGGAAGAACTGATGAAGCCTTTTGACTTTGAGGACGAACTGAAAGAGAAAACGGAAAGGCTCAATGCTTTAAATATTGAGCTGAATTTGGATCAGAAAGACCCTGCGGTACTTGATGCAGAGCCAGAGGAAACGAGCGAACCGCCCGAAAGAAAAGCGGCTGACCGTGAGCGATAATCTTCTTTTGCACATTTGAAAAACCGTTATTTGGGCGGTATAATGGGAAAAGATTGAATAATCGGAGGTGGAAAAATGTCTTTGGAATTTCAGTTTGAAACATTTGTAGATGTGTACCACAGCATCTTTTCCGAATATCTAAGCTCTGTTATCGCCAAGCTGCCGAAAGAAAATGAGAAGTACCGTGCAATGAAAGAGGAACTCTCAAGCCTGTATGACAAATATCCGAAAATCTTGGACATTTTTGATATGGATAAGGCAGAGGGGCTTTCTGCTGAAGAATGTGCAGGGCTTGTAAAAGTCTTGCAGCTTCGGAACGAGCTTACCGATATGGAACTGCAATCAGTTTATTTTCGGGGCTGTTATGATGGTGTGGGGTATCTGAAAAAAGCAGGAATTTTGTAATGGATTGACAGAGAAAAGGCGGTGTTGGTGTGAAGCTGACGCCGCTTCTTTACATAGTCAAGAAATAGAAAATTTCAATACAATATGATATAATCTTTTTGTAGAAAGGTGGTGGAACGATGTATATAGACACGCACACAAAAGTAACAATGGAAACTTCTATCTGTTCATATCTTAATGTTACGTTCAAAGATTTAATTGATTTATTTGAATTTGCAGGTAATGAAGCTCAACAAGAGTATTTCGTTGACGGAGATAAATTGAATGATATATTCAATTCTTTTATAGAAACTCATATACCAAGTCAAGAATTAGATGAAGTCTTATTTTTTCATTTGAGCAGACGATTAAATACTGCAAAGGATTGTAATTGTGGAGATAATCTTTTTAAGTTGCTGTCAACAGAAAATGCTATGACATCTTTTCTCAAAGAACACGATGTAGAATTTGCCGTCTGTGACAAACATTTGAATTTGATATATGAGGGCAAGGATATTTCACTTGAAAATACTAGTCAAGAGCATATCCCATATCTGAGATGGCGTTTAGGACATAATGCAAATAGAATTGATTTTTGTTTTAATGGATTTTTACTTAAAGATTTGTTGTATCGAAATAGCTATGCCAGAGAGTTATATGATGTTCCCGAATTTATAGGTGTATTAGCAAATTTCTTGAAGCGTAGAGATATTGGGACAGATTTCTTTACAAATAGCACATACTATTGTTTGGAATATTGTGTTCCTTTAAAAAAAGTTATGTTTGATGATAGTGAAAATCTAAGTGGTAAAGATAAACAGATATATTTACTAAATCGAATTTTGAACAGATTATATGAATATCACACAACAGATATTCAGTATATGTTCGATCATGATAATTCTGTAATTCGATTGGCAGATGATGATACAATGTATGGGAAATATTATATTACAAAAGAAAAAATAGATTGGAATATGCTCAAATAAAATACATTTTTACATAGCCGAGAGGTTTATCAAACGATAATCCCCTCGGCTTATTTTATTTTCAAGGAGGTGCAAAAGTGAATTATCAGGAGTACAAGCAATCCCTGAACCAAAGGCTGACCGACAAGGTACAGCGTGAGCTTTCGGCTTTTCGGGAGGAAATGTTAGGAAAACCGCCGCAGGAAATTTACGATGCAGCATATCAGATCGCATTGAAGAATGATATTGCCGAGTGTTTTTCGGAAACAGATTATTCCCCACAGGCGGCGAAAGCTCTCTTAAAATCGCCCAATCTGTTGCAGGAGGTTTATGATGAGTGGTTAGAAACCGATTATACCCATATGGAAGATTTACGCCAGACCATCACAGAATTTAAAGACTATATGGTTAAGACAGAAAAAATATTGTCTTGGGGAGAGAGGTAATAAAGAAATGAGAAGTAACAAGCCTTATGTTCCTCTTGATCCAGCGGTCATTGAGCAGGCAAGACAGATTGACCTTTTAACTTATCTTAGGGACTGTGAGCCGAGCAATCTTGTAAAAGTGAAAGGAGCATCGAATGTGTATTGTACTGCCGAACACGACAGCCTAAAGATTTCCAACGGCAAGTGGTATTGGTGGTCGAGGGGCTTTGGCGGCGTATCTGCCCTTGATTATCTGATGAAAGTCAGAGGTTTTGGCTTTGTGGAGAGCATTGAAATTCTGACAGGCAGGGAGTTTTCGTATGTGCCGCCGCCCCCTGTTCCAAAAGAACAAAAAGAAAAAGTGCTGCTTTTGCCCGACAGACATTCCAACAATGAGCAGGTCATTCACTATCTGTTTGGGCGTGGAATAGACTTGCAGATCATTCAGGAGTGTATTGATGAGGGTATCCTGTTTGAGAGTGCAGGACGATACCACAATGCTGTTTTCGTTGGTAAGGATGAAAAGGGCGTACCCAGATATGCCGCCTACCGAGGTCTTGGCGGTAACTTCCGTCTGGATGTTTCGGGAAGTGACAAGCGGTATTCCTTCCGACTTCTGGCAGATAAGCCTGCAAGTTCGGTGCATTTGTTTGAAGCCGCCATTGATTTACTGTCCTATGCCACTTATCTGAAATGTGAGGGAAAGGACTACAAAGGAGAAAATCTACTCTCTTTGTCGGGGGTATATCAGCCAAAGAAAGAGTTAAAAAACAGCACCATCCCCGTTGCCCTATCCACATTTTTGAAAGCAAACCCACAAATTAAAACGCTCTATCTGCATTTAGACAATGACAATACAGGCAGACGGTGTAGTGCCGCCTTAAAAGTATTGTTGCAAAAAGACTATGAGATCGTTGACGCACCGCCGCCTGTCGGTAAGGATGTCAACGATTTTTTGTTGTCCTATCTGGGTATCGGACAGCAGAAAACCCATCGTGAAAGGGGGGATGCCCGTTGATTGTCGGATGAGTATTATCAGAAAGATACTAAAACAAATCAAGAATTTAAGAAGGAAAGTGAGGAATTATCCAATGAAAAAATATGCCGTTACTCTTACAGGACACTATGAAAAGACCATTTCTGTTTATGCAGATACTCCCGAACAGGCGGCGGAGAAAGTCAAAATCATTCTTTTTGACACCGACCTTATTTCTTTTTCCGAGGAAGATTTTGTCTGCGGAGAAGCCAAGATTGAGGACGCAAATAAGGAAGATGGAAAGGAAAAAGATATGCCCGATGAAGATGAGGACGAGTGTATGAACCACGAGGATTGTTCGGGATGTCCGTATCTTTGCCCTGCGTGTGGAGAATGTCTGTGTGAGTACGAGGACTAAGACAGGTCTTACCAAGCACTGAATTTGATTATCCATCTTACGACGGATACCAAATTCGCTTGTTAGGGGCTGTCCCCTAATACCCCCAATATCAAAGAAAGGAATTTTTAAGAATGAGTGAGTGTATCTCTTTTATCATCGGCACAATGGTCCGCGGTCTGACAGGTGTTGTGCTGATGTGCTGTTTGCAGATAGGAAGGCTCTCCGAAAGAAAGGGTGTGACCGATGCGTAAACGAAATGTGCAGGTACTCTTTCGGCTGACGGAGGAGGAAGCCGATGAGCTTAACGAGCTTGTGCGAAAGTCGGGGCGTTCCAAAGAAGCGTTTTTAAGGGCGATGGTGAAAGGCTACCGTCTGTGTGAAAAGCCTGCCCCAGAGTTTTACCAGATGATGCGTGAGCTGTCTGCCATTGGCAACCGTGTCAATCAGCTTGCGGCAAAAGCCAATGCCTTGAACTTTGTGGACGCACCGATGCTTACGGAAGAAGCAGTTAAGTGGCGGCAGTTCCAGATGGATATTCGCAAGAAGTATCTGCTTCCAAAAAGGAATCGGGATAATGGCTGTCTGTGAGATATGGGATGTGAAAGGCAGGCTTGATCATCCTATCGACTACGCCAAAAACCCAGAAAAGACCGTCAATCCCAAATACACGGAAGCAGACTTGCAGGCATTAGGTGATGTGATGAAGTACGCTACCAACGGAGAAAAAACAGAGAAACAGTTTTTTGTCACAGGCGTCAACTGTGACCCTGCCACCGCAAGGGACGAAATGATGATAACGAAAGGGCAATGGCAGGATGAGAGTGAGATTGTCTGCTATCACGGCTACCAGAGCTTCAAGCAGGGCGAGGTCACGCCAGAGCAGGCTCATGAGGTCGGGGTGAAACTTGCCGAGCGTATGTGGGGCGACCGATTTCAAGTGATTGTCGCCACCCATTTGAATACGGACTGCCTGCATAACCATTTTGTGTTAAATTCCGTATCCTTTGCGGACGGGAAGCATTACCACGACAATAAGAAAAATTTGCGTCTGCTCCGCAAGCGGTCGGATGAGCTGTGTCGTGAGTATGCCCTGTCCGTGATTGAACAGCCAAGCGGCAGGAAGAAGCCTTACGCTCTTTATCAGGCGGAAAAGCAGGGACTTCCTACCAGAGATACGGTGGCAAGGCAGGCGGTGGACGAAGCCATCAGCAAGTCGTTTACGCTGAAAGACTTTGACCGTGAGCTGTTAAAGATGGGCTACCGCATTAACTTTGACCCCAACCGTAAGTATTGGACAATCATTGGGAAAGGATGGCAAAGACCAAAAAGGCTTTACAAGCTGGGCGAGGATTATACCAATGACCGCATTGTGGAGCGTATTAAGGAAAATTCCTATGCCGTCAGATTTTCACAGTTTGCCAAGTACACAAAAGAAGTTAAGGTTTTCCGTGTCCGAGGGACAATGAAAAATGCCCGAAAGATAGGCGGACTGCGAGGGCTGTATCTTCATTACTGTTTTAAGCTCGGCATCCTGCCAAAAGGCAGAAAACAAGATTATGCGAAGCTCCATTATCTTTTGAAGGACGACCTTATGAAGATGGAGATGATCGCAAAGGAAACAAGGCTGCTTTGCCGCTGTCATATTGACACCGCAGAGCAGCTTTTGTCATATAAGGCTTCTCTGACAACGGAGATGGCAGAGCTGACCGCAAAGCGTAAGGGGCTTTATTCCCTCTCCCGCAAAGCAAGCGGCGAAGAAAAAGAGGCGGTCAAGGCTCAGATTTCCGAGATTACAGGGCGGCTTAACACGATACGAAAGGAGGTCAGACTGTGTGAGGGCATCGAAGTCCGAAGCGGTGTCCTAAAAGAGAAGTTGCAGACCGTTCGGACAGAAGAACAGGAAACCAAACGAAAGGAGCTGATGAAGAATGAACACAGGCGGCGAAGCGGCAGAACAGATCGTCCGAATGAGCTTGGAGGGCTTTGAGGTCGCTGCCAAAATCACAGGGGCAGGGGCGAAGAATATCGCCATCCTGCTCTATACCATTCTCAAGGAAGAAAAGAAAACGAAAGGAAAATCAAGGCTTACCAATATGCTCCGTTCTGGCAAGGAACTGAAAGTCTTTACCGTCAGGCGTGGCGACCTGAAAAAATTTACGCAGGAAGCCAAACGGTACGGGGTTCTTTACTGTGTATTGGCTGACCGAAAAAATAAAGACCCCAATGCGGTTGTGGATGTGATCGCCAGAGCAGAGGACGCATCGAAAATCAGCCGAATTGTGGAACGCTTCAGCTTGGCGTCTGTGGATACCGCTACCATTGTACAGGAAGCGGAAAGGACAAAAGACGGTAAGTCAGCAAAGACAGGGCAGCCAGAGCCAGACATCGGGGTACAGGAAAAAGCACAGAAGGATCAATTATTAGACGCTCTGATGGGGAAGCCTGTCCAGAAAGGGGACAATGCACCAAACCCCTCGGTGGCAAAGACAGAAAAGTCCCCTCTGTCCGAGCCTACCTTAGAGAAGCGAAGCAAGTCCGCAGAGGGGGCTACTTTGAATAAGGAGAAACCATCCGTCAAGGAAGAACTGCGGAAAATCAAAGAGAGCCGTAAGGAACAGGAAACAGAAGTTTCTCCGATTCTCAATCAGGAAAAATCTTCCAATCAGGCAAAGCAGCCTGTGAAAAAGACAGAGCATAAGCAGCCTGCCAGACGGAAGAAACCGAAAAAGTCGAAAGGAGCAAGATAATGAGTATTTACGATGTATTTGGCGGCAGTAAGCCGTTTAATAAGGAGGAATGGGCAGCACAAAAACAGGCACAGCGTAAGGAAGCCTATGAGCTGATTGACAATACCTGTGCCGAGATGCTTTCAGATGGCGATGCCTTTCAGCAGTATCTTGAGGTACAGGGGCGTTTTGACCGTTACTCTGTCAACAATGCGATTTTAGTATCTGCCCAGATGCCTGAAGCCACTTCTTTGAAGGATAAAAATGCTTGGAAGCAGAGCCGTGTCTATGTAAACAAGGACGCCCAGAAGGTCATCATTCTTGAGCCAGGGAAAGAGTACACCCGTGAGGACGGGACAAAGGCAGTCGGTTACAATGCAAAAGAAGTTTATGATATTTCCGATACTTCCGCAGCAAACCGACAGCCGCCGCAGGAAAAGAAGGGAATGCGTGAGCTTGTATCGGCAATGATTGACGCAAGCCCTGTTGGTTTTCAGCCTGTGGACGATCTGGAACTGCCTGCCTTTTATGACAGCGGACAGCAGACCATTTTTATTAAGACAGGGCTTAATGAGGAACAGCTCTTTGTGAGTATGGCAAAGGAAGTGTCGGCGGCAGTCTTTGATTTTAAGTATAACGAGAGCCGAGATGCGTCTGATTTTAAATCGTTCTGCGTTGCCTATATGGTCAGCTCCCGTTACGGTGTGGATACAAGGGCGTTCCGTTTCGATAAGCTCCCCAAAGAGTATGAGGGAATGGACGCACAGGCACTCAAAGGCGAGCTTGGTTCTATGCGTGATGTTCTGGGAGAAATTCAAAGCGAGATGTATAAGAGCCTTGAGAAGAATAAACCTGCAAAAAGCAAAGAGCAGGAACGCTAAGGCGAGGTGCTGCTTATGAAAGAAGAACGCTACCATCTGGCATTGGACGCTTATGATAAAAATATTGTCATCCGTGCCTTAAACACCTTACGGACACAGCAGTTACAGGAGGAACGCCCCACCGACCCTGTGGATGAACTGATTATCAAGGTGTCTGAAGCTCCGAGCAGAAAGGTCAGGGTGCTGCCCTGCAAGTGCCGTGAGGAACGATAACGATCAGAAAACGAGCCTGATCCTTGCCGGCTGCGGTATTTTCCCCATCGTGTGGTTTGCCCTCTTGACTGCCCCGTATGTAGATGGCGGTCTGGTGGAAATTATCGAAAACCTACCCATAGCAATGAACAACCCGTTTCATATAACGGTGTGTGAGGACAGCGTAAAAACTGTCCTTCTTTTTTTGCTTGCGTATGGTATGGGGATCGGTATCTATCTTTCCACACGGAAGAATTACCGCAGGCGTGAGGAACACGGTTCTGCAAAGTGGGGTAACGCAAGTGCTATCAACAAGAAATACCAAGATAAAAACCCGTCTGCAAATAAGCTGCTGACCCAGAATGTCCGTATCGGTCTGGATGGGAAAAAGCATCGCCGAAACCTGAACATTCTTTGCTGCGGCGGTTCTGGGGCGGGAAAAACCCGCTTCTTTTGCAAGCCCAACGCTATGCAATGCAACACTTCTATGGTGGTTTTAGACCCAAAGGGAGAAATCGTCCGAGATGTGGGCGGTCTGCTTGAAAAGAAAGGGTATGAGGTGCGTGTCCTTGACCTTATCAATATGCACAAGAGCCATTGTTACAACCCTTTTGTCTATCTGAAAAATGATAATGATGTGCAAAGACTTGTGACCAATCTTTTTAAGGCGACCACCCCCAAAGGCAGCCAGTCGCAAGACCCGTTCTGGGATACGGCGGCAAGTATGCTGCTTTTGTCTTTGGTATTCTATCTCAAATACGAAGCACCAAAGGACGAGCAGAATTTCCCGATGGTTATGGAGTTACTCCGTGCAGGGGAAGTCCACGAGGATGATGACAGTTATATCAGTCCTCTTGACGAACTGTTTGACCGTCTGGAAATGGAGAACCCAGATCATATCGCTGTGAAGTATTATAAGGATTACCACTCTGGAAGTGCCAAGACCTTAAAGAGCATCCAGATCACCCTTGCCGCAAGGCTTGAGAAATTCAATCTTGAGAGTGTTGCGGCTTTAACCGCTACCGATGAGCTTGACCTGCCGTCATTAGGCGAGAAAAAGGTGGCTTTGTTTGCCCTGATCCCAGACAACGATACGAGCTTTAACTTCCTTGTGTCGATTTTATACACCCAGATTTTTCAACAGCTCTTTTATCTTGCCGACCACAAATACGGAGGAAGCCTGCCTGTGCATTGCCATTTTATTATGGACGAATTTGCAAATGTTTCGCTGCCCGACGATTTCGACAAGATATTAAGTGTAATGAGGTCGAGAGGTGTGTCGGTCAGCATTATTCTGCAAAATCTGGCACAGCTCAAAGCCCTGTTTGAAAAGCAGTGGGAAAGCATTTGCGGTAATTGCGATGAATTTTTGTATCTGGGCGGTAATGAACAGAGTACCCACAAGTATGTGTCGGAGCTTTTAGGCAAGGAAACCATTGATACGAACACCTATGGGAAAAGCTCTGGTCGCAGCGGGAATTATTCCACCAATTATCAAATAGCGGGGCGTGAGCTTTTAACCCCAGATGAAGTGCGTATGCTTGATAACCGCTACGCACTTTTGTTTATCCGTGGGGAGCGTCCTGTGATGGACTTGAAATATGACATTTTAAAACACCCGAATTTAAAGCTGACGACTGACGGAGGGATGCCGCCCTATCTGCACGGCGAACCGACACAGGCGGTCGCAACCCTTGTATTTGACAGCGATATTCCAAAGAATGCTGTAACGGTGAAGGCTGTCAGCACATCTTATGAGCTTCTGTCCGAGGAGGACTTAGAAGAATTATTCAAAATTTAAGGAGGAATTACTGTATGAGATTATTTAAGAAGAATGACACCCAGAAGAACACCACAAAGCTGCCGATGACAGGCAGGGTAAAGAAAGGCTTCCGTTTTTACTGTATGGTGGTGATGGCAATGACCGTTGTGCTTGGCAGCTCCTTGACTGCCTTTGCCGCAGGCGATCCGATTACTGTTGTCAATAACCTGTCCGACTTTATCTTTGGTCTGGTAAGGGCTGTCGGAATGATTATGCTTGGCTTTGGCATTGTGCAGATTGGTTTATCTTTGAAATCTCACGATCCATCTCAGAGAGCAAACGGCTTTCTGACCCTTGCGGGCGGTGTTGTGATTACCTTTGCAAAAGAGATTTTGACCCTTATCACAGGTTAAATTTGATGTAAGGAAGAAAAAGACAATGCCTGCGGTGCTGTTTCCTTTGGAACTGCACCGCAGGAGGAAAGGAGGGTACAAAATAGAGAATAACCAGAAATACAATATCATTTATGCCGATCCACCGTGGCGATACCAACAGAAAAATTTGTCGGGAGCTGCGGAACATCATTATTCCACAATGAGTGTGAAAGATATTTGCGGGCTGAAGGTAGAGGAGATTGCGGCAAAGGATTGTGTCTTGTTTCTATGGGCGACTTTTCCCCAGCTTCCTGAAGCTCTGTGTGTGATTAAGGCGTGGGGCTTTCAGTATAAAACAGTAGCTTTTGTCTGGCTGAAGCAGAATAAAAGTGGAAAAGGTTGGTTTTTCGGTCTGGGATTTTGGACAAGGGGCAATGCGGAAATCTGTCTGCTTGCTACCAAAGGGAAACCGCACCGAAATTCCAACCGTGTCCATCAGTTTCTCATCAGTCCAATCCGAGGACACAGCCAGAAGCCTGAAGAAGCAAGAGAGAAAATCATAGAGCTTATGGGCGATCTGCCCCGTGTGGAATTATTTGCCCGTGAAAAGACAGAGGGATGGGATGCTTGGGGAAATGAGGTGGAAAGTGATATTGAGATAAGCAGTGATACAGAAAAAGAAGGAGGTGATCTATGTGTCTGATAACTGGGTAGTTCAGAATTTGGAGAACGCTCTGAACACTTGGAATGAAAAGTTAGCGGAGATATGGCAGATTATTACCCAATCCCCAGAGCAGTTCAAAGGCGGCACGATATGGGATGTGATCGTCGGTATCCACGGTGCGGTGCAGGCGATCGGACTTGCCCTTTTGGTACTGTTTTTTGTGGTAGGCGTAATGCGTACCTGTGGCAATTTTGCAGAGGTCAAACGCCCCGAACAGGCATTGAAGCTGTTTATCCGTTTTGCCCTTGCGAAAGGTGCGGTCACTTATGGTCTGGAGCTGATGATGGCTCTTTTTAATATCGTACAAGGTTTGATTTCTACTATAATGAACGCCGCAGGTTTTGGTTCGGCAACCGATACGGTATTGCCGCAGGAAATTGTAACAGCAGTTGAGGACTGTGGCTTTTTCGAGAGTATTCCCCTTTGGGCAGTCACCTTGATCGGCGGTCTGTTTATTACGGTATTGTCGTTCATTATGATTATGTCGGTGTACGGCAGGTTTTTTAAGCTCTATCTTTATACCGCCATTGCACCTGTGCCGTTATCTGCCTTTGCAGGAGAGCCGAGCCAGAGTGTAGGTAAGAGTTTTATCAAGAGCTATTCTGCGGTTTGCCTTGAGGGAGCGATCATTGTGCTTGCCTGTATTATCTTTTCCCTCTTTGCCGCAGCTCCGCCCGTAGTCAATCCTGATGCGGCGGCAGTTACAATGGTGTGGAGTTATGTGGGCGAGCTGATTTTTAATATGCTCATCTTAGTCGGTGCGGTCAAAATGGCAGACCGAGTAGTGCGTGAGATGATGGGATTGTAATGCAAAAATGCAAAATTTTTCTGTGCGTATTGACTTGGTTGTATGAAATGAGTATAATATGGGTAGAATACTACTATCTAATATACGAGAAGGAGGTTTTGTTATGAATATTCGTCCATCCGCAGCAATCCGCCAGAATTACAACGAGATTGCCGATATGTGCAGAAAGACCGCAGAGCCGATTTTCCTTACCAAGAACGGTGAAGGAGATTTAGTCGTTATGGATATTGAAACTTATAACCGCAGGGAAAAAATGCTGAAGCTGCGTGAGGAACTTTTGGCAGTAGAGGAAGATAGAATGGCAGGCAGAGTTGGCTGTACGCTTGATGAACTGGACGCTTACCTTGATGATGTGATTGCAGAGGTGTAGCGTATGACAGAGAGCAAGAGATACAAAGTCATTGTTTCTGACAGGGCAAAGAGGATGTTGGGAACACATATCCGTTTTATGGCACAGGTCAACAAAGAAGCAGCAGCGGCAAAAAAGAAAGAGATTATGACCGCTATGCGTTCCCTCTGCCAGATGCCGCAGCGTTTTCCATTTTTTGAAGAACCCTATATCACACCGAATAAATATCACAAGATGTTTATTGAGAAGTGGTATCTTGTCCTCTATCAAATACAAGATGATACGGTGTATGTGGAGTATATCTTAGATTGCCGTAAGGATTACAGTTGGCTCATTCGATAGCAACAAAATAACTTTCAGAAATCGTCACTTACAGTTGGTGGCGATTTTTTTATGCCTAAAATTATCAACAAGGAAAGGATGATAGAAATGAAGAAAGAAGAAAAATATTACCAGATTTATCGTATCCATTTACTGAACGGAGAAGTGATTGAAGCGTCAGAAGAATACGACCTGCCTGTTGAAAAAGGACTGGTGGGAAAATTCCAAAAGGCAGATGACAACAAAATATTTGAAATAGGAGATGCTGTTTCGGGAGTGTTTTATATTCCAAAACGCAGCATCCTTTTTATAGCGACAGGAGAGGTCAAGAAGGGTTGGTGCTAATATGGAGGTCAAGATAAATAAGGAGATCCGTAATTATACGGAGAGTATGTTTTTTGGACTGTCGATGCGGCAGTTCATTTTTTCTGTCCTTGCCTGCGGTGTGGCGGTGGCTTTGTATTTTCTTCTCCGCCCCTACTTTGGCACGGAAACATTAAGCTGGATGTGTATTTTAGGAGCTTCGCCTTTTGCAGCTTTGGGTTTTATCAAGTACAACGGAATGACAGCGGAGCAGTTCGTCTGGGCGTGGATAAAATCAGAGTTTATCATGCCGAAAAAGCTGTTGTTTTCCCAAGATAATCTTTACTATGAAGCCTTAAAAGAAACGATTGACATCCACGAAAAAGAAGCTCTGGGTATCCGTATCCGCAAAAAGCAAAAGAGCAGACAGAGAAAGAAATCTCAAAAGAGCAAGGAGGTATCGAATGATTAAGACATTGAAAAATCTGTTTAAGCAGGATAAGGAAAAGTTTGTCGTACCCAAATCGGTGCAGGCGGTGATCCCGATTAAGACAATCTGGGAGGACGGCGTTTTTCTTGTGGGAAAGAACAAGTATGCAAAGACATTTAAGTTTGAGGATATTAACTATGCGGTGGCAAGCCGTGAGGACAAGGAAGCGATGTTTCTTGAATATTCCGAACTTCTCAATGCCCTTGACAGCGGTGCGACTACGAAGATTACCGTTAACAACAGGCGTCTTAACAAGGCAGACTTTGAGCAGACGATCTTAATCCCAATGGCAGACGATGGACTGGATAAGTACCGCAAGGAATATAACAAAATGCTGCTTGATAAGGCAACAGGTGCAAATGCCATTGTGCAGGATAAGTATGTGACGGTATCTGTCTGCAAAAAGAATATTGAAGAAGCCCGAAATTATTTTGCCCGTGTGGGTGCTGACCTGATCGGGCATTTTAACCGTCTTGGCTCAAAGTGTGTGGAGCTTGACGCAGGAGAAAAACTCCGTATTTTTCACGATTTTTACCGTACAGGAGAGGAAACAGGTTTTGCCTTTGATATGCTTTTGAGTATGCGAAAAGGTCACGATTTTAAGGACTATATCTGCCCTGACAGCTTTGAATTTGAAAAGGACTGTTTCCGTATCGGAAACCGTTATGGGCGTGTGATTTTTCTTCGTGAGTATGCGGCATATATTAAAGACAGTATGGTGGCAGAGCTTTGTGAGCTGAACAGAAATATGATGTTGTCCGTAGATGTTGTCCCTGTTCCTACGGACGAAGCGGTAAGAGAAGTGGAAAACAGGCTTTTAGGTGTGGAAACCAACATCACAAATTGGCAGAGAAAGCAAAACCAGAACAACAACTTTTCCGCAGTTATTCCCTACGACCTTGAACAGCAGCGAAAGGAAAGTAAGGAATTTCTGGACGATTTGACGACCCGTGACCAGAGGATGATGTTTGCTGTTTTGACAATGGTGCATACGGCAGAAACGAAAGAGCAGCTTGATAATGATACGGAAGCACTTCTTACCACAGCCAGAAAGCACCTGTGCCAGTTTGCGGTACTGAAATATCAGCAGATGGATGGATTGAATACCGCCCTGCCCTTTGGTGTCCGTAAGATTGACGCCCTGCGTACCCTTACCACAGAGAGCCTTGCGGTATTTATCCCTTTCCGTGTGCAGGAAATCTATCACGAGAACGGTGTGTATTACGGGCAGAATGTGATCAGCAAAAATATGATCATTGCAAACCGCCGCCACCTGTTAAACGGAAATTCCTTTATTTTAGGTGTATCTGGTGCAGGGAAATCGTTTACGGCGAAGGAAGAAATGACCAATATCATTCTCACAGACCCTAATGCGGATGTCATCATTATCGACCCAGAGCGAGAATATTCCCCTCTTGTAAAAGCAATGCAGGGTGAGGTCATCCACATCTCTGCCACAAGTGAAAGCCACATCAACGCTATGGATATGAACTCCGATTATGGTGACGGTGCAAACCCTGTCATTCTGAAATCAGAGTTTATTTTATCCCTGTGCGAGCAGCTTATCGGCGGCAACAGTCTTGGTGCAAAGCAGAAGTCCATCATTGACCGCTGTACGGCAAGCGTGTACCGCTATTATCAGCAGGGCAACTATATGGGAACACCGCCGACTTTGCAGGACTTCCGTGAGGAGTTGCTAAAGCAGAATGAGCCAGAAGCACAGGAGATTGCTCTTGCCATTGAGCTGTTTACGGACGGTTCTTTGAATACCTTTGCCAAGCATACCAATGTGGATACAAAGAGCCGACTTATCTGTTATGACATCCTTGATTTAGGAAAGCAGTTGCAGCCGATCGGTATGCTTGTAGTCCTTGACAGTATCTTAAACCGTATCACCCAGAACAGAGCGAAAGGAAGAAATACCTTTATCTTCATTGACGAGATTTACCTGCTGTTCCAACACGAATACAGTGCCAACTTCCTTTTTACCCTCTGGAAGCGTGTGCGTAAGTACGGTGCTTACTGTACAGGTATTACCCAGAATGTGGACGACCTGTTACAGAGCCATACGGCAAGGACAATGCTTGCAAACTCCGAGTTTATCATTATGCTTAATCAGGCATCCACCGACAGACTTGAGCTTGCCAAACTCCTGAATATTTCCGACCTTCAGATGAGCTATATCACGAATGTCGGGGCAGGACAGGGACTTTTAAAGGTAGGCAGCTCCCTTGTACCGTTTGTCAATAAGTTCCCAAGAAATACAGAATTGTATAAATTGATGACAACCAAATTTGGAGAGGTGTAAGAAAGGAGATTTTATGGCTGATATTAAATTTCGTAATGCTGCCCATCGTGATTTCTTTCTGGAAATGATGTCAAAGTGTAAAGTCAACGACTGTTATCACAGGGCATTTTTCTATGTAATGGGTATTGCAGGAGAAACAAGGGCAAATATCAATCAGATGTTTGATTTTAAGCAAGACTGTATTGAACCAGAAGGGATGTATGGAGGATGGCAGACAAGTGGAACGGTCAAGGTCTGCCACCTTGCCTTTAATCTCTGGAACAACTATGTAGAGGAAGGTCAGGAAACGAGCTTTACGCCAGAAGATTTATTTTGCTGTGAGTTCGCCCCGTATTTTATGGAGGGCATTAAGGTTCGATACCCAGAATATTGCAGGGAACTTCATACGCCCCAAAAGCAGAACGACCATACACGCTAAAGGAAACACCCTGCGGGTGTACCACGATGCCCAGAAAACAGGGCAGGAATAAAGAAAGGAATAGCCTATGAAAGATTATCTGAGGAAATATAAGAAACAGATTTGTTTGACTGCCGCCGTGTGCCTGCTTGGTACGGCGGCTTTTTGCGGTTTTCATATCTATCGTCATTATGCACAGGTGGAGGAACAGACAGAAGCCTTTGAACAGATTGCCGAAGTGGTGGAACAAGCTCCCGAAAGTGAGCCTGCTTCTGGGGATACGCCTGTCAGCGAGGGCGAGGATGTTCTTGCAAAGTATAGAGAACTGTATTTGCAGAATGAGGATATGGTAGGATGGATCGCTATTGATGGAACAAAGCTCAATTATCCTGTAATGCAGACAAAGAACAATCCGAACTTTTATCTCAAGAAAAATTTTGAAAAAGAATACAGCGATCTGGGTGTACCGTATATTCAGGAAAATTGTGACATCTTAAACAGCGATAACCTGATCATTTATGGACACCACATCAAAGGCGGCAAGATGTTTGGTGCGTTGGAGAATTATAAGTCCAAGAGCTTTTATGAAAAGCATAAGACCATTCAGTTTGATACGCTGACCGAGCAGGCAGAATATGAAATCGTGGCGGTATTTAAGACGGTAGCATATAGCGCAGAGGGGTATCGCTATTACGATTTTGTAAATGCGGAAACAGAAGAAGTTTTTGCGGAATATGTTGCCAAGTGTAAGGAACTTGCTCTTTATGATACGGGATTAAGTGCTGAGTATGGAGATAAGCTCATTACCCTTTCGACTTGTGAATATTCTGTTCAAAATGGCAGGCTTGTGGTTGTGGCAAAAAAGGTTGTTTAATGTGACCGCAAACTCTCAAAGGATGTGCTGTATTCTTGGAAGGGAGGTTTTGTATGGCGAAGATTAAAACCAGAGATGCGGTCAAAGGAACAATCAAGACCATTGATAAGGCTGCTGTTGCTTCGGAGCGTATGAAATCTGCTTATGCCAAGACAAAGGATAAAGCAGAGCAGAGCTGCTATGCGGAGGAAAACTCTGCCATAGAATATGCCGCTGATAAGGTGTCCCACACCGCTGAGCGTGTGACTACCGAGGGTGTCTATCAATTTGATAAGCAGGGACAGAAAAGCGTTCGCACCACGAAAGAGAACATTGTTAAGGCGAAGGACAAGGCTTTTGAGTTCAAGCAAAAAAGGATGATGAAAACAGTCCAAAGCCAAAGGGCGAATGCTGCAGGTCAGAACGGTTCACAATTCCATTATGGAATGGTGAGCCGTTCTTCTGCGTCTAATACCTCTGTTCAGCGTGTGAAAGGGGCAAGACAGACACAAAAGACCATAAAGCAATCTGCCCGAAACAGTAAAAATACAATTAAAACCGCTGCAAAAGGAACCGTCAAGACGACACAGAAATCCGTTAAGACGGCACAGGCAACCTCAAAAGCTGCCATTAAAACAACACAGACTACCGCTAAATCTGCACAGGCAGCGGCAAAGGCATCTGCCAAGACTGCCCAGAAAGCGGCACAGGCGGCACGAGCCACGGCGAAAGCGTCCGCTGCTGCGGTCAAAACGACAGCAAAAGCTACTGTGTCAGCGGTAAAAGCGATTATAGCGGGTACAAAAGCATTGATTGCCGCCATTGTCGCAGGTGGTTGGGTTGCAGTGATCATTATTTTGATTGTTGTATTGCTTGGCTGTGCTGTGTCGCTCTTTGGCGGCGGAGGTAACAGCAACGCTTATACTCCCGTAAGTGCGGAAGTGGAAGCCTATGATCCATTGATACGCCAGTATGCCAGTCAACACGGTATTCCCGAATATGTGGAACTTATCAAGGCAGTTATGATGCAGGAATCAGGTGGTCGTGGAAATGACCCGATGCAGGCTTCGGAATGTGGATATAACACGAGGTATCCCAACACCCCGAATGGAATTACCGATCCAGAGTATTCGATTGATGTGGGTATTCAAAATCTTGCAGACTGCTTAACAGCGGCAGAGGTGGAAAACCCCGTAGATATGGAGCATATTAAACTTGCTTTGCAGGGCTACAATTTTGGAAATGGCTATATATCTTGGGCGAAAAATAACTATGGAGGATATTCCTATGCAAATGCCGTAGAATTTTCCGCAATACAGGCAGAACGCTTGGGGTGGGACAGCTATGGCGATACGCAGTATGTCGCTCATGTGCTTCGTTACTATCCATACGGACGGGCATTTACAAGCGGCGGTAATCAGGCGATTGTAGAGGTTGCTTTAACACAGCTTGGCAATGTGGGCGGTGAGCCTTACTGGTCGTGGTACGGTTTTGACAGCCGTGTGGAATGGTGTGCCTGCTTTGTATCTTGGTGTGCCGAACAATGCGGCTATTTGGAAAGCGGAATTATACCGAAATATTCCCTTTGTTCGGATGGCGTGAATTGGTTTCGGAACAATGGACAATGGCAAGGTCGGGATTATGAGCCGATAGCAGGCAATCTCATCTTCTTTGACTGGGAGGGAGATGGAACAATCGACCACACAGGGATCGTGGAGAAAAGCGAAAATGGTACGGTTTATACCGTTGAGGGTAACTCTGGGGATGAATGTAAGCAGAGAAGTTATCCTGTTGGAAGCAGCGTAATCTACGGTTATGGTATCCCTGCATATTAAAAATGGGTAAAAGAAAACCAGAGGTTTATTCCTCTGGCTCTTTTACCTTACATAGACCGCTGACAGTTGCTTCAACTATGGACAGCTCTTTATCGTTTAGTTTGTCGAGTTCTGCGTCTAAGCGTCTGCGGACGGAACTTTTTTTGATCTCATTATCTGGGAATATGTATTCATCAACCGACACACCGAACATTGTTACAAGCTGAATGAACAACTCCAGACTTGGCTTTTGTCCCTCATTTTCAATCGCTTGAAGATGTCTTGGGTCATAATCCACAATATGAGAAAGCTCATCTCTGGTCATACCTTTTGCTGTCCTCGCTTTTTTGATTGCCTGCCCTATCGGTGTAAAATCGAAGTCAAAATCATTGTTTCTTGCGTCCATAAACTCACCACCTTGTATCAATATAATGTTTCTATTATATTTTACAGAAATGATAGTTCTTATTGAACGGTTTGAAATCGCTTATAACGAGAGATATAATATCTTAAAACAAGAACTATAAATACTGGATAAGATTATGCTAATAATTTGAATTAAAAATGTTGACTTGATTTTTCTGATTGTTATAAAACGGTTATTTTTATATGTTAGGCTTCTTTTATAGTAATAAAACTATTATTTACAGGAGGCTTTTTAATGGGAAAATTAATATTAGAAACTCAAAATTTATGTAAAGAGTTTAGTAGTCAAAAGGCAGTCGATAATATTTCTTTGCAGATAAAAAGAAACAGTATTTATGGCTTACTTGGTCCAAATGGTGCAGGAAAATCGACTATCTTAAAAATGCTTGTAGGACTTCTGCATCCTACAAGTGGTTCAATTTTATTTGATAATGAGCAATGGAAAAGAAGTTCCTTATCTCAAATAGGTGCATTGATTGAAGCTCCTGCTTTATATGGAAATCTTACTGCAAGAGAAAATCTTTTGGTGCATACAAAACTTTTGGGAATACCAGATACCAGAATTAATGAGGTTTTGGAAATAGTCGATTTAAAAGATACTGGAAAGAAAAGATCATCACAATTTTCGTTAGGAATGAAACAAAGACTTGGAATTGCGATTGCATTATTAAACAATCCTAAATTGTTAATTCTTGATGAACCTACAAATGGGTTAGATCCTTTTGGAATACAGGAGCTAAGAGAACTTATATCATCTTTTCCGTCTAAAGGGATAACAGTTATTTTGTCAAGTCACATTTTGACCGAAGTGGCACAAGTTGTTGATGAAATCGGCATTATTAGTAAGGGAAAGTTATTATATCAAGGGATTCCTAACTCGCAAGAAAATCTGGAACAGTTTTTTACCGATGTTATACTGAAAGGCGGGTGTCTATAATGAAAAGTATGTTTTCTGAATTACTAAAGTATAAAAGGACGTTTACTGCCAAACTGATAATTTTTATACCAGTGTTTTTTGCAGTCTATTCTATTATAATAAATTATATTATTGAAAACAATGCTCAAGCTGCTAACAATGCAAGCGTCGCTTCAAGTTGGAATGTCTTTTTAGCATTAGTTTTTAACTGGTGGTCTTTTCTTTTTCTACCTCTTGGAATGGGGTTATTTGCTGGTCTGGTAGCAATGCAAGAAAAAAGGGCAGGAAATTATAGGGCACAGCGTTCGCACGACATAGCACCTTTTAAAATATGGAGAAATAAGGTTTTTGGTATGGCTGTTATTTCTTTTATGTCCAGTATTGTGTTGATTCTATCAATCATAGCTTCAGGATTATTAACAGAAAAAGGGGCAATGCCATTAAAGCAGATTATTACCGCAGGTCTATTATGTTGGCAGGTTTCACTTGTTCTTATTCCTATACAATTATGGATTGCTACAATGTGTGGTTTTCTTTTGAGTATAGGGGTAGGTTTTTTAGGAACAGTCTTAGGCGTAATATTAGCTCCTACTTCGTATTGGATAGTTTGTCCATGGAGTTATGCAACAAGGCTAATGTGTCCGGTGATAGGAGTACATCCAAATGGTGTTGTCCTGGATTCACCAAATCCTTTATTAGATACATCAGTTATACCATTTGGAATTATAGTGTCAATTCTAGTATTAGCGTTAGCGGTATGCTTAACAGGATTTTGGTTTAGCAGAAAGGAGCTATAATGAAATTATTATCTTCCGAATGGTTGAAAACCAGACGTACATTGGTACGTTGGCTTATTTTCTTTTTACCGATTTTTATGTCGGCTTGTATTATAATTTACTTAGCAAACCGAAATAGTATATCCATTGATACGATATATCAAACATATTTTATTATATGTTCCGCTATATTGATTCCAATAGAAACAAGTGTTTTAACGGGATTTTATGTTCAGGAAGAAGAACTTGCAGGAAATTTTAATGGAGTATTAAGTACGGGAATACCAAGGAGAAAAATATATGTTGGCAAATTTGTTTTATCAGTAGTATCCTTGACAGTATGTTGCGTTTTAACTACACTAATTATCTGCATAGGATTAAATCTTGTGTTGCCGCAAGGATTTAATACGCCATTATTTCTGACAGCTTCATTATTATCCTTGATAGGAACGCTTCCAATTTTAGCGATTCACTTATGGATTAGTTTTGCTTTTGGAATCGGAGCATCTGTTGGGGGTGGCATTTTAGGAATTTTGGTTGCAGTGTTAATGGGAACAACTAACTTAGGAAATAATATATGGTATTTTTTACCGTGGACTTATCCAGTAAAATTGTCTATGTTTCCATTAGCATTGCTAGCACCATCTGTCCCAATGATAGCGAATAAAATTATAATACAATTTATTCTATGCATATCATTGAGTCTTGTACTGGCAATCTTGTTTTTGATGTTTGGGATTGTTTGGTTTGAAAAATGGGAAGGGCGAAAATATGCAGAATAAATTTTGATGAAAGTGAGTGATAGCCTTGAGCAAAATTTTGATTATTGATGATGAAACAGATTTGGTCTCATTACTGGAAAAACACTTAAAGAAAAAAGGACACGAAGTTTTAACAGCTTATGATGGGCAAAGAGGAATTGAGTTGGCGAGTGAAAATCCAGATTTGATTATTCTTGATATTATGATGCCTAAAATAGATGGTTTTGAAGTGTGTCGGTCAATAAGAAATAGCGTATCTTGTCCAATTTTGTTTTTAAGTGCCAGACAATCCGAAATTGATAAAATCAAAGGTTTTACACTTGGTGGAGATGACTATATTACAAAACCTTTTGGAATTAGAGAACTTATGGCAAGAATTGAGGCAAATTTACGTCGTGAAGAACGTACTCAATTCATAAATGCAGAAAACAAACGTACAAAATTTCAGTTTGGAGAGTTAGTTTTAGATATATTAGGCAAAAATGTAAATATACGCAATGTGAAAATTCCATTAACCAAAACGGAATATGAGATAATAGAGTTTCTTGCTCTCCATGCAGGACAAGTCTTTACGAAAGAACAAGTTTATGAAAATGTTTGGGGCTATGACGGTACAGGAGATAATACTACTGTTGTGGAAAGAATAAAAAGAATTAGAAGCAAAATTGCAGAAGTAGACCCAGACACACAGTATATATCTACTGTATGGGGGATTGGCTATAAGTGGAACAAGGAGAGGTGATTTAACAAAATGAAAAATCGGTCATTAGTATCACAATTTCGAATAACACTTATATGGATCATCTTGTCAACCGTAATTACTTCACTGGCTACTTATATTCTGGTTGCGGTAGTATTTATGCATGGTATTAGCAGTGAAAAAATTTATCCTGCTAATTATTATGAAAGACAAATTCCAATTGTTGAAGCCTATATAAGAACCCATTCTGATAACGGTATAAGTTCTTTACAACAAGAGGATTTAAGTAAACTGATTAAAGGAAATGCTATTTATTACCAATTTACAGATAAAAATGGGGAAAAGCTATACGGAACATATAGTAGTGACATTTTTGACTCTAAAGAAGCGATGTACCAAAAGATAAACGCTACATTTATAAAAGACAAATATTATGTTCACACTATTCCTGTTATTACCGATAGCGGGAACATAGATGGTGCTGTTTCAATAATATATTCTTTGAATATGTCAACAATAAACAATGCAAATCCGTGGATGCCTATAGTTTTAGTATTTATTATTTGCTCTCCATTTTTATATATGGTTTTTTATACACTTATATTTTCAAGGCATTTTGCTAAAAGTGTTATAAAACCTTTGAAAATTCTTACAAATGGTATAGAACAGATAAAGAATAGTAATCTTGATTTTGAACTTGGTTATTATGCAAATAATGAACTTGGTGCATTGTGCGAGTCTTTTTCGGCTATGCAAAATGCACTCAAGAATTCTTTATCCGCACAATGGAAAATGGAACAGGAAAGAACAGAAAATGTACAAGCCTTGGCACATGACTTAAAATCTCCATTGTCTATAATCAAAGCGTATACAGAAACGTTGATAGATGATACAGAAATAGATGTTGAGCAAACAGAATATCTTTCTGTAATAAAAGAAAATACCGAAAAAAGCATAATATTAGTAAATCAAATGCAGTATACTGTGGAACTCACTTTGCCAAATGTAAATATAGAGAAAGTTTCTATAAATTTGGAAGAATGGTTGCAAAAAAAGAGAGCCGAATACGAATTATGGGCAAAAGATAAAAAGGTTTGTATTTCATTGAGAATGGCTTCTGATATTCCTGCCACTCTATTTACTGATAAGAACAAATTAGAAAGAATTTTAGATAATGTTATTTCCAATAGTATAGAGTATGTTCCTGTATCGGGGAGAATAGAGATAAATGTTGGAGCTGATGAAACATATATTTATTATGCTGTTTTGGATAATGGGGATGGCTTCAGTTCAAAAGATTTAAATAAAGCTTTTGAACGATTTTATCGTGGAGATGAAGCACGTTCAAGTAAAGGCTCTCATTCTGGATTAGGATTATATATTGTAAAACAGTTATCAGGTCTGCTAGGAGGCTCTGTTGAAATATCAAATCTACAATCAGGTGGAGCTTGTGTGAAATTTTGGCATACGTACTAAAAATACAGGAAAGAAAATACAATGAGAGAAATACACTGGATATGTTGCCCGAATTGTGGCAATAAGACTCGTGACAGACTCAGGGAAGATACTATCTTGATGAATTATCCTCTTTACTGTCCGAAGTGCAAGCGAGAAACTTTAATTAACGCAAAGAAATTACATATAACCGTCATCAATGAGCCAGACGCATAGACGCAGAGCCGATGAACTTGTGAGATAACCTTATAAGTCATCGGCTTTTTTACATAAATATAGAATTTGACAAGTTCACCAAATAAAAAAACGGTGTTTTGGTGGGCAATTTTGTCATGTTCAGATAGCTATTTTATCCCTCCAGACCTGTTTCAAGTTTGGAGGGATTTCTTATGTGTTGGTCTGATAACACTGTGCTGCTGATTTTAAGCAGCAGTTATTTACATACCGTTCGATAGAGATGAGGATAATCTGTTAAAAAAAATCTTATCTCCATTTGGGGAGATTATGCCCCAAGAGTAGATGCTAAATATCTACATAATAGAATTATTATTTCTTATAACCGTAAGGGTTTGACAGCCTTTGCGGTTTTTCTTTTGTCGTTTTTTGTTGAATTAAGGCTTAAGCCTGTTTGGGGCGTAGGGTGTCGTTCTCCGCCGATCAATCTGAAATTTCAAAAATTCAGATTGATTGGAGGAACGAAGAATGAATGAAAAGCATCCTAACCGAAAAAAGGACAAGCATAACCCTTATACGCTGATGATTGTAGAGGGCAGATATTACCTCTCTTTTAAAGATGGGCGAGGGATAATGCAAAATATTGAAATAGATAAAGTGTTGTATGACCTGTTTAACCGTTTTGAGCTTGAGGACATTTCCTATCTTAATCGGGTGAGCAGGCACATTGAACACTCCGAGTTGACAGAAAGCTCCTTGAATGACCGAGCCTTTTATAAGGAAGAAAGTCTTGAGGAAACCGTTTCAAGGAGTATGGAATATGAGCAGTTACATAAGGCAATTTCAAAACTGCCCGAAACACAAAGACGCAGGCTGCTTCTGTATTTTTTCGGAGAGTTGACCTATGAGCAGATTGCAGAACTTGAGGGATGTACAAAAAGAGCTGTGAAATTCAGTATTGACTTGGCGATTGAGAAGTTGAAAAAAAGTTTTTGATTTTTTCAATTTTAGACTACACTTTTAGCTTTTGAGTGAGCAAACAGGTGAGAGGGATTAAATTCCTTCCGCCTGTTTTGCTTTGTGTGGCGAAAACGGGAGTGATCCTTGACAACCGAATATCCATTCGCCAAATACTTCCTCTTTGTGATTGTGATGAGCATAAGCGTGTGCAGCGGTACGCCAAGACCTGTTAAGAAGCAGCGAGCGATGAAAGGGGGTGATCTCATTCATTACCGACTGAAAATATCGGATTGCTTCCGATTTCGCCATAACCCACAAAGAGAATAATGGTACTCCCGTCCAGTCACAAGTCCGAGCGTGATAAAACCGTCGCAGACAATGAGGGCGGCTCTGGCAGACCGTCAGAGGGGTGAAACTCCCGTGGTGTCAGTTCGCTGCTGACCGTTTGGCGACTTCCCTGTGTTCTATGAACACATTGCATTTCGGGGTGTCGAGGACAAATTGAGATGCTTCTATCATAAAGCCAGATATAAGGTAGTCATAGGAACAGATTTTACTAATGATCTTCCAATATTAAATACTTCCTTTTTTCTGGCTGTTACATAGGTAAGTTCTTTCTTACCTAAAACCAGATAGGAGGTCTGAATATTTATGGAAAGAATTATCAAGCGTGGGGATATTTTCTACGCAACACTTGATCCCATCATTGGCTCAGAGCAAGGTGGTACAAGACCTGTTCTTACTATTTCTAATAATACGGGGAACAGGTATAGTCCGACAATTATTGTTGCACCGATAACAAGCCGTACACATACGAAAGCAAAACTACCGACACATACAGAGGTGAAAGATTTTGATAAGCTCGATAAAGACTCAATTATTCTACTTGAACAGATAAGGACGATTGATAAGCAGAGATTAAAACAGTATATAGGGCTAATGCCCGATCACATAATGGCAAGAGTTGATAAGGCTCTTGCCATTAGTCTTTCTTTAACAAATAAATAGGGAGGTGTGTCGAATATGCTTATTGATGATGAGTGGAATGGTTTAGCTGACTTGCTTGCAAATCTTATAGCAAAGTATGCTTCTGAACTGGGCATATGCGATATGCCAGATGCCAGTTATAATAAAGAATTTAATAGTAACTCTAACATTCAACCAAATCGCACATTTGTTGTTTCTGAAAATCGCTGATACAATTTTGAATACAAAAATAAATACCATGTTTTGGTTTGGATAAGGAGTGACTGTTATTATGAACAGAGAGAAAATAAAAGTTTACACTTATAAGAGAGTTTCCACAGCTATGCAGATTGATGGTTACTCATTGGAAGCACAGCGAGCAAGGATGAAGGCGTATGCAGATTTCAATGACTATGAAATTGTCGGCGAGTATGAGGATGCAGGGAAATCGGGTAAATCTATCGAGGGGCGTATGCAATTCAGACAGATGATGGAGGATGTGAAGTCTGGAAAAGATAATATTTCATATGTATTGGTATTTAAGCTTTCTCGTTTTGGAAGAAATGCCGCAGATGTTCTTTCCACATTGCAGGTTATGCAAGATTTTGGTGTAAATTTAATCTGCGTAGAGGATGGGATTGACTCATCTAAAGATGCGGGTAAGTTAATGATTTCTGTTTTGTCGGCGGTAGCAGAAATTGAGCGTGAAAATATTCGTGTTCAGACAATGGAGGGACGGATCCAAAAAGCCAGAGAAGGAAAATGGAATGGTGGGTTTGCACCTTATGGATACCAGCTTGTAAATGGTAAGTTGGAAATTAACGAAGAAGAAGCAGTTGCAATACGAACAATTTATGACCAGTATGTAAATACAGACATTGGTTCAAATGGAATTTCAAAATATCTTGAAAATCATGGTATCCGAAAGATACAACGGCAAAACGGGAAAAACCCTCTTTTTGATGCTCACTTAGTTCGGCTGATATTGAAAAATCCTGTTTACTGCGGTAAAATTGCTTATGGACGTAGGAAAACAGAAAAAATCCACGGAACAAGAAATGAATACCATCTTGTAGAGCAGGATAATTTCCTTTTAGTGGATGGATTGCATGAAGCCATTATTCCAGAAGATGTCTGGAATGCTGCACAGGCAAAATTGATTGCACAAGCGAAAAAGTATGAACACGTCAATAAGGGAAAAAACGAGCGAACACATCTGCTCTCTGGAATAGTGAAATGTCCTATATGCGGTGCAGGGATGTATGGGAATAAATGCATTAAACGCAAAAAGGATGGCACGAAATATAAGGATTTCTTTTATTATGGATGCAAACACCGTAATATGCAGAGGGGACATAAATGTGATTATAAAAAGCAGATACGAGAGGAACTTTTGGACGATGCTGTAGCCGAAGTGATAGTGAAATTGGTTAGTAATCCAAATTTTGCAACAATGATGCAGGAAAAAATCAATATGAAAGTTGATACGACTGCCATTGACCAAGAAATAAGCAATTATGAAAAACAACTTCGGCAGGATTATTCAATTAAATCAAAGTTGATAGAGGAAATTGATAATCTTAATCCAGATGACAGACATTATATTAGAAGAAAGTCAGATCTTGATGACAGGCTTTATCGTATGTATGATAAGATAGAAGAATTGGAATCACAGTTGATTGATGCCAGAGCGAAAAAGACATCTATTGAAGCCGAAAAAGTCACAGGGGATAATATTTACAAGGTATTGATTTGTTTTGACAAATTGTATTTTGCTATGAACGATGTGGAACGACGACAGCTTATTGAGGCGTTGATTGAAGAAATACAGATATATGAGGAACGTAAACCTAATGGTCAGTGGCTTAAATCAATTCGGTTTAAGCTACCGATTATTGAAAATGATTTAAGTATAGGTTTGGACAATGATACACATGTTGAGACGGTAGTTCTTTTGTCCCACAAAAAAGCCGACAGTTATATCCACATTGATGTGGAGTTTGGAGAGGGCGAGGGCAAGATTCCGGTAGATAGTATTGCTAAAAGAGCCGAAGCGTACAAGCCCAAAGAAAAAGTGACCTACAAAATGATTAAGGAGTACATAGAAGCGAAATACGGCTTCAAGGTACATACCGCATATATCGCAGAGGTAAAGCGAAATTTGGGATTGCCGATGTATGATGCTCCTAATGCGGTAGAAGAATTGAAACAGCCGAGGAAACATCCGACACCAGAAAAGGTAGAAGCAATCAAAGATGCACTTCGTTATTTTGCAGTGATATAAAACTTTACTTACAATCGAATATTTCTTACATAGCCGTTTATTCATTTATTTGAGTAAGCGGCTTTTTTCATCCTTATTTTTCGGAATAGGGATATTTTTTGTAGAAGGAGGAGGTTTATTTGAACACGCAAATCATCGCCATCGCCAACCAGAAAGGCGGCGTTGGCAAAACAACAACCTGTGCGAACTTGGGAATAGGTCTGGCACAGGCCGGAAAGAAAGTGCTTCTGATTGACGGGGACCCGCAAGGAAGCCTGACAATCAGCTTGGGAAATCCGCAACCAGACAAGCTGCCATTTACACTGTCGGATGCAATGGGCAAAATTCTGATGGATCAGCCTATACGCCCCGGAGAAGGTATTCTGCATCATGCAGAAGGCGTTGACCTGATGCCCGCCGACATTCAACTTTCCGGTATGGAAGTGTCCTTGGTAAATGCTATGAGTCGTGAGACTATCTTGCGGCAATATCTGGACACACTGGAGGGGCAATACTCCCATATCCTCATCGACTGCCAGCCATCCCTGGGTATGCTCACGGTCAACGCCCTGGCCGCCGCCAACAGGGTCATAATCCCCGTTCAGGCGGAGTATCTGCCCGCCAAGGGCCTGGAACAGCTGCTCTCCACGGTAAACAAGGTAAAGCGGCAGATCAACCCCAAGCTCCAGATAGACGGTATCCTGCTGACGATGGTGGACAGCCGAACCAACTTTGCCAAAGAGATCTCAGCGCTCCTGCGGGAGAACTATGGCAGCAAGATCAAAGTATTCGGCACAGAGATCCCCCATTCTGTCCGGGCAAAGGAAA
>OGYT01000096.1_pt1 | contig 61358 bp, 65 predicted proteins | sample 1576631 | NCBI WGS metagenome assembly OGYT01 (sample SAMEA3541588, study PRJEB24748) | human gut metagenome | biome: human gut; feature: human-associated habitat; material: faeces | place: China | collected 2012
GAGGCTATGCATATTTCATCCCGTACGGTGGAAGAACATGTACAGAAAGCCTAAATTATTTTAATTCAATACTTTCACCTGGTGCTACAATTAAAACTTTAGATTTCGTGCTTTTTTCGACAGCTTCTTTAAATTTAACTGGATCCTGAGCAATCAAAGGCCATGTATTATAATGGATTGGAATTACATATTCAGCTTGTAAGAATTCGGCTGCAATAGCTGCGTCTTTTGGTCCCATTGTGAAATTATCACCAATGGGGAGAACTGCATAATTAAAGGCATCCAATCGTTGTAAAAGCTGCATATCGCCAAATAAAGCGGTATCGCCGGCAAAATAAAGTTTAGTACCATAGAAATCGACAATAAAACCGCAGGCATGTCCACCAGGAATGCCGCTGCCATGGAATGCTAAAGTAAGGCGCACTTTACCAAAAGGAAATTCGTGCGTCCCACCCAAATGCATAGCATGGTTTTCCACGCCGGCTTCACTAACAACTCCGCAAACCTCAGCCGTGGAAATAATTGTTGCATTGCACGCTTTAGCAAGCTCTATTGCACTGCCAAGATGGTCGAAATGGCCATGAGAAACAAAAATATATTCAACTTTAAGATCATTGATATCCTGGGTGCTGCCATCGAGATAAGGATCAAAAATAATAGTATGTCCTTCATGTGTCATAGTGAAACAAGCGTGATTGATGAACTTAAAAGTAGTGGGCATAATTTATCAACTCCTTAAAAAATTCTTTATTTATATTATAACATAGAAGATGCGTATTTTTTGTGAAGAAGCTGAATAAAACTTTACAGTATCAGTAGAAATGGGGTAAAATTTAACTATCAATATATAATAAGCAGGAGAAGTGACGTGAACTTAAAAAAACAACAATTAATAGCTATTTCTTTGGCTTTTTGCTGTGCTGCGGTGATGCCGCTTCAGGCAGAAGCGAGGAAGAAAGAGAATAAAACCAATGAAACTCAGCCTGTAGTATCATCTGTACCGCAACCACGCAGTCAGAAGCAGGTATTGATACAGAATACCCCGACCGAATCGCGGCGTATTACAACGCCTAATCAATCTAAGGTACAGGTGCGTACTATTGCGGCAGCGCCGCAGTTGACTGCGAAAGAAGCTAAAAAGGCGGCTAAAGAGAAAGAAAAAGAAGCGAAAAAGAAGTCTAAAGAAAAAAATAAAACTAAGCAGCAAAAAAACGAGACTCCAATAATCAACAGAAATAATGATAAAGCAGGCAGTTCTGCCACCGCTCAAGGAACTTTGCCTAAGACGGTTGTAAGTCCTGCCTTGCCGGTCGGTTATCAGGAAATTGGTATTTTTGGAGAAGCGGTCGCCAGTAAATCTCAGGCTGTGGCTTTGCTAAAACAAAATAATCCGGATTTAAAATTGACCTGCAGTGCAGAAGAAATTGTTGATTTATACTGGCAGGAAGCCAGTCGCGAAGGAGTGCGCCAAGATCTTGCTTTTGCCCAGGCTCTTGTAGAAACAGGTTTTTTCCGTTTTGGCGGCGATGTGAAGCCGGAACAGAATAATTTCTGTGGACTTGGTACTACAGGCGGCGGTGTAAAAGGGGCACATTTTAAGACTCCTGAAATTGGTGTACGTGCACATATTCAGCATTTATTAGCCTATACTACGCAGAAGCATCCTTCGACGAAGATCGTTGATCCGCGTTATGATTTGGCTCATGCTATCAGATTAGAGCGTGGATTGTGTGATACCTGGTATAAGTTGAACGGTACCTGGGCCATGAGCCCTAATTATAGTGAAAAAATTATGGGAGTATGGCAGAGAATGCTGGGAATAGAAGCTGTAGAAACAAAATCTGAAAAATATAAAAATGAGCATGATAAAAAAGATAACAAGGTGAAAGAGGAAGTAAATACGACAGAAGATCAGCATAAAATGCGTGAACTTGTTGATGAACTGTTGAAGAAAAATAAATAATGTAAGTGCACAGTCAGGTGACTGTGCATTTTGCGTTTCTAAAATTTGAAGAGGTGAACATTTTATGCATATCGTTTTAGTAGAACCAGAAATTCCGGGTAATACGGGAAATATTGCACGTTTATGTGCAGCGACAGGTTGTCATTTGCATTTAGTGCGGCCGTTAGGATTTTCGGTCGAAGATAAATATTTAAAACGTGCTGGATTGGATTATTGGGACCTGGTAGATGTGCACTACTATGACAGCGTTTATGAAGTGCTGGAAAAGTATAAGGATAATGCTAAGTTTTTGCTGACAACAAAAGCACATAAGCGGTATACTGAAGTATGCTACGAAAAGGATAGCCTGTTGATTTTTGGTAAGGAAACGGCAGGATTACCTGAGAAACTGCGTATGGAATACGAAGACTGCTGTGTGCGTATCCCGATGATTGCTGAAGCAAGATCGCTTAACTTATCAAATTCAGTTGCTATCGTTGCTTATGAAGCTTTGCGGCAGCAGGATGATTTTGCCGGCTTGACAGTTTAATTATTTTGGAGGTGGGCTATGTTTGTTTTAAAAGAGTTTGAATTTGATGCGGCTCATTATTTACCAGAATATAATGGTAAATGCGAAAGACTGCATGGGCATACTTATAAATTAGTCGTGAAAGTAGAGGGAACTCCTGATAAGGAAGGCATGGTAATCGACTTTATCCGTCTTAAGAATATTGTCAAGGAAGAGGTTTTAAGTAAATTGGATCATGCCTGTCTTAATGATATTTTAAAGCAGCCTTCAGCAGAAAATATTTCTGTTTGGGTGTGGCAACGTTTACAAAAAATGCTGCAGGGACCCAACTATAAGCTTTATGAAGTCGAGGTCTGGGAAACTAAAACCAGCGGCTGTATTTACCGAGGTGATCTATAATGAAGGATGTACAGGGTGAATTAGATCGTCGTAATATACCGTTGAAGCATGTTGGTATCAAAGATCTGCGCTGGCCGATAGCATTGAAAGATAAAGAAAAGGGAACGCAGAACACGGTTGCTACAGTAAGTCTGGCGGTTGATCTTCCTCATGATCTGCGCGGAACGCATATGAGTCGTTTTGTAGAGTGCCTGCAAACGCTAGGACCAGTGACATTAGGTTCTTTAGAAAATATTCTTGACCATTTGAAGGACCGGCTGCAGGCAGAAAAGGCTTTTCTGCAATTAAATTTTCCATATTTTATTTATAAAACGGCTCCTGTCAGCGGGCAGAGAGCACCGCTGGATATCGATTGTGTTTATACGGCTGAAAAGGATGAGCAGTTTTTATTGCGCATTTCTGCGGAGATTCCTATTCAAACCTTGTGCCCATGCTCGAAAGAGATCAGCGCTTATGGCGCTCATAACCAAAGAGCTTTGGCTAAATTGGAAATTAGATCTGCTGAAATGGTTTGGCTGGAAGAACTGGCTGCTATTGCTGATGCAGGAGCAAGCGCGCCTGTTTACGGTCTTTTGAAACGTCCTGATGAAAAGTTTGTAACTGAGCAGGCCTATGATAATCCGCGTTTTGTTGAAGACGCGGTCCGCGAAATTGCTTTGCGTCTGGAAGCCGATAAACGCATAATATGGTATAAAGCAACTGTGGAAAGCATTGAAAGTATCCATAATCATAACGCTTTTGCTTGTGTCGAAAAGGGTTGGAAGGACGTGGAGATATGATTCTGAAGCTGGAACCGCAAACATTGGCCAATGAATTCAGTCAATTGGGTATTCATCCTGCCAGTGAAGCGATTTTTTTGCATAAAAGTGAAATTGTTCCCTTAAAAATTTTGGATATCCGTACTCCTGCTGCCAATATTATCAAACAGGAAATGCTGGCTTGTGGTGGAGATTGTGCAATTCCAGCCGGCTGTGTAGTTTGTGCTGAAGAACGGGTAGATGTAATTCTTCTGGGAACATATAAACATTATGCCAGGCTGCTGGAAAAATTAACGCAGATGCCTTATTTTGGTATGGCAGGAATAAAAAGTGAATTGATTGCTATATTAGATGCGCCGATTCCTCAAACTATTTTAGCTGACGGCAGGACACTGAATTATGATAAAATGTTGGTGATGGGTATTTTAAATATTACACCAGACTCGTTTTACGCAGGTTCGCGTGTGCCGCAGTTGGAACAGGTAGTGGAAAAGGCAGGCGAAATGCTTAGACAAGGGGCGGCTGTTTTAGACATTGGCGGGGAATCTACTCGCCCTGGCAGTGATGCCGTAACTGCAGACGAGGAACAAAAGCGTGTTGTTCCTGTTATCAAGGCATTGAAAGAGCGTTATCCGGCTTGTGTTATTTCTATCGATACTTATCGTGCCTCGACGGCAGAGGCGGCTTTAGCAGCCGGCGCAGATATCATTAACGATGTTACTGCGATGGAAGGTGATGCTGCTATGTCTGACTTAGTTGTCGGCAGTAAAGTACCGATTATTTTAATGCACATGCGAGGCACGCCTAAAAATATGCAGCAAAACTGCGAGTATAAAAATGTAGTAACAGAGGTTGCAGCTTATTTGCTGCAACGGGCTAAAGTCCTGGAAAACCGTGGCGTGGCAAAAGAAAAAATAATTTTTGATCCCGGCATTGGTTTTGCTAAAAATATTGAACAAAATCTGCAATTGATGCAGGGGCTGAAATCACTGACAGGTTTAGGCTATCCTGTATTGCTTGCTGCTTCACGCAAAAGTACTATTGGAAGTGTGCTCGGCGGAATTCCAGCAGAAGAACGCCTGGAAGGTACGATTGCTGCCAGTTGTCAGGCTGTGTATGCAGGAGCTCAAATGGTACGAGTGCATGATGTACAGGAAAATCTGCGGGCTATAAGGATGCTGGAGGCAATTTTATGTCCATCGCATATATAGCTTTAGGCAGTAATTTAGGTGATAAGGAAGCTAATCTCAGACAGGCTTTAAAAATGCTGTTGGTAAAAGGACTGCAAATAAGGTCTGTATCAAGCTTTTTTAAAACTGAACCTTATGGTGTTACAGATCAACCTGAATTTATTAACGCTGTTGCTTGTGTGAAAACTGATTTAGCACCAGAAAAGTTGCTGAAGCTGCTTTTGGATACTGAACTGGAAATGGGTCGGGTGCGATTACGGCATTGGGGTGAAAGAAATATAGATTTAGATTTACTTTTGTATGATGATCTGATCTATTATAGTGAAAAACTGGTACTGCCGCATCCTGATATGCAAAACAGACTTTTTGTACTGCAGCCGCTGTCAGAAATTGCTGCAGATAAAATACACCCTGTTTATAAAAAAAGTATTCAGAACCTTCTAAAATCTTTGACAGACGGAGATGAATGAGATGAATTGCTGCGCTAATTTAAGTAACCTGGTGATCTACCGAGCTCTGTTATCCGACCCGATCGTAAATGCTCTGCGCAGGCCTAAAGAATTTTTTGCGCCGGAACTGGAAGGTTTGCTGCTGGTTGCTGCTGAAGAAAAAGGCCTGACAGGGATTATTCCTTTGGAGTATTTGCTGTCGGCAATCGTGCATGAGCAGAATGTGTTTTCTGCTGTTGCCGAAAAAAATGACGGTAAAATTGGTGAAGGACTGGCAAGAGCTGCAGCGCATGATATTGTAATTATGCGCGAGTTCGTCGATGATGTTTTTAATCGTTATAAAAACCATCCACTGCTGGGAAACTATACGCCGACAGTGTTCAGGCCTTTGCCGGGACGCAGTAAGCTGGAAAAAATTTTACTGCATGCTGAAGGTGATGCAAACGGGCGGCAAGCTGTAGAAATTTTATGCAGTTATTATAATGACTATGGTTATGGCGCAATGCTGGACAACGGTGCCTTTGCCTGGAATGGCGAACTGGAATGCCTGTCTGGTACTAAAAACTATTCTGATATGACTTTTGATAAGCTGTATGGTTATGATTATCAGAAAGAAGAATTGATACGCAATACGGAAGCTTTTTTAGAAGGAAAGCCTGCTAATAATGTATTGCTTTTTGGCGATCGTGGTACTGGCAAATCATCATCTATCAAAGCTCTCGGCAATGCATTTTTTGAAAAAGGTCTGCGGATGGTTGAAGTAAAACGCCATGACTTTGCCGGATTGCCAAAGGTGATGCAGGAATTGAGCCGTTGGGGCAAAAAATTTATCGTTGTTTTAGATGATTTGTCTTTTGAAGAATTTGAAGTGGAATACAAAGCGTTAAAATCCATTTTAGATGGTGGGCTTGAAGTAAAACCTGATAATGTGTTGTTCTATGCTACTTCCAATCGCCGTAATATTATCAAGGAAGTGTGGCAGGATCAGAATATGAGCGAGCTGCATAGCCGCGACAGTATTAACGAAAAAATTTCTCTGGCTGACCGTTTCGGTATAAAATTATTTTTTGATTCGATGGATCAGGAGCAGTATTTCCGTTTGTTGGAAAATAAAGCTGAAGCCGAAGGGCTGGATATTCCAAAAGAAGATCTGCGTGCTGCTGCGGTAAAGTGGGAAATGAGTCACACCGGGCGCAACGGCAGGATTGCGCGACAGTTGTTAGACTATCTGCACGGCAGATCTTAGGGGTATATAAAAATGATTGAACTCAGTAAAGATAAGATTATTGAACGTTTTCGAAGCTACGTCGCTTTGGATACGGCTTCTGATGATAAATCAGAAACTTCGCCTAGTACGGCAAAGCAGTTAAAGCTGGCAAAACTACTGAAGTCTGAACTTTCAGGTTTGGGTTTGGATGACGTAGCACTTACAGAATATGGTTACGTACTGGCTGCATTGCCGGCTAATACGAATGAAAAACTGCCTGTTATCGGGTTGCTTGCTCATATGGATACCAGTAATGAAGCATCGGGAGCGAATATCAAAATGCAGGTGCATTCTGCCTATGACGGCAGTGAGCTGGACCTTGGCAAAGGGGTTAAATTGAGCCCGAAGGACTTTCCAGAATTAAAAAATTATCTGGGACAGGAAATTATAACCTCGGACGGTACGACTTTGCTGGGAGCCGACGACAAGGCTGGAGTATGCGCTATTGTTTCAGCCTGTGAGTATTTACTCGCACATCCGGAAATCAAGCATGGCAAGATACTTTTGGCGTTTACCCCTGACGAAGAAATAGGACGGGGAACGGAGCATTTTCCTCTGACAGATTTTAGTGCTGATTTTGCCTACACAGTTGACGGCGGCGCTGTTGGTGAATTGAATTATGAAACCTTTAATGCCTGCAATGCCACGGTGACATTTTATGGAGTTTCGGTACATCCTGGTTCTGCTAAAAATAAGATGCGCAACGCTGTGACGATGGCAGCCAAGTGGCAGATGCTGCTGCCTGCCGGCGAGCGTCCTGAATATACTGAGCTGTATGAAGGGTTTTATCACAGTCTGCGTATCAATGGCGGTACGGATAAAGTTGAGCTGGAAATGATTTTGCGCGATCATGACAGACAGAAGCTGGAAGATCGTAAAAAACTGCTGCTGCATATGGTGGATTGTCTGAATGCTGAATACGGCGCGGGCAGCGTTGTTTGTAAAATGGAAGATGTCTATTGTAATATGAAGGAATATATTATGCCTGTTTATGAAATAATTGAACGGGCTGAAAATGCAATGCGTGCAGCTGGAATCGAGCCGCATCTAGTACCTGTACGAGGTGGTACTGACGGTGCAAGGCTTTCAGAAATGGGGCTGCCATGTCCCAATATCTTTACCGGCGGGCATAATTTCCACGGGCGTTTTGAATATTTGCCGGTGCCTTCCCTGCTAAAATGTGTGGAAGTGCTGGTTAAACTGGTGCAAAAGTAGGCGGAATGATGGGCGAAGAGAAATAAAACAGAAAAACTGACAGTTGCAGCTTTGCTGAGGCAGTATTTGCCGTTACGGCGCTGGTCTTTAAAGGTTTTGTTATTATACCTATACCATCAATAACGGAATTAAGGCCTGTTAATGCATTTCCTTTGATTTTTGGTCTGTTGTTTGGCAATTAGGAGCTGTTGCCTCGGCTTTCTGTATTCTTTTTCTTCAACTATTCCAATGAAATCGGTCAGTTGGCGATTTTGATACCCATGAGTATTTTAGCAGTAGCGATGCTGCTGAGCATGGCAAAATAATAAAACTCCCGTCTTGAATAAAGACGGGAGTTTTATTATTTATTTACGCTTCATATTTTGCAGCAGGGCTTTATCTGCATCGCTGACACGGAAGGATTCACGACATTTCTGAAGGGCTTTGTTGTAAGTAAAGTCATCAAGTTCATTATTTTGAAAAAGTACCATTGTTTTAGCTCGCTGCTTGACGAAGCACAGCGATAAAGCCCAGGCTACGGCCATTTTTACGTAATAACCTTCGTGTCGTACATTGTTCAGTTCTTTCAGTGTACTGTCGATATATGTGTCATCATTGTAATAATTCATCAGCATTACAACAGCAAACCGCAGTTCATATTCTCTGGGAGAAGCAAGATATTGCTGCAGAAATTCGCGGCCCTGAGCCTGATTTTTTTTGAAAACTTTCAAACCGCCGCAGGTAACATCACAAACAGCCCAATTGTCGATGCGGGGAACAAAAATATTGAGATTTTCCAGCAATTCAGTAAAATCAATTTTCAGTAAACCTAAAATCATACCGCATAAGGTTGCTTCCTCACTATAGATAAAAGGTTCGGTTAAGGCTTTCTGCAGATAAGTATGATAATCTTCTTCACGGACGATTTCGTTTGCCAGTTTTCGCAGTACGGGGATACGGATACCGATGATGTTATCGATACCGGGGCAAAGAGCACTGTGAAATTTCTGATATTTGGTGTCCTGCAGGCTCAGCAGGTGTTCTCGTAATGCTTGCATGGTCAATCTTTTCCTTTCAGCAGGCTTGATATGTTATAATTATAACGTATTTTTAAAAGCTTTGTAAATTTAGGAGGATCTATGCTCAATATTGGTTGTCATTTATCGTCGGCAAAAGGATATTTACATATGGGACGGGAAGCATTGGCTATTGGGGGCAACACCTTTCAGTTTTTTACACGTAATCCACGCGGAGGCAAAGCTAAAGCGATCGATACAGAGGATATCAGGGCTTTACTGACGCTGATGCGGGAGAATTCTTTTGCGCCGCTCCTGGCACATGCGCCTTATACACTCAATGCCTGTTCGGCAGATTCTAAAATAAGGGATTTTGCACGGATGGTAATGACTGAGGATTTGCAGTTGCTGGAGCTGCTGCCTGGTACAAGATATAATTTCCATCCCGGCAGTCACGTAAAACAGGGGACAGAGCAGGGTATAATCATGATAGCAGAATTACTGAATGAAATCCTGCGTCCTCAGCAGCAGACAATGGTGCTGTTGGAGACTATGGCAGGCAAAGGCAGTGAAGTTGGGCGAAACTTTACGGAACTGCGTTCGATTATCGACAGAGTGGAGCTGCAGGGAAAACTCGGGGTATGTCTGGATACCTGTCATGTTTTTGACGGCGGCTATGATATAGTTAATGATCTGGAAAAGGTTTTGGAGGAATTTGATGAAATTATTGGTTTGGAACGTCTTTTAGCTGTTCATATCAATGACAGTCTGAATATTTTGGGCAGCCATAAGGACCGGCATGCAAGAATAGGTCAGGGGAACATTGGTTTGGAAGCGCTCAGCGCTGTTACTAATCATCCTCAACTGAAAGATTTGCCCTTTTATTTGGAAACGCCGAATGAATTGCCAGGGTATAAAGCTGAGATAGCTTTACTGAGATCGTTGTACAGGTGGTAATAAAAAACAGTCTGACGTTTAAGCGCCAGACTGTTTTTTATTAAGAATATTATTTTGCAGCAGCAACAGCTTTGTTGATGTCGGCAATAAGCGCTTCAACATCTATGCCGTGAGCGCCTGCTCCCTGGCCGATGGTTTCGTAATGGGCTGCCATGCAGCCAACACAGCCCAGACCATATTTAGCAAACACTTCCAAAATTTCAGGATGTTGTTGAACAGCATCAATGATGCCGGTATCTTTAGTAATGATATCCATGGATAAACCTCCTTTAACAGGTATTTTGATTTGTCAGAGAGACTTGTCTGTGTTAAAATTACAACAGATGCCTATATGACTTCATGTATGGATATATTATAGCACAGAAAGTATAAAAATAAAGCAGTTAGTTGTGGCAGAATTGCAAAAGAAGTGTGAGGGATGGATGATGGAAATGGAAGAGCATGCAGAAGAATATGAAGCAAGTTTGAAAAGAGTACAGGAAAGCCTGCAGGCTTATCCGGAACTGAAAATAAAAATATTGCCGGGATCAACACATACGGCGGAACTGGCGGCTCAGGCTTTGGGCACAACGCCGGGACAGATAGCCAAAACCTTATGCTTTTTAGCCGATGGCAAGCCGATTTTGATTGTTGCCTGTGGCGACAAGAAAATAGACACAAAAAAATGGGGCCGTGCCATCGAAGCGAAAAAAATCAAAATGGCAGATGCGGAAACTGTAATGCAAATCACAGGTTTTGCGCCCGGAGGAGTATGTCCGTTTGCCTTGCGTCAGCAGGTTTCAGTTTATCTGGATAATAGTTTGAAAGAGTATGACATTACTTTTATTGCTGCAGGGACACCTCATTCAGCTTTGCCGATCAGTGCTGAAATGCTGGAAAAGGTAACTGGAGGTAGTTGGGTAGATGCAACTAAATAATAGCTGATTATTTTGGCAGAAGGTGAAAAAGTTCGCTTTTCTGCCATTTTATTTAAACTGTAAAATGAAGAAACTGTATAGATTTGTGGTATAATTTAGTTGTTGAAAATTTAATTTAGGAGAATTTTATGAGCGTTGATAATAAATTTTTAGTGCGTGATAAAATAACTTTAAAAGTAACAGGATTAGGAAGCAGCGGTGAAGGTGTGGGCAAGACTGATGGATTTACGGTCTTTGCACATGGCGCCTTAGCAGATGAGACAGTAGAAGTAGAGCTGGAACAGGTGAAGAAAAATTATGCGTCAGGGAAAGTAACGGCCATTCTGGAAGCATCACCTGAGCGGGTAGAACCATTATGTCCTGTTTATGAAGCCTGCGGCGGTTGTCAGCTGCAGCATTTAAACTATACGGGGCAATTAAAGGCTAAAGAACAGCAGGTTCGCGATGCGCTTTTTCGGATCGGGCATTTACAGGAAGTCAAAGTTCTGCCGATCATCGGTGAAGAAGATCCATGGCATTATCGTAACAAAATGCAGTTCCCGGTTGCATTTGAAAATGGAATTTTGGAAATCGGATGTTATGCTGCGGCTACACATAAAGTAGTCGGCGTTGAAAACTGTCTGATCCAGAAGCAGCGTAACAATGACATTATTGCTGTTGTCCGTCAATGGATGCGGCAGTATGAAATCTCTGCTTATGATGAAAAAACAGGTAAGGGCGTAGTCCGCCATGTTATGGGCAGGGTTGGTGTTAACACTGGTGAGGTTATGGCAGTTATCATTACTGCCGGTTACGATATTCCACATGGCAAAGAGCTGGTCAAAATGCTGCGTGATGCTGTTCCGGGCTTGAAAAGTGTAGTGCAGAATATCAACAAAAAACAGACCAATATCGTGATGGGTAATAAAACACGCTTATTATATGGTAAAACGACGATCAAAGACCGTTTGGGAACTTTAAAATTCAATATTTCTGCGCAGTCGTTTTTTCAGGTAAACAGTGCCCAGGCTGAAAAGCTTTATAACAAAGCGATTGAATTTGCGGCTTTGAGCGGTGGTGAAACCGTTGTTGACTGTTACTGCGGAACCGGTACAATTTCTCTGTATTTGGCAAAACATGCCCAAAAAGTTTATGGAATTGAGATTATAGCTTCTGCTATTGAAGATGCAAAACGTAATGCTGAAGATAATCGCTGTGATAATGCTGAATTTATTTTAGGGGATGCTGCTGTTAAAATGCAGGAACTGGTAGAACAAGGTGTGCGTCCCGAAGTTGTGCTGCTTGATCCGCCTCGTGCTGGCTGCGAAGAAAAAGTGCTGGCTGCTATTGCGCAGGTCATGCCACAGCGTATAGTTTATGTTTCCTGTAATCCGGCTTCGCTTGCCCGCGATTTGGCTTATCTGGAACAGAACGGTTATCAGGCTGAAGTTGCCCAGCCGGTAGATATGTTCCCGATGACGCATCACGTTGAGACGGTAGTATTGATGTCAAAGGCGGATAAGTAAGGGTGTAATAAGATAAGTAAATAAGGGCTTTCCGTGGTTTGAGGTCTGGTTCTAAGCCGGAAGGATAATCACGGATTTTTGCTTTGAGGGAAGTTGTCCAAGATTAGAAAATTAGAAAAGTCGTCAGCAAATACCGCTAATGACCGGGTGAGTTGATAAGATAGTTAGCAAAATTATGGTGAGTTGACAAGATGGTTATATACATACAATACTATCAAACGATAGAAAATGATAAAAAACCTATTGGAAAGTGTATCAAACAATGATATTATATATTATGGGGTTTTTCAATTTTATTATCAGATTTTGAGGTGAAAAAAATGATAAATCAGAATGAAAAATGGATAAGTATAGACGAAGCGGCTGATTATTTAGGGGTAAAACCTGGAACAGTGCGTGATTGGATAAGAAAAAGAAAAGGGATTCCTGCACACAAAGTAGGCAAGCAGTGGAAATTTAAGTGTACTGAACTAGATGCCTGGATTAAGAGTGGAAAGAGTGCAATTGAGTAGAAAAAATAATTTAGTGTAGGAAGGAAATGTGCTATGACAGAAGTCAAATTATATAATCAAGATTGTATTGTAGCGATGAAAGAAATTGGGGGATCTTCAGTAGATTTAATAGTAACCGATCCACCGTATAATCTTGGTAATTTTATGAAGAATAGAGATACTAATTTACAAAAAATGAGAGATAATTTTTTTGGATCCGCGGGTTGGGATGATCTGGAGTTTGAAGAGTGGGAGGAAGCGATGAATGACTTCTTTAAGGAGTCTGCCAGAGTATTGAAAAAAGGGGGGTCAGTGATTGTTTTCATGGCTATTATAAAAGTGGAAACCATTATTCGACTTGCAGAAAAACACGGATTTTATTATAAAACAACGGGAATATGGCATAAAACGAATCCTATGCCAAGGAATATGAATTTACACTTCGTAAACTCGACAGAAGCATGGCTTTATTTTACATACAAAACTAGAACTGGAGTTTTTAATAATGATGGAGCAATGTTTCATGATTTCGTGGAAACCTCTGTTACTGCAAATGGAGAACGTAGATATGGAAAACATCCAACACAAAAACCAGAAAGTCTAATGCAACATTTTATTGATTTGCTATCAAATCCTCATGACTGGGTCTTAGATCCATTCATGGGAAGTGGAACAACAGGTGTTGCAGCCAAACGTTTAGAAAGAAATTTCATTGGTGTAGAATTGGATGAGAATTACTTCAAAATGGCTAGCCAAAGAATACAGGAGGCAAAATAAATGAAACCTAAGGTAATTGATTTATTTGCTGGTGTAGGCGGGCTATCCCTCGGTTTTGAAAAACAAGGATTTGAAGTTGTTCTTGCTAATGAATATGATCAATCCATTGCAGAATCATATAGAGAAAACCATAAACAGACAAAAATGATCTGTGAAGATATTACGTCGATTGATTTGCCAGAGGTATTTGGTGATTTTTATGGAAATATAGATGTAATTATTGGGGGTCCACCCTGTCAAGGATTTTCGCAAAAGGGGCAAAGAAAAACTATACATGATGAGAGAAACTTTCTTTTTAAATATTATGTAAAGGTTGTAGAACTTGTAAAGCCTAAATACTTTGTTATGGAGAATGTCCCTAATATCTTGACAGCGGAAAAGGGATTTTTCAAGAATGAAATTATGGAGTTGTTTCATTCAATTGGTTACTCATTGAAAGCAGGGATATTGAATGCGTCCGATTACGGTGTACCACAAAATCGAAGAAGAGCGGTATTCATAGGAAAGCTTAATGGCGATGCACCTGACTTACCTGAACCACAAAGCGAGATTGTGACGGTGTGGGATGCTATCAGTGATTTAGCATTTTTAGAGTCTGGTGAAGGAGAAGACGAGCAAGAATATGCAAAGCCACCGCAAAGTACTTATCAGCAGATGCTTCGTAAAAATTCCGAAGTACTATACAATCACGTTGTAACTAAACATTCTCCACTGTCACTAGAAAGATTGGCACTTATACCGCCAAATTCAGGAAAAGAAGTTCTCCCAAAGGAGCACCTAACGAAGTCAATATATAGCGGTACATGGACTAGAATGCGTAAAGATGAAGTTTCTGTAACAATAACTACTCGATTTGATACGCCCTCTTCTGGAAAATTCACTCACCCATACTTAAACAGAGCGATTACAGTTAGAGAAGCAGCGAGAATACAATCATTCCCAGATGATTTTCGCTTTGTTGGGAACAAAGGCTCTCAAATGAAGCAAGTAGGAAATGCCGTCCCACCGATTTTGGCAGGTGCAATCGCACAAGTAATCATGAACGATATTAAGGAGGAAACGAATTATGATTAGACCGGATAATATTTCTATCTATGATGAAATGGACTTGAAACTAGGTATCAAGTCCTCACTTCCTAATGTAAAGAGTACAATAGCACTAGCAATTCTCATGTGGGAATGTGCTGACCACCCTTCAGAACTGGTTTATTCTGAACAGAATAACGATGAAATTGTTTTAACTGAAGAAGTAGGGCAATGGATTACTGATTATTTGGCAGGAATCTGTGAAGAAGAACAAATTGATAATGAAGCTTTGATTGATAGATTAAACCAAAACCAATTGTTAAAATCTCAGATGGAAGCATTGATGGTAGCTTTTGAGCTAATCTGGAAATTAGCGAAAGTCAGTTTTGTTGAAACAGACAAAGCAGCTAGCGCGGAAAGAACTGGTAGAATTCGTTACCCAAAAAAACTGATCTATACCTTGAATGTAGACATAATACATAGTTTGATTGCAAGTAATGAGAGTGCATATATTCGAGTACTTATGTCCTGGGTTGGTTTTCAAGTGGAAGTTGATCCTGAGAGTGAGATGATACTAACTTACCTTATATCATCACTTTCAGAAGGTGCTATATTTAAAATGACGGATGGAAATCGAGATGTGATATTCAACCAGAATAGTGTATATAGAAAATTACTTGAAGGCAATGAACTAGTAGATATCAATGGAGACAAAGAAGCAAAAGGATCACTTCGGATATTTAAATCGCTATTATCAGAGGGAATGAATCCCTATTTAAAGTATTCATCCGGTTCTGTAGAAATCTCATCACCTAATATAGAAAGATTAGAGGATTACCAAAAACGAGTTGACACAATGCTTCGCCTTTCGTCAACAAAAGTTATTGGACTTGAAGATTTCGATGCTGAACATGAAGGTACTTCATTAGAAGACTTGGAAGATATGCGTGTTACAGGTGGAGCTAACGTTCTATTATATGGAGTTCCTGGTTCAGGAAAAAGTTGGACAATTGAACAAGACTATTGTAGCGATGAAAGTAGAATGGAACGACTTGTATTTCATCCGGACTACACTTATTCCGATTTTATTGGTCAAATTCTTCCTAATGTGTCTGATGGTATTGTAAGTTATAAGTTTACGGAAGGACCATTTACAAGTTTAGTAAAAAAAGCTTATACAAATCCTGAGAAGATGTTCTACCTTATAATTGAAGAAATTAATCGTGGAAACGCACCAGCTATATTTGGTGAGGTTTTTCAGTTGCTAGATCGGGATGATGATGGAACTAGTGAGTATGGAATTACAAATGTAGATATCTCGAATATTGTGTACGGCAATCCAAATAAAAAAGTTCGTATTCCTTCTAATATGTCTATCATTGGCACAATGAATACATCTGACCAGAACGTGTTCACTCTTGACACTGCATTTCAGCGTCGCTGGAATATGCGTATGATAGAAAATTCATTTGAAAGACATGACTATGCAACAACAAAAATCTTGGATACAGATGTAACTTGGCAAAGATTTTGCGAAGTCATCAACAATGAAATTGTTACAAAAAATATTCAAATGACTTCATCAGAGGATAAGAGATTAGGGGCATATTTTGTTCGAGCTGTTGACTTAGAGTATCATCAAGAAGCAGATGATAATAATCTCCCTGAAAAAGATCGAGTTCAAGCACGATTACTTAATTATAGATTTGCTGAAAAAGTTCTCAAATATTTATGGGATGATGCTTTTAAATTTTCGCGTGAAGATATTTTCAAAAATACAAATTATAAGAGTCTAGAAGAAGTAGTTAATCATTTCAATTCTAGGAGTTCTGCAAAAGCAACAGGTAATGCTCGTCTCGATGTATTCAAAGAAGAGATTAAAGATGCTTTTCTTGCTGAGGACTTAAGGACTACTAACGGATAAGGTGGTGATAATCTATGGAAATAAATTCTGGGTTGCTGAGCAGATGTCACGTTAATACGAATGAAGAAGGAGATCGTTTTGTTGGTGTTAAGGCTGATTCAGGAAATGCAATGGTCTATTTTCCTATGGGTTATCAATTGCCAGATACAGAAAATGAACGAAGAAGAGATATTTTACATCTAATATCTGTACTTTCAGAATTCACAACTAGAAGTGATAGGGTTTTGCACATGAAAAAGTTTGAAGCCCCTCAATCCGTTGATTTTCCTGTTAATGCATATATGGAAGTAATAAATTACTATTTGGAGCAACGCTCTTATTATACGGAAAAAGAACCTATCTATAAAACTAGTGATCGAGGGAATACTGACTGGGCAAAAACTATTCGTCAACAAAAACCTTTGCTACAATCAAATAATTCACCAATTTATTTGAAGCAAACAGTAAGGGATTCAACACCTAATGATCGTAATCTGATTACACAGATACATAAATACTGTGTTTATGAGAGTTTTCATAAATTAGGCTGGCTGTTCACGCCTAAACTTCCGCAGAAACCAGATTTTCCAGTTAATATAAAGCGTTTTCTTGTTGAACTAAATGATAAATTGGGCAGAACGAATAATGATAAAGATAAACGTCTTTTTTCATCCATGATTGCAATGCTTAAGTATATAGATGAAGAGACAAACAATCGTCAATTCTATTTTGGGACAGATAGTTTCGAGTATGTATGGGAAAAACTTATTGACAGAGTATTTGGTGTTAGTAACAAAAACTCATATTTTCCAAAGGCAACCTGGCACCTAAAAAAAGGTAAGACAAGAACATTTGAAGCTCTTAGGCCAGATACAATCATGGTTTGCAATAACAAAATCTATGTCTTAGACGCAAAGTATTATAGATATGGATTAACTGGCGAACCCATGCATCTGCCGGAGGGTAGATCTATACATAAGCAGATAACTTATGGTGAATATATAAGTACAAACAATAAATTTAAAGATGAAAATGGCAATAATCCAACGGTATACAATGCATTTTTGATGCCATACAATTCACGAGAAAATATTTTTGATTTGTCTGGTATGTTTGAAAATTGTGGTGAAAGTACTGGTGAGTGGAAAGCGCATGATAATACTTTTGAACATGTCCAAGGCATCTTGGTCGATATCAATTACTTGATGCACCATTACACAGGAAATCACTCGAAAAAAATTATAGCCTTAGCAGATTCGATAGAGAGAGCTTTAGCTGAAAATGCTGGGAATTTACCTGCAGAGGCTGAAATAAGTGTATCAGTTGGATCAGATTATTAATCATAAGTATACAGAAAAAAATAAAAAATCACCGTTACTATGTGGACTGCATAGTGACGGTGATTTTTTATTTTTGAGCTATTTTCTTTACTTTTTTCCGGTGATTGCGCTGGGCAGTTGCATTTCTACAGTTAGGGCTACAATATTTTTTTCGTCCATTTGAGGTCTTAACCAAGAAATGATTATTGCAAGCAGGATTAGCGCATTCTCTATATATTTCAGAACCAGGTCTCATATAAAATATTGAAAAATATAAGGCCGAAAGCAAGTTAGTAGCTTTCCATGAAGGCTCCATTTTACTTGCCACAAAACGAGGCACAATACCAGAAAGATTTGAATTAATTTCTTCATTTAACACAATCTTTGCGACTACTATAAGCGCCTGTTTAAGATTGTCATCAAAATTCTCAATAGCTGGTTCATCATAAAATTCGATGCCATTTTCATAAGTTACTTTACTAACCACGCCTACCTTTCTCATAAGATGAAATAGGAAATCTATGGTAATACGAGCTGCAGGTGTTTCATTTGGTGCATTGCGATACAGATAAACAATATCTTTATATCGAAGGTCGTTTATTCCTGGATAACGGTTTGTCAAAGAACTACCAGAAATAATATCTTGATACTCATCAATATTTAAATCATATGTTGGTTTATATACTGAATCAGTAATTATATACGTTTCACTTTCAAAGCCTTCTTTAGTGCCGTCAATCTCGGGGACTGAGGAGGCTTTTTCTAATGTTTTAATGAAACCATGATAACAAGTCGAATATGGTTTGCTCATAGAATTTAACTTGATAGAAACTCGCTCAGACAGAAGTAGATAAAGAGTTAGGTATAGTATTTTCTCATGGCTTCTATTAGGTTCTTCAATCTCACTCATGAGAAGAACTGTTGCCTTTATATGATTCACAACTTCAGTCAAAGAATATATATCGACTTCCTCGTATTCCGTTTTACTAACAGGAAAGAAAAAACCGTTTTCCTCAAAAAAACTTCGTATGCTGTCAACTTCGTTTGGTAAAGAGATTAGTTCACTTAGTAAGTTTTCTTTTCTAACTGATCCCATCGGTGTGGTTCTACAAAGACCGTTTGAACCACTAAAGGCATAATGTAATTCATTTTGCTCATCAGATTGAATTTTCAAAGTGTGTCTCATCTCACCAGGAGAAAGATTAACAACATCAACACCTGTAAAACATCTATAGCCCTTTAGAGAAAAATAATCATTTCCTAAATTAAAAAAGTTTTCATTTTCTAATGCAATATTTTCGATTTCAGACATAAGAATTTCCTCCTCCTCATACTACAAACACATAAAATCACATCCACAAGTAATCGAATAAATAATTGTTGATTCATTATATCAAGTTTTAGTAATCAATACAATAACCTTAGAAAGCTGATTTTTATTAATAGTAAGCGATAAATTCAGAAATTTACTTACTATTTGAGACTGATTACAATTATAGATGAGGGGGATCCCTCTTAAAATTTATCAGTCTCAAAGTCCTATTGCGCATACGGACGGCGGGATGCATAAGAGTTCAGAACACAGTGACAAAGACTGTGTTTGGAATGAAGATGCACCCACCGTAATTTCGTGCGCTCTTTTTTTGGACAAGCGAAATTTGTGGTCATCTTATCCGCAGGCTCTTTTGCATTCCGCCACCCATTACCGGGACGGAAAGGAATGCAAAATGAAAATACGAGTTTTATATGAAGATCACATCAAAAACGGTCACAAGAACTACACCACAATTGAAATTCCAGATGGAGATTACAGCGTCATGCTGGATATCGACTATGAGCAACGTCTTGCAGAAGCAAAACCTGAAAAGAAGGTGGAGGTGAAACGCTGTGAGACTCTACAAGAAATGTTCGACCTCATGAACAACAAGGAATATAACCATTGGCGTCGATACCATAGGCATCTTGGCAATCCCAAGACACCTTATCGAAAAGATGATGAGGTTGAAATAGATGTCATGGATACTTTCGCTGATAACTCTCAGGAGATTGAACGCATCCAAGAAAGTGAACGTGAAGAAGTTTACCAATGGATACGTAAGGCTCTTGGTAAAAAGCAAGATTGGGCAGATATGTTTATCGCAGTTCGTATGGAAGGTATGTCGATTCGAGAATATGCCAGTTCCATCGGTGTAAGTGAAAACAACATTACTCAGAAATTAAAACGAGCAACAAAGAAATTAGAACAAGAATATAAAAACCGTCAGATTTGACCTTCTCCCAAGGCTACTAGGTAGGAGGTCAAGACCTCCAAAAATTATAAGGAGGTAATTCGAATGGAATTACAAGTTTACAAAAAAGCAGAGTTCGGCTCTGTACGTACTACAACGATTGGTGGCCAACCTTATTTTGTCGGTAAGGATGTAGCTGGTATTCTTGGTTACTCAAATTCCCGAAAAGCATTAATTGACCATGTTGACGAAGAGGACAAGGAGGTAACGAAATGTGACACCCTTGGCGGAAAACAAGATTTAATTATCATCAACGAATCTGGTCTTTACAGCCTCATCCTCTCAAGCAAAATGCCGAATGCTAAAAAGTTTAAGCGCTGGGTCACTAGTGAAGTCCTCCCTGCTATTCGTAAACACGGACTCTATGCGACAGATGAACTAATTGCAAATCCTGACCTTGCGATTGCAGCATTTACTGCATTAAAGGAAGAGCGAGAAAAGAACCGACTGCTTGAACAAACTACTGCCGTCCAAAAACAGCAGATTGCGGAAATGAAGCCAAAGGCAAGCTATTATGATGTAGTACTTAATTGCAAAGACCTTATTTCCACTTCTACGGTAGCGAAAGATTATGGAAAGTCTGCTATTTGGATGAACCGTTATCTCCATGAAAAAGGTGTGCAGTTTAAACAGGGTGACATTTGGCTGTTATATCAGAAATACGCAGAAAAAGGTTATACAAACACCAAGACACATAGCTATTCTGCTAATGACGGAACGATTCATACTAAGCCACATACTTACTGGACACAAAAAGGCAGATTGTTTGTCTATGAATTATTAAAAGCAGATGGGATTTTGCCAACAATGGAACAGGAGGATAGTGATGTCGATTAGCAGGTATAACAGCGAAGGTTATCCTGATCCAACCACCCATGATGCACTATCCAATATCGAATCACAGACGAAGGCGGCAAGAGCATACAGACCAATCGTGTATGTATGCTCCCCATTTTCGGGAGATGTTGCCGGGAACATTGCAAATGCACGAAAGTACAGCCGTTTTGCTGTGGAGCAGGGATACATTCCCCTTGCTCCGCATTTGCTGTTTCCACAGTTCCTTGATGATAACGATATAACGGAACGAGAAATGGGTCTGCACTTTGGGAATGTGCTGATGAGCCATTGCAGTGAGGTGTGGGTTTTCGGAGAAATTATCTCAGCCGGGATGGATGCTGAAATCAGGAGAGCCAAAAGGAAAAATTACAGATTAAGATATTTCAGCAGTGATTTGAGGGAGGTCAGCAAAAATGCGTAATTTGAATATTGCATACGGCAACAGCAGAACTGCAAAGTTCTGGTCGAATAAAACCATAAAATTTGAGGAACTGTGTGACCGGCTGCGTAATCCGATTTATACCTCAGAGACGGCGGAGGAATATCCGAAGCTGCCGAAGGGTCAGCGTGATGATATCAAGGATAAGGGCGGGTTTGTGGCAGGTCATTTAAGCGGCAACCGCAGACAGGCAAACAAGGTGGTCTGCCGTTCCATGCTGGTATATGACCTCGACAGTATTGAACAGGATTTTCTAAAGGATATCAATGCCAAAATCGACAATAAGGGCTGCTACTATACAACTCACAGCCATACAGCGGACAAGCCGAGAGCGAGAATGATTATCCCGGTCAGCCGTGATATGACACCCGATGAGTTCAATGCGGCAGCGAGATATTATGCACAGGACAATGGCTTTCTTGCGATGCTTGACCCCTGTTCGTTTTCTCCCCATCAGCTGATGTACTGGCCGACCTGTCCCTCCAACGGGGAGTATCTGTTTGGTGAGATTGATGGGGACTGGCTTGACCCGGATGAGATTTTTGAAAAGCATCCCAATTGGAGGGACTGCTCTCTACTTCCTACCACACCGAAGGAAAGCAAGGCAGCAGACCATAAAGCGCAGCAGCAGAAAGACCCGCTGGAAAAGGACGGTGTAATTGGATTATTCAATCGTGTGTATTTCCCAATCAGCACAGCTATTGATGAATTTTTGGCTGATGTCTATGCACCGACAGCTGACAGTTCCGAACGATATGATTATCTTTCGGGCGAAGGGTCTGCGGGTGTTGTGGTTTACGATGACAAATTTACTTACAGCCATCATGCGACTGACCCAGCAGGAGGAAAGCTGTGCAGTGCCTTTGACCTTGTCCGCCTGCATAAGTTTGGCGATGATGATAATAAATCTGTGAAAAAAATGTGCGAGTTTGCCATGAAACAGGAAAAGGTCAAACTCCGTGCGCTGGAAGAAAGACAGGCACAGATTGATGAGGATTTTACAGATGAAGCCGACTGGAGAGCAAGACTGCGCTATATGCCAAGAAGCAATCTGCTGGAAAACAGTGTGTGGAATCTGATGCTGATTCTAAATAATGACCCTGACTTTGCAAATATTGCATATAACGAAATGGCGGGACGAATTGAAATCATAGGCACAGTGCCGTGGGAGCGTCCTATGGACAACAGGTTCTGGAGGGATGCCGATACCGCACAGATGAAAGCACTCATTGATATTCGGTATGTTCCGTTTTCTTCCCGCAATCACGATGTGGCTTTTACGAAAACTGTAGAGGACAGGCATTTCCATCCCGCAAGGGAGTATTTTGAAAAGCTGCCGGAATGGGATCATGTGACGAGAGTGGAAAATCTGCTGATTGACTATTTCGGTGCAGAGGACAATTCCTATACGAAAGCGGCTATGAGAAAAACGCTGATTGCAGCTGTGGCAAGAACCTATCATCCGGGAGTTAAGTTTGACAGTGCCTTAATCTTGGTGGGCGCACAGGGCATCGGCAAATCCACCTTCTTTTCCAAACTGGCGGGCAGTTGGTTTTCTGACAGTCTGACACTTACGGACATGAAGGACAAGGCAGGTGCGGAGAAACTGCAGGGATTTCTGATTCTTGAGCTGGGAGAAATGGCGGGAATGAAAAAGGTGGATATCGAAACCATCAAATCCTTCTTGAGCCGCATCGATGATATTTACCGCCCGTCCTATGGCAGAGTGGTGGAAAGCCATCCGAGACAGTGTATCGTGGTTGGCTCTACCAATGCGGAGAATGGATTCCTCCGTGATATTACGGGCAACCGCCGTTTTTGGCCGGTGAATGTATGTGGTGACTCCCCTAAGAAATCATGGCAGTTAACAGCCGATGAGGTATCGCAAATTTGGGCGGAAGCTCTGTATTTGTATAAGCAGGGCGAGAACCTGTTCCTTGAGGGCAAGGAAGCCGTAATTGCGGAGGAGCAGCAGAGACAGGCAATGGAAACCGATGAAAGACAGGGACTGGTAGAGAATTATCTGAATACACTGCTCCCGGATAACTGGGATGCCATGAGTCTGTTTGAGCGAAAAAACTTTTTGAGCGGCGATGATTTCGGCGGAACGAAAACTGGAACTGTGGAAAGAACGCAGGTAAGCAATGCGGAAATCTGGTGCGAATGTTTCGGCTGCAGTTTGTCTGCCATTAAAGCATCCGAATCCTATGCGATAGCGGCCATTATGATGAAGATCGAGGGGTGGGAAAAAAGCGGCAAACGAAAAAATATAGTTCTATATGGCCGGCAGAGGATTTATGAAAAAGTTGTCCCATCTGAAAATGGCTTAAAATAAGGCTTTGATAACACTTTAGGACAAGTAGGACAAGTATTATATATAGATTAAAATATATGAAATATGAATATAGGCATATGTCTATACGCACGTAAGGATTATATAGAACCAGTTGTCCTTTTTGTCCACTTGTCCATAAAGAAGGAGAATGTATGCGAGAAAAAATCATAGAACAGAAACTTGTAACGGCAGTAAAAAAGCATGGCGGGATATGTCCGAAGTTCACTTCTCCCGGTTTCGATGGTATGCCGGATCGTTTACTGCTTCTTCCGCATGGTAAGTTCGCCTTTGTGGAAGTGAAAGCACCGGGAGAAAAACCAAGACCATTGCAGCTGGCAAGGCACAGATTACTGAGCTGTCTGGGATTTCGAGTGTATGTACTGGATGATGCGGAGCAGATTGGAGGGGTTCTTGATGAAATTGAAAATTCAATGTGACTGGTGTGGAAAAGAATTTGAGAGAAACCATAATCACATTCATGAAAAAAACTATTGCTGCAGAGCGTGTTTAGGAAAAGCAAACGCAGAACGTTTTCGATTGAAGAGTCTGCGAACGTGTGATAACTGTGGGAAAATTTTTGAATACAGAGGTAACCATAAAAAGAGAAACGAACATTTCTTCTGTTGCCCAGAATGCAGCTATGAATTCAAAGTGAAAAAAATATATGTATCATGCGATTGGTGTGGCAATCCAATTTACAAAAAGCGTTCTGATGTTGCAAGAAACGAGCATAATTTTTGTGATTATGGGTGCTATATCGACTACGTCAATTTTGAAAAAGCTGGTGCAGATAATCAAATGATATCAGGAGAAAAACTGTATCGCAGGCTTGCAGAAATGAAGATTGGACGAAAACTTCAAGAGAATGAGGATGTTCATCATATTGACGGCAATCATCTAAATAATGATTTTGCCAATTTAAAAGTTGTTACAGCTTCAGAGCATATGAAAATACACGCTTCCCAGAAAGAGAGGGACTGTCATGGCAGATTTATTAAAAAAGAATGATTTGCATGGGTATCAGGAATATAGTGTCAATTTTATTATTGAACATCCTGTAGCAGCAGTCCTTTTAGATTGTGGACTTGGGAAAACTGTAACATCACTTACGGCTATAAATGATTTGATGTTTGACTATTTTGATATTCATCGTGTTTTAGTTATATGCCCTTTGAGAGTAGGTAATGTTTGGGCGAATGAGATACAACATTGGGAGCATCTGTGCCTCTTGCAGTATTCGGTGGCAGTTGGTTCTGAGTCAGAACGACTGTTGGCACTGAAAACACAGGCGGATATTTATATCATAAACCGCGAGAACGTGCAGTGGCTGATTGAGAAAAGCGGGGTTTCCTTTGACTTTGATATGGTGGTTGTGGATGAGCTTTCGTCCTTCAAGAATTATCAGTCCAAGCGGTTCAAGGCACTGATGAAGGCAAGACCGAAGGTGAAAAGAGTGGTAGGTCTGACAGGCACTCCTTCCAGCAATGGTCTGATGGATTTATTTGCAGAGTTCAAACTGCTGGATATGGGCGTAAGGTTAGGGAGATTCATCGGTCAATACCGAACGGCCTACTTCTCCCCGGATAAGAGGAACGGTCGGATTATTTACAGCTACAAGCCACTACCCAATGCAGAGCAGCAGATTTATGACAAGATTTCAGATATAACGATTTCCATGAAATCTACCGACCATCTGAAAATGCCGGAACTGATCAGCACACAGCTGGCGGTGGAATTGTCGGAAGCGGAAAAGAAGAAATACGAGGAACTCAAAAAAGACCTCATCCTTCAGCTGCCGGATGGAGAGATAACAGCCGCCAATGCCGCATCGCTAACAGGCAAGCTGTCCCAGATGGCAAACGGAGCAGTTTATTTCGATGATGAGAGCGTTTTGGAGATACACCAGAGAAAGCTGGATGCACTGGAGGATATCATCGAATCGGCAAACGGAAAGCCTGTCCTTGTGGCATATTGGTTTCGTCACGATTTGGAGCGTATCAAAAAACGCTTTGATGTGAGAGAAATCAAGACCGCAAAGGATATAGCCGACTGGAATCACGGCAGTATCCCAATTGCCGTAATACATCCGGCATCGGCAGGACACGGCCTGAACCTACAGCAGGGTGGTTCTGCCTTGGTATGGTTCGGCATCACATGGTCACTAGAATTATATCAGCAGACCAATGCCAGACTTTGGCGGCAGGGTCAGTCCGCAGAAACCGTGGTCATTACCCACATCATAGCAAAAGACACCATTGACGAGAGAATCATCAAGGCACTGAAAACCAAGGATACCTCCCAATCCGCCTTGATTGATGCCGTAAAAGCCAATCTATGAAAATCAGAGTCAACCTATGACAATCCAAGCCAATCCGAGTGGAATACAAAATTTCGGAGGTAAGGATATGACAGAAAAAGAATACTTATTGCAGGCACGATATCTGGATGAGCGTATTCACTCGAAGGTTCAGCAGGTGGAATCCTTAAATGATTTAGCTACAAGCTGTTCCGCTGTAATCAGTGATATGCCGAGAAATCCAAACCGTGGCGGTTCCAAGATGGCAGATGCCGTAATTAAAATTGTTTCTTTGCAGGAAGAAATAAATATGGACATCAATGCGCTTGTAGAACTAAAGCGAGAAATCATGGGTGTTATAAAAGCCGTGCCAAATGTGGAATACCAGACGCTGTTAGAAAAACGATATCTGTGCTTTATCTCATGGGAGCAGATTGCCGTGGATATGAATTATTCTATGCAGCACATACACCGAATGCATAGTGCGGCACTGAAAGAAATTATCTTGCCACCGGAACATGAGAGTTAATGTGATAGAATGAGAGTAAGCACCTGTGATATTATTATAATAGCGAAAAGCAAAAAAAATATAAACGGGTAAAATCGTAGAAAGCCTTGTGGGTCACACCGACCTGCAGGGCTTTTATTATGCCTAAAATGAGGTGAGAAGATGCCAAGAAAACCTAAACGACCGTGTTCTTATCCAGGCTGTCCTGACTTAACGGATGGACGGTTTTGTGAGAAACACCAGAAAGAAGAAAACAAACGCTATGAGAAGTACGACAGGAATCCTGCTGTACGCCGTAGATATGGACGCGCTTGGAAGCGAATCCGTGACAGCTATGCTGCGGAGCATCCTTTGTGTGAGGAATGCTTAACAAAGGGCAGGTATGTTGCGACTGAAGAGATACACCATAAACTTCCGTTGGCCCAAGGAGGAACGCATGATAGGAAGAACCTCATAGCTTTGTGTAAAGAATGCCATGCAAGGATTCATGCACAAAATGGTGACCGTTGGCACTGATGAAGGTGCAGGGAGGGGGAGGTCAAATCTCAAAACCCTTGTACGGGAGGAACGGGCGTGGGGTAACGCGTGAAAATTCGCGGTTTCAAACAGGGTAATAGACCCATCGACGAAAAGAGGTGAGTGAATGGCCAAAGATGGAACAAATCGTGGCGGTGCCCGTATAGGCTCTGGTCAAAAAAAGAAACCACTTGCTGATAAAATTGCACAGGGTAATCCAGGTAAGAGAAAGCTAGAAATCATTGACTTCCAAAATACCGCTGATTTAAAGGGGCAGGAAATGCCAAAGCCAAGGGCCATGCTCTCAGCGGTGCAAAAGGACGGGAAAACCCTAGTAGCCAGCGAGATTTATGAAATTACTTGGAAATGGCTTGAGGAGCGAGGCTGTGCCCATTTGGTGCTCCCACAGCTTCTAGAACGATATGCCATGAGTGCGGCCAGATGGATACAGTGTGAGGAGGCGGTAACTGAGTTTGGCTTTCTTGCCAAGCATCCAACTACCGGCAATGCTATTCAAAGTCCTTATGTAGCTATGAGTCAGAACTTTATGAGTCAGACAAACAGATTGTGGATGGAGATTTATCAAATCGTTAAAGAGAATTGTGCTACAGAGTATTCTGGTTTAAACCCACAGGACGATGTGATGGAGCGACTGCTATCTGCCCGCAGAGGAAAATAAAGATGAGGAGATATATAATGAGTAAAAGATATTTAACAGCTGAAAGTGTATGTGCCGGACATCCTGATAAACTATGCGACATCATAGCAGATAGCATTTTAGAAGCATGTTTACGTAAAGACAAAGCATCACGTGTCGCTTGTGAGGTAATGGCAACCAAAGGGAAAATTATCGTGGCGGGCGAAATCTCCTGTAGCGAGAAAATAGACATCCGATACATTGTTAGGAATGTCCTTAAAGAGATTGGATACAACCCTCTTAAATTCTTGATTTATGTATTTGTACACAAACAAAGTGTAGATATTGCAACTGGCGTGGATACTGCACTGGAAGTGAGAAATGGAATAAATGAACAGTATGGTTCGATAGGTGCTGGAGACCAAGGAACTGTGTATGGCTATGCTACAAAGGAAACGGGAGAAATGCTTCCCCTACCCCTTGTACTATCTCACAGGATTGTAAAGAGACTGGATGATTGCCGAAAAGGGAAACTGATAAAAGGTATACACCCAGATGGTAAAGCACAGGTGACGGTGGAATATGAAGGGGACACTCCAGTGCGAATAAAGACTATTGTGATATCGGTACAGCATGATAAGAATAAAACACAGGAAGAACTAAAGACAGATATCCTTAACAATGTCCTATGGCAGTGCTTTGAGGACTTCCCATTTGATGATGAAACAGAAATTCTCATTAACCCCTCTGGTAGATTTGTCGAAGGTGGTCCCGCTGCCGATACAGGCTTAACTGGTAGAAAAATTATGGTTGATACCTATGGAGGACTTGCATCCCATGGAGGTGGCGCACTTAGTGGTAAAGACCCCACCAAAGTTGACCGAAGCGGTGCCTATATGGCTCGGTACATTGCAAAGCATATCGTCTGGTGTGGATATGCAAAGAGATGTGAAGTTAGTATATCCTATGCCATTGGTAAGGCAAATCCTGTAGCCTTTTATGTAAATACCCTTGGCACAGGTATTGTTTCTGACGAAATATTAACTCTTGCTGCACAGGAAGTTTTCAATTTAAGACCTGCAGCCATTATTGAAAATCTACGTCTTAGAAATGTGATTTACTCTGACACCGCGGCTTATGGTCACTTTAATAGTTGTCTATTCCCGTGGGAGGATGTAAATAAGTACAGTGAATTTAGAAAGGCGGTGGAAAAGTATGTTGATAGAGAAGATAAAAACTAAACAACTCATCCCCGCTGAATATAACCCAAGGAAGGATTTAAAACCGGGTGATCCGGAATATGAGAAACTTAAACGCTCCCTTGAGGAGTTTGGATATGTAGAACCCGTAATATGGAATAAGACTACAGGCAGAGTCATTGGAGGCCATCAACGTTTGAAAATCCTGCTGAGTATGGGCATGGATGAGATAGAATGCGTAGTTGTTGAAATGGATGAGCAAAAGGAGAAGGCGCTGAACATTGCACTAAATAAAATAAGTGGTGATTGGGATAAAGACAAATTAGCACTTCTCATCACGGACTTAAATGCTTCAGACTTTGATGTGTCTTTGACAGGTTTTGACCCGGGAGAGTTGGAGGATCTTTTCAAGGATTCCCTTAAGGATAATATAAAAGAAGATGATTTCGATGTAGACAGCGAGCTGAAAAAGCCCGCTGTTTCGCATTTAGGGGATATTTGGCTACTTGGGCAGCATCGATTAGTCTGCGGAGACAGTACAAAGAAAGACACCTTTAATGTCTTGATGGATGGGAAAACTGCTAATTTGGTAGTTACGGACCCTCCATATAATGTTAACTATGAAGGCACTGCTGGAAAAATCAAAAATGACAATATGGCTAACGAAGCGTTCTACGATTTCCTGCTTGCAGCATTTCAGAACACCGAAGCAGTAATGGCGAAGGACGCTTCTATTTATGTATTCCATGCGGATACCGAAGGACTCAATTTTAGAAGAGCATTCTCCGATGCAGGATTTTATCTTTCCGGTACTTGTATATGGAAAAAGCAGTCCCTTGTTCTCGGTCGCTCTCCTTATCAGTGGCAGCATGAACCTATTCTCTTTGGGTGGAAAAAGAAAGGCAAGCATAACTGGTATTCCGATAGAAAGCAGACCACCATCTGGGAATTTGAGAAACCGAAGAAAAACAGTGATCATCCTACGATGAAGCCAGTTGCACTTGTGGCCTACCCTATTTTGAATTCAAGCCTTTCTAATTGTATCGTGCTTGATCCTTTTGGTGGTTCAGGAAGCACACTGATTGCCTGTGAGCAGACAGATAGAATCTGCTACACCATTGAACTGGATGAAAAGTACTGTGATGTCATTGTGAAAAGGTATATTGAGCAAGTTGGAAACTCAGATGGTGTGTTTGTTTTAAGAGATGGTTCGAAAATCAGATATTGTGACCTGCCGGAGGTGAATGCAGATGAGTAAATTGACACTCGGCTCTCTTTTTGATGGGAGCGGAGGTTTTCCTCTAGGCGGTCTGCTCTGTGGCATTGAGCCTTTATGGGCATCTGAAATTGAGCCGTTTCCTATAAGAGTTACGACCAAACGCATCCCTCAGATGAAGCATTATGGGGATATAAACAAATTAAATGGTGCGGAGCTTCCACCTGTAGATATCATAACATTTGGCTCTCCCTGCACAGATATGAGTGTGGCGGGTAAAAGAGCGGGTCTGGACGGAGAACAATCCGTCCTTTTTTATGAAGCAATACGAATTATCAAGGAAATGAGGTGTAAGACCAATGGACAATATCCAAGGTATGCAGTCTGGGAAAATGTCCCCGGAGCATTCTCGTCAAATAAAGGAGAGGACTTTAGGGCAGTCCTCGAAACGATCATTGGGGTCAAAGAACCGAACACCTCGGTGCCTTTACCTGAAAAAGGACGATGGCCATACGCTGACATCTATATGGCAGACGGATGGAGTGTGGCTTACCGAACTATCGATGCGCAATATTTCGGAGTACCCCAACGTCGTCGTAGAATCTACCTTGTCGCAGATTTTGCAGGCAGAAGTGCCGCAGAAATACTATTTGAGTCCGAAGGCATGCCAAGGAATTTTACGCCGAGCGGCAGCCCGTGGCAAAGAACTGCCGACAATGCTAAAAACTGCACTGGAAAAACAGGCGATAGCATAACTTGCCTAAATGACCAAGGTGGAAGAGTGATGTCTGTATCGAAGGATATTACTGCAACACTTCGTGCAGAGGAACATGGACATCAGCCTTGTGTAATGCAGTCAAGCGGTTTTTGCACCGAACACAGTGCCAAGAGCAGAAGTGTAGGATATGAGGAAGAACGCTCCCCTACACTTAGAGCAGGTGTTGTCCCAGGTGCAGTCATGTCCTTTGAACCGGGGGCTGCTTCTCGAGTTGGTGGCCATACTGACGAAAACTTAAGTGGATCACTTCGTGCAAACATGGGAGATAATCAAACAGCTGTTGTCATAGAAAACCATCCAACCGATAGCCGTGTGAAACTCTCGGAGGATAATAAAGTACAGACGCTAACCTCTCGGATGGGAACTGGTGGTGGGAATGTACCCCTTGTTATGAACACTCCTAAAACTTTAAAAATCCGCTCCGGCTGTGAAGGCGGTGGCAAGGGTGCATTGATACAGGATGACAAGTCTGCAACTCTTGGATGCAATAATGATCAGACCGTTTTTGTGCCCACCGCATATGGCATCTGTTCTGATAAAAGCAATTCCATGCAGTCTAGCAATCCGCATAGCGGTATATATGAAGCTGATACTTCTCGGACCATTGATGCCAATGGGGGAAATCCGGGATGTAATCAAGGTGGTATTGCAGTAGTTGCTCTGCAAGGCTCGATGATTGGAAGAGAGGATAAAAACGGTCCCCAAGGAAGCGGTATAGATGAAGATGTTTCTTTTACGCTTAATACCGCTGATCGTCATGCTGTTGCCTATGCCATGACTACCGGAGCCTATGCACAGGTTGAAGAAGATAAAGCACCTACTCTATTGTCGAGAGATTATAAGGATGCCCCTGTTGTGACTCAGCCTTGTTACGGTATTGATAGGGCGGCTTTTAATCAAGGAAGGAATGCTCTATATAAACCTACTGTAGATGAAGAACAGCAACCTACGCTCACAGCAAAAGGTCCTGGAGCAGTGGCGCACCCAGCTTCGTTTTATCCTCAGATGAAAGCTGAAAGTCAATGCTACAGACAGGACGGTACATCAAATACGATTATCAATGGTACCAATCCAGGCTATCAAAATGGATTGGTTGAGCCGGACTATATTGTTCGAAGGCTTACACCAACGGAATGTGCAAGATTGCAAGGTTTTCCCGATGATTGGTGCGACGATCTTGATACAGAAAATCCTACAGAAGATGAAATCTCATTCTGGACGGAGGTTTGGGAAACTCACCGCAAAATTATAGGTAAAAGCAAAAAGCCAAAAACAAGAAATCAGATTATAAAATGGCTTAACAATCCTCATTCCGATGCAGCCGAATACAAAATGTGGGGTAATGGCGTAGCACTTCCATGCGTTTGTTTTGTGCTGACTGGCATTGTGTTATCTACACAAAATACCGCCGATTAATGAAACAGTATTTTCTACAGAAAGATGCTCTAAATGACTTGATATTAACAGCCTTTAGAGTGATATATGTATGTACCGAAAATAGAAAGGCGGCATAAAAAATGCAGATAAACTATAATGTCACAGGAGCAAAAAGAAAAGAGCTAGTCAATGCAATCAGTCAACAACTAAATGCCCCTGTAAAATATCTCGGAGCACCTACATTTGCATATGAGATGGCAGACTACAATGTTAACAAAAACGGAGTTCTAAGTGGACCAGATAATAAGGAATTGGTCGATAATCTATTGGGACTTCACGACTTCAAAGCAATTTCAGAAGAATTTGACACACCACCTTCGAAAGCAGAAGCGGATGAAACTGAAGAATCTACCAGTTTGATAATTCAAATGCCACGGGCAGATTTTACCGACACGGCACTCGAGAACCTAAAAGGATTAGTAGAGAGCAAAGCAGCTCTTATAAAGAAAGCACTTGATACGGATTCCATTCCCATAATTGAAGATGAGGAATATGTCGCCTTCCCTTGGTTTCAAGGTGAGTGCTCCTCAGAAGAGGTTAAGGCATACACCCATTTTGTCACGGCACTTTGCGAAATGGCGAAAAAACAGACCCGTGTCAATTCCACCGAGAAATCAGTAGAGAATGAAAAGTACGCTTTCCGTTGCTTCCTTCTAAGGCTTGGTTTTATCGGCCCAGAATATAAGATAGAACGAAAGATTCTCCTCTCCAAGCTTTCAGGTAGCTCCGCTTTCAAAAGCGGAACGGCCAAGCAGGAGGTGAGTGAACAATGAATATCATTCACCCAGAAATGTTAAAGCAACTTAGAAGCTATTACACTCCAGGAACCCGTGTCATGCTACTTAAAATGAACGACCCTTATACCAAACTTCAGCCTGGAGCGAAAGGTACGGTTACTAGTGTTGATGACATAGGAACGATTCATGTCAGTTGGGATTCCGGTGGCTCCCTTGGAGTGGCCTTTGGTGAGGATTTATGCAAGAAAATCGAAGAGTAAAACATACAAAATTTAAGCAAAATGAGACAGTAAATATGTAGATTTATATTGCTAAGGAGTCAACTAATGAATGAAATAATTAAGGAACAAATCCTTTCCATCCGAGAAAGTGGAGTCACAAATATGTTTGATGTGGACCGGGTACAGTATGAGGCAAATGAACGAGGGTTTTATGAATTGGTAGTCTATTTAATAGACCATAAAGCGGAATATGCTCATTTCATACTGACGGGGGAAGTGGATGAAATAAGTAAATAAAAAATAACAGGATAAGGAGAAGGGCTTCATCTATAGGATTGAGGCTCTTTTCTTATGTCCTTTTCCAAAAAGGGGCGGTGTTTATGCGGAAACTGAAGAAATATAAGCCGACCGCCTTTATAGCTGAAGGGTCATATTACGATAAGGATGCGGCTGATTACGCTGTAGCTTTTATCGAAGCACTCTCCCATACGAAAGGTTTATGGGCAGGTAAGCCTTTTGAACTTATCGATTGGCAGGAACAAATAATCCGTGATTTATTCGGAATCTTAAAGCCAGATGGATATCGGCAGTTTAATACTGCTTATGTAGAGATACCTAAAAAGATGGGAAAAAGCGAGCTTGCCGCAGCAATTGCGCTTCTCCTCACTTGCGGTGATGGTGAAGAACGAGCAGAGGTGTACGGTTGTGCCGCTGACCGCCAGCAGGCATCAATTGTATTTGAGGTAGCAGCCGATATGGTGCGGATGTGTCCAGCACTGAATAAACGTGTAAAGTTGCTGGCTTCAACTAAGCGATTGGTGTACCTGCCGACCAACAGCTTCTATCAGGTATTGTCGGCTGAAGCCTACTCCAAACACGGCTTCAATATACATGGTGTTGTTTTCGATGAACTTCATACTCAGCCAAACCGGAAATTATTTGACGTTATGACGAAAGGATCTGGGGATGCGAGGACCCAACCGCTATATTTTCTTATCACCACTGCGGGAACGGATACTCAAAGTATTTGCTACGAAACACACCAAAAAGCAGTTGATATTATTGAGGGCAGAAAATACGATCCTACCTTTTACCCCGTAATCTACGGTGCCAAAGAAGAGGATGATTGGACTGATCCTAAAGTATGGAAGAAAGCAAATCCAAGCTTAGGAATTACAGTAAGTATCGATAAAGTTAGAGCTGCTTGTGAAAGCGCAAAGCAAAACCCTGCTGAGGAGAACAGCTTCCGGCAATTAAGATTGAATCAGTGGGTTAAACAATCTGTCCGTTGGATGCCCATGGCAAAATGGGATGCCTGTGCATTTCCAGTAAAACCAGAAAGTCTCGAAGGACGAGTGTGTTATGGAGGTCTTGACTTATCTTCTACAACAGATATTACCGCCTTTGTGTTGGTATTCCCACCAGAGGATGAAACAGATAAATATATCGTTCTCCCATATTTTTGGATGCCGGAGGATAATATTGACCTCCGAGTTCGACGAGATCACGTGCAATATGACCTTTGGGAGAAGCAGGGCTATATTTTAACCACCGAGGGAAATGTAGTCCATTATGGATACATTGAGAAATTCATTGAAGAACTGGGGGAAAAGTACAACATTCGAGAGATTGCTTTTGACCGCTGGGGCGCTGTTCAGATGGTGCAGAACCTTGAAGGGTTAGGCTTTACAGTAGTTCCCTTCGGTCAAGGTTTTAAAGATATGTCACCACCTACAAAGGAACTTATGAAGCTGACATTAGAAGAAAGAATAGCACACGGTGGACATCCAGTACTTCGTTGGATGATGGACAACATCTTTATAAAAACCGATCCGGCAGGCAACGTGAAGCCGGATAAAGAAAAAAGTACAGAAAAAATAGATGGTGCAGTAGCGACTATCATGGCACTTGACCGTGCTATACGCTGTGGCTCAGGTAATAGTGGAGATTCGGTGTATGACGAGAGAGGTTTGTTTATACTTTAACTTCTACAAGTTTTTTGGTATAATATTAAAAAATCATTTTACTATGGAAGAGTAATTTAATATGTGTACGTATTAGAAAGGGGTTAAAATGAGTATATTTTTTTATGGCTGTATAACTATGGATGGCTATCTAGCTGATAAAAACCATAACATGGACTGGCTATATCAAGCCGGTACAATAGAAGAAACTGATTATGAAAGTTTTTATAAAAGTATGGATATTACTATCATGGGCAAAAGGACATTTAACGAAATTGAAAATATTGAGAATATAGATAGCTTTTATCCAACCACTAAAAACTATGTTTTTACACATGCTGAAAGCTTATCAGTTGAGGGGTTTATTCCTGTTAATTGTGATATAGTAGAGTTTGTTAAACAAATAGAAAAGGATAAAAACATTTGGGTTATTGGAGGGAACACAATATTAGCTCCTTTATTGGATAATGATATGGTAGATAATATGATAATACAGATTGCTCCTGTGTTATTGGGGAAGGGAATACCATTGTTTTCACAGAAGGAAGCATTAAAGCGATTTTCCTTGAAAGAAGTAAAAAAATACGGACAATTTGCAGAATTAATTTATAATAAAATATAGCTTCACAACTTTTATACTATATGTTACTTAACTATGTGTTTGAAATATTCAAATTTAAAGCATCTCTTTACGAGGTGTTTTTTTTATGTCCATTTCAAGGAGAGTGATGCTGATGAGATTATTTACTAATATTTTTAAAGCTCGGGACAAACCGCAAAACCGTGTGGGCAGTGCGTTTTCCTTTCTGTTTGGCGGTACGTCATCTGGTAAAACAGTGAATGAGCGCACTGCAATGCAGGCAACAGCAGTGTATGCCTGTGTAAGGATACTAGCTGAAGCGATTGCAGGACTGCCACTACATGTATATAGATATCGTTCTGATGGAGGTAAAGAAAGGATTCCTTTCCACCCGTTGTATTACCTTCTTCATGATGAACCAAATCCAGAGATGACTTCATTCGTGTTTCGAGAAACACTGATGAGTCATCTTTTGCTTTGGGGCAATGCCTATGCACAGGTGGTCAGAAACGGTCGTGGGCAGGCAGTGGCTCTTTATCCCCTACTCCCCAACAAAATGGAAGTTAGCCGAGCAACAAACGGAGAGCTGGTCTATATCTACTATCGTGATACTGACGAAAGTGGTCTAAATCCCAAAGGTGGCTATGTCACACTCCGTAAAGATGAAGTTCTACACATACCCGGCTTAGGTTTTGATGGACTCATTGGCTATAGCCCAATCGCTATGGCGAAAAATGCAATCGGTATGTCCCTTGCCACTGAGGAGTACGGTGCGGCATTCTTTGCCAATGGTGCTAATCCTGGAGGTGTGCTGGAACACCCAGGAGTAATCAAAGATATACAGAGGGTCAAGGATAGTTGGAATAGCGCCTACCAAGGCACAGGCAACGCTCATAAAATCGCTGTGTTGGAAGAAGGCATGAAGTTTCAAGCCATTGGTATCCCGCCGGAACAGGCGCAATTTCTTGAAACACGGAAATTCCAAATTAATGAGATTGCGAGGATTTTCCGAGTACCACCCCATATGGTGGGTGATCTTGAGAAGTCTAGTTTCTCCAATATTGAGCAGCAGTCCTTGGAGTTTGTAAAATACACTCTCGATCCGTGGGTGGTGCGATGGGAACAAAGTCTCCAGCAATCGCTTATTTTGCCTTCTGAGAAAACTTCACTGTTTATCAAGTTCAATTTGGACGGTCTGCTTCGTGGTGATTACCAAAGTCGTATGAATGGCTACGCTACAGGTCGACAAAATGGCTGGATGTCTGCCAACGATATCCGTGAACTGGAGGATATGAACCGCATACCGGCTGAGGAAGGCGGCGATTTATATTTGGTTAACGGAAATATGACAAAACTGGCTGACGCAGGCGCGTTTGCCAAAACCGAAGGAGGTCAGTAAATGAGGAAGTTTTGGAACTGGGTGCGAGATTCTGATGAAGTACGTACCCTCTATTTAAATGGAGTGATATCCGAAGAAACGTGGTGGGGCGATGAGGTCACACCTAAGATGTTTAAAGATGAACTGCTGGCAGGCACCGGCGACATTACGGTGTGGATTAATTCCCCTGGCGGTGATGTGTTCGCAGCAGCCCAGATCTATAACATGCTGATGGAGTATACCGGAAAAGTCACTGTAAAGATTGATGGGCTTGCAGCAAGTGCCGCATCCGTTATTGCAATGGCAGGTGGAGATGTATATATGTCCCCAGTTTCCATGCTTATGATTCATAATCCATCAACGATTGCTATCGGTGACAGTGAGGAAATGTTGCGGGCAAAGGCTCTATTGGATGAGGTCAAGGAAAGCATTATTAATGCCTACGAGTTAAAGACAGGCCTTTCCCGAACAAAGCTCTCCCATCTGATGGATGCAGAATCATGGATGAATGCAAATAAAGCCCTTGAACTTGGTTTTGCAGACAAGATCATGTTCATGGAAAGTGAAACACCAGATTTGACGGATAGTCTTATCTTTAGCAGGATGGCGGTTACTAACTCGCTTATCAGCAAACTGCCAAAACAACCAAAACAGAAAACAGGTACACCCATCGAGTCGCTGGATAAGCGGCTTTCTTTAATTTCGCACTAATTTAAAGGAGGAAATAACAATGAGTAAAATTCTTGAATTGCGCGAGAAACGCGCTAAAGCTTGGGACGCAGCAAAGGCATTCCTTGATTCAAAACGTGGCGGTGATGGACTGTTATCCGCTGAGGACACGACAACCTATGAAAAAATGGAAGCCGATGTGGTGGCTCTTGGTAAGGAAATTGAGCGTTTAGAACGTCAAGCATCTATCGACTTGGAACTGTCGAAAGCAACCAGTAACCCAATTACGAACGAACCTACTAGAACTGGAGAGGAAAAGACTGGTCGTGCAAGTGCTGAATACAAAAAAGCTTTCTGGAATGCGATGCGTGATAATGTCAGCTATGAAGTAAGGAACGCTTTAAAGATTGGCACTGATTCCGAAGGCGGATTCCTCGTGCCAGATGAGTTTGAGCGTACGCTTGTAGAAGCCCTAGAGGAAGAAAATATCTTCCGTAGGTTGGCCAATGTAATCACGACATCTTCTGGTGACCGCAAGATTCCTGTTGTTGCAAGCAAAGGCACTGCAAGCTGGATCGATGAAGAAGGAGCCATTCCCGAAAGTGATGACAGCTTCGGTCAAGTATCCATCGGTGCTTATAAACTAGCAACGATGATTAAAGTCTCTGAGGAATTGCTAAATGATTCCGTATTTAATCTCGAAAGCTACATCACAAGAGAATTCGCCCGTCGCATTGGTAACAAGGAAGAGGAAGCCTTCTTTGTAGGTGATGGCACAGGTAAGCCAACAGGGATTTTAAATGCTACTGGCGGCGGTCAAGTGGGTGTTACTGCGGCAAGTGCCACTGCCATCACTTTGGATGAGGTTTTAGATTTATTCTACAGCTTAAAAGCACCGTATCGTAATAAGGCAGTATTCGTAATGAACGATGCCACTATAAAGGCTATTCGTAAATTGAAAGACGGTAATGGGCAATACCTATGGCAACCTTCCATCCAAGCGGGAACACCTGATACGATTCTTAACCGCCCGCTGTATACCTCATCATATGTACCTACTGCAAAAGCAGGTGCAAAGACTGTGGTATTCGGTGATTTTAGTTATTACTGGGTGGCAGATCGTCAAGGACGAGTATTCAAACGACTAAATGAACTCTATGCTGTTACGGGACAGGTGGGCTTTATTGCTACTCAGCGTGTTGATGGAAAGCTTATCTTACCGGAGGCTGTTAAGGTACTTCAACAGAAAGCGTAACGGAGGTGCATTATGAGTTATAATACGAAGAATTATACCGAACAAGGCGGAGAAAAAACTGTTATCGGTGGTGTTTTAGAAATTAAAGAGGGGGCCTTGATTACGGGGCTTCCTGTTCTTGAAAATCAGGCAGATAGTACCGCTGATAGTGTAGAAACTTTGGTGACAGACTTTAATAATCTGCTCACCAAACTAAAAGTCGCGGGGATTATGATTGCGGACGCTCCTTAATGGAAGGATGGTGGAGTGATGACAATACTTGAAAAGGTCAAAGAAAATCTAATTCTTAAGCATGACCTTGATGATGAACTTCTTAAAATGTACATCACCGCTGCTATCTCATATGCTGAAAGCTATCAACACCTGCCCCAGGAATTTTATTCTGAGAATACCATGCCCCCAACTACTGAACAGGCCGTTATCATGCTGTCGAGTCATTTCTACGAAAGCAGAGATGGCTCGACGGCTGGTTTCTTCGCCGATAGCGTACAGGCGGGGCAGCAGGTTTGGAACACGGTGAACCTACTACTTCGGTTAGATCGTGAATGGAAGGTGTAGCCTATGAGTTATGGGAAAATGAATACCTTTATCGATATAGTTGCCGTTGAAAACGATAAGGATAGCGAGGGATTTGGTACAATCAGTGACACTATTATTGCCTCGGTTCGTGCGTATAAGGAAGAACGACATGGTAATGAGAAATGGGCAAACAGGGCGGTATTTTCTGAAGCAACCGCTCTTTTTTGTTTTCGAAGGATCCCTAGTATCCATGTGACAGCAAAAATGGTCATTGTAGATAGTGATGGGCGGTATGAAATTACCGGTGTAGAAGATGTAAAAGGCCGAGGAATGTATATTGAGGTTTTAGCAAAAAAGGTGGTGGCATCGAATGGCTAAAGTGGATGTAAGAATGCCTGAGGAATTTCTTCTTAAGGTATCTAAATTGGCTGAGCAAACTGATGTGATTATCCCAAAGGTACTAGAAGTTGGTGGCGAAGTTGTGCTTGCTAAAGTCAAAGATAATCTACGCTCTGTTGTTGGAAAGGGAACAAAATACCCGTCCAAATCCACTGGAGAACTTGTATCCTCCCTTGGTGTTACTTCAGCAAAACAAGACCGTAAAGGTAATTATAATGTCAAGGTTGGGTTTTCAGAACCGAGAAGCGATGGTGGTAGCAATGCAAAAATTGCTAATATCATTGAATATGGTAAACATGGGCAGCCTGCAAGGCCATTTCTAAAACCCGCAAAATCTAAATCAAGAAAGCAGTGTGTGGAGGCCATGACTGCCAAACTGGAGGAGGAGATTAACAGTCTATGAGTATATTATTGGAACTAAATAGAATTGTGGATGGTCTAGGCATTCTTGTGGAAACGGGTGTGTTCAAGGATAAAGCCCCTGATGAATATATTGTAATCACACCTCTTTCGGATACCTTTGATGTTCACTCAGACAATCGTCCACAGTATGAGATACAAGAAGTACGGCTTTCGTTATTTAGCAAAAAGAACTATCAAGTACGAAAGAATCAGCTTGTCCGTGCGTTTCTGGATGCAGACTTTACAGTGACGGATCGCCGTTATATTGGACATGAGGATGACACGGACTACCATCATTATGCCATTGATGTGGCAAAAGAATATGAATTACAGGAGGTTTGATTATGGCAACGATAGGACTTGACCGTCTCTATTATGCTCCCATTACAGAGGACGAAAACGGAGACGAAACCTACGGTACGCCCGTTATGCTGGCAAAGGCAATCTCCGCAGAGCTATCCATTGAGCTTGCGGAAGCTACCCTTTACGCTGATGACGGAGCGGCAGAGATTATAAAAGAATTCAAAAACGGAACACTCTCCCTTGGTGTGGATGACATTGGACGTAAAGCTGCTGAGAGTCTCACAGGAGCAACTACAGATGATAATGGTGTACTTATTTCAGCTAGTGAGGATGGAGGTAGCCCTGTTGCTATCGGCTTTCGAGCGAAAAAGGCAAATGGGCATTACCGCTACTTCTGGCTATACAGGGTAAAGTTTGGTGTTCCCTCCACCAACCTAGCTACAAAGGGAGATTCTATCACTTTTTCTACACCAACCATTGAGGGAACTGTATCGCGCAGAAATAAATTAGATGGAAATGGTAACCATCCGTGGAAAGCGGAGGTCAATGAAGATGATGAAGGAGTTTTACCAGCTACTATCAGTGGTTGGTACACGGAAGTCTATGAACCTGTTTTTGCTGTTTCTGGTGGAGGTGAATAAGGATGGATAACGAAAGAAGTGCAATGATTAATATTGGCGGACAGGAACATGAGCTTATCCTCACGACCAAGGCTACAAAAGAAATTGCCCGTCGCTATGGTGGTTTGGAAAATCTGGGAGAGAAATTGCTGAAATCCGAAAACTTTGAGATGGCTTTGGAGGAGATAATATGGCTTATCACTCTTTTGGCAAACCAATCCATTCTCATTCACAATCTGAAAAATAAAGAAGCTCCAAAGGATGTATTGACCGAGGATGAGGTGGAACTGCTCACCTCACCACTAGAACTTGCTACTTATAAAAGTGCCATTACAGAAGCTATGTTCAAAGGAACAAAGAGAAATATTGAAAGTGAAGATAACTCAAAAAACACCGAGGCCGAGTAAGCGATGATGAATTGTTTACTCGGCTTCTTTATTACGGAACAGTGCATCTTAACCGTACTGAGGAAGAAACATGGCTCACACCATTAGGGCTTCTCATGGACTTGTGGGATTGTCATCGCCAGTTCTTGGGACTTGCTAACCGGAAGCGAGAACTCTTCATTGAGGACATAATCCCCGAAGGATTGAATTAGAAAGGAGGCGTTTACATATGGCTGATAATTTTGGCTTAAAGATTGGCATTGAGGGAGAAAAAGAGTTTAAGAACGCCCTTCGTGATATCAATCAGTCCTTTAAGGTTCTAGGTAGTGAGATGAAACTCGTGTCCTCGGAATTTGATAGAAATGATAAAAGTGTTCAGGCGATAACCGCTCGAAATGAAGTTTTGAACAAGGCCATTGAGGCACAAAAGGATAAAATCTCTACGCTGGAAGCCGCTCTAAAAAATGCTTCTGAGAGTTTTGGCGAGAACGATAGACGTACACAAAATTGGGCTATTCAGCTGAATAATGCAAAAGCTCAACTTAACGATATGGAACGAGAGCTAGAAGAGACTGCTGATGAAGCAGATGATCTTGGAGAGGAACTTGAGGATACAGGTAATAGTGCAGATGAAGCCGGTAGCAAGTTTGAGAAGCTAGGCGGTGTCCTTAAAGGCATTGGTGTGGCGATGGGTACAGTTGCTGTTGCAGCAGGAGCTGCTGCTATAAAGCTAGGGAAAGAGGTAGTTACTCAGTTCGGGGAGTTAGAACAGAATCTCGGTGGCTCTGAGGCGGTATTTGGTCAATATGCCACATCCATTCAAAAAACTGGTGAAGAGGCTTACAAAAATCTAGGTGTTTCCCAAAGTGAGTATCTTGCTACGGCAAACAAAATGGGTGCATTGTTTCAAGGCTCTGGTATACAGCAACAGAGAAGTCTTGAGCTAACTGAAAAGGCTATGCAACGAGCGGCGGATATGGCATCTGTTATGGGTATCGATATGTCCTCTGCACTGGAGGCGGTCACAGGTGCGGCAAAGGGTAACTTTGATATGATGGATAACCTGGGTGTTGCTATGAACGCTACCAATATCGAAGCCTACGCACTTGCAAAAGGGCTGGATTTCACTTGGAACACCGCAACACAAGCGGAAAAAGCTGAAGTAGCCATGCAGATGTTCTTTGAGAACACAGAGCAGTATGCAGGCAACTTTGCCCGTGAATCAACAGAAACCGTCACAGGTTCGCTGGGTCTACTCCAAGCCGCACTCGGCTCGTTTACAGCAGGACTTGGCAATGCCGATGCAGATATGACGAATTTGACACAGAATCTTGTAGATGCATTCCAATCGGTTGTTGCTAATATTGTCCCAGTTTTAGAGAATATCGTAACTGCATTACCTACGGCAACAGGTGCGATATTATCAGCGGTAGGCGACTTGCTTCCTATGCTTCTTGGCACTGTAACAGAACTGTTTTCTCAAGTACTGGAGGCAATTCTGAATCTTTTACCAGAACTTATTCCAGCTACTGTTGAAGCTGTAATGACGATTGTTGGGGCATTGATCGATAATCTTCCACTCCTGATTAATGCCGCAGTGGAACTGGTCACTGCACTTGTAGAAGGCATCGGTTTGGCTTTACCACAACTCATACCAGCAACGGTTCTTGCAGTTACACAGATTGTACAAGGATTAACTGACAACTTGCCAATGATACTGGAGGCAGCCTTTCAGCTTATTATGGGGCTTGCCCAAGGTCTAATTGACGCTATTCCGCAGTTAATTGCCGCATTACCCGCTATCATTACCGCTTTAGTTGACTTTATCATTGGTGCCATTCCGCAGATTATCGATGCAGGTATTCAGCTTTTGGTGTCACTAGTTGAAGCATTGCCGGAAATCATTGCAGCAATAGTTGCTGCAATCCCACAGATAATTGATGGTTTAGTTACGGCGATACTTGGCTCAATCCCCCAAATAATTGATGCCGGGGTGAATCTGTTGATTGCCTTAATTCAAAATTTACCACTCATCATCACTACTGTGGTGGCGGCGATACCTAAGATTATAACCTCGCTTGTCAATGCAATTATTGGCAGCATCCCACAGATAATTCAGGCGGGCATACAACTATTAGTATCACTGATTAAAAACCTACCTACTATTATCGTAGAGGTTGTCAAAGCTGTCCCACAGATAATCGCAGCTTTAGTAAAGGGTTTTACGGGTTCAATTGGGCAGATGGCTCAAGTTGGTGGCAATCTCATCAAGGGTCTATGGCAGGGAATCTCTGATGCGGGTGCATGGCTCTGGGGGAAAATATCCGGCTTCTTCGGTGGTGTGGTGGATAAAATCAAAAACTTCTTTGGCATCCGCTCACCTTCTGCACTTTTTGCAGGACTTGGTGACAATATGGCACAGGGGCTTGGGCAAGGCTTTGAGAAGACGATGGCGCAGGTTGGTGAGGATATGCAAAACGCTATCCCCACAGACTTTGACACACCAGGTATAAACCTTAGTAGCTCTATCAATGGGTCAGTCGGTACTGGGGGCTTTGGTGGTTCGCTTATCACCATACAGCAGATGATAGTTCGATCCGAGGACGATATCCGCAGGATTTCACAGGAACTGTACAACTTGATGGAAACTGGCTCGAGGGCGCAAGGACGCTTCAATCCCGCTTAAGGAAGGAGGATGAAAATGGGGTTCACATTTAACGGCATATCATCGCAATCAATGAGTATCAAGGCTAGGCTGACATACTGGCAAGCATCACCCTCATTGCGAAACTCCTTTGTAACGATACCTGGCAAGCCCGGTGTAGCTGACTTTGGCAGCGATATTGCAGAGAAAATAATCACAGTTCATTGCAATGTCTACCCACAATATAAATTTTCTAAACTGGTATCTGTTATGGATAGCCTTGCTGAATGGCTAAATCCTGAACGTGGGGTGCAACAACTCGTTTTAGACGATGTACCTGACCGTTATTTTACTGCTCGTCTGTCAGAAGCTGTGGACTGTGACAGACTCATTCTTTCAGCCGGTGCATTTGATTTGAAGTTTGTTTGCCCAGATCCTCATGCCTACGCTTTAACGGATGAAACCTATAGCATATCGGTCATGGGAGAAAGTACCGTTACAAGGCTTAAAGGGAATGCCGACTCTGAGCCTGTGTACTTGGTAAAAGGAATAATTCCATCAGGAACAAACACATATGTTTCCATTCAGACTAACAATGAAGAAATTCGTGTTATTGGCCCTTTGTATGATGGTGAAACATTAATCATTGATACAGGAAAGGTCACAGCAAAGGTCGTTGATACTAGCGGCGAAACACTCCGTAACGGTCTACCGCTTATGCAAGAACTCAATTTCCCTGTACTTCGTAAGGGTAACAATACTGTGACGATTACTCCTGTAGGAGCGGATTTTACGGAACTTAAAATACAAGCAAAAAGCCGATGGAGGTGATGCAAATGGCAATTAAATCAATATTGACATCACAAACTGACTTTACGGGTGAGTTTCCTGTAAGTGAGAATACCCTTGCCCTTTGGCGATTCAATGAGTCTGGACCTGACTCCGATGTTAAACTTGTAGATGCGAGTGGCCACGGTCGGCACGTCACTATATCGGGATGGTCTGGCACATCGGCAAGTCTCCCAAGCGGTCGTTATGGACGATTTTTTCGTCAGAATATTGTTAATCCGACATCAGAGAAAACCCACTTAATTGCAAAGAATGATGGTACATTTTTCTCCAATCTAGGCGATAAAGTCGCAGTAGGTGGATGGATAAACCCAACTACCTACTCTGTGGGACAGACCTTTATTCCGCTGTTTAATACAAGACAGGGCCCGGGTCAACCTATTCTATACTTGTCTCTGTACCAGGGCAGACCTCGAATGATGTTATATAACTCTTCTGGTTCACTGATTCTCGACCAGAGTGAAACACCAAGTTTTAACATGGTTAACGGCGGGTGGTACTTTATCGCAGCAATTATTGAAGTGAATACCAAGACATCGCAGTTTATTCTTTGTAACCGAGCAGACGGCACAGTCTGGATTGCGCCTAAACGGACATTCACGGGAACATTAAACCCATCTTGCACAGCCGATATTGTGATTGGAATGCATGCAAATCAGTATTATTATGCAGGTGGATTTGATGATTGGTTCATTGAAGTGAATTCACAGCTTACAATTGAGGGTTTAGAACGACATTTCAAGCAGTCAATGCTTGCCAACGGTGGTGATACCAGTGGTGCGGTTGATGCTATAACAGAGCCAGGTGTGGTAACACTCCTCAAGGATACTAACAACAGATATCCTGAAAGTGGGCAGCTTACGACTATAGCTACAGAATGTTCTCTTGCAGGTAATGGTCGGGTGTCTGTAACCTCGGAATATACTGCAGGTGTGACTTCAATTTCTTCTATAGAGACGGCTACGTCAGACGATTTGCAGGATTGGTCGGCGTGGCAGGAGGTGGGTTCCAACGGTGAACTGGTTTCTCCAAACCGTAACTTTATTCGTTATAGGATTACACTTTCAACTATTGATCCCTTGGTTACACCGAAACTTTTGGATATCACACTTCACGACATACCGAAAGCTCCATATGAAAAACTGGGTTTTGCTAGGCCTGTCGTGCTGGACGAGAATGGCGCATGGGAAGCAGTACTTGAAAATGCATATGACATCATCGTAACGGGAGAGATTAATGGCGCAGATACTTTGGAATTCAAACTGCCATGGAATGATAGCAAGCGTGTATATTTAGATAATGAAAAACAGGTTCAGGTTGCACATGACATTTATCGCATAAGGACACTGACAGATGAAAAAGGAGCAGATGGAACAGGGATTCTGACCACTGTATATGCGGAAGCAGCATTTTATGATTTAACCTTTTCAGATGAAAAACAGCCGCGAGAGTTTAATGCCGATTTACCCTCCGTTCCAATGAGTTATGCGTTGGAAGGCACAGGATGGTCTATTGGTGTAGTTGATGTCACTACCAAACGGACATGGCAATGCCAAGAGAAGAATGCATTGGCCATACTCAGAATGACGCAACAGATTCACGGTGGAGACTTAGTATTTGATAGTCGAAACCGTCTTGTAAATTTACTTACATTTAGTGGTAGAGATAGTGGTGCATTATTTGCCTATAAGAAAAACCTTACAAGTATCAAGAGGGTTGTTGATACCCGCTCTCTGGTGACAAGGCTATATGCCCATGGTAAAGATGGCATGACCTTTGCCACTATCAATAGTGGCAAGGAATATGTAGAAAACTATGAATATTGCAATGAGGTGCGGGTTTCAACACTCGATCTTTCGAATTTCACAAATCCTTATCAAATGCTTGAGTTTACGAATATGCGACTTGCAGAATTTTCAAAGCCCCGTGTTTCCTATGTGCTATCAGCGATGGATTTGTCTGTGCTGACAGGTTATGAGCATGAAAGGTGGTCACTTGGCGACATTGTGACGGTGGATGATAGAGATTTGAATCTTACTATCAAAACAAGGGTTGTTCGCAGACAATACAATCTTCAGGAGCCATGGAAAACTGTACTTGAATTATCATCAAAACTTCGTGAACTTGGTGATACGTCTTCTAGCATTCTCGCTGATCAGCTCGACCAAAGCAACCTCATTGGGCAGGAAATCAAAGATATGGTGCCGTTTAACCATCTGCGTAATAGTAGAGCAGACGATGGCTTTGCTTACTGGCAGAATTCAGGTTTTGAGGTGGACACTGAAAAAGGTGTGACAGGTACAGCTTCATTTAAAGCGGTAGGTTCTGCAACCTCTACAAAAAGTATGGCTCAAACAGTATATCCTGCATCCCGCCGTAACTACACCATATCAGCACAAATAGGATCAGATAATCTCCAAAAAGGTATAGATGGACAAGTGGGTATCGAGGTAGTATTTGAGTTTGAAGATGGAACTACTGAAACGAGATTTATTGACCTGTTTTAAGAAAGGATGGTGATTGATTTGGCTGTATTTCAACAAATTGCTCGTGATGCAACACCTAAAGGGTATGGAACGCTTCACTCTATCACCATTCGGTTGGTAGTTTCAAACTGCACGGGAGAAGTATATTTCACTGACATTATGCTGCAGGCAGGTTCTATAGCCACTGGCTGGGTCGGTCATGTATGCGAAATCAAGTGGACGAACGACGGGTAGGTGATGGCTATGCAGGAAAGTAATTTTATACGTTTTGCGGAAGTCATAAAAGTAAAATCAGAAAAGCGTATAGTTAGTATTACTGTGCGTCCCCTTATTACCAACTGTACGGGTTCGATTTATTTCACCGACCTACAACTTCAGGAGGGTGACAAGCTGACAGGATACACGCTACACACGGAAACGTTCCTAAAGCATTCGCCTAATCCGGTACGTTTCCACAATGGTGTAGTCCGTAGTGGAGACACAATCATTATTTTTAACCTCGGAGAAACTTCAAGCGGGCTAGATTGTTATATCTACCCCCTGCAAGCTATGGAAGCTGGCAGTATTCAGCTTTCACAGGGGATGGGTTCACATAAGGTAAAATTTGATTCAGAGGCTTACCCAGGTGATGAATTTGCACTTAAGGCTTCAACAAGAGAGTGTTTGAGAAACGGCTATCCCACGCCGAAGCATGGATTCTTTCAATACACAGCCGCTACCGACAGTAAGCACCAAGTAAAGCTACAAGACAGAAAATCTGCTAGGGTATATTTCGAATACAAAGAAATGCTGAAAGGGGATCTGCGTCCATGAAAGATTATATTAAGGGTAAACGCTGTATGGTATGGTCCTTCATGGGCAATGCTCGGATGTATCAGGCTTTGAACGATTACGGTGACCGTTTAGATACTGTTGGTATTTTCACTTTTGAGGTAGACATCACAGGCACGATAACGGAAACAGGTACTAGCGTTTCTTCCCTTACTCCATATCGTACAAAGTGGCCACATATCAAATGGTTACTTACCATTATGAATCATGGGACAGAGAGCATATTTACGGCTCTGAGAAATAACGAAGGTGGTGCAAAGTCGAAATTCCTCTCAGAAATAGTACGTATTATGAACAAATACCCTTGGTGTGCAGGTGTAGATATCGATTTAGAGCGCGGTGGCGGATTTGAGAACCGTGCTACCGCAAATGCTCTATTCGCTGATATATACTCGACTGTTAAAAACTATGATTCATCAAAACTGGTCAATATCTGCTTACCTGGAATGACGGGTGTGCAAGGATCAGTTGGTGGAGAAAATTGGTGTGTTTATGCCGACCTTAACGATTATTGTGATACGGCAGCAATCATGAGTTATGGCATGGCATGGGCAGGTTCAGCTCCAGGTCCAGTATCACCAAGGAGCTGGCTTGAAGGTATCTACAATTATGCTATTACAGCTATGTCACCACAAAAAGTATATATGGGTTTACCTGGTTACGGTTGGAATTGGCAGATTTACGACTATCCATCCAACCTAGGTAAGACTTATCGCGGTACATCGAACACTTACTATGCAGCTAAGAACTGGATGACTGGGGTGTATAACTTTACAAATGATCAGCCTCCACAACCATTTATCCCAATCATTGCCTACTGGGATGATCACGATAAAGTACCATGGGCGCTGCCACATGTCTACGATTATATGGAAGGCTGGGACGCAGTATCACGAGAAGCTCCTATTATTGCTGAAACATATAATCGGCGAAAATATCTTACTTGTTACGGGAAAACACAAAAGTCGGAGTTTGGAACTATATATGTTAACCGAGATGGTGAACCGAACAGCTACACAGATGGTGTTGTGGTTGGTAATGGAATGATCACTCTTTCGTCAAGTGAAGGTAAAGCGGAGTACAACTTTACAATTGACAAATCAGGTACTTATGATGTAGTTGTACAGCTTTGCTTTCCGTTCTGGGATAAGAATGGTATCACAATTGCACTTGACGGTACAGTGGTTAGCTACTCAGAGAATCGTCTATGGTGGCCATACTGGAGGAAAACTTATTGGGCAGAACTTGCCACTAATGTAAATCTCCTAGCAGGAACACATAGCATTACGATTGAAGGTGGTGTAGTTGGTACTCAATTTTATGGTTTCCGGGTTTGTTCTAATTTTAGTGAACATCCTTCTGCTGGAGAGGCAACCTTCAGTTTATCTCCACGAAGCTTTAAAGACGTAAATGGTAACATGGCTGTTCCAGACAAAGGGTTTAAGCTTACTACAGAGGTTTTGCGCCGTAAGCCGGATTCAGCGTTAGCTTGGTATGAAGACTTTAGAGATCCCGTCATCCTGCCAGAAAGCTACTGGCAGACGTTATCGGGGAGTTGGAGTGTATGGCAAAATCCTGAAGACAATGGCAATCGTCCGTATTCTCAGCTTGAAGGAAGTGGTCAGCTTGCTTGGAAATACGATAGCTTTCGTGATGTGCATATCCGTGCTAGAATTGCCTTTCCTATGAATGGTAGCGGAAGAGCAGGGATATTTTGTGGGAATGTGTTTTGCTGTATCAACATTGACACCCAACAAGTGGAGCTATACCAAGGCTCTACATTACTTGGTAGTTATCCGGCAAGTTACTATAAGACTTCAGATGCTGACATTCGCACCAATCCGAATATGTATCTCATTGAAATGAGGAAACGTGGAAATAAGGTGCGTGTCTACTCTGGGAATTCCAACACACTTCGTTTTACTGCAAACATCTCAAGTACGGGTGGCTATTGTGGTATTCAGTCCGATGGGCAAATTAAATGTGAACTTCTCCGCTTAGGCGATGCATGGACTTATGAACCTTACGAAGCCTTTGATGTCACCATGCCAGACGGATCACTTATGCAGTATGGCAGAATTGCTAGGAATGGTGTAACTTGGGATAGTAAGTTTCATGTATTTACTCTTACAGCTGATGTAGAGGAAGCCTCCACCAGAAGTGAGGATATTTCCATGGATTATGACTTTTATCATAGTAATCTCTTGCAGATACCATGCAATGCAGATTATACAGCGAAGGTTATACCAAAGGACATAAACGTCTGGATATCTCGGTTGTTTCTCGGTGATGCAGATGGCTTTTCAATTTTGTACTATCAAGATGTGGATTCGCTGGTCTACTGGTCAAACGAAGCGGCTTATCGTTGGGACCTACGGGGTATTGCTATCTGGTCATTGGGACAGGAAGATATGCGGCTATGGGAAGCTTTGCCAAAACAAATATAGAGGAAAAATAAACTATACAAGTATACGCTTGCCTATTTCGGTTGGCGTTTTTTTATGTAATCAAAATGATAGGAGGTTAAGATAATGAAGGAAATTTGGAACTGGATTCAAGTGACATTTGCTGTTGTTGGTGGTTGGCTCGGATATTTTCTCGGAGGATGGGACGGATTTTTATATGCTTTACTTACTTTTGTTGTGATTGATTACATCACAGGTTTGATGTGTGCTGTGCTTGATAAGAAGCTATCCAGTGAGGTAGGCTTTCGCGGCATATTCAAGAAAGTACTCATCTTTTCACTGGTAGCAATCGGTCACATTATTGATAAAAACGTTATTGGAGATGGCTCTGTTATACGAACAGCGGTCATCTTTTTTTATCTTTCAAATGAAGGCATATCCATACTTGAAAATGCTGTTCATGTTGGTCTGCCTGTGCCACAGAAACTCAAGGATATATTAGAGCAGCTTCACAACAGAAGCGACAAGGAGGACTATAAATGAATCTACGTAAATTAATACTTACGAACAATGCCTGCTACAAGGCAGGTAAAACAATAAAACCGAAGGGTATAATGGTTCACTCAACAGGGGCTAACAACCCAAACCTAAAACGCTACGTTGGTCCAGACGATGGCTTGCTAGGAAAGAACCAGTATAACAACCATTGGAATCAAAGCAAACCTGGAGGGCGTGAAGTCTGCGTCCATGCCTTTATTGGTAAATTAGCAGATGGATCTATTGCCACCTATCAAACATTGCCTTGGAATCATCGTGGTTGGCATGCTGGAGGAGCTGCTAATAATTCCCATATTGGTTTTGAAATTTGCGAGGACGGTTTGACCGATGCCTCGTATTTTTCTGCTGTTTATAAGGAAGCTGTGGAGCTTTGTGTATATCTTTGCAAACTTTATGGGTTTAGTGAAAGAGATATCATTTGTCATAGCGAAGGTTATAAACGAGGCATTGCCAGTAATCATGCAGACGTGATGCACTGGTTTCCTAAGCATGGGAAGAGTATGGACACCTTTCGAGCGGATGTAAAGAAACTATTAAGTGCCGAAAATAAACCAGCAGACACGGTGAATAAGAAATATTACCGTGTGCAGATCGGTGCTTATTCTGTTAAAGCAAATGCTGAGGCACAGCTTGCCAAAGCTAAAAAAGCAGGCTTTACGGATGCATTTATTAAGTATGATTAATCAAATAGAGCAGGTAAAAAAACAGTATTTCTTAAATTTCATCAAGCCTCTCAAATAAAATATTAAACTATTAAATTTAAGTAGCCTGTGAGGGTTCTTCCCTTGCAGGCTCTTTTTTTATGCCTTGATTTAATTAAATTCTACAAATCCTCAACTTCGACCTGTTCCCACGGCTATTAGGTAGGAGGTGATTCCTAGTGAATCAGCACGAGAATAAAAAAGTTACGAAGATCTCGGATGAGGTTATAGACAAAAGCACCACCGCACTTAAGAGAGTTTCACAGGAACAGTTACAACGTGAGTTTGATTATATCCAGGCAGAAAAGTTGCTGAGAAAGATGCTCGAAAAAGGCTTAATAACTGAAGTGGAATTTAACAAGATAGATGCACTCAACCGCCAAACTTTCTCCCCTTTTTTAGCTGAGATAATGCCCTGAAATCCTTGATATATAAGGGTTTCAGAGGTAATATGTGACATACCAAGAAGGAGGTGAGAGGATGAAAAAGATAACGAAAATAGAAGGGAATCTAGCCAACTCTTTTATTAAGGCAAAAATGCGAGTAGTTGCCTACTGCCGAGTTTCAACAGATAGTAATGAACAGCTAGTCAGCTTGCAAGCACAAAAGGCCCATTATGAGACCTACATAAAGGCGAATCCGGAATGGGAATATGCAGGCTTATATTATGACGGGGGAATCAGCGGCACGAAAAAGGAAAACCGCTCTGACCTACTTAGAATGTTATCAGACTGTGAAACTGGGAGAATTGACCTAATCATTACAAAGTCCATCAGCCGATTTGCGAGAAATACTACAGACTGCTTGGAGATGGTTCGAAAACTGATAGACCTTGGGGTTCATATCTATTTTGAGAAGGAAAACATCAATACGGGTTTAATGGAAAGTGAATTGATGCTCTCCATTTTAAGTGGGCTTGCAGAAAGTGAGTCAATTTCCATTTCTGAAAATACGAAGTGGGCCATTCAAAGACGATTTCAAAACGGAACCTTTAAAATTTCCTACCCACCATATGGGTATCAAAACATTGACGGTCAGATGATAGTAAACCTCAAGCAGGCTGAAGTTGTGAAGTATATTTTTGCAGAAGTATTATCGGGCAAAGGTACACAGAAAGTTGCAAATGATCTTAATCAAAAAGGTATCCCATCAAAAAGAGGTGGCCGTTGGACGGCTACTACCATTCGAGGGATTCTGACCAATGAAAAATATACTGGCGATGTTATTTTGCAAAAGACTTATACTGACAGCCATTTTAACAGGCACACCAATTACGGTGAGAAAAATATGTACCTAGTAGAAAACCATCATGAGGCAATTATCAGCCATGAAGATTTTGAAGCTGTGGATGCCGTTCTCAATCAGAGAGCAAAGGAAAAAGGCATCGAAAAGCGCAACAGCAAATATTTAAACCGATATGCTTTCTCTAGCAAAATTATCTGCTCGGAGTGTGGCAGTACTTTCAAAAGACGGGTTCATTCATCTAGAAGAAAATACATTGCTTGGTGCTGCAGTAAGCATATAAGCAATATAACGGAATGTTCTATGCAGTTCATTCGAGATGAAGATATAAAGACTGCATTTGCCACAATGATGAATAAACTCATTTTTGGTCACAAGTTCATATTAAGGCCACTTTTGGATGAGTTGCGCAGCAAGAATAATGCGAAAAGTTTTCGTAGAATCGAAGAGTTGGAAACTAAAATTGTAAACAACATGGAGCAGAGCCAGGTACTGACAGGTTTAATGGCCAAAGGGTATCTGGAACCTGCTCTGTTTAATAAAGAAAAGAATGCACTGGAGGCAGAAAGAGAAAGGTTTCTTGCCGAAAAGGATCAACTTACTCGTTCCGTCAATGGCAATATTGCAAAGGTAGATGAGGTTGACCGTCTGCTTAAGTTTGCCACTAAGTCCAAAATGCTCACAGCTTATGAGGATGAGTTGTTTGAAAATTACGTAGAGAAGATTATTGTTTTTTCACGAGAGAAAGTCGGATTTGAATTAAAATGTGGAATCACATTGAAGGAAAGGTTGGTGAATTAGATGGGTCACACACCCTATGGATATAGAATTGAAGATGGAAAGGCTGTTGTAGATGATAAAGCAGCAGAACAAGTAAAAGAGTTATTTTCAGGTTACTTGTCAGGATTATCCTTGAAGAATGCTGCAATAAAAGCTGGGATAGATTGCTACCATGCCACAGTAAGTAGGATGCTACAGAACAAGCAATACCTTGGAGACGAATTCTATCCTCCAATTATTGATGAGGAGATATTTGAAAAAGCAAGGTTAGAAAAACAAAAGCGAGCAGAAAAACTTGGACGGATATGGGAGCCTAAAGATGTACCAAAAACGGATTATCCTGTAAAGTTCAAAGCAAAACCTCTGGTACAAAAATATGACGATCCATATAAGCAGGCAGAATATGCTTACAGTTTGATAGAAAGTGAGGTGTAACAAGTGGCAGTTAGCAGGAATGTAACAGTAATTCCAGCAATAAAACGAATCGGAAATAATAAAAATAGTGAGAGTAAACCAAAAATACGAGTGGCGGCTTACTGCCGAGTTTCAACGGATAGTGAGGAGCAGGCCTCAAGTTACGAAATTCAGATTGAGCATTATACAAACTATATTAAGAGGAACAAGGAATGGGAATTAGCAGGTATTTTTGCGGATGATGGCATCACTGCTACCAATACGAAAAAGCGTGATGAATTTAACCGTATGATTGAGGAGTGTATGGCAGGAAAAATAGACATGATCATTACAAAATCCATCAGCCGATTTGCCAGAAACACGTTAGACTGCCTTAAATACATCCGTCAGTTAAAAGATAAAAACATCGCTGTATTCTTTGAAAAAGAAAATATCAACACCATGGATTCCAAGGGTGAAATTATGCTGACTATTATGGCTTCCCTTGCCCAACAGGAAAGCCAATCCTTAAGTCAGAACGTTAAGCTGGGCATTCAGTATCGATATCAACAAGGTGAAGTCCAGGTCAACCATAAGCGTTTCCTTGGTTACACCAAGGATGAAAACAAGCAACTAGTGATTGACCCAGAGGGTGCGGAGGTTGTTAAACGGATTTTCAGAGAATACCTTGAGGGAGCCAGCCTATTACAGATAGCAAGAGGACTAGAAGCGGACGGAATTCTAACAGCGGCAGGGAAATCAAAATGGAGACCAGAAACACTGAAAAAAATATTGCAAAATGAAAAGTACATCGGAGATGCCCTTCTACAAAAAACATATACAATTGATTTCCTTTCTAAAAAGCGAGTTAAAAATAACGGAATCGTTCCCCAGTATTATGTAGAAAACAGCCATGAGCCTATTATTCCACGCGAGCTTTTTATGCAGGTTCAAGAAGAGATGGTTCGAAGAGCGAATCTCCGAGGAGGTAAAGGCGGTAAAAAGAGAGTCTATAGTAGTAAGTATGCTTTATCAAGTATTGTTTACTGTGGGCAATGCGGTGATATTTACCGACGAGTACATTGGAATAACCGAGGTTACAAGTCTATTGTTTGGAGATGTGTTAGTCGTTTAGAGGAAAAAGGCTCTGAATGTACGGCACCTACCATAAACGAGGAAACATTACAGGCAGCAGTGGTTAAGGCTATTAACGAACTTTTGACTAAAAAAGAGCCCTTCCTCTCAACGTTACAGAAAAACATAGCTACCGTCCTTAATGAAGAAAATGATAATACCACCGATGATATTGATAGAAAATTGGAAGAGTTACAACAACAGCTCCTTATACAAGCAAAGTCCAAGAATGACTATGAAGATGTGGCTGATGAAATTTACCGCCTTCGAGAATTGAAGCAAAATGCACTTGCAGAGAATGCAGAGCGTGAAGGAAAAAGGCAACGAATCGCTGAAATGACTGATTTCTTAAATGAACAATCCTGCGAGTTGGAGGAATATGATGAGCAATTAGTAAGGCGGCTTATTGAAAAAGTTACGGTATTTGATGATAAGCTCACTGTTGAATTTAAATCAGGTGTTGAAATAGATATTGAGATATAGGATATCAGAAATGGCGACCAATTGAGAGGTGTTACTTCCTTGATTGGTGGCTTTTCTTATTTACGGATTGACTTTGACTGTGAATATACGTATAATAATATCAACAATGTTGTTGATATTATTATTAATAAGGAGTGGACAACATGATTGATGTAAATGAGCTATTGGAAGAAGCTATTAGAGAAACTGAAAATCTAAATGATGGCGAAGTTTTTCTTGTTAAAGATTTATTCAAGGGATATGTGTGGAATAGGATACCCAGAAAGGATCGACTTCTGCTTGGAACGTTATTTTTAAACCATGTTAGCAAAATGAATGGTAATTTAAAGGCTATTGAAAAGACTTCATCTAATCAGCAGAGGTATAAAAAGACAATTGATAAGTTTTAACTATCTTTTGTGAAATTAAAAAAATTATAAATATGTTGAGTAGAAGCAAAAGATTTGGCTTGGAATTTTTACAGCAGTGAATCGATAAAAGGAGCATGCTTGATGGTAGATAATATTATTAAATCAGTAGCAGAGAAATTATCCTCTCTGTCTTATATAGAAGGTATTGTTTTAGGTGGTTCACGTGCAAGGGGCACCCATACAGAGGATTCGGATATAGATATCGGCATCTATTACAATTCAGAATCATTTGACATAAATACTATTAATCAATTCGCTACAAAGCTGGATGATGAGCATAGAAATAACCTTGTTGTACCTCCCGGAGCATGGGGTGATTGGATTAATGGCGGCGGATGGTTAGTCATAAACGGGTATCATGTGGATTTAATTTTACGTGATATTAAACGTGTGGAACAAATAATGAAAGATACAGAGCACGGAATTGTTACTGCCAATTATCAGACTGGGCATCCCCATGGTTATATTAGTGCAATGTATCGAGGAGAATTAGCGATTAGCAAAATACTATATGCTAAGAATGAAAGCTTATGCGAATTAAAAAAACAGGCAGAAACTTATCCCAATGCTTTGCAGAAAAGTTTAGTTAACTTTTTTATGTTTGAAGCAGGGTTCTCTTTAATGTTTGTAAAAGCAAATTCGGGAACAGACGATAAATATTATATTGCGGGTCATGTTTTTCGTATAGTTTCATGTTTAAATCAAGTGTTATTTGCATGTAATAATGCTTATTGTATCAACGAAAAGAAAGCTATAAAACTGCTTGAAACTTTTGAACATAAACCTGAAAAATATACCGAGAAGGTAAATCATATTTTTGAAGTACTCGGTATCTCACTTTTTGAATGCTACGACATGACCGAGAAGCTTTATAATGAAGTGAATGAAATTGTATCGGAGATAAATAACTTTTTAAACGAGGAGAGTTCAGATGAAAGAAAACAAATATGATGATAATATATTTTTTCAAAAATACAGTCAAATGAGTCGCTCGCAGAAAGGACTGGCTGGTGCGGGAGAATGGGAGACTTTGAAAAAGATGCTACCTGATTTTAAGGGTAAGCGTGTGCTTGATTTAGGATGCGGCTATGGATGGCACTGTATATATGCGATGGAAAACGGTGCTTCCTCTGTAGTAGGTGTTGATATTTCTCATAAAATGCTCGAAGTAGCAAAAGGAAAAACCCATTTTCCACAGATTGAATATGAATGCTGTGCCATAGAAGATGTGGATTTCCCAGAGGAGAGCTTTGATGTAATACTAAGTTCGCTTGCGTTTCATTATGTAGCAGACTATGAGAATTTAATAAAAAAGATATATAGGATGCTGAAGGCTGGTGGCAATTTAGTTTTTACAGTTGAACATCCTGTTTTTACTGCTCATGGAACACAAGACTGGTATTATAACGAAAAAGGAGAAATACTGCATTTCCCGGTGGACAATTATTATTATGAGGGCAAACGGACAGCTGTGTTTTTGGGAGAAAAGGTTACAAAATATCATAGAACACTGACCACATATCTAAATACACTGCTTTCAAATAGTTTTATAATAAATCAGATTGTGGAGCCACAGCCGCCAGAGAACATGATGGATATTCCGGGGATGGCGGATGAAATGCGACGCCCAATGATGCTGATTGTATCGGCAAAAAAGAAGATGTAATAATATAGAAAAAATAAACGAGGAGTATGTAAATGAGATCAGAAAAAGAAATGATGGATTTAGTACTTTCTTTAGCAGAACAGGATGAACGTATTCGAATTGTGACCCTTGAGGGGTCACGCGCAAATATTAATATACCTAAAGATGAATTTCAGGATTATGATATTACATATTTTGTAAGTGATATAGAACCGTTTATATCTAATGATGACTGGCTTAATCAATTTGGGAATATAATAATGATGCAAAAGCCGGAGGATATGGAATTATTCCCACCTGAAGAAAAGGGATTTTCCTATCTTATGCTATTTGATGATTACAATAAAATTGATCTTACCTTATTGCCCTTGGAAGAGTTAGATAATTACCTAAAGGGCGATAAATTAATAAAGGTTCTAATTGATAAAGATTGTAGAATTAAAAGGGACATAGTTCCGACTGATATAGATTATCATGTAAGAAAGCCAAGCGCAAGGGAGTATGATGATTGCTGCAATGAATTTTGGAATGTAACACCTTATGTTATTAAAGGATTGTGCCGCAAAGAGATACTGTTTGCAATCGATCATCTGAACCAGATTCTACGGTTTGAACTACTTAGGATGATGTCGTGGAAGGTTGGGATAAAGACAGAATTTTCATTAAGTGTTGGGAAAAATTATAAGTATATTAACAAATACATTGATGAAGATCTATGGAATAGATTATTATCTACATATCGCATGGATTCCTATGAAAATATTTGGAAGTCATTATTTATATGCCACCAATTGTTCAGGGAAGTGTCCAAAGAGGTAGCAGAACTACTGGGGTTTGATTATCCAGAGTATGGTAAGAACATAACAAGATATACCGAGGACATGTATAAAAAATATGTTGAAAATGACTATTTTTAAAGATTAGCAAAGATTATTAACCATAAGCAAGGGGTGTAAATGTATGGAAAGTACTGATGTTATAAATGAAATTAGAGGTATATTACCTCGTAACTCAATTGGAAAATATGATTTACTAACTATTTTTACACATAAAACCGTTTTTGATAAAATTGTAAAAGTACTATCATTGGATTTTCAAAATAAAGTAGATTATGTGGCTGCCCCAGAAGCAATTGGATGGATACTAGGCACTGCCATAGCCAAAGAACTTGGAGTGGGGTTTATTGGAGTAAGAAAAGGTGATAAGCTGCCATACGCAAAAGAAGAGATTATTTCGACACATTTTACCGACTATTCAGGTCAAGATAAAAGCTTTGAAATATCTAAGAGTTCTATTGTGAGGAACAAAAGAGTTTTGATTGTAGATGATTGGATAGAGACAGGTTCTCAAATGAAGGCTTTAATAGCTTTGTTAGAGAAATTGGATTGCAGCATTATTGGGTTGGCTACTATTGGGATTGATATAAATGAGGTTACTCAAAAATGGATAGACAGCAGTTTTGTAGCTTATATTGGCTCAAACATATAATAAACCGAAAGAAAATCTTGAATCAAAATTTTGGATGGCGTTAATTTACAATACAACGAAAGATGTTTACTCTTTTTTTATAAATTTTAAGAGGCGTTAAAAAACAGTTTTCAGACGAAAGGAGATCGAAGTTGAGTATAGATTTAAGTAACAAAAAAATTCCGAAAGAAGCAATTCAAGCATTAAAAACTATAGCGGAACTACTTGATAATATGTTAATTGGGGTGTATTTGTATGGTTCGGCAGTAATGGGTGGTTTACGTATGAATAGCGATGTAGATATTTTGGTAATAACAAATCAAAGTTTATCTGAAAAAACTCGAAGGAATCTTACAAATAGGTTAATGCTTATATCTGGGAAAATAGGAAACATAAAAGATATGAGGCCTCTTGAAGTTACGGTCATAAATCAAAAGGATATTGTCCCTTGGCATTTCCCCCCCAAATATGAATTTATGTATGGCGAGTGGCTAAGAGAGCAGTTTGAAAAGGGAGAAATTCCTGAGTCGACTTATGATCCGGATTTAGCAATACTTTTAGCACAACTAAGAAAAAATAGTATTAACCTTTTGGGACCAAAGGCAACAGAAGTAATTGAGCCTGTGCCAATGACAGATATTCGAAAAGCAATTAAAGAATCGTTGCCCGGGTTGATAGCTAGCATTAACGGTGACGAACGCAATGTGATTTTAACTTTAGCCAGAATGTGGCTGACAGCATCTACTGGTGAAATTCGCTCAAAAGATCTGGCAGCTGAATGGGCGATACCTCAATTACCCGATGAGCATGCTACTTTACTCAACAAAGCGAGAGAGGCTTATTTAGGAGAGTGTGTTGACAAGTGGGAAGGAATGGAATCTGAGGTGGCTGAACTCGTTAATCATATGAAAAAGTCTATAGAGTCTTCCCTTAATATCCAATTACCTTTTCGAATAGTTTAAATATAACAAAGACTAGTTGTTAATGTGCATTATTGATTGCTTCGATATGTTCCCCCATATATCAGTTTCTTAAAAAATAATCAAAATACCGTTGATACGTTCCCGCGAACGAAAGGGTTAAAAATCAGCTTAAGACATCAATGCCATCAACTCGAGCCACGTTGAGACGTGTGTTTTATTGTCCCACAAAAGTGCAGACGATTTTATCAGTGTAAAAATGGAGTACGCAGACGACCGAAAAATCCAGCCAGATCGTATCACCTACAGGCTTATTCAGGAGTATATCGAAGAAAAGTACGGCTTCAAAGTTCACACTGCAAACATTGCAGAGGTCAAAAGAAACTTAGGCCTGCCGATGTACGACGCACCAAACGCAGTTGAAGAACTAAAACGCCCATATAAACCAGCACCAGAATATAAAGTAGAAGCTATTAAAGACGCATTAAGGCACTTCAAGGTCATAGATTAAAGTAAAGTACCCTTTCAGCAGATCATTACTGTTGAGAGGGTCTTACTTTTTCAGAAGCCGGCCAATGTAAGGATAGCCCTACAAGATTGCGGGTCTTTCTCTTCGAGCCATGTTTCCAGATTGCTTATAGCGATATCCTTTTGAATATGGATGCTCTCTTCAAATCGATATTCGATTGCACATGTAAGGATATCAACAGGTTCATCAAGAACCTTACCGCCAAGAACTGGGTATTCGTCAATTACAATCCAGTCAGGTGGGAGACCATCAAAGAGAGCCTGCGGATACAATTCCCTAAAGTGAATCTCAATTTCCATAGCTTCGATCTCACCTTGTTCTTT